>JGI26340J50214_10000427_pt1 | contig 14968 bp, 16 predicted proteins | sample BogFormECP12_OM2_FD_50214 | JGI IMG/M metagenome (IMG submission 50214)
CGCTGCTCACGCGCTCGATCTCGGCACCCAAACTGACCAGATTCTCGACGAACAGCGGGTAACCGCGGTCGATGTGGAAGACGTCGTGAACCTCCGTGTCACCGTCGGCGACCAGGCCGGCCAACACCAGCCCGGCACCGGCCCGGATGTCCGACGCCCAGACCGGCGCGCTCGACAGCTGCGGCAGGCCGCGCACCACCGCGTGGTGGCCGTCGGTCCGGGCGTCGGCGCCCAGCCGGATCATCTCCTCCACGAACCGGAACCGCGCTTCAAAGACATTCTCGGTGACCATCGAGGTGCCGTCGGCTATGGACGCCAACCCGATNGCCATCGGCTGCAGNTCGGTNGGGAAGCCGGGGAACGGCAGCGTTGCGACGTTGACCGCCTTGGGGCGCTCGTACTGCACGATCCGGAAGCCGTTGTCNTGCTGGGTGACCGTGGCGCCCGCATCGTGCAGCTTGTGCAGCANCAGCTGAAGGTGCGCGGGGTCCACACCCGTGACCGAGATGTCGCCACGCGTCATCGCCGCCGCGATTCCCCAGGTCGCGGCCACGATGCGATCGCCGATCACCCGGTGTTCGGTCGGGTAGAGCCGATCGACACCGGTGATGGTCATCGTCGGTGAGCCCGCGCCCTCGATGCCGGCCCCCATCTGGCTGAGCATCGTGCACAGGTCGACGACGTCGGGCTCACGGGCGGCGTTGTGAATCGTCGTCACGCCCTCGGCGAGGACGGCCGCCATCAGAATGTTCTCGGTCGCGCCGACGGAGGGAAACTCGAGCTGAATCTCCGCGCCCCGCAGATGATCTGCCTCGGCCACCACGCACCCGTGTTCGATGTTGCACTTGGCGCCCAGCTGCCGCAGCCCCGCCTGATGCATGTCCAGAGGCCGCGATCCGATCGCGTCGCCACCGGGCAGCGCCACACGCGCGCGCCTGCAGCGTCCGACCAGCGGTCCCAGCACGCACACCGACGCCCGGAACTGGCGGACCGCGGCGAAGTCCGCGTCGTATTTGAGCTCATCCGGTGAGGTCACGCGCACCGTTCCGTCGTGGAGTTCGACGTTGGCGCCCAGGCCGCGCAATACGTCAGCCATCAGCGGAACATCGAGGATGTCGGGGCAGTTCGTGATGGTGCTGGTGCCCTCGGCCAGCAGGGCCGCCGCCATCAGCTTGAGCACGCTGTTCTTGGCGCCGCCGACAGCAACCTCCCCCGACAACCGGTTGCCGCCGGTCACCACAAACCGCTCGCTCACGCGGCTTAGTGTAAACAGCGCGGTTCTCAATGTCAGTCTGGCCGGTACGGTTTGACCATGGCAGTACACCTGACCCGCATATACACCCGTACCGGTGACGACGGCACCACCGGATTGAGCGATTTCTCGCGGGTATCCAAGAACGATCCGCGCTTGACGGCGTACGCGGACTGTGACGAAACGAACGCCGCCATCGGCGCGGCGATCGCCCTGGGTGAGCCTGATCCAAAGATGACCGCCGTCCTTCGTCAGATCCAGAACGACCTGTTCGACGCCGGCGCCGATTTATCCACGCCGGTCGTGGAGAATCCCGAACATCCGCCGTTGCGCATCACGCAGGACTACATCGACCGGCTCGAAAAGTGGTGCGACACTTTCAACGCCGGATTATCGGCACTGGATTCCTTTGTGCTGCCCGGTGGTTCGGCGCTGTCATCTTTGCTGCACGTAGCCCGAACCGTGGCGCGACGCGCGGAGCGCTCAGCCTGGGCGGCCATTGCGGCACATCCGGAGACCGTCAGCGTGCTGCCCGCCAAATACCTCAACCGGTTGTCGGACCTGTTGTTCATCCTGTCCCGGGTCGCCAACCCCGAGGGCGACATCCTTTGGCGGCCAGGCGGTGCGCGTCCCGCCGAAAGTTAGCTCGCCGCGAGCTACTCCGGGCGCCTGCGGGCACGCGGGGAAGGCCGTGACTCGAGCCACGACAGGAACGCGGTCAACGCGCCCCGGTCGAGCGCCATTTCATAGCCACGCCGACGGTCGGGCCCGGTGTCGCGCAGCTCGAGGACGACGATCTCGGCGGTCATGATGTCGAACTCGTCGCCGCGGGGTGCTCGCCGGGAGACGATCTCCAGTCCGCGACGGCTGAGCCGGCGATCGGGCCACCAACGCAGGCTGGACAGCCGATAGAATCCCGCCTCACCACCGCGGTAGCGGATCACCCCGTGGCGCCAGCCGTGGCCGCCGACGGCGGGAATGTCGCGCAGGATCGCGGCCGTCCCACCCTGGCGAAGTTTCCACAGCCGGTAGCTGAGCGCCACGACAGCCAACAGCAGCACAGCGATGAGCACGACCATGATCACCATCGGCGCGCTCATCGCCGGAGTGCCTCCTAGTCGATCTCGCCCAACGCACGCAGCCTGGCTCGGCCCCTGGCGGCGATGCGGGGATCCTCGGACTCCGAATCTCGCCTGGCACCGTCGGCGTCGATCTCCGATTCGAATTCGGCCGACTCCGCCAGGATGATCACTCCCTGGTCGGTCACCGACATGTATCCGCCGTCCACGGCGATCCGCAGGTCGTCTTCGCCCTCGCGCTCCACCCGCACCATGGCGTCGTCAACCAGCTGTGCCACCAACGGAATGTGCCGCGGCAGGATGCCGATCTCGCCTGCCGCGGTGCGGGTGAACACGAATGTCCCCTTGCCGGACCAGATCTTGCGTTCGACGGCGACGATGTCGACGTCCATATCGGCCACCTAGCTCTCCTCAGCCGATTCGTCGTCGCCGTCTTCGCCGCCCTTGGAGGCCGGCGCACCATCATCTTTGGATTCGTCCATCTTCACGCCAAGGCTCTCGGCCTTGCGCTCCAAGTCCTCAAGACCGCCGATCAGGAAGAACGCCTGCTCCGGCAGGTGATCGAACTCACCCTTGGTGAGCCTGTCGAACGCCTCGATGGTCTCCTTGAGCGGAACCGTCGAACCGGGCTGACCGGTGAACTGCTCGGCGGCCATCATGTTCTGCGACAGGAAGCGCTCGATGCGGCGGGCGCGGTTGACCAGCTGCTTGTCTTCCTCGGACAGCTCGTCGATACCCAGAATCGCGATGATGTCCTGNAGGTCCTTGTAGCGCTGAAGGATTCGAATGACCTCCTGCGCCACGCGGTAGTGCTCCTCTCCCACGATNCCCGGGTCGAGGATCGTGGAGCTCGACGTAAGCGGATCGACCGCCGGGAAGATGCCCTTCGAGAACACCGTTCGGCTGAGCTCGGTGGTCGCATCGAGGTGCGCGAACGTGGTCGCCGGAGCCGGGTCGGTGTAGTCGTCGGCGGGCACGTAGACGGCCTGCATCGACGTGATGGACCGGCCGCGCGTGGAGGTGATCCGCTCCTGCAGCTGACCCATCTCGTCGGCCAGGGTCGGCTGGTAACCCACCGCGGACGGCATGCGGCCGAGCAGCGTCGACACCTCCGAACCGGCCTGGGTGAACCGAAAGATGTTGTCGATGAACAGCAGCACGTCCTGGCCCTGCTCGTCGCGGAAGAACTCGGCCATGGTCAGTGCCGACAAGCCGACGCGCATACGGGTGCCCGGCGGCTCGTCCATCTGACCGAACACCAGCGCGGTGTCCTTGAGCACGTTGGCCTCGCCGAGTTCGACCCACAGGTCGTTGCCCTCGCGGGTCCGCTCACCCACCCCGGCGAACACCGATGTGCCGCCGAAGTTGCGGGCGATGCGGTTGATCATCTCCTGGATCAGCACCGTCTTGCCCACGCCGGCGCCGCCGAACAGCGCGATCTTGCCGCCTCGCACGTAGGGGGTCAGCAGGTCGATGACCTTCAGCCCCGTCTCCAGCATCTCGGTGCGGGGTTCCAGCTCGTCGAACGCCGGCGGCTTACGGTGAATCGGCCAGCGTTCCAGGTCGGATCCGTAGCCCTTTTCGTCGAGGCAGTCGCCGAGCGCGTTCCACACGTGCCCTTTGGTTCCGTCGCCGACGGGAGCCTGGATCGAGGTGCCGGTGTCGATGACCTCCGCCCCGCGCACCAGCCCGTCGGTCGGTTGCAGCGAGATGCAACGCACCAGGCTGTCGCCCAGGTGCTGCTCAACCTCCAGGGTCAGGGTCTTCGCGAGCTCCTCGAACGTGATCTCCGTTCGCAGGGCGTTGAACAGCCCCGGTACGGCGCCGCGCGGAAACTCGACGTCGACCACCGGGCCGGTGACGCGTACGACGCGGCCGTTGGTGTCCTTGTTGTCTTTCGCGGTTGCTTCGCGTTGCGCAGTAGAAGTCATGTCGTTCGCTTTCTGGTGCTTAGCGGTGAGCTTCGGCCAACGCGTTCGCGCCGCCTACGATTTCGCTGATTTCCTGGGTGATCTGGGCCTGCCGTTCGCGGTTGGCCTGCAGGGTGAGGTCGCGGATGAGATCGTCGGCGTTGTCGCTCGCCGACTTCATCGCGCGCCGCCGCGACGCCGATTCGGAGGCCGCCGCCTCCAGCAGCGCGGCGAAGATCCGGGTCGTCACGTAGCGGGGCAGCAACGACGCGAAAAGCGTTTCCGCGTCCGGCTCGAACGAGAACAGCGTGCGCGGTCCGGCGTCTTCCTGGTACTCGACCTCCATCGGCGCGATGCGCCGCGCCTGGGCGGGCGTTGACATCATCGTCCGGAACTCGGTGAACACGATGTGCAACTCGTCGACGCCGAGAACCTCGTCGGGGCCGGGGTCGTCCCCCTCGTCGTCCACGCCGGCGTTGAACGCATCCACCAGCGTCGAGGCGATCTCCTGGGCGTTCTCGTAAGTCGGCTGCTCCGAGAACCCGGTCCACGAGTCGGTGATATCCCAGTTCCGAAAGCGGAAGTAGTTCAGCGCTTTTCGCCCGACGACGTAGACGATGGGCGTTTTGCCCTCTTCCCGCAGCAGCGAGAACAGTTCCTCGGATCGCCTGAGCAGGTTGGAGTTGTAGGCACCGCACAGGCCACGGTCGGAGGCGACCACCAGAACTCCAGCCCGCCTTGGATTCTCGCGTTCGACGAGCAACGGATGGTCCAGAGCGGACTCGTCGGCGAGGTCGGTCAACATCTTGGTGATCTCCTCGGCGTAAGGCCGGGCCGCTTCGACCCGAGCCTGCGCCTTGGCGATCCGCGATGTGGCGATCATCTCCTGGGCCTTGGTGATCTTCTTGATCGACCCGGCGGAGCGGATACGGCCACGAAGCTCGCGCAGTGTGGCAGCCATTGGTGTTTCGACCTACTCCTTCTTCGGTGCCGGCTTGCGCACCCGCACCGACTCCTTCTCTTCGGCCTCGGCGTCCATGGCCCCGACGTGCTCGTCTCGAATGACGGCGCTGCCGTCGGATGTCGCGAAGCCCTTCTTGAACTGGTTGATCGCTTCGGTCAGCTTGTCGGTGGTTTCGTCGGTCAGCTGCTTGGATTCGCGGATCTCCTTGAGGATGTCAGGCGCCGATGCGCGCACGTGATCGAGGAATTCGGCTTCGAACCGGCCGACATCCTCCACCGGCACCGAGTCGAGGAACCCCCTGGTGCCGAGTGGTGCCGAGGAAGATCGCGACCACCTGCTCCTCGACCGGCATCGGGTGATGCTGGGGCTGCTTGAGCAGCTCCACCAGTCGCGCGCCGCGATCCAACTGCGCCCTGGTGGCGGCGTCCAGATCGGATGCGAACGCGGAGAACGACTCCAGTTCGCGGTACTGCGACAGGTCCAGCCGCAGCGATCCGGCCACCTCTTTCATGGCCTTGATCTGAGCCGCACCACCGACGCGCGACACCGAGACGCCCACGTTGATGGCCGGGCGGACGCCCTGGTTGAACAGGTCGCTCTCGAGGAAGCACTGGCCGTCGGTGATCGAGATGACGTTGGTCGGGATGTAGGCGGAGATGTCGTTGGCCTTGGTCTCGATGATCGGCAGGCCGGTCATCGAGCCGGCGCCCATCTCGTNGGAGAGCTTCGCGCAGCGCTCCAGCAGCCGGGAGTGCAGATAGAACACGTCGCCCGGGTAGGCCTCCCGGCCCGGGGGACGGCGAAGCAGCAGGGAGATCGCGCGATAGGCCTCGGCCTGCTTGCTCAGGTCGTCGAACACGATCAACACGTGCTTGCCGTCGTACATCCAGTGCTGGCCGATCGCCGAGCCGGTGTAGGGCGCAAGCCACTTGAAGCCGGCGGAGTCGGACGCCGGTGCGGCAACGATCGTGGTGTAGTCCATGGCGCCGCCCTCTTCGAGGGTGTTGTGCACGCTGGCGATCGTGGTGCCCTTCTGGCCGATCGCCACGTAGACGCAACGGACCTGTTGGCTGGGATCGCCGGACTCCCAGTTCTGCCGCTGGTTCAGGATCGTGTCCACGCAGATCGAGGTCTTGCCCGTCTTGCGGTCGCCGATGATCAGCTGGCGCTGGCCACGACCGATCGGGGTCTGCGAATCGATGGCCTTGATGCCGGTCTGCAGCGGCTCCTTGACCCCCTGCCGCTGGACGACCGACGGCGCCTGGATCTCAAGCGCGCGGCGTCCCTGAAACTCGACCTCGCCGCGGCCGTCGATCGGCTGGCCGAGCGGGTTGACGACGCGACCGAGGAACGCGTCCCCGATGGGCACCGACAGCACCTCGCCGGTGCGCTTGACCGGCTGGCCTTCTGCGATCAGCTCGAAGTCACCCAGGATCACCGCGCCGACGTTGTGCTCGTCGAGGTTNAGTGCGACCCCGAGCACCCCACCGTGGAACTCGAGCAGCTCCTGCGTCATGACCGACGGAAGGCCCTCGACGTGGGCAATGCCGTCACCGGCGTTGATGACTGTGCCGACCTCCTCACGGGCGGTGTCGCTTTCGAAGCTCGCGACGTACTCCTCGATGGCGCCCTGGATGTCGTCAGCGGAGATTGTCAACTCTGCCATGGCTTTCGTCTTCCTGCTTCCGATATGTGTCTGTCTGTTGATGTCTGGTCCTAATTCGGTAACCGCGTCCTGGCCGCGGCGAGGCGCGAGGCCAGCGTGCCGTCGACGACCTCGTCTCCGACGGAGATCGACAAGCCCCCCAACGCCTCCGGATCGATCTGCAGCTGGATCGAAACGGGATGGTGGTAGATGCGGCTCAGCACGTCGGTCAGGCGGGTGCGTTGCGGCTCGCTGAGTTCGGCGGCCGACTCCACGTGCGCGACCACCTCGGCGCGCCGGGCCACAACCAACTCGGCAAGCGCCCTGACCGCGTCGTCTGCTCGCCCACCGCGGAGCAACTCGATCGTCTGCGTCAGCAGTGCGGCGGTGATCGGGTTCACGCCCTCAGCGTGATTCAGCACGTCCTCGAGCAGACCGACCCGACCCTGCACCGGGGTGGCGAAGTCACCGAGCATCGTGGCAAGCCGGGGCTGGGAATCCAGGATCCGCCCGAACCGGAACAGTTGTTCTTCCACTTCGTCGATCCGGTTCTCGCGGTCGGCGCGGGCCAGAAGCGCCAGCCGCGCCGCGTGCTCCAGGGCGTCGATCAGGTCCGAGTCCGCCGACCAACGCCCCGACGCCGCGGCTTTCACCACCTCGAGCGCCGGGGCGTCCAGCTTGCCGCCGAACAGCCGCTCAACCATCCGGAGCTTGGGTGCGGGGTCATCGGCCGGGTCGGCCAGGTGCCTGGTCAGAATTGGTTCTTGGACAAGAAGTTTCACGACGGAGGCGAGTTCGTCGGCGAGCTGCGACAACGCGCCGGCGTCCAGGTCGGCGACCACCCGGTCGAAGCGCTCGACCATCGCGTTGAGCGACTCCCGGCTGGCCGAGCGCATTGTCGCGGTGACCGGGTCCGTCAAAGCGGCTTCCGACGGCGCCATCGCGTCGAGCTCGTCGAGGAATCGGTCGACCGTTGCCGAACGCCGGNCGGGATCGGACACGTGCCCNCGCACCAANTCATCTGCACGGCGTACGGATTCGGAGCCGAGGTCTTCACGAAGCTGGCGGACGAGTTGGGCGCGCAGCAGCTGGATCTGCTGTTGCCCTTGGATTTTGACCCTCGCGACTTCGGCGTCGGCTTGCGCGCGGAGCTGCTCGATGATGCGTTCGGCGTCGACCCGGGCTTCTTCGACGACGCTTCTGGCCTCGGCCTTGGCCTCCCCGAGCGCCTTTTCGTGCGCCTTTTCGGCCCTGACGAGCCGCTTTTCCGCATCGGCGCTCTCCTCCAGCTGCTTGCGGACCGTCTCCTGCCGCGCGGTCATCAGCCGCCGCACCGGCGGGACCACGTAACGCCAGACGAGCCACGCGATGATCGCGAAGCCGACGAGCTGTCCGATGAATGTCGCCATCTCGCTACCGCCCCGAGGCAGTCGTCGTGGCTTTGCGGGACGGCTTGGGGCCGAGGTCGACGCCCAGCACGCGGGTGGCCAGCGCCGCCGCCAGCGACTCCACCGAGGACCGCAACTCGGCGGCGATCGCGTCGGCCTGGTGCTTGAGCTCCTCCGCGGCCCGTTGCAGCGCCGCCTCCGCCTCCCCCGAGGCCCGGCCACGCGCCTGCTCGATGATCTTGCGTCCCTCGGCCCGGGCCTGCTCGCGGATGTTCGACGCCTCCTTGCGCGCCCGGGCCATCGCCTTTTCGTAGTCGGATTGGGCGGCGGCGAACTGCCCGGTGGCCGTGCGGTTGTCCTCCGCGGTCTTGCGGACCATGGCGTCGCGCTCCCGCAGCACCCTCGTGATCGGCGGCACCACGAAGGTGCCGATCACGCCGAGCACGATCAAGAAGATGATCAGCACGACGAAGAAGGTGCCGTTGGGGATGAGGAAGTTGCTCGTGCCGCCCTCCCCCGCGGCCTGGCCGGCCGCCAGGACCGATGCGCTCAGGTGACCGATGGCCATGGACTACTTACTTAACCGGGGTGGCGAACACGAACAGGGCCATGAACGCCAGGTTGATGAAGTAGGCGGCCTCGACCAGACCGACGGTGATGAAGAACGGGGTGAACAGCCGGCCTTGCGCCTCGGGCTGCCGCGCGATTCCGGAGATCAGCGCGTTACCGGCCACACCGTCACCGATACCGGCGCCGATGGCGCCGCCGGCCAGGATCAGTCCACCGCCGATGAGGGCGCCGGCAGCGATAGTGGGATTCATTCGTATCCTCCTTGATAACTGGCAGGCCGTCCTGCCAGGATTTGCGGCAAGTCCGAGGTGCTAATCGTCGTGCTCATCGAGCTCCATCGACTGGCTGAAGTACAAGATCGTCAGCAGGGCGAAGATGAACGCCTGGATCGCGCCGACGAACAGGTCGAAGCTCTTCCAGATCGCGTTGGGCGCCCACATGATCCACGGCGGGAACAGCGCGATCAGCGCGACCAGGATGCCGCCGGCGAAAATGTTGCCGAAAAGTCGGAGCGACAACGAGATCGGCTTGGCGATCTCCTCGACGAGGTTGATCGGCGCGAGGAACGCGACGTGGCCCTTCAGCAGTTTCAACGGGTGGCCGATGATGCCGCGGCGCCAGATGCCCGCCGCGTGGTAGCAGACGAAGACGAACACGGCCAGCGCCAGCACGAAGTTGATGTCCGAGGCCGGCGGCTTGAGCAGTTCATGGGTGTGTCCCGACTTGTCGGTGTACTGCACCGGAAGGACGGACAGCCAGTTCGCGATCAGGATGAACACGAACAGCGTCACGGCCAGGGGTAGCACGAACGGGGCGATCCGCATACCGATCGCGGTCTCGATCTGGTTGCGCATCTGAACGGTGATGGCTTCCCAGAACAGCTGCACCCCGCNGGGCACGCCCGATGACGTGACCTTGGCGCGCAAGAAGAACGCCAGCGCGATCACGATGGCCGCGGCGATCGCCGTGGACAGCACGGTGTCGAGGTTGACGCTCATGCCGAACCACTTGACGGTGTCGTGCTGGCCGACCTCGATTGCCGCCTCGGCGAGGGTCTGCTCAGTCATGCTGTGTCCCCGTCCCTTCGGTCGCCTCGCCGCCCGCACCGTCGCCGGGCACCGCCCCTGCCCCGGTGCGCAACTTCTTCCACACCGGCAGCGCCGTCGTCAGCACCAGCAGCACCTGGAACAGCGCCAGACCGAAGACCACGCCCAACCCGGCGGGCCGGAAGACGAATGCGATCGTCAGTCCGATCACAGTGATGATCAACAGCCTGGTCGCCGAGTTCAGCGCCATCTTCCTCTTCAACGGGTGCTCGTGGGCCGTAATCGAATCGACTGAACGCTGCACGAGCACCGCGTTGAGCAAACCGAGACCGAGCCCGACTCCGAAGAACGCCCCGACCATCACATGGCCCATCAGGGCGCCCGTCCCGACCGCGGCGGCCGTCAGCGCGAGGCAGATGACAAGGAGGCGAACCGGCCGGAATGCAACAGAAGGAAACACCAACGGCGCGTCGTGCGCTGGCGTCGTCACTTCGATACCTCAATCCCGCGTTGCTGGGAGATGCCTGACTGATCGGTCGGCGACCCGCCGAGCGTATCGGAGGGCGATCGGCATGCTGAAATCACCCAAGGAGAATCTCCTATGTCGGTCGTAATCGTCCCGTCGGGGGCGAGTCCGACGAGCCGGGGGCCGGCAACCCGCGGTGCTTCTTTCGGGTTCTACCAGCACCGTACCACATGGTAGATGGCCCTAACCGGCACCTACTACTTGTCGTCGTACAGCTCTTCGCGACGCCGCAGCAGCGGGATCACGGTCACCACGATCGCCACCACGATGGCCGCCAACATGACCCCGCCGGCGTAGCGCGGATCGAAGAAGATCGTGCTGGCGGTGCCGAACGCGACGATGGCCACCCACAGGTAGATCAGCAGCACCACGCGGCGGTGCGAGTGGCCGATCTCCAACAGCCGATGGTGCAGATGCATCTTGTCCGGGCTGAAGGCGCTCCGGCCCGCGCGCGTGCGCCGCACGATCGCCAGCAACAGGTCCAGCATCGGCACGAACATGACCGCGACGACCAACAGGAACGGCGACAGCAGAGCGAACACGTCGCGTGCGCCGTACGCGTTCTGCGAGATCGGCCCGGCGGCCGTGGTGGACGCCGCGGCCAGCATCAACCCGATCAGCATCGAGCCGGAGTCGCCCATGAAGATGCGGGCGCGATGGAAGTTGTGCGGCAGGAACCCGAGGCATGCGCCCGCGAGCACCACCGAGATGATGGCCGGCGGGTAGAACAGCACGTCGCCTCCGTGGCCGTGCAGCAAACCGATGGAGAAGACGCAGATCGCCGACGCGGTGATCAGCCCGAGCCCGGCCGCGAGCCCGTCGAGCCCGTCGACGAAGTTCATCGCGTTGACGATCGCCACGGTCAGCGCCAGCGTCAGCAGGATCGACGACACCTGGTCCAGCACGATGGTGCCGACCCCACCGATGGGGATGTACAGCACGCTCCACGCCACGCCCATCGTGACCAGCACGCTGGCCGCGGTGATCTGTCCGGCGAACTTGGTCAGNGCATCCAGGCCCCACCGGTCGTCGATCAGACCGATGCCCATGATCAGCCCGCCCGCGACCAGCACCGCCGGCATCCCGGAGGAGTAGACGAAGCCACGGGTCAGNGCGGGCAGTTGCGAGGCCAGCAGCACCGCCGCCAGCACGCCGATGTACATCGCCAANCCGCCCATCCGGGGCGTGGGCTGGAGGTGGACGTCGCGTTCGCGCGGGTAGGCGACCGCTCCNAGCCGGGTGGCGAGCACCCGGACCCACCCGGTGCAGAAGTAGGTGATGATCGCGGCGGTCAGGCCGACCAATGCCAACTCCCGCAGCGGCACACCGGCTCCACGATCGGACAGCGCGAGAATGCTGTGAGCCGCGGAGATCACCGATGAACCGTACTTCACCAAACTGAGATCAGTCCGTGAGCGTGGCCGCGTCGACGCCGAGTACCTCGGCGACTGCGGCCGCGCTGATCGGCCCGAGGCGAAGGATGCGCGGCGTCGCGGCGGTCAGGTCGACGATGGTCGACGCCGCCTGACGCTGCGAGGGGCCGGCATCCAGGTAGACCGCCACCAGCTCGCCGAGCTGGCGGTGAGCATCTTGCGCGGTGACGGCGGGAGGCTGACCGGAGATGTTGGCACTCGAGACCGCCATCGGCCCGACCTCGCGCAGCAGCTCGATCGCCACCGGGTGCAACGGCATCCGCAACATCACCGTGCCCCGCGCCTCGCCCAGATCCCACTGCAGCGACGGCGCCTGNCGCACAACAAGGCTCAGCGCCCCGGGCCAGAACGCGCGCACCAGTTCGCGGGCCGCGTGCGGCACCGACAACGCGAGGCCGTCGACGGTGTGCCAGGAGCCGACCAGCACCGGCACCGGCATGTCGCGGCCGCGGCCCTTGGCCGAGAGCAACGCTGCAACCGCCGACGCGTCGAAGGCGTCTGCGCCGATGCCGTACACGGTGTCGGTGGGCAGCACCACCAGCCGGCCGTCCTTCACCGCACTGATCGCCGAGGCGATGCCGGTCGCGCGCTGCTGGGGGTCGGAGCAGTCGAAGACCGGGCTCATCGGGCCGTCCTGCGCCTCGCGGTCACAAATCGCGGCCGGCCGGCGAAGTCGGTGTGGCCGACGATCTCGTCGAATCGGGCCCGGAGCAACGCCTTCGTGGCCTCCGACGCGGTGTCGTCGTGCTCGACGGCGAGCAGCCCGCCGGGTTTGAGCCACCGGGCGCCCAACGCGACGATCGGTTCGATGACCGCCATGCCGTCCGGTCCGCCGAACAGCGCCGCCGGCGGATCATGCTGTGCCACCTCGGGTTCGACGTCGGCCGCGTCGGGCAGATACGGCGGGTTGGCGACGACAAGGTCGACGCTGCCGTCGAGATCGGCGAACAGCGCCGGGTCGGTCACGTCGCCTTCGCGGACGTCGATCGCGGTTCCCGCGCTGTTGCGTCGCGCGTAGTGCAGCGCGTCGGCGGAGTCGTCGACGGCAACCACCNGCGCCGCGGGCAGGCGGCGGGCCAGCGCGACGGCCAGCGCGCCGGAGCCGGTGCACAGATCGACGATCAGGGGACGCGGTCCCAGCCGCCGGCGCACGGCCCATTCCAGAATCGCCTCGGTTTCGGGTCGGGGAACGAAGACACCCGGGCCGACCTGCAGCGTGACGGGGCCGAACGCCGCGGTACCGATGAGGTGTTGCAGCGGGATGCGGCGGGATCGCGCGGCGACCAACTCGGCGTAGCGGTGGGCGAAGTCGGCGGCGAGCGAGTCGATCAGCGCGAGTCGTCCACGGGAGATGCCGACGACGTACGCGGCGAGTTCCTCAGCGTCCCGGCGCGGTGACGCGACGCCTGCGCCGGCCAACCTGGCGGTCGCTTCATCGATCGCGCGCAGCACCACCGTCGCGGGCCGAACGGCCTCCCGGGCCGACCCCGTGCGCGTCATGCGTTCTGCAGCCGGGACTGCTTGTCGGCGGCGGCGAGTGCGTCGAACAACGGATCGAGTTCACCGTCGAGAACCTGGTCGAGGTTGTGGGCTTTGAACCCGATCCGATGGTCGGTGATCCGATTCTCGGGGAAGTTGTAGGTGCGGATCCGCTCGCTGCGGTCCACGGTGCGGATCTGGCTGGCCCGGTCGGCGGACGCCTCGGCAAGCGCCTGCTCCTCTGCCATCGCCTGCAGGCGGGCCGAAAGCACCTGCAAGGCCCGAATCTTGTTCTGCAGCTGGGAACGTTCGTTCTGGCAGGTGACGACGATCCCGGTGGGCAGGTGCGTGATGCGGACGGCGGAGTCGGTGGTGTTGACACCCTGGCCGCCCTTGCCCGACGAGCGGTACACGTCGATGCGCAGATCCGATTCGTCGATCTCCACCTGGCCGACCTCTTCGGGCTCGGGATAGACCAGCACGCCGGCCGCGGACGTGTGCACCCTGCCCTGGGACTCGGTGACCGGGACCCGCTGGACACGGTGAACGCCGCCTTCGAACTTCAGCCGCGACCAGACACCGTCGGCCGAATCGCCCTTGCCGGCGATCGACAGCGTAGCTTCCTTGTAACCACCCAGGTCGGAAGTGGTTTCGCCGAGGACGGTGACGGTCCAGCCGTGCCGCTCGGCGTAGCGGATGTACATCCGCGCGAGGTCCGCGGCGAAAAGCGCGGACTCCTCACCGCCCTCTCCCGACTTGACCTCGAGCACGACATCGTCCGCGTCGTGCGGGTCCCGCGGTGCGAGCATGTCGGTCAATTGCGTGTCCAATTCGGCGACGCGCGACTGCAACTCGTCGACCTCCGCCGCGAAGGACTCGTCGTCGACGGCGAGTTCGCGCGCGGTCTCCAGGTCGCCGCTGGCCGCCTCCAGTTTGCGGTAGGTGGCCACGATCGGCGCGACCTGCGCGAAGCGCCTGCCCANCTTGCGTGCCCTCGCCGGCTCCGCGTGCAGGTGNGGGTCGGACAGCTGGCGCTCGAGGTCAGCGTGTTCGGCCACCAGCGCGTCGATTGCCGGCGCGCCGGTTTCGGTGTTCTGCGCCATCCGTGTCACCTCCTACCCGGATATCAGGCATATCAGGCATATCAGGCTGCCGAACGCAAACCGACGCCCGGCCTGCGGCTGGCGGTGGGCGCAGCGCCGGGTGTCGGGAAAGCAGCTACGTGTCGGACCCGGCCTTGTCCGCCGACGCGGCCTTGCGCTTGCCGTAGCGCTTCTCGAACCGGGCGACGCGGCCGCCGCTGTCGAGGATCTTCTGCTTGCCGGTGTAAAAGGGGTGGCACTGTGAGCAGACCTCGACGAGGATCTGTCCGCTCTTCTTCGTGCTGCGGGTCGTGAACGTGTTACCACAGCCGCAGTGCACCGTGGTCTCGACGTAGTCAGGGTGAATACCCGATTTCATTGGTTTCCTCTTCAATCGCTGGCCGCCGGGTCGCCCTCCATGACCTGGGATGGGGCGTGAACCGGAACCAAGGTGTCTGGCGGACAATTATGCCAGGTCAACCGCCACCTGCCCAAACGCCGTCACCTCCGGAGGTATTCCGTACGGAGACGTGCCTTCGCCGGGCATTATGACACGGAGCAAACACAGTATGTTAGTATCTTTCGTGGCAGAAG
>JGI26340J50214_10000429_pt1 | contig 14927 bp, 12 predicted proteins | sample BogFormECP12_OM2_FD_50214 | JGI IMG/M metagenome (IMG submission 50214)
GCGGCGCCGAACGCCTGGACGACCAGCAGGGTGAGCACGGTAGCGTCCAGGTTCAGGGTGGGCGCCAGCAAGACCCCCGCCAGGACGGCGAAGCTGGAGCCGATGATCCATGACCATCGCCGCACCGCGGCCGGGCTGGTGCCGCCCAGGTCGAGCAGTTCAGGGTTGTCGACCACGCCCCGCATGGCCAGGCCGAGCCGGGTCAGCCGGAAGAAAAGGAACAGAGCCACGGTCGCGGCCAGCGCGATGCCCGTAATGATCATCTGGTCTTCGCCGACGAATACGCCGCCGACCTTGACCGTGTGCTGCGGCAGCCAGGCAGGGAAGGTGCGCGCCAGCGTGCCGAACGTCGCCGAGAAGAAGCCCTGGACCACCAGGACCAGGCCGATCGTGGCGACCACCTGCATGGTCGCGGACGCGTCCGCGAGCCGGCGCGCCATCGCCTCCATGCCTAGGCCGAGTACCGGGCCGAGCACGAACACGCAGATCAGCGCGGTGGGCACGGCGGGCAGATGGAAGACGTCGTCGTGCAGGATGTAGAAGACGTAGGCGCCGGTGGTGGCCACCGCGCCCTGGGCGAAGTTGAAGATGCCCGACGTCTTGTAGGTGAGCACCAGGCCGGTACCGGTCAGGCCATAGACCGATCCGGCGGTGATGCCGAGGATCACGAACGGGAGCAGGGCATTCATCAGGTCATCACGCTCGGGAGGTCAGAGATCCCGGAGCGCCCGGTTAGCCGGGCGCTCCGGGATCAGAAGGATCAGGCTGACGGACAGATCGCCGCGGTGCCCTTGGGGGCGGTCAGCTTGCCACCCTGGATCTGGGCCAGGAAGAAGCAGTTCACCTGGGAGGCCGGAGCGCCGGAGTGGAAGTTCAGCGGCGGCGTCAGGCCATTCAGCGTGTCGTTCTTCGGCAGCGCATACAGCGCGGTGAACACGTCCGCCGCGGTCGGCTTGGCGGGCAGGTTCGCGGCCGCCGCCCCGAACAGGGCGCCGCCCGTCCAGCCCGACACCGCGTTGGGGCCCGCCGCGGTACTCGGCTGGTACTTGGCCATCGCCTGCGTGAACTGATCCACCGCGGGGGTGGTGGCGAACCAGAGCGCGTTCGTCGTCGGCACGTACGCGCCATTGACCTGGCTCAGCTGGAGGTAGCGACTGTCGAACGCCCCCGACGGGATCACGTACACCGGGCTGTAACCCTGCTGGGCGCAGGCTGGCGCGAAGCGCGAGCCTGCCGCGTAGGAGGCGTCGATGATCAGGGCTTGCGCTCCAGCCTGCTTCACGGCCAGGCACTGGGCGGTGTAGCTCGGCGCCGACACGGCGATCGCCGCGCTGGTGGACATGTTGAGTTGGAATGCCTTCGCATAGCCTTGCAGCGCGGGCAGGACCTGCTTACAAACGGCGGCCTCGGCGCAGTACACGGCGCCGAAGGATTGCTTGCCCGCCGCCTTCACCGCGTACGCCTGCATCTCCAGCGAGGTGAGGACCGTGGAGCTAGACGGGAAGAACGACGGGTTGGTGAACCACACCGGGGTGTCGTCCTCGCCGCCGACCACGGCCACGTGCTGCTGCTGGACGTAGGAGGCCCAGCCGCTCTCGGTGCCCGAGGCCTCCGGGCTGACGATGGCCAGCACGTGGTCCACCTGGACGAGCTGGCGGATATCTGCCTGCGACTTGGTCGCGTCGCCCTGGTCGTCCTGGACGATCAGCTTGACCTGGCGGCCCTTGATGCCGCCGCTGGCGTTGACCGAGTCGACCCAGGCCTGCAGCCCAGCCAGGTGCTCAGGCTGGGCGGACGGACCGGAGAAGTTACCAATCGTGCCGATGACCAGGTCCGACCCGGACGAGGCGACGGACGAGCCGGAGCTGGCCGCGCTCGTGCTGGTACCGGTGCTGGTGCTTGTCCCGCTGGTACTGCTACTGCTGCTGCAGGCCGTGGCGAGGGCCGCGACCGCGACGCTCAGCGCGGATAGCCGCCACAGAGCGGTTCTGCGTGTCTTGTTCATTACTGGTTCGACCCCCAAAGTCGGCCGGAAGGAGATGGTGACTAGCTGGCCCGGGCGCCGTGTCCCGGGAGCGCTGGCGTGGCCGGAGTCACGCGGTCAATAACTGGACCGTAAGCGTGCCGTGACCCGGATCACTAGTAGATAGCTAAATTGTCTACCTAATTGTTATCATCTAACGAGCACGACGTCTACAGTAAGTTGAGCTGTTTTTGGCCTGGCCATGGGCTGGCGCCGCGGGAGACACCGAGTGGGAGACACGAACGCAGATGGATCTGGGCCTGTCCGGGAAGACGGCGGTCGTGGCCGGGGGCAGCCGCGGCTGCGGGCGGGGCATCAGCGAGGTGCTCGCGGCGGAAGGCGCCGCGGTGGTCTTCTCCGGCCACCAGCGCGGGCCGGTGACCGCCACCGAGACTGCGCTCCTGGCGGCGGGCGGCAAGACGGTGCGCGTGGTCGCGGACATGACCACCCGCGAGGGCGCGCTCGCCATGAAGGTGCCGCACCTGGAGGACCCGATGTCGGCGGTGAACATCCGGGTCGCGGTCAACGCGGTCATGAAGACCCTGGCTCAGGAGTACGGCCCATTCGGGATCGCGGCGAACGTGATCGCGACCGGGCCGTTCGACAGCGAGCTGTCCCGCGACTACCGGGCCTCTGACCCCGGGGTCAAGACCGAGAAGTGGTATCGGGCCATGCTCCCGGCCGGACGCTGGGGGAACCCGGTGGAAATGGGCTGGCTGGCCGCGTTCCTCTGCTCGGAGCGCGCGGCCTTCCTGACCGGCGAGACGATCCGGCTCGACGGCGGATACGGCAAGAGCCTGTTCTGACCGCCAGGAACCTCCTGACCGCCAGGAACCTCCTGACCGCGACAGGGACGTCGGTCTACCCCCAGCCAGGCAACAAGTCATAATACAGTTAGATAATTACTTTAATATGGTCAGCGAGTCGAGGAGCGCCGCAGCAGCGATGGCTAACACGCGCCCGCCGATGCCGGTGCCCGGACCGAGCGCGCCTGGCATCGATCTAGGCGCGCTCGCCCGCTGGCTAGCCGGTCAGGCCCAGCCGGTACGGCCGCCGCTGTCAGCCGAGCTCCTCAGCGGCGGTAACTCGAACATTACTTGGCTGCTCGCCGATACGAGCGGGCACCGCATGGTGCTGCGGCGGCCACCCTTCGGACCCCGGGCCGCAAAGGCGCATGACATGGCGAGGGAAGCCACCATCCTGGCCGCGCTGCAGGAAACCAGGGTGCCGGTTCCGCAACTGCTCGGCTCCTGCACGGACGAGTCGGTGATCGGCGCGCCCTTCTACCTGACGGAGTACGTCGATGGTCACATCCTGGCCACCGCCGCCGACGCCAGGGCCCGGCTGAGGCCCTCGGCCCGGTACCGCCTGGGCGTGGCGATCATCAACGCCCTAGCCGATCTGCACGGTGAGGACATCGACGCGGCGGGCCTCGGCCAGCTTGGCCGACGCGAGAACTACCTGCAGCGGCAGCTGGCCCGGCTCCGGGGACCTGGGCGAAGATCAGGACCCGAGACGTCCGCGCGATGGACGAGGCGGCCAGGCTGCTCGCCCGGTGCTGCCCGCAGCAGCGGCATACCGGCATCGTGCACGGCGACTTCCGGCTCGGCAACGTGATCACCCGGGCAGACGGGACGCTGGCCGCGGTGCTCGACTGGGAGCTGTGCGCGCTCGGCGACGTGCTGGCCGACCTGGGCTACCTGCTTAACAGCTGGGTGGAGCCCGGCGACCCGGAGCCAACCGGGTACGTGACCGCGCCACCCACCGCGGCCGGGTAGTTCCCCAGGCGCGGGGAGCTGGTCGAGAGGTACTGCCGCCAGACCGGGTTCGATGTCTCTGACCTGGGCTACTACCGGGCATTCAGCTACTGGCGGGTGGCTGTCATCGCGGAGGGCGTCAAGCGCAGGTATGAGGAGGGGGCCATGGCCGACCGGGCCATCGACCCAGCGGCCTACGGGCAGCGTGTCGCCGATCTTGCCGAGCTGAGCCTCGCCCAGCTTGCGGGCGCGGGTCTTGGGTGAGCTGCTCTCCGCGCGGGACGAGGAACTACACGTCCCGGGGCCGGAGGAAAACTGGAGCGAGAGCCGGTATGCCGACTTCCTCGATCCGGAAACCGGCCTGGCCGGCTGGTTCCGGCTCGGGAACCGGGTGAACCAGGGACACGCCGAGCTGAGTGCGTGCCTTCACCTGCCCGACGGCACGGCGGCGGTCATGTTCAGCAGGCCCCGGATCACCGGGAACGACGCTGCCGCTGGCGGGCTCAGCTGGGAGGTGATCCGGCCGTTCGAGGAGATCACGCTACGGTACGCGGGCGACATGATCATGCTGGCCGATCCCCGCTCGCTCACTGACCCGAAGGTGTCGTTCACGCTCGGCCAGCGCGAGCCTGCCGAGGTCTCGCTGACCATCCGGGGGGGCGGGCTCGCCGCCACCCTTGGCTTCGATCAAGACCACGTCGGCCGGATCTTCCTGGCCGGCCAGGCGCACGGTCACTATCAACTTCTCGCCCGGACATCAGGACTGGTCTCGGTCGGCCAGCGACGCTGGGCGGTGTCCGGGCTGGGCGGCCGGGACCACTCCTGGGGCCCGCGGGACTGGCAGGCGAAGAACTTCATGCGATGGCTGGTCGGCGCGGCCGACGAGGATTTCGGCTTCATGGTCACCAGGACATCCGGACCGGGCCGGGAAAAGCGCGGCGGGTTCGTCTGGGACGACGGCATCTTCCACTGGGTAGACGGGCTCCGCCTGGACACGGAGTACGCTGGCCCGGAGGGCTACCCGGTCCGGACCCGAGCCGTGCTGCGAAGCGGTGCCCACGCATGGCGGATCACCGGGACGGCGCTCACCCATCTCCCGCTGCGGCACCGCGGTACCGGCCCGGACGGGGGCGCGACGTTGCTGCGCATCATCAAGGCTCCGGCCCGCTGGACTGTGCTGGGCCGTGGTCCTGCCTACGGGATCACCGAGTACCACGATGTCATGACGGACGGCCGATCGGCTGGCTACCCGGAGTAGCGTGAATCCGAGCTCATAGGTCTAGTCGGTCAGAGCCTTCCGTTCCGGCGGAGCCACTCGATCGTGAGCCCGAGGCCCTCGATGAGCGGGGTGGGCGGGCGGCCGAGCTCCGCGGTGGTCCGCTCGCAGTCGTGCGGCGGCGTCGGGTAGTGCTCGCGGACCAGCCGGGTCATCGACCCGAACTCGGGATCGTCCCCCGCCCGGCCGCCGTTCGGGCGCACCTCCGCCACCCGCCGCTCGATTCCGGCCAGTTCCAGGAAGGTGTTACAGAAGGCGGGGATTGACCGCGCGTCCTCGGCGCGGCCCATCGCCAGATACCGGGCACCGCTTCGTCCCCGGTCCAGGGCGCGCAGGGCGATGTCGGCCACGTCCTGGGCGAGCACCCAGGAGATCGGCATGGGCAGGTACCTCGTCAGCTCGCCGGTGGCCGCCCGCATCAGCGTCCCGGTGAAGATCGTGGGAACGAGCGCCCGATCCACGAACAACGAGGGACCGTAGATCCCGGCGGGCACGACGAAGGCGATCTCGGTCCCGCCGGAAACCCTGGCCATGGCCTCGTCGTAGGCCGCCCGCTTGGTGCGGACGTAGGGAGAGTCCGCCGGGCTGGCCGACACCACCGTCGAATCCTCCGTGACGGTCCGGGACTGGTCGAAGAGCACGGCGCTGAGCAGCATGACGATGCGCCGTACCCCGGCACGCTCGGCCGCGTCGAGCACGTTCACCGAGCCCTGGTAGTTGACGGCTTCGTAGTCCTGCGGCCGCGCCGTGGACCACGTCCCCCCGATCTGCGCGGCGCAGTGGACGACACCGTCGGCTCCGTCCATCGCCTCGTCGAGGCTGCGGGGGTCGGTCACGTCGCCGATGACGGGCTCGGCCCCGGACTCCAGGAGCGGTACGAGCTCGGTTCCCGGTCGCACCAGGGCCCGCACCTTCCGGCCTGGCCGGGCCGCGAGGCGGCAGACGTTGGAGCCCACGCTGCCGGTCGACCCGGTAACCAGGATCGTCTGTGCCATGGTTCTCCCTAGCCCGGCCGGCTGGCCCGGGCCGCACGCGGGGCCCGGGCCAGCCGGCGGGCGCGGTGCCCGACGGACTGGGCCGGGCTTACTTCAGCAGCGGGGTCTCGTCGACGGGCTTCGGCCCCATCAGCTGGAGCTGCCCGGCCTGGTCGATCATCTGGTAGGTCCACGGATCAGAGATGGCCGTGAAGCCGGTGATGCCCTTCGCCGAGGGCGTCCAGGGCGGCACGATCGGCAGCTTCAGGTCCTTGACGTTGTTCAACGCCTGCCTCAGGCTGCTGGCCGTAAGATCCGGGATGTTCTTGCCCATGGCGAATATCGCCTGCATGCCCACCCAGGCCACCATGGCGTTGTTGCGCATCGTGGCGGGGCTCGCCGCGGCGTCATTGGTGGCGGCGTGGTAGGCGTTCACCTGGCTGAGGTAGGTCTGGACGCCGGGTACCTGCGTGGCGGAGGTGAGCGGCGGCGTTCCCGAGCACACCAGCAGGCCGGTGGCCTTGGAGCCCAAGGTGGCCAGCGCCGAGGGCCCGACCTCTTCCTGGTTGGTCACGAAGGTGACGTGGCTGCCCTGCGAGCGAGCGGTCGTGATCAGTGCCTCGGCCTGATTCTCGGCCACGCTGAACAGCACGGCGTCGGCTTTCGCGGCCTCGAAGTCGGCGACGAACGGCGCGTAGTCGGCCGCGGTGAAGGGGATCGTGGCGCTGCCGACTACCTGGAGCCCGACTTTCGGCGCGACGGTCTTGACCGTGGCTATCGTGGCCTGTCCCGTCGCCCCTTCGTCAGCGAACACGAACAGCCGGTGGTGTCCCTGGGCCGCGGCCAGCTGCTCCGCACAGGCGTACTCGTACGGCAGGCCGGGGAACCCGATGTAGTTGTCCGGGCTGATGTACTCGGCGGGCGTGATGGCACCCTCCATAAGCTGCGGGATGCCGGCGGACTGCAAGATCGAGTCGATCTGGGCACCGGACCCTGAGACGCTCAGCGTGTAGTCGGTGGCGACCACGCCATCGGACACCATCTGGCGGGCGCAGGCCGTGGCCTGGTTGGGATTGGCCTGCTCGTTGCAGAAGTCCACGACGATCTTGCGCCCGTTCAGGCCGCCGGCCTTGTTCTCGGCGTGCGCCGCGGCCCGCATCGCGGCGACGATGTCTGGTGCGTTGTAGATCTGGGTGTCCTCGGGGACGATGACCCCGATCTTGATCGGCGTGTTCGTGGTCGCGGCGCTCGAGCCTGAGCTGCTCGAGCCTGAACTACTGCTGCATCCAGCGCTCAGCAAGCCGAGCGCGGCTACGGCGGCGACCGCCGCCGTAGCCCTAAGTCTCATTGGCATCTGGGTCTTCCTCCGCTTCATCGGATCGGCTAGCGTGTAAAGCGTTAGTTAATTTAACTCGGTTGTAGGTATCTGGAGGATGGCATGGCAGCAGGGGTCAGCGCAAGAGTCCGCGCACGGCGCTGTGTTCCAGGTCATGGGGTTCCGGGGCATGAGGAGCCCGCACGATGAGCCAGGTACTCCAGTTCGCGATCCTCGGCCTGGGGATCGGGGCGGTGTACGCCCTGCTGGGCAACGGGCTGGTACTGATCTACCGAGGGTCAGGCATCCTCAACTTCGCCCAGGGCGCGTACGCCATGGTGGGTGCCTACCTCTTCTACGAGCTGCACAACGTTCACCGGCAGGCCTTCGCGCCGTCGTTCGCGACCGCGGCGGTCGCCGTCGGCCTGGTGGGCGCGCTGACCCACCTGCTGGTGATGCGCCCGCTGCGCCAGGCCTCCCCGCTGGCTCGCCTCATCGCCACCCTCGGCATCCTCGCCGTCCTGCAAGGAGCGGCGACCATCCGCTATGGCGCGAACCTGATCGAGGTGCCGTCGTCGTTGCCCCAGGGGGTCATCCGCTGGAGCAGCATCGCCTTCTCCGAAGATCGCCTCTACCTGCTCGGTATCGCCACCGCCTTGACCGTAGCCCTGTGGGCGGTGACCCGGTTCACCACGCTGGGCCTGGTCCCGTCGGCGGTGGCCGAGAACCAGCGGGCCGCGGCCGCCCTCGGGTGGTCACCTGACCTGGTGGCCACGGCCACCTGGACGCTCGGTGCCGTCCTGGCGGCGGTAGCGGGAATACTGGTCGTGCCCCTGTCCGGGCTGGCGGTCTCGAGCCTCACCCTGGTCGTGGTGGCGGCCATGGCCGCGGCCTTGGTCAGCGGCTTCTCGTCCTTCCCGGTGACGCTGGCCGCCGGCGTGGTGATCGGGATCGTCCAGTCCGAGATGGCCCGCTACGTGCAGCAGCCCGGCTGGGCGGACGCATTTCCGTTCCTCGCGATCATGGCGGTGCTGATCGTGCGCGGGAAGACGTTGCCCGTGCGCAGCCACATGCTCGAGCGGCTGCCGGGCCTGGGCACCGGGGTCGTCAAGGCCAGGGTGATCGTGCCGCTCAGCCTCGCGCTCGGCGTGGCGATGCTCACGATCCTGCCCCAGAACCTCACGATCGCCATCAACGTGCAGCTGACGGTCGCGGTGATCCTGCTGTCGGTCATCGTGGTCACCGGTTACACCGGCCAGCTGTCGCTGGCCCAGTTCACGCTGGCGGGAATCGGGGCCTACCTGGCCGGCCGGCTCGTCGCGTCGCTGGGCTGGCCACTCGAGGCGGCGCTGCCCGCCGGCGTGCTGGGCGCCGCGGCGGTCGGCGTCTTGTTCGGGATCCCGGCGCTGCGAACCCGCGGGGTCAACCTGGCCGTGGTTACCCTGGGCCTGGCCCTGACCGTCCAGGAGGTCTTGTTCGACAACTCGAACTACACCGGTGGCACGGCCGGCACGACGGTCGGGCCGGCGAAGTTCTTCGGTCTCAACCTCGACCCGATCCTGTACCCGGGGCGTTATGCGGTGTTCTGCCTGGTGTGGTTCGTCCTCGCCGCGGTGGCGGTCGCCAACGTCCGGCGCGGCCGGGTGGGCCGACGGCTGGTCTCGGTGCGCGCTAATGAGCGGGCCGCAGCCTCGCTCGGCATCAGCGTGACGGCCGCCAAGCTCTACGCCTTCGGCCTAGGCGCCGCGATCGCGGGACTCGGCGGGGTCCTGCTCGGATTTCAGAACTATGCGATCGTCTACACGAACTTCGACGCGCTGTCCTCAGTCAACCTCGTCAGCGAGGCCACCATCGGCGGGATCGGGCACGTGCCCGGATCCCTGGTCGGCTCGGGCTTCGCGACCGGCGGCGTCGGCTCCTACATCCTGGACCACTTTGCCAGCCTCGACGAGTGGCTGGAGCTCATCGGCGGCGTCGCTGTCCTGCTGACGCTCCTGATGAACCCCGAAGGTGTCGCTGGCGCCGCGGCCAAGCTTCCGGGGCGTAGGCTGATCGAGGGCCTCCTGCGCCGTCGCCCGCGCGAACCGGTCACCCCAGGGGTGCCGACCGTCGCCAGCGCGTCGGATGCCGCAGGCCCGGCGGCCACCGCGAGCACGCCGGCCACCAGGCCCGAGCCTGCCGTTGCGCCCGGGCTGGCTGCCGCCAGCACGCCGACCATCGCGCCTGGGCCGGCCGTTGCGCCCGGGCCGGCTGTGGCCAGGCGATTGGCGAGCCTGGAGGTCGAGGGCGTCACGGTGAGCTTCGGCGGGGTGCGAGCGCTCGATGACGTCACCCTCGCCGTCCACCCCGGCGAGATCGTGGGCCTGATCGGGCCCAACGGCGCGGGTAAGACGACCCTGATCGACGCCATCACCGGGTACGTCCGCCCGCAGCGCGGCCGGGTGGCCCTCGGCGGGGCGGACCTGAGTGCGGAGCCCGCCGCGCGCCGGGCACGCGCCGGGGTGACTCGGTCGTTCCAGTCACTGGAGCTATTTGAGGACATGACCGTGCGGGAAAACCTGCAAGCCGCCTCCGATCCGAGGGACCTGGCGGCCTACCTGAGCAACCTGGTCCGTCCCGAGAAGGCGGACCTGCCCGAGAGCGCGGTCACGGCCGTGCGCGAATTCGGGCTCGAGGCCGACCTGGACGCAAGGCCGCCAGAGCTTCCGTACGGGCGGCGGCGCCTGGTGGCTATCGCCCGCGCCGTGGCCACCGATCCGGCCATCCTGCTCCTGGACGAACCCGCCGCCGGACTAGACGACGCCGAGACGGCAGAGCTTGCGACACTCATCCGCCAGCTCGCCGACAGAAGGGGAATCGGGGTGCTGCTCGTGGAGCACGACATGAACCTGGTCATGGGGGTCTGCGACCGGATCGTGGTCCTCAACTTCGGGGCCGTCCTGGGAGCGGGCACGCCCGCCGAGATCCGGGCCCACCCCGAGGTGATCGCGGCCTATCTGGGCCAGGGCGTTACCCGCCCCGGCCCGGGCGCCGCGAGCGGCGATGAGCCAGCGGACGCTCCGATGGACCGGGTGTGACTGAGATGGCCACTCCAGTGCTCGAAGCGAGGAAGCTGTCGGCCGGTTACGGCCGGGTGCCGGTCGTGCGCGAGCTCGACCTGCAGGTGGCGGCTGGCGAGGTCGTCGCCCTGGTCGGCCCCAACGGCGCGGGGAAGACGACGACCCTGCTCGCCTTGGCGGGCGAGCTGCCGCCCCTAACGGGCGAGGTCCGGCTGCACGGCGACGTGGTCCAGACGCCGCTGCACCGCCGCGCCCGCGACGGGCTTTCTTTCGTCACCGAGGAGCGGTCGGTATTCATGCGGCTCACTACGGCGGCGAACCTGCAGCTCGGGAGGGTAGGCCGGCAGCGGTGCCTGGATCTGTTCCCGGAGCTCACAGGCCGCCTGCGGGTCAAGGCCGGCGACCTGTCGGGCGGCGAGCAGCAGATGCTCACGGTAGGCCGCGCGCTGGGCCGGGACCCGAAGGTCCTGCTCGCCGATGAGCTCTCCCTCGGCCTGGCGCCGATGGTGGTCGACCGTCTCCTCGACGCCGTCAGGCGGGCCGCGCGGGAACGCGGGGTGGCGGTCCTGCTCGTCGAGCAGCACGTCGCCGAGGTCCTCCGTTACGCCGATCGCGTGTACGTGATGCGGCGGGGCCGGGTGGAGATCAGCGGTCAGCCCCGGGAGCTGGCCGGCCGCCTTTCCGAGGTCGAGGATTCCTATCTGGGCCGGACCGGCCCAGCCGGACCACGTCAGTGAGGGCCGCGGCCGTGTCGTCAGCATCCCCCGCGAACGGCGAGCCGCTGCATTTCGCCACCTTGTGGGAGGCCATCGCCGACGAGATCCCTTCCGCCCCGGCCCTCACCCACGGGGTCCGGACGCTCGCGTGGGGGGAATTCGAGCAGCGAGCGGCCCGGCTGGCCGGCGCGCTCCGGGCCCACGGCCTCGGCCCGGGCAGCGTCGTCGCCTGCTACCTCTACAACTGCCCCGAGTACTTCGAGACTTTCCTCGCCGCCCTCAAGATCCGCGCGGTGCCCGCCAACGTGAACTACCGCTACGGCGGTGCCGAGTTGCGGGCGCTGCTGGAGAACTGCGAGGCCGAGGTGCTCTTCTTCGACTCGGCGCTGCGCGAGCGGGTGGCGTCGATCCGCCACGCGGTCCCCGGGGTTCGCCTGCTCGTCGAGGTCGGCGAGGATGCTTGCGGTGCTCCCTTGTCAGGAGCCTGCGGTTATCAGGAGCTGATTGCCTCGTCCGAGCCGGCGCCCCGGATGAGCCGCGACGAGCAGGATGTCTTCTTGTCGTACACGGGCGGAACTACTGGCCTGCCCAAGGGCGTCCGGTACACGATCGGCCGCGGCGTGGCCAACTCGCTCAGGTTGCGCGACCTGTTCCTCGGCACGAGCACCGAGCTCGGGATCGTGGACTACGCGGCCGAGCAGGCACGCAGCGGCCATCGCCTGGTCTCCATCCCGGCGTCGCCCCTCATGCACAGCACCGGGTTCACCTTCGCCTCGCTCCCCACACTGACCTCGGGAGGGCAGGTGGCCACGCTCGAGGGCCGGTCATTCGACGCCCGCGAACTCCTCGCCACGATCGGTACAGTCCGGGCCCAGGTCGTGGCCATTGTCGGCGACGCGTTCGCGCTCCCGCTGCTGCGTGCCCTCGACGCCAGTGCGCCGACCGGCCGCTACGACACCTCATCGCTGCTGACCATCTGCTCGGCGGGCACCGCGTGGAGCGCCCGCATCAAGCAGCGCCTGCTCGAGCACGTGCCGCAAGCTGTCCTGGTCGACTTTTGCGGGTCAACCGAAGGAGTCACCTACGGCTTCCGGCGGGTGCGACGGGGCGACCCAGCCTTCACCGCCAACTTCGAGGCGGCACGCGGCTTGCGGGTAATCGGCCCGGACCGGCGGGAACTGCCTCGCGGGGAGGTCGGCCTGCTCGCCGGCCCGACCCCGGCAGCGGGCTACCACAAGGACCCGCAGCGAAGCGCCACCACCTTTTTCACCAGCGACGGCGAGCAGCTCGCTGCGCCCGGCGACCTCGGCCGGATCGAGGCCGACGGCAGCGTGACGCTGATCGGCCGGGGCACGAGCGTGATCAACACGGGCGGCGAGAAGGTCCACCCGGCGGAGGTGGAGGAGGTCCTCAACGAGCTGCCCGATGTCGAGGAGTGCCTGGTCGCGGGCGTCCCTGATGAGCGCTTCGGCCAGCTGGTCGCCGCCATCATCGTGACCGCGGCGGATCGGCACCTGGATGCCTCCGACGTGATCGCCGCGGCCAGACGGTCCCTGGCCGGCTACAAGGTCCCCCGGCTGGTCGTCTTCGTCGATGAGGTGCCCAGGGCGCCCAACGGGAAGGTCGACTACGCGGCGGCCCAGTCGGTGCTGGCCGGCCGGCTCGGGGCCGGATGACGATGGGACCTCAGGAGGATCGAGTCCCTAGTCGCGGTGANCGATGAGCTGCTCGGCATCTGCCCCGTTGGCGGTCGTCAAGCCGACTGCGGTTGTCATGACGCGGCAGAGAGTTCGTTAGCTTGCGGCGCGACCGCTAGCGCCCCAGTGCACCAGATGGTCCAGCCCTGGGCGGAGAGCGCCGCCCACTGTCGGTTCGCGCAGTGCCCGCACAGGTACAGTTCGCCGCGCCGCTCCACGCGGTACGCTGCACGGACCGCAGGTCCGCATCGATCACAAGCCTCGTTCATTCCCGGCTCTCCTTTCCTGGCTGAGTCATGCCGGAACCGGCGCTATGCCCAGCCCGGACGCGGCCGGCGCCTGGCACCGCGCGTCGTGACCTGCAGCTGGTATATGCCGAGCCTCATTGCTCCGCCAGTCCAGGGCGTCATACTTATAGTATAATTATTAAGTTAATTTAGCAAATTTTCCTTCGCTGCTCGCGCCTTATGGTGCGTGACGGCGCTACCGGGTCACGGCCCTCAAATGCCGATGGAACCGCTCGCGGGGCAGCGAGTCATCCGCCCGGGACGGGTGCGGCACCGCGTTCGGCCTGCTTCGCCAGCGCGTTCCACACTTGGCTCAGCATGATGTGCGGTTCGACGGCCGGATATTCCTGGTCGGGCTCACCCAGAAGCGTGGGGTAGATGCCCCGGCGGTCGGCGAAGATGTTCAGCATGTAACACCCCTCCGGGCCGGCTTCCTCGGGGCCGTAGACCGATCCTTTCTCTTGCAGCCGGATATCGCCCGGGCCATACCACTTCTTGCCCACGCGGAGCGAGCCCCGCAAGATGAGCGACATGTAGTGGGTCCTGTGGTAGTGCACAGGAAAGCGGTAGCCGGCGGTTACCTCCATCGGGAACACCGCCGGGTCGTCCTCGCCGTCGCCGAGGAAGAATCCCGCGAACCGGGTGCCATCCTCCATGACGGTGAACTCGGGATCGTCGAGGTGGGTTTCGTATCGTCCGCGCGCCGTTCGCTCCATCGCAGTACCCTCACTTTTCGCCGAGATTGTCCGCCGGATTAGCGGATTGGTGAACCTGGTCGTCCGCCGCCGTGCGCGCCGGGCCGAACCGGTCAGGCAGAAAGCTCATCACGCTCCTCTCCCCCAGGGCCACACTTGAAGTGTGGTTGATTTAACTATTTAATCTCATTAAGCTTTCGTCAAGGTGCGGCGGCAGAGGAACCGAGGTGGCCGAGGAACCGATGATCGACTGGTCCTTCTTCAGCATGGCTCGGTACGCCACGCGGTCGGCCGGCACCGCCCGGGTCACCCCGACGCAGCGCCGCCGCATACTCGATGAGCGGCTGCGCCAGGTGACGCGGCTACAGCGATCCTGAACAGGAGGGGTCATGGCAGGCACACTGGACGGCAAGCGGGCCATCGTCACCGGCGGCGGCCAGGGAGTCGGCCGCGGCATCGCGCTGGCCCTGGCCGCCGAAGGCGCCGCCGTCGCGCTGGTCGGCCGTACCGAGGCCAAGTTGCTGGCGGTGGCGGCGGAGATCTCCAAACCGGGCGGCACGGCCCTGCCCGTGGTCGCGGACGTGACCCGGCCGGCCGACATCCAGCGCTGCGTCGCGCACACGGTCCGCGAGCTTGGCGGCATCGACATCCTGGTGAACAACGCGCAGATCCCGGCGCTCGGCTCGATCCTCGAGGTCACCGACGAGGCCTTCTGCGCCTGCTGGGAATCCGGGCCGCTGGCGGCGTTCCGGCTGATGAAGGCATGCCATCCGCACCTGGGTCCGGGCGGCGTCGTCATCAACCTGGGCAGTTCGGCCGCGGTGAACCCGCTGCCCGCAGGCCGCGGGGTCTACGGCGCGGCTAAGGCGGCGACCCAGACCCTGAGCCGGGCAGCCGCGGCTGAGTGGGGCCCGGACGGCATCCGGGTCATCGCCGTCCTGCCCGCCGCGACCAGCCCGGCCGCCCGGGCCTGGCGGCAGGCCAATCCCGCGGAGTACGAGCGCAGTATGTCCAGCATCCCGCTGCGCCGGCTCGGCGACCCCGAGGAGGAGATCGGCCCGGTGGTGGCGTTCCTGTGCGGGCCCGCGGCGAGCTACATCACCGGCACCACGATCGCCGTCGACGGCG
>JGI26340J50214_10000433_pt1 | contig 14824 bp, 13 predicted proteins | sample BogFormECP12_OM2_FD_50214 | JGI IMG/M metagenome (IMG submission 50214)
TTTAGCGGCGGCGGCTCGGCCTATTCCGTGCTGACTCACGAAGAGATTGTAGATTTGCTGTGGGCCGACCAGATCAGGCCACTGATCTTGAACCGCTATCCTGGGCTCTCCGAAGAACAGATCAAGNAAGCTCATGCCTACGCTTATGGCGGCGCAGTCATCCAGGACCTCGGTTACTATCCATTTGGCAGCGTCGAGTTCAGCAATCTGGTGCATTACGTTCGTACTGGGGACTTCGTGAGAGCACTGCTGGAGCAGAGCAACGACGCTGATGAGTACGCCTTCGCGCTAGGCGCATTGTCGCATTATGCATCGGACATCGCCGGCCACCCGGCGGTCAACCAGGCGGTTGCGATCGAATATCCGAAGCTGCGGGAGAAGTATGGGAACTCAGTCCGGTATGCGCAGGACAAGACCGCGCATTTAANAACAGAGTTTGGCTTCGATACCGTGCAGGTGGCCCGGAACCGTTACGCCTCACCCCAATACCACGNTTTCATTGGATTTCAAGTGTCCAAGTCCCTATTGGAANGGGTGTTTCCCACTGTTTACGGGCTGGAGTTGAAAGATGTGCTGCCCCGCGAGGATCTTGCGGTCGGCTCCTATCGTTATTCCGTCAGCCGGCTGATCCCGGAAATGACCCAGGTCGCGCTGCAGACCCATAGGAAAGAACTGATGCGCGAGACACCCAATTTCGCAAAGCAAAAATTTCTGTACCGCCTTTCGCGTTCAGAATATGAAAAGGAAGGTGGGGAAAGGATTACGNGAAGCCGGGCTTCGGCACGCGCATCTTGTCCACGCTCTTGCGGTACATGCCGAAAATTGGTCCCTTCAAGGGGTTGGGATTCAACAACCCAACTCCGCAAACCGAAGACCTGTACATCAAAAGCATCAACACCACTGTTGATCAATACCGTGCCCTGCTCGAGGAAGTCCGCGCTGACAAGCTCGTGCTGCCCGACTGCGACCTCGACAGCGGGAATCCAACCACGGTAGCCGAATATTCGCTCACCGACGACACGTACGCCAAACTACTGGGTCAATTGGCTAAAAGCAAGTTCGACCGAACGACGCCTGAACTGCGCGACAATATTTTGCAATTCTATTCTGACCTATCGGCAGTGGCGTCGATTCAGACGAAGGACGAAAAGGATTCCTCGGCCAGATTGATCGCACTGCTCGATCAGTTAAAAGCTGCGACTCTACTACCGGCTACGGAAGCCATGGCCGCCCGGTGATCATCAGGCCTCAAGCACGGTAATAGTCACTGCGCTTCTCAGCTCCTTTCCGCGCCCAATCCTTATTCGAAACTTCTTCCGGCCGCCCNGAGTGTGCACCGGTTGTCGAAGTGGTGCGCTTCTGAGAATACTGGTCTGTATTGACCGTTCTTGCTCTTGCGACGCGTGACATGATGTAGGTATGCCGCAGAAGAAGTCGAAGAATAACGACCATACCCGAGCGACGCTCGCCGACATTGCGCGGGAGATGNCTAAGACCCGCATGACGGAGTCGGTACGCGAAGCGGTCGAGATTGCCGAAGCACGAGATGCCCGTATGCATCGCCAAGTTTTCGTCTCAAAGAAGGAGCGAGGCTGAATGCCAAATCAAATCCAAACCGGCACGATGATCGTTCATCAGTCCGCGGCCGTGCGGTCGCTCAATGTAGAAAGCGAACCATATTTTCGCCACTGGTCCTCGTTGGGACCTCTCGAGAGTTCAGGACTCGATCAGAAGGTCCGCGCCATGGGTTGGAACTTGTTCTTCATGGCCGGTGAAATCAGGGCGGTAGTGCCCGCGTGGGGCGGACACAACACTCTGCGGCGGGGAGTTAAGCGGCTTTTGGCGCAGGCTCGGCTGCAGCATTTCAACTGCCTCGAAGTGACCCAAGTACTCAGGAAATACTTCCTCGGCGTGCCTTATGTCTCCATCGCGGCCCATGCCCGCCACCTGCAGGAAGGGTCTCAGATTCAATCGATCGAGCAGCGCGCGCAAGATGCCGTAGCTAGCTGACGGTCGCGATCGATGCTCTTCCCAATACCAATGGGCGGCTACGAACGCCCGGCGAAACACCGAGACGAAACGCCAACTGCTAGCTGAGTTACGAAGTTTCCTTGCATTCATGCAACATCAGACTTGTCTAGTCTCGTGTCCGAACTGGNGTCTTGAAGAAACAGGTCGCCGCCTGCCACTCGGCGCATCGCGTCCAGGAGGACGGGTACGTCCACCGAACGATAGACGATGCCGTGGGCTCGCAACCACTGCATGTAGTCAACCTGGTCATTCTCCCCGGCGAGGAGCAGCAGCGCGGTCTTGCGACGCTTTAACATCCGCTGGATCTTCGGGAATACCGGCAGAAAGTTCGTCGATAAAACTAATACGTGTGGATTGACCTTCTTCAACGTACTCAGCAACTGTTCGTGAGACTGTGCCTGCCCTACGATGCGAACGTCTTCCGCGACCGATAGTACCTCCACTAACCCCGCAAAAAAAAGTTCCTGATGGTCTGCGATCATGACGTCGATCATGGCTGCACCTCGGACCCTGGCGGACTGCATGCTGCTATTCAGAAACGTCAGGGTAGCTCGGACTCCATTCATGTAACTGGTCAATATTGCACACAACCACTTTAGTGGGGTTGGCGATGATCGGATGAGGTAATAAGCGGACTTGGGCGCGCCGCCTATTTGTGGAGAAGGAATTTGAGCAGCTCCCTGTGCACCTGCAGGCGGCCGTTGTAATCGATAAGGCCCAACTTGCGAAAACGGTTCATGAAGAAGCTAACTCTCGACCGCGTAGTGCCAATCATCTCGGCCAAGGTTCCCTGGCTCACCTTCAAGATGGCTGGATGTGGCTTGGATTGTGTTCCAAAGCTCGTAAGCGAGAGGAGCGTTCGCGCCAGCCGCCTCTCGCTGGAATTGAAGAGTTGATCAAGCAAATCCTCTTCAATGCGAACAACGCGAGAAAGCAGGTGGGCGATAAACATCCGCGCGAACACAGGGTCGTCATGGATGAGGCGAGCGATCGTCGCCTTCTCCACGCGCACGACTGTCGACACCTGTACCGCGGTCGCGGTGGACATCCGCAAAGGCAGCGGCGTCCCTAAGCAGCCTTCCCCAAAAAAGTCACCTTGCCGAAAAATAGCAATGACAGCTTTCTTGCCGCCTTTGGATAGAACTGTCAGCTTCACGTTGCCGGTCTCAATATAAAACATCGCGTCGGCGACATCTCCCTGGGAAAAAATGGGCTGTTTGTTTCGGTACTGCTGACTGCTGCTCCTGCTGCCGATGCTCTTGAGGAGCACCACGGGCTTGAAAGTGAGTGCATGTTTACTTGCCATCAACGTCTCCCAAAGAGGTAATCTCTTCCCGAATGGCACTGGCCAATGGTCAGCTCAGTGACAGGACGCAAAATTGCTGTCCGCGAACCGTCGCGTCGCGGATCGAGAATAACCGGCGATTCCAACGGTCGATCCCCCATGAATCCAGTTAATGAGCCGATGCTAGATGGCTCTGAAGAGACGCCGCCGGAACTGCGCATCGCCAGCAGAACGTGTGCCTGTATTTTGCCGAGATACGCGCTGAACACTGAATGCCGCCTTTGCTGGAAGCCTGCCGTCTCACCCGTGACGCCCCAAAATGATTTGCGCGTTGACGTGGTGGATAAGGACACACTACCTCAGCCCGGAGATCAGGTATGGTCACAATTGACCACATTGGAAAAAGCGTATTTTGTGCGACTCCAGGCACCTCGGCAGGAACCCGCAAAACTGGCCTGGACCCTTCAATCTGCGGAGAGCCGGCGATCGGCCAAGGTGTATAATGGGGACCAGAGTCGGCGGGCGTGCCTGTGTTTAGATGTGCATGCGGAACTGCAAGCATCGCCCACTGGGAGGTGCGGCATGAACGCACGGGAGACTCCAATCCGAAGCCAGCGAGCTCCAGCCAGAAATCTTCCATCGGCCGTTTCTACGCGATCTGCTCAGCCCGCCGAAGCCGGAATTGGGATGCGTTCAAGGCTTCAAACGACCACGCCGCAACCCACAAATGGCGATACGGTTTTCGATGCCAAGACCTTTCTGGCAAGAGCTGGCTTGGGCAAGAAACTTCTCAGTCTAAAGAAGAATGAAGTGGCCTTTTCGCAAGGCGACCCTGCCGACGCGATTTTTTACGTGCGGAAAGGCAGGCTGAGGGTCACCGTTACCTCTGCGAATGGCAAAGAAGCGACGATCACCTTGGTGGGGCCCGGGGAATTCCTGGGGGAGAACTGCATGGTCTCAGCCCACCCTGTTCGACTCGCCACGGCGACCGCGATGACCGAGTCCGTACTGCTCAAGATTAGCAAGGCGGAAATGGTTCGCGTTCTGCACGACCAGCAGGAACTGTCGGAAATGTTCATGTCCTTTCTCCTCAACCGGAACGCCCGTATCCAGGCTGACCTGGTCGATCAACTGTTCAATTCAAGCGAAAAGCGGTTGGCGAGGATTCTGTTACTGCTCGCGCAGTTCGGCAAGGAAAGTAAACCCGAGACGGTGGTTCCCAAGGTCAGCCAGGAGTTATTGGCTGAGATGATCGGCACAACTCGGTCCCGAGTGAGTTTTTTCATGAATCGCTTCAGAAAGCTCGGATTCATCGAATACAACGGCGAGATTCGTGTCCACAACACCCTTCTCAATATCTTTCTGCAGGAGTAGAGGTGTCACCGTGTCAGTGCGGGCTTCTTTGCGCGCGACCGACGTCATACCAGGCTTGTACCGCTTCAGCTAACCAAGGACGGCGTAGTGCGGAAATGAAGACGGTTCAACAACGACGGATCTGCAGCCCCCGCACTATCCCAATAGTGGCTGGATGTCAGAGAGCTACTCGTCTTTTCCGGCAGAGGAGGAGTGTTTTCTCCTGACATCCCCTTTATAGAACCCGCCCTTGGGGCTACTTCCCGCCCAGCAGTTCCATCAATTCGGTTTGGGCTTGGCTCCAATCTTCGTCAGCACGGTTGCTGTTTCTGCCACGTGACTCGTAAATTTGGTAAGCGCGGATCCGGATCTCTTCGTCAGAAAAGGTACCCGATGGGGCTTGCTTTGAAGGCTCTGCCTGTTTGGGAGCGGTAGACTTCGGACTAACTTGGACTTTTGGATTAGACACTTCAACTCCTGCGATACACAACTAAGAGGAGGGAACTCCAGAACGGCTGACCTAGTTCAGGGGATCTGAATGAGAGGGAGGGAAACTCTCTCAGCTTCAATCATACTCCGATTGTTCGGCGGTGTCCGAAGCGCCGACTCGCACCCAAGAAATTCCACTCAAGCATTGAGCTTGAGTGGTGCGCCTGGAAAAGGGGAATTGGGCTTCCCCTCCGAGGAACAAATAAGACCGATTCTCCGCGATTAGTTCTGCGGGGGCGGAGTTGTGGTCGTGGTGGTGGTTTCCTTCGTCACTTCGGGCGCCGGTGTGGTCGTCGTGGTCTTCGTGTCGATCTGCTTCGTCGGCTCGGCCGCTGGCGTCGTTGTGGTGGTGGTCGTGTCGGTCTGTTTCACCTTATGATGCTTGTTGTACTTCGTATTGGTTTCGGTGGTCTTCGTGGTCGGGGCTGGTGGCATCACTGCCGGCTCCTGCGAAGTCGTAGTCGTGGTGCTCTGCGTCTGCGCTACTGGTGAAGCCTGTGTTGTCGTCGTGGTGGTGGATTCCGTGGTGCTCTGTGCCATCACCGGCAGTGACAGTGCGAACACGACAATCGACCCGAGGAGGACAGCAAGTAGATTCTTCGATTTCATTCGTTTCTCCTTATAGTTCTTTGGCCAGGCTCAATGGTAGGGTTTCCCCTGCCACTGGGTCTGAGCAAAATAGCTCGCTGCCCTGAGAGAACCTGACGCCGCTAAAGAAGGCGAGTATCGGCCACCCGGCCAATCGCAATACCGAATTGAATGTTGATGATGCCGCGCACCCAGCTCGTGGGGTTTGCAGGCGGCGATTGGTCGCGCGTTCGGCGTGATTCGAGAACCCAGGTTAGCGCCAAGAATCACGGCACGAATCCTGGGACCAGCGGGCCACGCGCGAGTTGAAAGGTTTTGCACGCGCCAAACTACAAGCACGCTATGGTTCTTACTCGATTTGACAATCCCCGGACTATCCGGTAACTTTAGAGGTGAGGTAGTTTTCACCCTCTCCTCTTTCAGGTTCCCTGAATATAAGTCAGCCCATCTGAAGTTGTCTCCAGCTTATGCGGCACAACCTTTAGGAGGTTGAATATGTACGCACGCAATGTCTCTTTTCGCCTGAAATCCAACACGCAGTCTGATTACGCCCGCACATTCGAGAACCAGATCCTTCCGTTGCTGCGTAAGCAGAAGGGCTTCAAGGACGAAATCACGTTGTCAAATCCCGGCAGCCAGGATGCGGTTGCAATCAGTCTGTGGGAGAACAAGGCCAATGCAGACGATTACAACACCAACATCTATCCGGAAGTGATGAAGACCCTGGCGAAGGTAATCGACGGAACGCCGCGGGTCCATACGTTTGAGACGGTCATCTCGACCTTCCATAATGTCGCCGTAGCCGTGTAGTTTCGGTAATCATGTCGAACGGGAAGGCGGCCAGTGCTGCCTTCCCGGGCTACCTGATGTAGCCAATAACCTGGCGCCACCGGGAAGCATTCCTGCTTAGGCAAGCCCTGGTGGCAATGCAATCGAACTCAGCAGGCAATCGATTGCGCAAAGGATGACAACCATGCATCTTATAGCGAACACAGAAACTATCGATCGTCTAGTCGAGCAGGGCGTAGACTTCTCGAGGGCTTTTCATGCCGAGTTCGAGAAAGACCCGACAGGACCCGAGGCCCAGTTCCTCCGCGGCGAATTCTCCGGCTGGCGCAGTACTCTGCATACCGAATACCACGATGGGGCGGAAGAAATCGTTGACCGCGTTCTCACCGAAACGCGCTTGCCGATCCCAACGGGGGAGATTGGGACCTATCTCTCTTGCGCCTCATGAAGGCGGTGCACTCATGTTAGTTTCTGCTGGGCTGGGCGCCCGAGCNGGGCTATGGGGGTTGATATGCAGGTATCCGACTGTGAGNAGCGGAAGATCAATATTTGGGAACAAATGCGAGCGATTGAAGGCGAACTCTTTCTCCTGTCCGCAAGATCGGTAGAACTGGACTTCGCGGACCGCCACCGCTTCCAATGCCTGTGCGTAGATCGTACCAGGCTAGCAAGCGAGCTGTTCCTCAGCGAGGTCCGTTAGGCGGCGCGCATGCGGAACTCGCCTGCTGTCCGCCAACGTCCTGCCCGTATTCGGTGTCTCCACCAGCAAGTACGGCTTGATGCTCGATGGAGGCGAACTGACTAACCGCGATGCCGTGAATTGGTGGTGAGGTTTGTGCCCCCCTCCCCCCAAAATTCCTCGTTTTCATGGGGATAGCGGGAATTCGTGCACAACGCGCTGAGCCCGTGGGACTTAGAGGTAAAATCATCTATCCAANGAACTTAGCGCACTCACTCGGTACTGGCCCGGGCGGGGGATGCGTTGGGGACAAAAAATCCCCTTCACCCTTTCTGTGCGCGATTCTAAGGAACGGGAACGAGCGGGAAAAGGACGCAGGTCANAGTGCAGCGTGATAAAGTACGGTACATCACGCGGGCGGCTCGTACAGATACTTCTGGAATCCGACAAAGACGTTGCTGATGGCGCCGGCCTCGCCGAGGTCGGCGATGGCGTCCGGGATAGAGTGGTATTTGAGGAGCAGCAGCGGGGTCAGCTTCTCGCGGTCGAGTTCTTCGACCCCAACACCTACATAGTGGGCCAGAACAAAGTCCAGAAATAGTTGCTGCTTAGTATTGAATTGCCCGCTGATGGCTAGTTTTGCGCGGGCGGCACGTTCTTCGCGGGTCAGCGGCGGCAGGGCGTAGGCGATGTAGGCAAGCACGTCGAAGAGGTCGCTCTTCTCGGCGTCGATGATCTTCTGCATTTCAGCCAATTGGTCGTGGCCGAAGCCTTTCTCCGCGAGACCGTCCAGGAGCTTCTTCCGGGTTTCGGGCACGCTCCAGAGGGCTCGTAGTTCAGCCCCGTCTCTAAAAAACTCGGGCAGCTTTCCGAAGAGCAGTTCCATGAACTGCTGGGCGGAGATGGGGGTGCCGTTGGGGTGCCAGAAGGTGGTCGCCATCATGGCCTGGATGGCGCGTTCTTTGCCGTCGGCAAGCTTCACTTTCACTCGCGGCTGTTTCTTGCACACGCACGGGCGCTCACCGCACACGCCGCAAGGTTCTTTCTGACACTCGCAGGGCCACTGGCCGCAATCCGGGCATGGCTTCGGCTCAACTCTTACGCACTGGCAGGGATGATAACCACACTTCTTGCAGGGTTCTGGTTCCAGCGGCTCGCCGTCCCACTCCGGATCGCTGAAATGGTGGTAGGCCTTCACGAAGTCGTAGACGGTGAAGTAGTCCTTGCCATCGTAGAGCCGGGTGCCCCGCCCGATGATCTGCTTGAACTCGATCATGGAGTTGATCGGGCGCATCAGCACGATGTTGCGAATGTTGCGGGCATCGACGCCGGTTGAGAGCTTCTGCGAGGTGGTCAAAACTGTCGGAATGGACTTTTCGTTGTCCTGAAAGTCGCGCAGATGCTGGTTGCCGAGCTCGCCATCGTTGGCGGTGACGCGGCAGCAGTAGTCCGGGTCGGTGCTCGTCTTGGCCTGATTGACGAGGTCGCGCACAGCCAAGGCATGGTCCTGGGTAGCGCAGAAAACCAGCGTTTTTTCGCGCTGGTCGATCTGCCCCATGAATAACTTCACGCGGTGGGCTTCGCGCGCCTTGATCTCGATGATCTTGTTGAAGTCGGGTTCCGTATAGCGCTTGCCGCTTTCGATTTCGCCCTCCACGACCTGGTCATCGGGCGTGTAGACGTACTCGTCGAGCGTGGTGGCGATCTGCTTTACGCGGAACGGGGTGAGGTGGCCGTCATTGATGCCGTCTTTGAGCGAGTAGATGTAAACCGGGCCGCCGAAATACGCGTAGGTGTCGGCGTTCTCCTGGCGCTTGGGCGTGGCGGTGAGGCCGAGCTGCACGGCGGGAGCGAAGTAATCCATGATGCCGCGCCAGTTGCTCTCATCGTTGGCCCCGCCGCGATGGCACTCGTCGATGACGATGAAATCGAAGAAGTCGGGCGGGTAGTCGCCGAAGTAGGGCGAGGGCTTGCCGTCCTTTACCGGGCCGCTCATGAAGGTCTGGAAGATGGTGAAGAACAGGCTCGCGTTCTTTGGGACTCTGCCANGCCTGCTGATTTCGTCCGGCTTGATGCGGCACATCGCGTCTTCGGGGAAGGCAGAGAAGGCATTGTAGGCCTGATCGGCGAGGATGTTGCGGTCAGCCAGGAAGAGGATGCGCGGGCGGCGCGAGGGCTCGCGGCTCAGGTTCCAGCGGCTATAAAACAGCTTCCAGGCGATCTGAAAGGCGATGAAGGTTTTGCCGGTACCGGTGGCGAGGGTGAGAAGAATACGCTGCTGGTTGGCCGCGATGGCTTCCGTTGCTCGTTCGACAGCGATGTCCTGAAAGTAGCGGCTGGGATGGGAGCCGCCCTTGTCCTCGAAGGGCACGGCGGCGAAGCGGTCGCGCCACGCTACTGCCGTGGCGAAAGTTATGTTCCAGAGTTCGTCAGGCGTGGAATAGCGCGGCGTCTCGGCTTCCTTGCCGGTGTGAATGTCAACGCCATAGATGCCCTGGCCGTTGCTGCAATACGCGTGGCGGAGGGCCATGATCCCCGCATAATTCTTAGCTTGCGCGAGTCCCTCGGTCAGGGATTGATCCCATGCCTTGGCCTCGATCACGGCGAGCTTGGTATTGCGGTATTCCAGAACGTAGTCCGCAATGAGCGGTTTGGCGCGCCGTCCCTGGCCTTCGAGGCGACCGGGCGTGATCAAGTACTCGCGCCGAATGCGGCTGCCCTCGACGACGCCCCAGCCCGCCGCCTTTAACGCGGGATCGATGTGCTCGGCTCTGGTTTCGGCTTCGTTCATCGTTTTCAGCCCGGAAAGGGCAAGTTAATCCCACACGTATTTTTCGTCAAAGGGCACGTTATGGCGTTGGAGGAAGGCCCGATATTCGTCCTGAAATGATTTCTTGCGGTGGTGTTTCTGCTGGGCGGCGATGTATTGACGCACGGCAGAGACATTGGATTGGGAAACGGCGAATGCCCCATATCCCGCCTGCCAGGCGAACCGGACAAATTCGGCGTCCTGAGTCTTGATCCATTTCGAAGAAGTCTTTTTGACCTGTTCCACGGCGTCGCTGACCGCGACGGTGCGGCCCAGTTCAAAGAGAATGTGGACGTGGTCGGCGACCGAGTTGATGAGAACGGGCGGGCAGCCCAAGTTTTGCAGGACGGTCGCCATGTAACGGTGCAAGGAGTCGCGCACGGTGTCGTGCAGGACGGGTTCGCGGTTTTTGGTGCTGAAGATGAGGTGGATGTGCAGCCGCGCGAGAGATTGTGGCATGGTTAGCTTTCAGCGTACCCAGGGCGTTGCCCCGGGATGGAATTAGGACGCCCTTTCAGGGCTTTGGGATATGGGGGCGTTGCGGACCCAGGGCGTTGCCCTGGGCTGGGACTGAGACGCGCCTTTGGCGCTAAGAAACGTCGCGCGTCCGATGCGGGAGCCCCGAAGGGGGCGGGCCAGGCGCAGCCCGGGGCAACGCCCCGGGAAATGTACCCGCCATGTAGAGAAGCCCTGAAGGGGCGTGCCAATGGCGATGGTTGGCGGTCGCATTTTGATTTCATAGTGCCCTGGTGAAGGCCTGATGCAGCAAGGATTTTTTCAATGCCTCTAGCGCGGAAAGACTGGGCTGCCGTCCGGGTATTCAAACCAGCCTGTTCGACAAAGTCTGGCGTGACCGTGAAGTAGTAGACAAAGCGGTTGCTGACGGCCGAATTGAATACCAAACGGCAAGCGTTCTCAGTGAGGTTCGCTCCATCCAATTCCTCTTGAATGATACCCGTCTTGCCAATTGTCCCTGCAATGCTGATGTAGAGGTCGGTCGAATAGATCACGTAGTTTTTGATTGCGCGATGTACCTCTGCACTGACATAGCGCAAGTCGCTCGTGTCGATTGTCCCGAAATCGGTGAACTCGGTAACGCGCAAGTACGGGTAGTCCGTTCGTTCGGCAAGAAGTTTGTAGCCTTTCGGCACTCGTTTGCCACCCTTCACCTGAGCTATTTCGCCGAGAGTTTTCTCGACCCACCCCTTGCCTTGCTTCGCGAAAACGGATTGAACGTGGCTCTGAAAGAGAGCACGGGCGTTTTGGAGGTTCTTTTCGGCGTTGGCTTTGGCGGTGGCGATGCCCTCGAACGCTTCGTCGAGGATGCCGACGAGCCGCCGCTGCTCCGGAAGTTGGGGAAACGAGATCTTGATGGCTTTGTATGCGTCGCCATCTAAATTGCGAATGCCCGTGGAATGGCTTTGCATTCCTTCAGTGACGCCGGAAAGATAGTTCCAATGCAAGTATTTATGCAGAAAACGAAAATCTAACTCGTCAGCATTAAGTACGCGGAGCGCAGCCGTAAAGTTGCTGAAGGAGAAGTCGCCGTTTTCTTTGTCGAACAACGCTACTCGTCCGACGGGCTGCTTCGGCCCGCCACCAGATTTTTCAAGGATGATGTCCCCAAACTGGAGGCGACGCTTTTCTAGCTTCTTTGCNTCTACGTCGAGATACGCAATGTCTGAATCATCCAGTGTCCCTTCTTTGGTGAGTTTGTATTCCGGATGACTCCAACATTNAAAAACGGCGGTTTCTCACCCTTCCAGAGTCCATTTGAAAATTGGCAGACGTCTTCCAACGTCTTCGTCTTCCACCCGCTTCTCATAGCAGCGCCCTGATGCTCGCCAATACCTTCGCACTGTCGGCGTCCAGCGCTGCAATCTCATCCATGATGGCCTGTGGGCTGCGGTGCTTCACTTCCTCGCCGCCGTCGGGGTTCTTCACGGAGAGGTCAAAGGTGTCTTTATCGATGGTCCTGGCGTCCACGCTCCACGACTTGGGCGAGTCGGCGAAGGTCTTTTGCAGCTTCACGAACTCGGCCAGGTCGTCGTCATTGAGCGGGTTTGTCTTACCCATGTTGCGGCCAGGATCGAGCTGGTAATACCAAATCTTTCGCGTCGGCGCGCCCTTCTCGAAGAAGAGCACCACGGTCTTGACGCCCGCACCCTGAAACGTCCCGCCGGGGCAGTCGAGCACGGTATGAAGGTTGCAGCTTTCGAGCAGGAGTTTGCGCAGACTCACGGAGGCGTTGTCGGCGTTCGACAGGAAGGTGTTTTTAATGACCACGCCGCCGCGCCCTCCGGCCTTGAGCATCTTGATGAAGTGCTGAAGAAACAGGAACGCCGTTTCGCCGGTGCGAATGGGGAAGTTCTGCTGCACTTCCTTGCGCTCGCCGCCGCCAAAGGGCGGATTGGCCATCACCACTTCGACGCGGTCTTTCTCCTGAATGTCGGCAAGGTTTTCGGTGAGGGTGTTGGTGTGGATGATGTTGGGCGCCTCGATGCCATGCAGGATCATGTTCATGATGGCGATGACATAGGCGAGAGACTTCTTCTCCTTGCCGTAGAAGGTGCGCTCTTGAAGCGTGGTGGCTTCTTTGGTGGTGAGGCCCGGCTTGACGCGGAGATACTCGAAGGACTCGCAGAGGAAGCCCGCCGAGCCGACCGCGCCGTCGTAGATGCGCTCGCCGATGCGGGGCTTGACGACTTGGACGATGGCGCGGATGAGCGGGCGCGGGGTGTAATACTCGCCGCCGTTGCGCCCGGCGTTGCCCATGTTGCGGATTTTGGCTTCGTAGAGGTGGGAGAGTTCGTGCTTCTCCTTCTGCGAGCGGAAGCGCAGCTCGTCGATGTGGTCGATGATCTCGCGCAGGTTGTAGCCGCTCTGGATTTTGTTCTTGATCTCGCCGAAGATTTCGCCAATCTTGTATTCGAGGGTGTTGGGGCCGGTCGCCTTCTGCTTGAAGCCGTGCAGGTAGGGAAAGAGCTTGACGCTGACGAAGTCGCGGAGATCGTCGCCGGTCATCGCCTTGTTGTGGTCGAGATTGCCGTGCTTGTCTTTGGGTGCGGCCCAGCTTTCCCAGCGATAGGCTTTGTCGAGGATAGGGGCGTACTTCCGGCCCGCCAGCGTGGCCTCGGTGGCCTTCACCTGTTCCAGATCGTCGAGGTATTTGAGGAAGAGAAGCCAGGAGGTCTGCTCGGTGTAGTCGAGCTCGGTGGTGCATCCGGCCTCGCGGCGGAGGACGTCGTCAATGTTTTTGAAGGCTTGTTCGAACATAGGGGTATCTGGGAGCGATTAATAGACACCTTCTTTTATACATCCTGGGGCACCCATCCCCTCATGATCGGAGCGAGAGGAGCAGGTTCTTCTCCCGCAAGAGCCCACGCAAGCTAAGCTAGGACGAGGCACCCGGCAATAGGGTCGAATGCGCCATCGTGATCGGAACACAGAAAGAGCTGCTTGCCCGAGCCGCTGCGCGCGAATTCGTCAAAACGCTTGACCTGCCAATCAACAACCCAGCTCCAAACAAGTGTTGTCGAACACGAAATGTTTGCGGGCACGGTAGGAACGGGCGCGGCCACGGAGTTTTCCGGGTTCTTGCGGATGTTCCGCGAGCTGCCCAACATCGACGCCGTTCTGCTGAATCCCAGCGGTGAGCCGGTGCCGGACTCGCCAGCGGCACAGTACGCGGTCGCGTCAGCCCTCGCTCATCGCGCCTCCGACACCAATTTCGATTACATTTTCGTCATCTTGCGCCGGAGGCTGGTACGTGTAGCGTGACCCGGGTGCCCTGTCCCGGTTGGCTCGAAATTTCCACATTACCGCCGTGAAGCTGCGCAATGCTCTGAACGATCGACAGCCCCAAGCCAGTGCCCCCCGAACCCTGGGAACGCGACGAGTCGACACGGAAGAAGCGATCAAAGACCTTCGGCAGGGCTTCCGCCGGGATGCCCACGCCTGTGTCGGAGACTTCGATGCGAATCGTGGAAAAGCCGGCGTTCGTCCCTAACACGACGGCTCCGCCGGGTGGCGTGTGTGCCAAGGCGTTCGAGACCAGGTTGCCCACCGCCCGCTGCACGAGCGTGCGATCCAGTTCGGCGATCACCGGTTTGGGATCGACCATGGTGGTGAGCGAGACACCGCCGTCCGCAGCCGAAGCCTCGTAATATTCCCGCACGCCGCCCAGCAATTCGGCTACGTTCACGCGCTCCCGATGCAAATGGGTTAAGGGGCTCTCCGCACGTGCCAGAAACAAAAGGTCGCCGATGAGATCCGATAGTCGCACGGCTTCTTCGAGGCAGGACTCGAGTACGTCGCGATACTCATCGGCGNTTCGCGCGCGAGCCAAGGCCACTTCGGCTTCACCGCGAATGTTATTCACCGGCGTGCGCAGATCGTGCGCGATATCAGCGGAGAATCTGGAAATGCGTCCGAAGGACTCTTCCAGTCGATCGAGCATTTGATTGAAGGTGTCAGCCAGGGAGGCAAGCTCGACCGGATAGCCATCGGGGAGAATCCGCTCGTGCAGGTTGGTCGAGCTAATGTGGCGAGCCGTGGTGGTCATTTGTTCCACCGGGCGGATGCCGTGACGCGCAATTTGGTAGCCGACCAATGGGAGTATGGCGAAGCTGCCCAGCAGAATGGCCCAGAACCAAAACCGGAAGCGTGCCAGCAATTCTTGTTCCTGCGAGACGTCAATTGCAATCTGGATGGTATCGGTTTGAGAGGGAGGGGAGCCCACCGGCGCTGCCGCGCTGGTGACGCGAAAGGATTGGCCGTGCCTTCCTTTCATCGCGATGGC
>JGI26340J50214_10000434_pt1 | contig 14793 bp, 11 predicted proteins | sample BogFormECP12_OM2_FD_50214 | JGI IMG/M metagenome (IMG submission 50214)
CAACGATGCGCTGCATCCCCGGGTGGTCGCCACGCAGTACGGCTGGTGGCAGGGATGCCGGGAGTTGGGTCTTCGCGGCTACGATCCCTTCGGCCCAGACGGNGCTAACGTCAACCTCCTCATTCCCAACGCGGCCATTGATCCCATCAGCGCTTCAGTCCAGCACCGCTCTCAGATGTGCCGGGTCAGAAAGGAAGGCTAAGCGCGCAGAAGCGCAGGGGCGGGTTCGGTTTCGCCTGCAGCGGGGCGGAGGAAGAGTCTTCTGACCCGACTTGGTCTGGCACCCCACGCCGCCTAGCACCAGCGCAAGGTTGCCAGTTAAAATCGTTGCGGAGCGGATGGCCCCGCCAAAGTGTCTTTAACCTTTGCGAGAGTTCTATCTTTTTCCGCCCCCCACACCACAACATGCCCGAAATTTCCGCCGTTTGCGACCGCCCGAGTATGAAGGGCCCGGATCTCATCGTCCGGTGTCAGCCGCTCTATAACCTCCCGGAACGCGGCTACAAAGGTCCATCCTTTTTTTAAGAGGGGTCCAATCTCTAGCATTTGCGCGTCGGTCAATTTTGCAAACTGGACTATTTCCTCAGGTTTTTGGATCAGGTTCCTACTCTTGACCTCTGCGTAGAACCAGTTTCCTAGAATTTTCTTGATTCGAGCAAGAGCCTTCTCGATGGCTGCCGGACTCGGTAGGAGTTTAACGGCTGCCGCCGCCTCTTTGCGCGCTGGCTTTTGAGCGCCTCGCGCCACTTTACCGCCTTCTGGCTGGGCGAGCTTCCGTATCTCGTGCTTGGCGCTTCCATCTAGCTCCTGAGACGCGGCCCCGGATTCTCCTAAGCCAGACTCACGGAATCGAGTGTCTCCCGGCGGACTAACCTCTGCAAGCGCGCCGTTGAGGCTGCGCCTACCGGCTTTCACATCCTGATACAGGCTCGGGTTCGCATCTCTAATCTGACGGACCTCGAAAACTCTTTGCTCGTTAATGCCGATGTATTTTGCCGCTTCCGACAGAGCCCCTTTTGGTCTGCCTCGCTCTTTATTTTTCTCCGGTTCCGGACTTAATTCAATNTGATCGGACCATTCNAGCGCAATGGCGGCTTTTTGACCCACGCTAAGATGNCGTCTTCTAAGATTGCGGCTTAATACGAATTCCTCCGGGCTTCGNTTGGTGGCTTTTGCGTTAAATTCCTCAATNCGAGGTTTCACGCCGGCTATTTGGCAAGCCCTGTAGCGATTCCGACCGTCCAAAATAACGCCTTTGTAGAGGATGATCGGTTTAAGTTGTCCTCGTTCTTTGATATCTCGAGCGAGTTGGGTCAACACGGCCGCCGTCTCGAATCGCTTGAAACGATCGTTGATACAGGCCGCTTTATGACAACTTTGTCACCAAAAATAAACATCCACGTCATGTCCCGGAAGTACCTACACATGATGTCATTGTTCTCGCTTAGACAGGCTAGCCCGACTGGGCAAGTTGACTTTGCGATCATTGACTTGCTCACGAAGCCCTATATGAAAACTCCCTTATTCTTATCCCGAATTCTTAGCCACGCCGGCTATTGCCTGGTTCTGTTTGTGACATCTATTCGGGCAGCTGAAAGAAACCCTCCGGGCGACATTCCAGACGATCAAGTCTTCATACCATACACGTCTTCTGCTAGCGGCTACAGCCTGAAAGTCCCCGAGGGCTGGGCACGTTCCGAAAAAGGCTCTGATGTTAACTTCACCGACAAATTTGACGGAGTTGCTGTAATTGTAGATGAAGCGGCAACACCACCAACGCTGAAAGATGTCGTTACCAGACTTGGGAAAGCTGAAAAGGGCTTCAAAGTCGTTAGTATAAAAGAGATCCGGCTCCCTGCTGGTTCAGCCTTATTCGTTAAGTATGAATCTGAGTCAGAGACCAATCCAGTCACCAATAAGCGAGTTCGCCTCGAAGACGAGGCCTATGCCTTCTACAAGAACGGGAAGATCGCTGTCTTAATTCTCTGGGCCCCTATGGGCGCCGATAACGCAGATCAATGGAGGCTGATCTCAGAGAGTTTTCGGTGGTAGATCACCCATGAAGGCTCAAACGACGACGGAAACGGTTTTAGCGGCTCGCAATCTTTACCGTTTTTATTATTCTGATGACGACGAGACCCTTGCGTTGCGCGGTGTTAGTCTTCGGGTCGGCGCGGGAGAAATGGTTGCGATTGCTGGCCCATCAGGCAGCGGGAAATCGACTCTGTTGGCGTGCCTGGCGGGAACTGATGAACCTGATGGTGGCGAAGTTCGAATACTCGGGCAAAGAATCACCCGCCGCCCCGAGCAACAGCGCGCGGCCATTCGCGGTCGAAGCTTGGGATTCCTGTTTCAGTCGGACAATCTCATCGAACATCTGACGGTGGAAGAGAACGTTCTGTTACCAATGCGCCTGGCGCGCAAGGTGAACGAACAGCGACTCAGGACCCTTCTCGACGTTTTAGGCCTTATCCATCATCGCAGAGCTTATCCGGGCCAACTTTCCGGGGGCGAAGCGGTGCGCGCTGGATTGGCGGTGGCTTTGGCGGCTGCGCCAAAAATCTTACTTGCAGATGAGCCAACGGGCGAGGTGGATGCGGCGACAGAAGCTTGGGTTTTGGATCTCCTGGAAAAGTATTGCAGAGATGGCGGGGCAGCAGTGGTGGCCACGCACAGTGCGGCGTTGGCTCAAAAAGCCTCTCGGATCGTTAGGCTCGCAGACGGAAAGGTAGTCGAAGATGGATGAAATCCTTGTGTCTCTGGATGACGCCAGCCGCTATTATGTAGATGGAGGGTGCCAGCGAGCGGCCCTTACCAATATATCTTGCCAAGTAATTGCCGGTGACCGTGTGGCGGTGGTGGGTCCTTCGGGCAGCGGAAAATCTACTTTGCTCCACTTGATGGCCGGGCTCGACAAACCGACAAGAGGCGTTGTCCGTTGGCCGGCGCTCGGCCCAGAGACGGAGCTTCGACCCGACGAAATCTGCGTCGTGTTTCAGACACCAAGCTTGCTACCGACTCTTACAGTGCTCGAGAATGTTGAACTTTCCTGGTTACTGTCGAAACGGGATGAAGGTGAGGCACGGCCTGCCGCGTTACGAACCCTCGAAAAGCTCGGATTATCGGCAATTGCTGGCAAATTTCCGGGGGAAATATCCGGTGGACAAATGCAAAGCGTCGCAACCGCCCGGGCCATAGTCTGCGAGCCCCGATTAATTCTGGCGGACGAGCCTACAGGCCAACTCGATAGCGTCAGCGCGTCGAAACTCATTGAAGAGCTGTTTGACTCGGTCGCAAATTCCGGCGCTGCCTTGATCGTCGCAACTCACGATTTGGCAATAGCCAGCCGTATGCGCAGCCAATGGCGCATGGTACACGGAAAACTTGAGCATGGTTCAACCTAGAATGGGGCTCACTATTTCATGGATGGCCGGCTTGGTCAGGCGCCGCCCTACACGCCTGGTGGGCGCGATGATTGGTGTAGGTCTCGCTCTAGCTTTGCTGGCCTGTCTTGGTTCATTCATCGATTCGAGCGTGAAGACCATGACAGGTCGTGCCATTTCAGGTCTGTCGATTGACTGGCAGATCCTCCTCAACTCCCGTGCGGATGAGCAAGCGGTTCGCGCGGCAGTTCACGAGACTGATCCTGAAGCCGTCATGGATACGGTTGAGTACGTTGACGTTCCGGGTCTCGCTGCCAAAACCGGCGAAACCGTGCAAACAACGGGGGAGGCATCGGTGATCGGCATTGATGCTACCTACAAGAAGAATTTTCCCACTGAGATCGTTCCGATGGCGGGCGCTGATGAGGGCGTGTTAGCTGCGCAGCAAACTGCCGCGAACCTACATGTGTCGATCGGTGATATGATCACGATTCAACGTCCAGGAGGATTGTCACCAGTCGAGGTTAGGATTGATGGAATCATCAGTTTACCCGACGCAGGGTCTATCTTTCAAAAAGTTGGTGCCACTTCCGGAACAGGCCCACAAGCGCCGCCCGACAACGTACTTATGCTACCAGTCGATCTCTGGCACCGCCTGTTTTCGGAACAAACGGCTGTCCAGCCGGATTCCATGCGTTCAGAGGTTCACGTTCGCACGTCGCGACGTAATCTGCCAGCTGCTCCCGAGGCTGCGTATGGGTGGGAACTGCGACAGGTTAACCACTTGGAGGTAAAAATTGCTAGACGCGGAGTAGTAGCTAACAATTTTGCCTCGAGGCTGGTAAGCGTGCGCGGGGACGCGCTCTACGCTCGAGNGCTTTTACTTTTCCTGGGGTTGCCTGGTCTGGTTGTAGCAGCGCTCTTAACATTAGGGATAGCCAACTCTGGAGCAGTACGCCGCCGTCAGCAACAGGCCTTGCTGCGCACCCGGGGCGCTTCGGTCCCGATGATTTTGAAGTNGGCGTCCGCGGAGGCAGTATCGGTCGCCCTTGGTGGCACCGTCCTGGGTGCAATGGTGGTTTTCGCCGTCAGCAAGCTATTCAAATTCGCCTTGGGCGTTTCGTTGACCGGCATGGTTGGATGGCTGCTTGCTGCCGCCTGCGCAGGACTATTGCTTTCTCTGATCGCTGTGCTTCAACCGGCGTGGCGTGATGCACGTCAGTCAACGGTAGCAGCAACGAAAGGCCTTTCGTTGGCTAAAAGCAAACCCCTCTGGCGCCGAGTCTGGCTCGACGTCATTTTACTAGCAGTGGCTGCTATCGACCTCTGGTGGATAGCAAGCACTGGTTACGAACTGGTTCTGGCGCCCGAGGGAGCGGNGAGCGTTTCCGTTCACTATGAAGCGTTTGCAGGTCCGTTTTGTCTTTGGATTGGGACGATGCTGGCAACTCTGCGCGTCTTCGGATTACTGCTGGAGCGCGGGCTTCCGCTCGCAGTAAGACTTCGGCTTCCTCCTTTTGTCGGCAAGCTTTCCCGGATCGTCGCGGCGTCGCTCTCACGCCAGCGAGCGGCCTTGTCACGCGCAATGGCTTTAGTCGCTCTCGCAGTCTCTTTCGCGGTGTCCACCGCGATCTTTAATGCGACATACCAGACGCAATCCCGGATTGACGCAGAATTGACGAACGGCAGCGACGTTACGGTGAGCGGGATTCCGTCAGCAAAGATTGCCTCAGAACTCCTGTTAAAGGTGGAAAGATTACCAACGGTCGTCGCGGCTCGCCCTATGCAACATGGGTATGCGTATGTCGGCAAACGATCTGCAGGACATTTACGGAATCGACCCGGGAACCATCGGGGAGGCAACCCAATTGGCTGATGCGTACTTCGCGGACGGCAGCGCACCGGCGGCACTTAAGACGTTGGCCGATCAGCCTGACGGCGTTCTTGTATCAGACGAAACCGTCACTGATTTTCAGCTGCGCGTTGGCGATGAGTTGAACCTGCGATTACAAAGCACGGGCGCCAACGAGTATCATGTCGTCCCTTTTCGGTTCGTTGGTGTGGTACGCGAGTTTCCCACAGCACCTAAAGATTCGTTCCTGGTCGTCAATAGCAATTATATGGTGTCCCACGCTCAGTCTCCTCTCCAATGGACGATTTTGATCCGAACGAATGGTGATCCCTCTCTGCTCGCCCGAGACATAAGGCGGCTGGCCGGCACGATTGCTGGCCTGAAGGTAAGCGATATCGGCTCCGTCCAGCGGCAAATTACTTCCAGCCTATCAGCCGTCGATCTCCGCGGCCTGACGATAATCGAACTAAGCTTNGCTGTCGTTTTNGTCGTTGGTGCGACCGGACTTGCTCTATTTTTGAGCTTATCGGAGCGCAGGCGTTCTTTCGCTGTCCTTAGGGCGCTGGGAGCGAAGCGGCGGCATTTGGCAGCGTTTATGTGGAGCGAGGCTGTGACGATTTTGTTAGGCGGTGGGCTGGTCGGAATTTGCCTCGGTTGGTTGGTTGCTTTCGCGTTGGTCAAGGTGCTCNCCGGGGTCTTTGACCCGCCGCCCGAGGCACTGACCGTGCCATGGATTTATTTATTGTTGTTGTGTATTTCCGCTGTCGCCCTCACAGNGGCGGTAGTGGCGCTGCATCTCCGAAAATTGGTACGGGAACCCGTCATAAGTGACCTGCGCTCTTGGGTATAAGATCGTAATGACCGGACATCCACATGACAGAAATGTCATCAATATTTGAGGGCTCTTCTCNTCTTGAGGCGGCAGAGTCCTGCCGATTGCCCTTGTTTTGATNTTACCCCAANTGAGATTTTTTCGTCTTCTATCGCTTTTAATCCCGCTGAGCAGTTGCGCTTCATATCATCCGCTTCCCCTGTCGAATGCGAGTGTCCAACAGCAGCTGCGTACGCCGGCAGCGAAAGCACTGCAGATCGCCGCTGCGCACCTTCATCACCCCCTCTTCGCTCCGGTCCCATTGAATCTTAGAAGCGGAATCGGCCCTGATCAGGCGGCCATTCTTGCAGTGATCTTGAATCCGAAGCTGCGCGCAGACAGAAATCGCAGAGGTCTCGCTGCCGCGCAGCTGATCCAGGCCGGAATTATTCCCAACCCCACTATTGGCTACACCCGTGACTTTGTCACGGGTGGCAACACAGCCGGCACCGTGACTGCCTTCGGATTTACGGGTAGCTGGGACATCTCGGCACTGGTCAGTCATGGCGCTAAAGTAGCAGCCGCGCGCGCGAACGTGCAGGCGATCAGTCTTGATGTCGCGTGGACCGAATGGCAAACTGCCGTAGCGGCGAAATTAGCTCTCTATCGGGTGGTGGCTCTGGAAGCAGAGTTAATCCGCGCTGAGCAAATAGACAGTGACCAACAGCAAACGGTCGACACACTGCAAGCTGCCGTGGATCGGCACGAAAAAAGCGTGCTCGACCTGGCTGCCGCTCAGGCGAGTCGGGAAGACGCCCGCGCAACGGTGCTGACCCTGGAACAGGAACGTGATCGGCAACGCCTCGAATTAAAGAAGGCTGTCGGCGTTTTGCCGGAAACCGAGCTCCCGATCGAGCAGGGCGTCGCCCTTCCCTCTGATCTCTCGCTGCCGTCGGAAGGTGAACTGGTAGTGGATCTGGAGAACAGACGCCTGGATCTGGTGGGTCTTCGTCAAGGTTACCAAAGCCAGGAACAAACGGTGCGAGCTGCGGTGCTGGCACAATTTCCAAAACTGGTTCTTGGTTTTAGCCGCGGTAGCGATACGACCAACGTTCATACGGCCGGATTTGGTATCACGATAGACCTTCCTATTTTCGATCGGAATCAAGGGAACATCGCGATCGAAACGGCGACTCGCCAGAAACTGTTCGACGAGTATGCCGCTCGTGTATTTGAGGCGCGTTCCGACATCGCGACAGCATTCGCAGACATCCGATCACTCAACCGCCAGGTCGCAGCGGCCGAAGCGGCTCTGCCCGTTCTTCAGCATCTGGTTGATATTGCTAGGGAGGCATCGGACCAGGGCGCAGCGGACGTGCTTGGTTATTTCCAGGCGAAAACCAACCTTAATCAGAAGAGCCTGCAAATTATCAAACTTAAACAGCAGCTGGTCGACTCGAGAATTGCTCTGGAACTTGCTTCGGGCAGATACCTACCGGCCGGCGATCGGCAAAGGAAATCGGAATAGTAATGAATACGAGACGACTGTTAGTAATTCTGCTGGTCCTGTTGGGTAGCGGCGTAGGCCTGTTCTTCCTCGGTCGAAGCCATCGAACGTCCGCCGCTGAACAAGTGCCGACTCAGGGTGCGGAAAGCGACGATGGGAAACCTGTCGCGCAGGTTGAGATCGTCCCTATCGAGCGCAAATCCATCTCTGAGAAGCTCACGGCTTACGGCAGCGTTGTTGCGCAACCTGGCAAGACTCATTTCGTCGCGATCTCTTTTGAAAGTCGGGTTCAACATATCTTGGTTAGTCCCGGTCAACCGGTGAAGCAGGGTGACACCCTCATGGAGGTTCAAGGTAGCCCGGCGAGCCTTCTACAGCTGCATCAGGCTGAGGGCACGGCGCAGGAGGCGCATAAAGAGCTGGATCAAGCAAGAAAGCGTTTCGATATGAAACTCGCCACGAATCAGGAATTGAATCAAGCCCAGAAGGCGGTTTCCGACGCCGAACTGCAGTTGGAAAGCCTCAAAACCCAAGGTGTCGCCGCCGACAATGAAATCCGCTCGGATATAACGGGCATTGTCGCCAAGGTGGATGTCGAGGATGGTCAGGTGGCGGGTGCAGGCAGTCCTCTTGTCGAGCTTATCGCAACGGGCGATATCGAGATCAAACTTGGCGTGGAGCCGGAAGACGTTGCGAAGCTGCAGACTGGCCAGCGAGTTGGCATTTCTCTCGTGAATGATCCGGCAACGTCCGAGATCGAAGGAACGATCCGCCTGGTCACGCAACGCGTCAATTCACCGGATCGATTGGTCGACGTTTTTGTTTCAGTGCCGCAAGGAACAAAACTCTTGCTGGCGGCTTACGTTCGCGGAGAGATCATCGTCGCGTCGCGGGAGACACTGGTTGTGCCGAGGGACGCCGTCCTGCCTGACGACGGCAGCCACACGCTGTATGTAGTCCAGGATCACTGTGCGGTGAAAAAGACGGTTGAAATCGGATTACAAACCGATTCACAAGTCGAAGTGATCGATCCCGAGTTACGGGACGGCGACCAGGTCGTAACGGTCGGGAATCGCGAGCTCGCCGACAAGATGCAAGTGAAAGTAATAAGATGAATTTTGCGGCTTTGGCATACCGGCACTCTCGCTTCCTGCTTTCGCTTTTTGTCGTCTTCGCTATCGCCGGAGCCGCGTGCAGCCTTTGGCTTCCGGTCGCGTTGTTTCCTCAGCTCAGTTTTCCGCGGATTCGCATCGATCTGGATGCGGGAGATCGGCCGGCAGAGCGGATGGCGATCGAGGTTACGACTCCGGTTGAAGAAGCGGTTCGTTCGATCCCAGGAGTGCGAACCCTCAGGTCAACGACTAGTCGGGGCAGCGCTGAAATATTCGTCAATTTCGATTGGGGCGAAGATATGATCGCGGCTTTGCTCCAGGTGGAGTCTCAGATTAATAGAGTCCTGCCGAATCTCCCGGCCGGCATGACCTTCAACGTTATCCGGGTGGATCCGACGGTCTTTCCGGTGATCGCCTACAGTATCACGTCGGACCGTCATTCATTAACCAAGCTGCGCGATCTGGCCCAATACACTCTCCGGCCGGCTCTCGCCACGGTTCCGGGCGTGGCCCAGGTCGGGGTGCAGGGAGGCCAGATTGAGGAATATCGCGTGGTAGTCGATCTGGCGAAGCTCCAATCTTTCGGGATGGCGTTCAATGATGTCGCGAATGCCTTGTCGGCCTCTAACGTTTTGATTGCCGTCGGCCGCATAGAACAGTACGGCAAGCTCTACCTGATGATCTCGGACACCCGGTTTCAGAGCTTTGAAGATATCGGTAAAACGATCCTGAAATCAGGTCCGAATGGTACGATTCTGCTCAGCGACGTCGCGACCATCGAGCAGTCAAACGAACCGCAGTGGGTCCGTGTCACCGCGGACGGCCGTGACGCTGTACTATTTCAGGTCTACCAACAACCCGGCGGAAATACTGTCCAAATTGCGCGAGACATCAAGGCAAAGCTGGAGAGTTTGCACAACCAGATTCTGGAAGGGGCTCATTTGGCCAACTGGTATGATCAAAGCGAACTGATTCTCGCTTCAAATGGAAGCGCACGCGATGCGGTTCTGATTGGTGTCGGATTGGCAGCCCTGATCCTGCTGCTTTTTCTTCGCAACTGGAAAATTACTCTCTTCGCCGCAATTGCGGTGCCCTCGGTCCTCTCCGCGACTGTGCTTCTTCTCTATGTGCTCAAGATGAGCTTCAACATTATGACGTTGGGCGGCCTGGCAGCAGCCGTCGGGCTCATTATCGATGATACGATTGTGATGGCTGAGCACATTATCCGCCGTGTTAGAGAAAAAAAAACCGAAGCGCCGAGAGGGGCGGTATTGGACGCGGCGGCAGAATTCACTCGTCCGCTGTTTGGCTCGTCTGCAGCCACGATTATCATCTTCGCGCCACTGGCATTCCTCTCCGGAGTAACTGGGGCTTTTTTCAAGGCTCTATCGCTCACGATGGCAGCCAGCCTGATTATCTCCTTCCTGATTGCCTGGTTAGCGTTGCCCGTCATCGCCACCCGGCTTCTCTCAATAAAGGACGCCAAACTTAATGACGGCGGCAGATTGACGAGGGCGATACAATCTGTGTACCGGCGGCTAATGACCGGACTCCTGGGGACTCCGCTCTTGGTAGTCCTCATTATTCTGCCGCTAGTCCTCGTCGGCTTTCTGGCGTTCAAGAATGTGCAATCGGGCTTCATGCCCACCATGGATGAAGGCGGATTCATTATCGACTACCGGGCACCTCCCGGAACATCACTTGCCGAGACGGATCGTTTAGTGCGTCAAGTGGAAGCAATTCTGCTCACATTGCCGGAGGTCCAAACTTATTCCAGGCGCACTGGTTTGGGCCTTGGCGGCGATTTGAACGAGGCAAACCAGGGTGACTTCTTCGTCCGCCTGAAGGCAGGTCCGCGACGAGGAATTGAGGAGATAATGGATGACCTGCGCACGCAAGTCGAACACAACGTTCCGGGCTTGGCGATCGAAACGGCCCAACTCATGGAAGACTTGATCGGTGACCTCACCAGTGTGCCACAGCCCATCGAGATCAAGATTTTTTCTGATGATGAAGCCACTCTCCAGAAACTGGCGCCGCAGGTTGCCAATGCAATCAGTTCGGTCCCCGGCGTTGTCGAAGTCAAAAACGGGATTACGCCGGCGGGCGATGCGCTCGAGATCCGGGTAGATCGAGTCAAGGCTGCGCTGGAGGGCGTGGACGCGGATTCAATTACAAAGATATTGACCGGATACCTGAGCGGCAACGTGACTACCAAGGTGTTGCATGGACCCAAGCTCGTAGGGATTCGGCTGTGGATCCCGCAGAACGCTCGAAAGACCGATCTTGATCTGAAAAGCTTATTGCTGCCAGCCCCGAACGGCCATCTTTTTCCGCTGGGAAGGGTTGCGAGCTTCGATACGGTCTCTGGCCAGCAGCAGATCAAGCGGGAAGACTCTCGGCGAATGGTTGCGATTACCGCGCGCATCACTGGACGTGATCTGGGCTCGACCGTGAGAGATGTACAAGGGGTGTTGAATAAGACGGGTTTCCTCCCGAAGACCGTACCCTACACGCTCGGTGGCCTCTATGAGCAGCAGCAGATCGCCTTCAAAGGGTTAACGATTGTCCTGGTAGCAGCGATCATTCTGGTCGTTCTTCTGCTGTTATTCCTTTACGAGAGTTTCGGTGTGACCATCGCCACGCTGATTACCACCCTGTTGGCTGTCGCCGCCGTCTACGTCGGTCTCTGGATCACCGGGACGGAATTCAACATAACTTCTCGAATGGGTATGACGATGATTGTTGGCATCGTNACTGAAGTAGCGATCTTTTATTTATCCGAATTCCAGGACTTNCAGGACCAAGANAACCAGTTTGTGCTCGCCGGGATCAACCGAATGCGGCCAATCGCNATGACGACATTTGCGGCCATCCTCGCGTTGCTGCCNCTGGCCCTCGGTATTGGTCANGGTTCATCTATGTTGAAACCACTCGCGATCGCGATCATATCTGGCCTCGTATTTCAGCTGCCGCTGGTTTTGATAGTGCTTCCGTCTCTCCTCGCGCTCTTTCGCCATGGGCCGAGTGGCGCACCGAGAATTACCCGTGCGGCTCCCGTAATGGTGAGCAGTGAGAGGTGACAAAACTGTCATCTGTAGTTCACGGTCGTTTAATATGTTTTCGATAGGATTCTCTTTGGTCCAGGGGTGCCAACGGAATAGCAGGCGCCTGCACAGTTAGGACTGGAACATAATTTCCGAACCATGGTTGACCCGGTTATTTCTTTGGATGGGCTGGGAAAACGTTTTGGCCACACAGTGGCGGTTAACGGCATTTCGATGGCAATTGGCGAAGGTGAAATCTTTGGCTTTCTGGGCGCGAATGGCGCTGGAAAAACCACCACGATTCGAATGCTTTGCGGTTTGACACGTTCGACGCGCGGACACGGAACGATTCATGGACTTGACATCTGGGCCGACCGTTCTCGGGTGCGTCCGCAATTCGGGTACGTGCCCCAGCGATTTAGCCTCTATGCCGATTTGACGGTGCTGGAGAACCTTCGGTTTTTTGGTTGCGCTTACCGCGTCTCTGGAGACCGGTTAAGAACGCGAATCGAAACGCTTCTTTCGGAACTGGATCTGGCGACGAACCGGGACACAGAAGCCGGCAGGCTGTCCGGTGGTTTCAAGCAACTGCTGTCGATCTCTTGTGCACTGATTCACGAACCTTCGGTGTTGTTTCTTGACGAACCGACCGCCGGCCTTGATCCGGTTCACCGCCAATATATCTGGGGTCTTCTCTANAAGCTAAGCCGGCAGGGCACCACTATCTTCCTANCCACTCATTACATGGATGAAGCGGCACGATGCACTGATATCGGATTCATTTCAGGGTGGACGGCTTATAGCAAAAGGTTCTCCACTCGCGCTGAAACAAGGTTTGCAGAGCAAGCTTCTGGAAATTCATGTGANAGAAGTTATGGNTGGGATGCAGATGCTCCGTGGGATTCCCGATGTTTACGGAGTCGAGTTGCGCAGCGGCCGCTTGCGAATCCATGCACGCGATTCGGAGGCGCTGCTGAAGAGTTGGCTCGAGCGGTGGCCTTATGAGAACCTTCGTTGGCTGGGTTACAGCTGGGTGGAACCGGACATGGAAGACGTCTTTATGGCGTACTCTCAGGGCTTCTACTCCNAAAACCGTTTTGGAAAAGAGAAGTGCATAGGCGAGTTAAAGGTACACCAGGCAGAAATTTAAAGAGACGAAGATAATTCGGAAAACGGCTCCATTCCAAATTCCGAGTTGGCTTAATTGGACAACAGTTTCGTCACAGCGAGGGGTAGGTGAATGAGAATCTTGGTCGTCGAGGATGAAAAGAAAATAGCAAGCTTTGTCCAAAGAGGTTTGAAAGAGTGCGGCTTCGTGGTCGACGTCGTTCATCGCGGCGATGAGGCTTTAGAGATCATCCTCGACAACCATTTTGACGCTGTCGTCTTGGATATCATGCTTCCAGGCCGCGACGGTCTCAGCATTCTTCGCATCTTGCGGCAACGAGCCATTTCCGTGCCCGTTTTGATATTGACTGCGCGAGACGAGGTCTCTGAGAAGGTTGAGGGACTCGATCTGGGTGCTGATGATTATCTGGCCAAACCTTTCTCCATCGACGAACTGACCGCTCGAGTTCGCGCTTTGACGCGACGCAATTCGGGCGAGAACCTCGTCCGTTATCGCGTGCAAGACCTCATCCTTGACTTGGCTACACGAGTCGCCCGAAGAGGTGCTCGGCGCATTGATCTGACCACGAGGGAATTTTCCTTGCTGGAGTGTTTGATGCGGGCTCCAGGCCGCGTCTTTACCCGAACACAACTTTGCCAGCACGTTTGGGAGTATCACTTCGATCCGGAGAGTAATTTGGTCGACGTCTACATACAGCGGCTACGTCGCAAAATCGACGATGGCGAGACGATGAAGCTTATTCAAACCGTCCGCGGCGCCGGGTACCGGATTGAGGATGCGAAGTGAAAGANTGGTCCCTTCGAAGTAGACTTGGTGTTTGGACTGCTTTCCTGCTTACGGTCGAGCTAATCATGTTCGGCGTTGCCTCCGGCTGGGTTATTTATCAAGAACAGCTCGAAGCTTTCCGCGAGATTAAAGATCAGCCGTATTCTCCGATTGTGATTCGCAAAGAGTCATCCGAGTTGGTCGTTGATCTAGCAGGCGCTTATTTAACGGCTCTTCCGGTGGCAGTCTTAGTCGCTGCTTTCGGAGTCTGGTGGATTACTGGTAAAGCGCTACAACCCTTACAGGACGTAGCCGATGCGGCTGAACAAATCCATGCCAAAGCCCTCGGCCAGCGGTTACCTCAACCCTCGGTTCATGATGAAGTCGGCCGGTTAGTTCATGTGCTTAACGATGCTTTCGATCGACTCGAGCGCAGCTTCGCGCAAGCCACCCGTTTCTCCAGCGATGCCTCGCATGAATTGAAAACCCCGCTGACGATCATGCGTGGTGAAATTGAATCGGCCCTCAGCGCCGAGGTGGATGATCCACGAATAGAAAGCCTTTTGGCTGGTTTGCTGGAACAAACTGAACATCTCTCAGCTATCGCCGAGAAATTGCTCCTACTCTCGCGTGCCGATGCCGGAGCGCTTACGGTGAGAAAGGAGCCTGTCGATTTCAGCGCGATGTGTCACGAGTTGGCAGAAGACGCGGAAATCCTCGCTCTACGNAAGAAAATCACTACGAAATTCGAAATCTCGCCGGCAACCACTGTTTACGCGGATGAATCATACCTCCGACGGATTCTTNTAAATCTCTTGGATAACGCTATAAAGTACAACGTTGAGGGCGGCAGCGTTTCGATCTCGCTTGCCAAATCCGACTCGCTTGCGCTTTTCCGAATTGCCAATACAGGTCGAGATATTCCCCACGAGCACGAGAACCGTATCTTTGAACGATTTTATCGGGCCGACCTCAGNCGCTCTTCCGACACAGCCGGTTCCGGATTGGGATTGAGTATCTGCCGCGAGCTTGTCTTGGCACACGGAGGGCACATTTGGTTAGAACGACCTCAACCGGGATGGACGGCGTTTGCCTTGACTTTGCCTACTGCGAAGAAATAACTCGATTTTTCAGTGATCAAAAATCGGAGATAACCAATGTCTTCAAAAACAAAACGATTACTTACC
>JGI26340J50214_10000436_pt1 | contig 14780 bp, 13 predicted proteins | sample BogFormECP12_OM2_FD_50214 | JGI IMG/M metagenome (IMG submission 50214)
AACTGGCCCAAGCCAAGTCGCTACGCGAAATCATCGACGGACTAGCCTGTTGTGAAGGCAAACTGAATCACTTGGGCCTTCAAGAGGGGCCGAAACGCTCGACACTGTCCTATGCCAACGGCAAGCGCCCCTGGCAATTGTTCGAGCAAGTGTTCTACGATCAGCTTGGCCTNGCACAAAGCCTGGCGCCAAAAAAGAAGCTGCGCTTCAAGAATAAGCTCCTGAGCCTGGACGCCAGCGTCATTGATCTGTGTCTGAGCATGTTCAATTGGGCGACCTTCCGCCAAACCAAGGGAGCGGTGAAATTGCATTTGCTTCTGGATCACGACGGTTATCTACCGGTCTACGCTCATCTGAGCGAAGGAAACGTCCATGAGATGGTGGTGGCCAAGAGCTTGAATTTTGCCAAGGGTACCGTTGTGGTCATGGATCGGGGTTATGTCGACTACAAACTCTTCGCCCGCTGGACCAAAGCTGGGATCTTTTTCGTGACTCGACTCAAAGAGAACGCCAATTACTGGGATTTCGAAGATCGGCCTCTACCTAAGAGTAGCAACGTTTTGAAGGATCAGTTGATCCGGCTTAATCCGATGACCGCCGGAGCGCCCTGTCGGGAAGACTTACGTTTGGTGACGGTCTGGGATGAGCGCAACCAATGTGAAGTCCGACTGCTGACTAACCAACTGGAATTCGCAGCCAGCACGATTGCCGCCATTTACCGAGAACGCTGGCAGATTGAACTGTTCTTCAAAGCCCTCAAGCAGAACCTCAAGATAAAGACCTTCGTTGGGACAAGCGCCAATGCGGTCCGTATCCAGATTTGGACAGCATTACTTGCGATCCTGTTGCTCAAGATCCTGCAGTTTAAGAGCACCTTTGGCTGGGCGTTGAGCAATCTGGTAGCCCTGCTGCGCTGGAATCTATTCAGCTACCGCGACTTATGGGAGTGGATTAACCGACCCTTCGACACGCCGCCCGAATCTCCGGGGATTCAGGGCGAGCTCTTTGATTTGGACAGCATCTTGCGTNACAAAACCTAACAGAAGGGGGGTCTTTGGTGAAAATCATCTGCCGCGCCCGCCGAAACCNCTTAAAATCAAGACTACCNTGTCCAACTAACGATTATTTTGGACAGCAATGATCCTTCAGGTAAACGGTTTTTGCTCCGCTTCACGGAGAAAGGAGGCAAAGAAAAGGAGCTTCCCGTGCACCACAAGCTGGAAGAACTCCTGGACCAGTACCTTAAAGCAAGCGGCTTAGAGAAGGAGCCGCAGTCTCCTTTGTTCCCGGCCTCTATCGGAAAGACCGGCAAGCTATCGCGCCGGCCGCTTGTACGCACCGACGCCGCGGACATGCTCAAACGACGACTCAAACAAGCCGGTCTGCCGGCTCACTATTCGCCGCACTCATTCCGGGCGACCGGCATCACGAATTTTCTGGAAAACGACGGCACTCTTGAAGCCGCTCAACGAATCGCTGGTCACGCCGATAGTCGGACCACAAAGCTGTATGATCGCCGGGGCCAAAAGTGTTAGAGGATATGGAGAGGATTCGCTACTGAAGCCGGCCAAATGCCCCTTTTAAGATCCCACCCATGCGGGTCCTACGCTTTTGCCTTCCAGGCAATCGGGTTTCCGTCCTCACGTGACTTCCGCTGCCGCCTTGCTATCTGCATTGCATTCGCTCAAAATCTACTAACTGATTCTTTAACGACCAAATGGTTTAACGCTTTATGAATACCGGACCTAACCCGATCGATTTCGGTGTCGTGCCGCCCCAGGGTGGAATGACCGCTTATTTTATGGTTTACGATGCCCAATCTAGCGCACTCCTAGAAGCTAGAATCACGGACGACGACTCTAATGGTCGATTTAGCCTTAAAATGCTTCGTAGCTATACGAAGCGCCCCGTTTCCGGTGGGCTACCGCACACACCCTGGGGAGGCCCCGGCTTTAACCTGATAGAGACAGATTTTACCGATGGCACTCGGCCTTTGAGGGTGTTTACGGGACAGCTGGTCGGGATTGAACTGCGCTTTGATGACGCTGGGACCGATGCGCAGGGCCAGTTTGGAGCTACCCTCGTCATTAATGACATGAGCCCGACAAACCGTTGGCCGGAAATAACCGCGAAGATGATCGCGATAGTTGCTAGCATCACGACGACCTTGCCGGCGGTCGTCGACCTTACACAGGGACAGCCAGCGACCGTGCCAATCACTATCGTATCTAATGTAGGGCCGGACACGACGGTGTCGTATACACTGTGGGGCTACCCACCTGGCATCTCAATGGAACCATTGCTTGATGTGCCTCTCCCAAGAGGTGGACGCGTGGCCAGGAACCTCAGCTTTCAGGCAGCGCCTGATGCCCCGTTGGGAGTGTTGGAGGTCAGTATCGACAGCAAAGCGTTCAACAACAAGCTAGATATTCAGCTCAAACTTCCTGTGGTCGTGATTGCACCCCCTGCGACAGCCATTGTCCTTTCCGGAGGCGGCGCTAAGGGCAGCTTCGAGGTAGGCGCTTTGCTTTACCTGCGCGAAATCTGGAACGAAGTGAAACCCTCAATCATTTGCGGCACTTCAGTTGGCGCGATCAACGCATTGGCTCTGGCTGCACATTCGGATTCTAGCGGGGTGGATATTGTCGAAAGGATCTGGCTCGGGCTGCAGTATCCCCAGGATATGTATGTTCCTTCCGCGCCAGTCAAGGAGGCTTCGGATATCTTGGGTTTCGAGGTCCAAGATCTGATAATTGCAGGTGGTGGAATTTCAGATCTCTTCAGCATTTACACTCGTCAAATTCAAGTGACAGGACAAACCCTCGAGTGGGCGGGCATAGGACTATTGCTCGGTGGCCCTTTTGGAGCGCTGATTGGTGGAGCGATTCAACTTTTTGCGGAAGGACCCGCCGACAAGCTGACGGAGGCTTTTCAGGCTTTGAAAAAGGCGTCTTACCTACTGGACCTAAGTCCGACGCTAGCAAAGATCCAAGCCAGTGTAAGCCCGAACGATGTCGCAACCTCTGGCATGAAGCTCCGCCTGGCAGTCGTTGCGCTCGAAGATGGCCAGCTTTACTACGTGACCGAGGGTTCTCGTCTCGTGGCCGCGAGAAATCCCGATTCTGGTGTGCCAATACTGAATCCGAATGCTCTCTTTGATGGGACGATGGCTTCGGCGGCAATGCCTCTAACTTTCCAGGCGCGCAAGATCACGACAGATTACTCATCCATGTTCTACGTGGATGGAGGGGTAAGGGAAGTTGTGCCTGGGCAAGCCGCCGTCGAGTTGGGAGCTCAAGTTATCTTTCTCCTGTCCGCTTCCCCTTATGACCCAGGACAGGTGGATCTCGGTTCGACACCCGATGGAAGCAGAAGAGCTACCTATGGAGATGACGGTATGATGTTTCCGATCGCGAGAAGGGGAGTCGATCTTGCGGTAAATCAAGTGGCAGAGACTGACGTTGCGCCCCGACCGCCTTTTGCCGACAACCGTGAGCGTTGGCTGATACAGCCATTAATCGAAGTGCATGATACAACGCAAATTGATCCTGGCCTAATTCGTATAAATATTGCTTATGGCTACTGCAGAGCGTTTAATGTCGACCAGCTTCGGCGTAACACGGTAAATGCTGTCCAGTTCGTAGTTTGGCAGGCGTGGGCCGACGCATTGATTCTTGAACGACTCGCATGCCACGCCATCGAGAGTGGAAATAAAAACGAGCCCGTTGACACCGATACTAAACGTTCGGCTGCAAATAAGTCATTTGAACAGGCCCGCGAAGGCGGAGTTTTCAATCACTCCGACCTCGAAGCCGTACGAATGCACAAAAATGAAATCGCAACGATGATCGTCCAACGATTTGACGGATTCGGGCCGAACGGCTTTCCACCCACGCTCCGCGATGCAACAATGGGAAACCAGTCCGCGCTCGATTGGGCGGACACGTGGGAAGTGCATCCAGATCCTCTTCGCGGGTTTCTGAACAGCGTTAATCTGTGGGAGCCACAGATTATTGCGCTGGGGCAAGTATCCGATGACGGGGGTAGAAGTTCCCCTCCCCTGAACGAAGCCGAAATTACGCAGCAGTTCTTCATCCCACAATATGTGCGGGACGGATTGAGAAACCGCTGACAGAGATCGGACCGAGTACGCCAAGTGTCGCCCTGTACTTAAATCGTAGACTGTGGCCATTTACTGCACTTAATTCGTAAACTGAGGGCGTATCCACTGTAAGCGTCAGAGCAACCCACCTAGTCGACGCCGCGATTTAATCCTGTGATGTCGGATGACTGAAGTCCAGGCGGGACCGGCACGCGCGCCTGACAGCCCGCCCGTGAGGTGTCTCATGCCATGGAACTCCTGAAGGGTTCCGAGACAGAGTCTCCGTGAGGTACGTGACGATGTCGTCATTCCCAGATGAAGAAGGCTTGGGTAATGAGGCTGAACGCTTCAAGCGGCTGGTCAATCCTGAATATCTTTCTGCGCAGGCCAGCTTTACCGGCATTCCTGAGATGCCCCTTCTGTCGTTCTTCAAGTTGCTCGGGTGCGTAGATCCTCAGCGCGCCGTCAAAATGCGTGATTGATGTCGCCCTGTACTTAAATCGTAGACTTCTTCTTCGCACACGTGGACGTTGATGGACCTCATGGGAAGGGCGAGCGGATCGCCCCATTGCGAGGTTCTTTTGGGCCGTCCGACAAGACGGACGAGTCGATCGGGCTTCTGCCCGCAAGTTTGGCAGCCGAAGCTTCAAGCATCGTGATTCTTGTGCGCGGCATCGTTGTCGATTTCAGTTAAATCGTAGACTAAGTTATTTTCGGGTCAGATTGTTTCAATTAAATCGTAGACTATGCCGGCTTTTTTCAGCGAAATCGTAGACCGTTTGCACTCTTCCTCTGCAAAGGGCCACACACAGTCTGAAAGCCGGGAATTCGTCGCGCAGCGGCCTAATCAGAACGTTCGGCCGGCAATCCCCTTCCCCACTCGGCCTAGTCAGCACCATGCCACGAACGATGATTTTTCAGTTAAATCTGCGACCAAATTGGGGCCACAAATGGTCTACGAATTAAATGAAAAGTCCACGATTTAACTGAAAAACCCCTTTTCAATTAAATCGTAGACTCCGAGGGAAACTCGTCGGTGCTCAGTCTACGTTTTAACTGAAATCGACACCAAACTTTCCAAGCTCCAATTCTCATCGAGCGCGCCGGCCTCTTGTGCGTACCGATGCCGCGGACATGCTTAAACGACGGCTCAAACAAGCGGGATTGCCGGCTCACTATTCGCCTCACTCATTCCGGGCGACCGGTATCACGAATTTTCTGGAAAATGACGGCACTCTTGAGGCAGCTCAGCGAATCGCCGGCCACGCCGACAGCCGGACTACGAAACTCTATGACCGACGCGGGCAGAAGGTTTTGCTCGAGGATATGGAGAGGATTCGGTATTCATTGTGAAGTTGCAATTCGTGGACAAACTACTTGGAAAAAAACGGGTGTTTGTTGGATCGTCGACGGAAGGCCATAATTTCGCAGAAAAAGTGAGAGTCGAATTGAAAAACAGAGGTTTGTCACCTCTCCCCTGGTAGGACTTCTTCAAGATGCTCGCGGACACAGCCAGGACACTTTATGAAAAGATCACGGCGCTCGATGGATTCGACCGATCTCTCCAGATCGAGCCGGAAGTGCCGCAGCGCGATCAGCTCTTCGATTCTATAGACGAAGCGCTGCGTGACTGCCGGACAGACGACGGGCGGTTGTACCACACCCCGAGTCCGTGGCACGCCTTCTTCCAGCTCTGGGAGCGCCAGGGCGCTGCGCGGGATCGAGGGAGCGCGGTCTTCTTCCGTGGGCACAACGTCGTAAACCTCCCCCGCATGACGGCGCAAATTTACCGAGCTAACATGTCGGAGGAATCGGCCCGGCAGGCACGGCTGGCAGTCGAGATCCTGGCCCACATGCTCGGAAAGAGCGAAATTGTGCGTATGAAAGAGGATGATCCGATCGTGCTGGCGCGCACTGTGGCTCAGCACTATGGCGTTCCTACCAGCCTGATCGACGTGACTCTGGACCCGAGCGTGGCGGTATTCTTCGCGTCGACAGACGGCAGCGGGGACGCGGGGGCCGTGTTTGTCTTCGACTGGAAGCACTGCGAGGAGATGAAGCTGAAGGTGATCCTGCCACCGATGTCGCCGTGGGCCAAGCGTCTTACCGTTCAGCGAGGCTTCTTCTTAGAATTCGAGGAAATCCGGAGCCTTGGCATAGAAGATGTGCCGTTCGAGATTCAGTTTCCCCGCATGCCGGGATTCGAGGTCCGCAGGCACGGCAAAACCTATGTGCCGTCGCCGGTCAACGAGCCGGCGGCTACCCAGTTGATTCGCTGGGTCAAGAACGCCGCTTGCAATCACGAGGCGATGTCTCCCGCGATCACGGCCCAGATCGAGGAGCACGGCGAGACACGGGTGCTCTTGAAGGATCAGTTTGAGCTGATGTTTGGGTTCGCCCCAGGCGATCCGATCCCGCAGCCGGAGACCCGTGAGCGAGTCAGGAAGGCGGTACGGCAGTACAGGCTCGATAGCTTTCTGGCACTCGAGCTTTACATCAATTATCTCTGCCTTACGAGCAGTGGGTGGGCGGCCGATCGCGTCGCGTATCTGCGCGAGTCCAACCGTTCGATCTTCGGCCTCTACCTGGATGCACTATGCCGCATGCGGCAGGCATGCCAGCTTCTCGATCCCCAATACACCGAACTTCTCAGGATCTTGGATTACGACTGCTCGTAATATGCGTTCTCCCAACAGTCCTGTCACCAAGGGCCATCTGAAGAGGGAAAATCTCCGAGGGTTAACGCGTACTAACCACATCGGCCCGAAAACTTCCGCATGGGGCACCAGGGATCATTGTGCTGCCGATGCGGCGACCTTGAAGGGCGTGATCCGCGCAAACGAAATGCGTGGTGAACCCATGGCAAACGTCCCAGTCGCTGCGGGTGGGGCAAATCCCACTACCTCGGATTCATTCGGCAAGTTCACTCTTGAGTTTCCCCGAAAGAACCCCGGCGATCCGGTGGAGGTCATCCCAAAACGGGAGGGATATCTTCCTGTCAATGACGTCCAGTTGGAGCTGGCACTGCCTGCGGATTCCGACGTCAAGGCAATCACCATTATTCTCTGCCGAGAAGAAGTTCGCGAAGAGATGGCTCGCCGTTTTTACCAGCTCAAGAGTTTTGATGCGATTGAGGAAACTTACCGAAAACGTGTCAAGGAACTTGAAGATACGCAGACCACGGGCGCCGCCTTGACGAAACTTCGACAAGAACGCGACCAATCCAAGGCCGCTGCGGAAAAGGCTTCTGAAGAGTTAGCGAAAAACCAGTCCGGACGGAGTTCTGAGCTTTACCAAGAGGCTAAACGGCTGTTTGTGGAGAGCAAAGTCGAGGAAGCGATTACGCTGCTGGATGACGAAAAGATTCGCCAGTCGGTGGCACAAGCCAAGCAGAAGATTGCGGATGCCGTGCAGGACTGGCTGCTGAAGGCGCAGCTGCTTTCGACTCAGTTTCGATTTCAGGAGGCCGACAAAGCTTACCGTCAGGCGATCGAGGCTAAACCGGACAGTTTTGATGCCAACTTCGCTTACGCGAGATTCAACCAGAGTTTAAATCACTTAGACAATGCTAGGGCTCTTTACAAACGTTGCCTGGACATAGCGACAGAGCAGAGTGTCGACTTTGCGGTAACGCTTAACAATCTGGGCATCGTTGATACCGACCAGAACCGAGTCAACGAGGCTGAAAGGGAATTTGAGAAGGCACTCGAGACCTATGAGGTGGCAAAGAAAGAGCCGGAGGCTCGCATGTCCTACATTGCATCGACGCTCAACAACATGGGAGTTCTGTATCAGAAACAGCACGAATTAAAAGAGGCCCGAGAATATTTTGAGGAGGCACTGAAGATTCGCCGTGAGCTGGCCGACAAAAATCCCGATACCTACCTGCTCGACCTGGCTTTGACGCTCAATAACCTGGGTGATTTGAGCAGCGCCCAGAAGCAGGTGAAAGAAGCCCGACAGGAGTTTGGGGAGGCGTTGCAAAATTACAAGATCTTAGCAAAACAAGATCCAGAACGGTTCTCGGCTGATGTCACGAGAGTGAAGAAACTACTGGCGGAGTTGCCGAACACACAGGGGCCATAATTTCCCATGCCCTCGCGTTATTTATCCACCATTTTTCTGCTTGTCCTGGCAGCTTTGCTAGTCAATGCGGCGACGCTTGAAGGGCGTGATCCGCGCAAACGAAGTGGGCGGTGAACCCATGCCGAACGTCCCGATCGTAGCGGATGGGGCTAACCATACTAGCTTGGAGTCATTCGGTAGGTTTCACCCTTGAGTTCGGGAACAAGAATCTCGGCGATCCGGTGGAGGTCATCGTAAAACGGGAGGGATATGTGCCTGTCAATGAAGTCCAATTAGAGTTGGAACGTTGGAACATCCCCACACACAGAACGGGCCGCGAGGGATCGCGTGCTAACCACATTGATCGCCGGAAAGGCCCCGTGAGCACAAACCAGTGGCTTAACGGACCTAAATGGCGTGGTCAAACGGCAAAAGCGCAATTTTCGGCCTCAGAACACGCGATCCTTAACGGAGGTTTTCGGGCCGATGTGGTTAGCACGCGGGAATCGGCTCCTGTGATCCTGATTCTCATTGACACCGGAATCCGCGAGGCGTCCAATTGGCGTGTTGCCCGGAGATCTTCGACTGAAGGCATTGATCCTCTTGCCCCCGGCGCGGCGGCAAACCCCGCACCGAATGCCTCGACGACAAATCACCCTACAACCTCTGGAGGATGCCAGTGAAAATGCGCTTATTACTTGCCATTGCAGAAAGGAGCGACTGCTGTGCTTAGCCTAAGCATTGATCAACCGGCGGAGAACCAAGTCGTTGTGCCCGGACAACCATTTCAGGTGAGCGGACAAGCCTCTGACATAGGGACGCAACGGATCTCGATCGAGTCGGTGACTGTCAAGATTGACAACAGGCCTCTAATCGATGCGTTGTTATCGCCGATCAGGGGTACCGACCTTACATTTGTGGCTTTTTCCACCACCCTCACGGCGGGCCCAGGTGGGCATGTTGTGACGGTGACTGCGACAAATGTCCAGGGCATCAAGGTGGCCAAAACTGTGACGATCTCCACGTCCCCGAGCGCCGAGCTCCCGATCGTCGGCCTCCCGCAGTGCTACTCGGAGCGCGACGCCGGAAGGAATCTTATGGTCAGTACCAATAAGCCATTTACAAACTGGCCCCAAAACATCCAATTCACGGCGCCCGTATTCTACACGCCCAACACGCGCGCGGAACTCGCCTATGCTATTCTCCAGGCCGAGAGCGCGGGGCACCATGTGCGCGCAGCCGGCAGTACCTGGTCGTTCTCCGATGCGTTGTGCGCGACGGACGGCAGCACGGTGCCCCCTACCCTCATTCCAGTCCGACCCGGGGCGATGATCGACACCCGCCAACTCACCGCCAGCTTACAGCCAGGATTGCGGCAGATTCTGGCGCCCGGCGTAGACGCGACCTTCCTCTTCCATGTCGAAGCAGGGATCACCATCGCCAATCTCGATGTTCTGTTGGACCAACAGCCTGGCCGGCAGACGCGACCTTCTGGAGGGGGCCGTGGGCAGACTCTCGCGGGCTTCATCTCAACAAGTAGCCACGGCGGCGACTCCCTTGTGCCACCCTTGGCCGATTATGTCTGCGCAATCCACCTGGTCGGCGCAGGAGGCGCTGAACATTGGATTGAGCACGATTCCGGAATCACTAATCCGTCTCAGCTCCAGGTCGTCTACCCTTGCTTAGCTGCGGGAAACATCCACTACGATACCTCCCTCTTCAACGCTGTTCTGTGCTCCGGCGGGAGCATGGGAGTCATCTACTCGATCATCCTGAAAACGGTGCCTCAGTTCGGACTCGTTCAACATCAGGTGGCAACCACTTGGGAAACTCTTCTGGCCTCGGCAGGTCCTAACCTCGGCGGTGTACTCGACGGCTCCTTCCTGTCGAGCACGCCTGGTACCGTCAACATCCTCGACGGAACGCCCATCCCTCCTGCGCTGGGTCCGTTCGCGGGCAATGGCTTCTCGCTGATTGTCATCAATCCGTATCCACTTGAGAGCGACGACGCGTCACTTTCCCAGCCCGAAAAGGGCCACGTCGGCGAGCATCTCTGCTTCGTGACGAACCGCGTGCCCGTTCCAATTCCAACGGTCGCGTCGAGCCCGGGCGGGGACGCCTCCTCGTTGGACGTGCAACAACTTGGTCAAGCCGCACGGGATGCTCTCGGCTTCAACGTCCTGGACTACGACATCCGCTTTCTTAATTTCATAAATAGTCTCAATGGCATCACAGACCTTAGCACCAAGGCCGCCCGACTGGTAGATTTCCTGGCGCAGAATGATTTTGGTCAGAGAACGATCAGTGCTGTGATCGCCTGCGCCTACAAGCAGTTACTGCCCGTTGGGGACCGTCTTGATGTCTCTTACAAATTGAGCGGCGTCCTCACCTCGGGGGGACGCAATCCGATCGCTCTCTATTGAGGCTGCGTTCACTGTGCCTGATGCGTTGGCCTTCGTTCCGAAGGTGCTCTCACTGGTCGCGACCTACGCTGCGAGAAATCCGAGGATCTACATCGGGGGATACCTGTCGCTGCGATTCGTGGGAAAGAAGACCGCTGCGTTACTGGGAATGCAGCAGTGGTCCCCAACTTGTTGCGTGGAGTACGCGATGGTGGCCGGTTCCAACGGTGTAGACGAATTCGTCACTGATCTACAGAAACTGGCGCTTGACACTGGTGGCGCTCTTCACTGGGGTCAGTGTAACGAAGTCATGACCGGCGCCGACTTCCAGAAAGCTTACGGGCGTGCAAACGTAGAAGCCTTTCGACGAGCGCGAACGATCCTGTCCCAGCATGGCAGGTTCGCGACGTTCGACAACAGTTTCACCGATCGGCTCGGGCTGGGCCAACGCAGATTCTCCCCGGCATCGCTATCCTTGCTGCTGGAGAGTGACTGAATACCGGAGTATAACATTGCTTAACCAACTTTTGGCGGGCTCGGTCAAATAGTTATATTTTCGGGCTATTGTGCTTGAAGCGCCCTGCGGAAGATCACGATTCGGTTTTTACAAGAACTCAAATAACATCATACTCAGAAAGAAGAGGAAGACTACTATGCCAGCAGCAGGTGGATGGTTTGTGTGCAAAATTGTTAGTGCGGGCTCCGACGAAAGTGGAAACGCCCATGTTAGACTCACAGATCTCGCAAGCGCGAGTCAGTTCGGCAATCGATGGTTTAATGCGGTTGCTATATCAAAGAGAGAAATGCTTGCCACGGCGCTGACCGCTATAGCGACCGGTCTTAACGTAGATGCGCGGCTTGAATCAACGGATGAGAATAGCACCCTTGACAGACTGTATATCAAAGGATAACGGCATCGCGAATGGAAGATCTTTGTCGGGACAAGGACGAGAAGGAGTTGGTGTCCAGTGGAGCGCAACGCGCGCTGAACATCCTTGCTATTGGTGGAAGGGCGCCCAACGATAACTGCTTCTGGACCGACCTGGCTAATCGCGCGATTAACAGCACCAAGTTCATCGCGCCCATCCTGGAAGCCCGCTTGAAAACACAGAACAGGATGTATTCAGATCCGCAGCTCTGGATGAGCGAGCTGCCCAACTTGCCGCAGCTTCCGTTCCGAATCAGCCCGGATGGCACGTCCGTTTCATACGCGCCATCGCGCGTAGTGGAGGCTTGGCTGCGCGTTCGGATGATTGAAAGAATTCTCGCGCAGGTGAAAAAGACAGGACGGGTACGGCCATCATCCTTAATTGTAGCGGCCCGAGAACATAAATGCTCATGACTCGGAAGCTCAAGTGACCCCGCTGATTATTTTTCTCTGAATTCTTCCACAATGAACCAGATTATCCCAGCGACAATGAACACTGTGCCAGGACCCATCATGCACGTCCGAATAAAATCAATCATGTCTGAAACTCGTCTCGGAGTACATAGTTTTGGGTTGACTTTCCAGAGTTTTCGTGTAGCCCTTACCGGACTGTCTTACGCACCTCCGCGAGCCGGTTTTCTTTTTCTGCTGTCGCTCTGTACTTAAACATTGCCAAGCGTTGGTTCGTCGTTGGGAGTATATCTTATTTCACTCATCGTGCGTCCTTACGCTGCGCGCGCCTCTTCATAGGCGCGAAAACACCGTGCCTAATATTGCTCCTGCAACTGGCCCCGGGCTGTTCAGCATCAACTCCCCTGCCTCGACCGCGATCCGCCTAATGCCCTCCTCACTCGCTTGGGACACCATCAGTTCTTTCCAGCTCTTTTCGATCGGTTGCACCTCCAGGAACGCAATTACTTCCCAAAGAGTCATCCGCTCTTCTCCCTTCAAATGTGCTTTGGAACTCAAATGCAGGATCGTTCCGCGCATGAATTTCACAGCACAACTTTGCCAGAAATCGCGCTTATTTGACTCGTTCACACCTAGAAGCTCGTTAACTAACTCTTCAGAAGCAAGCCTCAGCAGCTCAATACTCCTGAGCTGGTGTCTTCGCGAACCACCGCGCATAAAACTCAGCCACCTTGTTTGCCGGAGTGGATGAAGGCAAGAGACAGATAGCAAAAGAGGGATCTGTTGCAATTAGAATCACGCTGAAACACCTGGTTGGTGTTAGTTATGATTTCCTATAAAGAGACCGAGAAGGAATCCAGCTTACGCAGTTAGTTGGTTACTATCCCATTTTCTGTCGGCAGCGCTTTTCACCACGATCAGATACGTGGTTCCGATGAAAAGCGATGGTTTAAATTTAAAGTGTCGCACCGGACTTAACACAGGGGTCCAGGTGGGTCCCCTTTTCTAACACAGAAAGGAGGTTATGTTTTATACTCCATAACAAAAAAATAGACACGGAAAATTGTGACTTTGCGAATTTATTGGCATAAGTTTTTGCGCGCTTTTTGGAAAATCGGTGCCCACTCGAGACACTATTTGCTCGCACGCCCGTTTGGACTAGGCTGTGGATCGATTTCGACTTCGGGGCTCCGTTCGAACTCGGATTCCTTGAATGGGGGCATCTCTGGTTCTGGGACGCCCAGATCTTTGAGATATTTACGCGCGGTTTCGAGTCCCCAGTGGTAGGCATACGGTGGCCCATTGCACCAAGCTAACCGATACGCATGATGCGCAGCGGCAACCGCTCCGTCTTTATTTCCTTGCGTCCGTTCGATCTCGGCTAGCACGTTGCACGCGTCCGCATGAAATAGTGGATATGGACCGCGCAGACAGGGTTCCCATACTTCTTCCAATAAATCGCAAGCGCCTCTGAAATCACTCCGCCGTCTCTTCAACTCAGCCAAGCCGATTCGCGGCGGAAGCTCGTCTTCTGCGAGATTTAAGCGTCGTGCTTGAGTTAAGGCATCATTCAGGCTTTCTTCAGCGGAATCGAACTCACCAAGGCCGAGCGCCGCCTCGCCTCGCAACCAATTGCCGCGGATAAATTGTTCCTCTGACTGGTGATATGGCTCACGTTTATTCATTATCTCCCAAGCGCGTTCCTCCAATTCGCGAACCGTGATCGGATCGCTTTTCCAAAGGGACAGCTGCGCGAGAAACTGGAGGGCCGTTTCGCTTTGGTTTTTTGCCATTCGGAACGCCCTCTTGAGGGCAGCCACAGCACCGTCAACGGCGCCTCGCGCTCCCAAAGCCAGACCTAGGAAGTGGAGGTTGCCGATTTCGCGCAACTCATCATTTTGCTTCCGAGCAAGGATTATGGCTGTACGGCCTGCGCTCTCCGACTCACGCAAATCGCCAGCAAGATACGCCGCGCGAAGTACGGACGATAAGCCAAAGATGACTGCTTTCCGATCGTCCTGCCGTTCGCCAATGATAATTTGTAAGCGACCGACCTGCTTAGTGAGCCCTGGTCGTCCATTCATCCGATAAGCGTTGGCCAGGAAATTCAATAAACCAATTTGATCCTGATGGTCGCTTAGTTGTGGCAATTCCTTCAGACTACCCGAAGGAAAGAACATCTCAAGTAGCTCGATGAATCTACCAGAACCAATCGTATCGAGCGCGGCGTCATTCAGACGATCAACAAACAGTTCGTAAGCATCGTCGTAGCGCTTTAAACCAATCAGAATCTTGAAGTGCTCGATTCCTGTGGTCAACTCCTCAGCCGTTAGTACTTGATACTGGCCAAGTGCAGGTAAAGCATCAAAATGTCGTTCCAATGACTCGTACACTTTTTGTTTTGTATCGTCATTGAGTGCGCTCCAGGTCACACCGCGCACAATCGGATGTAGGTCATAACGGTTACTTCGTTTTTCCCAGCCTAATAGGCCACGCTCATCAAGGCTCGTAAGCGCAGTAATCAATGCCGTTTCACTCAAGCAACACTTACCATCCCCGACAAGAAGTGCGCATAGCGTTTCATAACTGACGGGCATGCTAAATGCGGCAGCGGTTTGCAAGACTTCTCGCGCAGTCTCCTCCAATCCTCCCAAAGCAAAGGTCAATACGTGTGATTTCCTCTGTATCAGAGGTAGACGAAAAGGATTAAACTTTGGGTGTTCTTTACGCCACTCATCAAAGTTGCCGGGTGCACGCCGATAATACGCCACCTCGGAAGCGAGCGCTTGGATCATTAACGGGTAATTTTCAAACACATCAAATAATGGAAACAACTCGTCCTCAGATCCCTTAGCTCCTATCGATTGCCATA
>JGI26340J50214_10000437_pt1 | contig 14754 bp, 13 predicted proteins | sample BogFormECP12_OM2_FD_50214 | JGI IMG/M metagenome (IMG submission 50214)
CTATCAATTCATCTACATCTTCTATCTGGCCAGCGCCAGCCAGGGCTTCATCCAAGACAACAGCGTCAACGTCACCGCCGATGGTCCGCTCACCGCGCAATCCGCGGGCAACATCACCGCCACCACGCTGGCAGGGAACTACGCTTTCAATTGGAGCGGATCAAATGCCAACGGCGCGGGCGGGAACGAAGAAGACTTTGTAGGCGTGTTCACGATTCCGAGCGGTGGCGGGGCCTTCACCAACGGCGTAGTGGACTTTGCCGAGCTGGGCGTTGGCAAAATCTACGAGGACGTTGCTTTCAACGGCATGTTCACCGTCAACGGCAGCGGCACGGGCGGCGGTTCGGCGGCTAATGTCTTCCAAATCACTACCGAGCAGGCCGTTCCGGGCACGTTTAAGTTCCACGCCTACGCCACCAGCAACACCAACTTCATCATCGTGGGCATCGACAACGGCCGCGTGGTCATCGGCCCGCTGGTTAAACAACAATAACCACTGCNACTGACAGTGCGACGAAACCGCCNGGCAAATGTCCCGCCGGGCGGTTTCGTTTTTCCAGCCGGTTACGCGAGCCCCGCGTCCCGCAATAATTTCTCGACGCGTTCCACATCCGCGGGAACGTCCACGCTCACNGCGTCATGCTCCACTTCGGCCACGCGAATCTTCCAGCCGTTCTCCATCCACCGCAACTGCTCGAGCTGTTCAATTTTTTCCAGTTCACCTTGCGGCAATGTCGGGTACTCCAGCAAAACATCGCGCTGAAACACGTACAGACCCAGGTGCTTCAAATGCCGCACGCGGATCTTGGTGGCCGCATCGCGCACCCAGGGAATCGGCGCGCGCGAAAAATACAACGCATTGTCGTCAAAATCCAAGACCGTCTTCACCACATTCGGATCCATGATGTCCGGTGCATTCTTGATCAGCGTGGCCACCGTGGCGATCGGCGCTGCCGGCTCTTCCAGCAGAGCACTGACCGCGGTATCGACCGCGGCCGGATCGAGCAATGGCTCGTCGCCCTGCACATTCACAAAAACGTCCCCGCTAACGTGTGCGGCCACCTCCGCGACCCTTTCCGTACCAGTGCGATGCTCCAGCCGCGTCATCCGCGCCTCGCCGCCAAAAGCCTCCACGGCCTTCAGAATCCGCTCGTCATCCGTGGCCACGATCACGCGCCGCGCGGTCTTGGCCATGCGCGCCCGTTCGTAAACCCTTTGAATCATCGGTTTTCCTGCCAGCGGAAGCAGCGGCTTACCTGGCAGCCGGGTCGAGCCGTAGCGAGCTGGAATCACCACCACCACTTCCGGTCCGTCTTCTGTCGGCCTCGCTTCTGTTCCCATGTGTTACAACACTCCGCAATTTTTTTTCGCGTCCGCGCAACCTTTTTGGCGCATGCCGCTCTAACTTTCGAACCTCAACTGCCAGCGGCGATGCTATCATGCCCGCTAGCAGCAGGTAGTCGCCGGTGTCGCCAGCCGGCGAGCTGAATTCGCGCCGTCCGTTACCCCGTTTCCCCCGCTCGCGCCGGATTCAGCTTGTCTTCGTCCGCGCCAGTGGTATCATCCGCTGTAGTCCTACTCCGCGCGGCCGTTCTCGTGGCTGAGAACGTAGGGGGAGCCGTGAAGCGCGAAACTGATTCTGGTCGAGGCAAAGTCTCCGGGCCGATTGCCATCCGCTGTCTTCCAATTTTCTTGTTCGCAATCCTCTTTTGCGCTTTATGCGCCCTAGCACAGGCCGACGGCGGCAAACCGCAGCCCGTCCCCTGGCGCGACACGCCCGCGGCCACTCCNGGCGCGGCGTCCACTGCGACNCCCGTCCCGGNGCCTAACGACGCTCCTAAGTCCGTTAGCGACACTCCCAAGGTTNCCGACGACGTCCGTAAAGACACCCCGGCGATCACCGTCAATCCCCGCAAAGGCCTCAAGATGGACGTGGACCTGGCGCTCATCAACGCCACGGTCACCGACCCTTACAACCGTCTCGTGACCGGCCTCGATCCCGACAATTTCCGCATCTTCGAAGACAACATCGAGCAGGAAATCGTGACCTTCTCCGCCGAAGACGTACCCATCTCCATCGGGGTCATTTTCGATTACAGCGGCAGCATGGCCAATAAAGCCGCCAAGGCTCGCGAGGCGGCCATCCAATTTTTCAAAACTGCCAATCCTCAGGACGAATTTTTCCTGGTCAGCTTCAATGAACGCGCCGAACTCACCAGCTCGTTTACCAACAGCGTGGAAGACCTGCAGTCTCACATGCTGCTGACCTCGCCTAAGGGCCGCACTGCGTTACTGGACGCGATCTACCTGGGCCTTAGCGAAATGCGTAGTGCACACAACGCCAAACGCGCCTTGCTCATCCTGTCGGATGGGGGAGATAATCACAGTAGATACAACGAAGGCGATATCAAGCGCCTGGTGAAGGAAGCCGACACCCAGCTCTATGCCATCGGCATCTTTGATCCTGTCGGCTATCGCAATCGCACGCTGGAAGAGGGCAACGGGCCGTCCTTGCTCAGCGAAGTCACGGAACTGACCGGTGGGCGCGTTTTCCCGGTGGAAAAGCTGGAAGACCTGCCGGACATCGCCACCAAGATCGGCATGGAGCTGCGAAATCAATATGTCCTGGGATATCATCCAAGCAACAAAACGCACGACGCGCGCTGGCGCAAGGTTAAAATCAAGCTCCGCGCCCCCCGCGGCCTGCCACCTCTCACGGTGTACAACAAGACCGGCTACTACGCACCCAGCCACTAGTCTCAGGGCTTTTGTAGCGCGGGTCTTTAGACCCGCATCTTTCGTTTCCGGCGCGAGCATTCTGCGTCTGCTGACTCCGTCGCTGCTGGTCGCGTTGGCGTTTTGCGTATTCGCGACCGCCGCCTTCGCGCAAAACCCGTTTCCCGCCACGCCGCCACCTCCGCCTCCCGGACAAAATCCCGGCCCTGGCGCGCCAATCTCGGTCAGCGTGAACTTGGTAGTCTTGCACACCACGGTCCTCGACGATCGCGGCCGCTTTGCCGAAGGCCTCAAAGAAGAAAACTTCCGCGTCTTTGAAGATAAGGCGCAACAAAAGCTTTCTGTCTTCAAACGCGAGGACATTCCCGTCAGCATGGGCCTGGTCATCGACAACAGCGGCAGCATGCGCGAAAAGCGCCCGCGCGTGAACGAAGCCGCGCTAACGCTGGTGCAAGCCAGCAATCCCGACGACGAAGCCTTCGTGGTGAATTTCAACGACGATTTCTACTTGGACCTGGACAAGGACTTCAGCAACAGCATCCCCGAACTAAAAGAAGCCCTGGAACGAATCGACTCGCGCGGCAGCACCGCCCTCTACGACGCCATCATCGGTTCGCTGGATCACCTGAAAAAGGGCAAGAAAGATAAAAAGGTCTTGCTGATCGTCACCGACGGCGAGGACAACACCAGCCGCAACTCCCTGGAAAAAACCGTCCGCGAAATTCAGCGCACCAACACGGTGATCTACACCATCGGCCTGCTGGGCGACGAAACCAAAAAATCCAAGAGCAAAGCCAAGAAAGCCCTGCAGCAAATCGCCCAAGCCTCCGGTGGCCTGGCGTTTTTCCCCGAAAACGTCGAGGACGTGCACAACATCTGCGAGCAGGTAGCCCACGATATCCGCAACCAGTACACCCTGGGCTACTATTCCACGAACGACCGCCAGGACGGCAGCTACCGCAGCGTACAGGTGGATATCATTCCGCCGCGTGGCCGTGGCAAGCTCGTGGCGCGCACTCGCAACGGCTACTACGCCCCCAACGCCGCGCAAAAACCAGCCTCGGGCAACTAGTTTCGTCTCGCCAGTTTATCAACTCTACGGTTCGTCGGATTGAATCTGGACCAGCGCGCCGACATTTGGCGGGCGTGTTTCTCCACCCCAGCGCGAGGACTTCACGGCCTTACTACGCAGACGGTTTACGAAGTTTCCGATGTTGATGGAACTGGAGATGAAGTGCTCCACCTTTAGCGGACCGGCCACCTTAACGGTGCGAATCCAATGCAGCCCGCTGCTGATGGCGCATCCGCATTCGCCGCAATTGGGATTGCCGCCAAAAACGCAAGGTTCCACGCGGCTCTTGAGGTCCGCGGAATAATTCGCGGATAGTTTGGCGAACACGCAGTCGCCGGGATCCTTCGGCGGTGCGATCATCGCTTTGGCNAGGTTTTCGTTGAACAACAGCTTCGGATACTTCTTGCCTAACGCGGGCAGTTCCCCCGCCAAGGCTTGACGGTCCGCGGGCGTCAAGCGTTCCGCGCTCTCCTCACCCATTTGCGGCGTGTACACGCTCACCCACACGCAATTGACTTCGCCGCGTGCATTCCAGAACTTTACGTATTCCTCCAAGTAGCCGGGGCGCTGCAGCATGGGGCGCGTGACGGTCCAATGGATGTTCACCTCACGGCCCGCCAGGTTGCTGAGGATGCGTTCGTACGTCGCCGGTTTGCGCCGCACGTCATGATGCTCCGGCAGCCCGTCGATGGACACCGCCACCCGCACACGGGGCAGCTTCATCCACTCCAGCGGGATAGGAATAATGCCGCTGGTCACCACCAGCGTAAAAACTCCCATCTTGCTCAGCACTGGCAGGATGCGGGACAGCTCGCGGTGGCGCACCAGCGGTTCGCCGCCAACCAGCGAAACGTGCATCGGTCGATGCTTGCGCACCAGCTGAATGACCCCGTTGACCAGATCGTCGCCGCGGAAGTCGCTTAATTCGCGCAGCGTAACCCCGCCGCCAAGGTGCGCGTCGCCATACGCGTAACAACCCGGGCAGCTCAGCGGACACTCGCGCGTGATTTCGATGCTTAAAATCGGGACTTTGCCGCTGAGGATGCGTCCCCAAGCGGCGAACAGCTGTAACGGCGCGATGCTTTGCTTCGGAGCGACTTCTGGACTTTCAGCGTGCTTGGCGGACATATTCATTTGATGCCACATTCCGCTTCCTAGCTACCTCGCAATTGTGCGCCTAATTTCCTAGGTATAAAATCGATTTTATTGCCCGGACAGATTTTGCCGAACCTTTTTCCTCCGACCCGTTTTTCCAGGCCGCCACGCCAGTGTCCGCGGGTGCCGGCCCCGGGACCCATTCACTGGACCCAGTTGCGGGTCGCTGCTTGTTTTCTAGTGTATAATTCGCGCGCTTGGCCTCTGGGGGATTTTAATGGCGGCGGAAAAAGCTCCGATGGTGTGGGTGCCGGTGTGTTGCGGGCGGGTCATGCGCTACAACGTATTTGGACGCGAGGATGGCGGGGCCTTTGCCACGCTCGGGTGCCGCATTTGTGCCCGCAGTATCACCCTGGAGCAGGAGAACCCGGAGAAGCTAAAGGAATATGGGGAGCGCGCCACTGTGGTGCAGATGATCGGCTCGCCGCGTCCGCCCACGGAGGATCGCACCAAGTCCGTGCTCGATGGCGGCACCAACGAACCCACGTTATGAGTGAGAGGGAAACGGCGCTCGTAGTGGGCACGCGGAAGGCGGAAAGCTAGAGAGTAATTCAGCGCCATAGACGACCGCCGGCGGCGACGGCCGTTTGCGAATGACAGGCTCGCATTTAGCCCCAGTGGTGTACGACCAAGAGTTGGAACCGCGGCGTGACCATGATTGGCGAGACGATCTCTCACTATCGCATCCTGGAAAAACTGGGCGCTGGCGGCATGGGCGTCGTCTATAAAGCACAGGACACCCGCCTGGACCGTGCGGTAGCCCTAAAATTTCTCCCCGACAATCTCCTCCATGACCCCCTGGCGCTGGAGCGTTTCCGCCGCGAGGTGCATGCCGCCTCGCACCTGAATCATCCCGGTATTTGCACCATTTACGACGCCGAAGAAGAGGGCGGCAAACCCTTCATCGCCATGGAATTTATCGACGGCGAGACCCTGCGCCAGTTCATTGAGGGCAAGCCACTACCCCTCGAAACCATGCTGACGCTCGGCATTCAACTGGCCGACGCCATCAGCGCGGCCCACGGCGAAGGCATCATTCACCGCGATATCAAGCCCGCAAACATTTTTATTACCCGGCGCGGGCAGGCCAAAGTCCTGGACTTCGGCTTGGCCAAACTCGTTCCCAAGATCGGCATTTTGGGCGAGGAAACCGACATCTCCGGCTCAGGCAGCGCGGTGCGCGGACCGGCCAAGGCCGCGGCGGTGGGCGCGGGGGCCAAGGTCACCGCGGGCGGCGGTCCGCCCAGCGCCTCGCAAGACGCGCAGTCCATCGTCGGCGTAATCAGCGGCACGCCGTCCTACATGTCTCCGGAGCAGATTCGCGGCGACGACCTGGACGCCCGCACCGATGTCTTCAGTTTGGGGCTGCTACTCTACGAAATGGCCACCGGCAAGCAGGCCTTCGGCGGCCAAACGGGCGGCGCGGTGATTGAAGCCATCCTGACGCGCGCCCCGGTGGCCATCCGCACCCTGAATCCAGAAGTACCCGCGGAACTCGAAGCCGTCATTAATGAAGCCATCCTGACGCGCGCCCCGGTGGCCATCCGCACTCTGAATCCAGAAGTACCCGCGGAACTCGAAGCCGTCATTAACAAGGCCGTTCACAAAGACATCGCCCAGCGTTATCAGAGCGCCGCGGACCTTTGCGCGGATCTGGCCGCCATCAAACGCGGCCTCGAGACCGGACACACCGCCGCCACGGTAATTGCCATGCCCGCGCAGGGAAAGGCATCGCCATGGCGAAATAAATGGCTGATTGCCGGAGTGGCCGGCGTGGCTCTGCTCGCCGCAGTTCTCGGCGGGTGGCTGTACAAAACCCGCCAAGCCCGTGCCCTGGCGGACACCGACACCATCGTGGTCGCGGACTTCATCAATAAGACCGGCGATCCGGTATTTGACGACACCTTGCGCCAGGGTCTCGCCGCGCAACTGCAGCAGTCGCCCTTCTTAAATCTCCTCTCCGAACAGAAAATTCAGCAGACCCTCCTGCTCATGGGCCGCACCGCGGATACCAAGCTGACGCCCGAAATCGCGCGTGATATTTGCCAGCGTTCCGGAAGCAAAGCGTACCTAAGCGGCTCGATCTCCAGTCTGGGGAGCCAGTACGTCATCGGCGTGAAAGCCGTCAATTGCCAGACCGGCGACGCGCTGGCCTTGCAGCAAGTCACCGCCGACAACAAAGAAAAAGTTCTGAAGGCCCTCGACGAAGCCACCACGCAACTCCGCGAACGCCTGGGCGAATCGCTGAAAACCATTCGCACGCTGGACACTCCCATCGAGCAAGCCAGCACCCCGTCGCTGGAGGCCTTGCAAGCCTTCAGCCTAGGGCGCAAAACCATGAGCGGCAAGGGCGACTATGCGGCTGCCATACCTATGTTTGAGCGCGCCATCACCCTCGACGGGCGCTTCGCCATGGCCTACGCCTTGCTCGGTACCTGCTACAGCAATTTGGGTGAGAGAAATCTCGCCGAGGAAAACACGCAGCACGCTTACGCTCTGCGCGGGCACGTCAGTGAACTCGAAAAATTTTACATCGAGTCCCACTACCACAATTACGTCACCGGCGACCTCGACCGCGCGCGCCAGGTTTACGAGACCTGGGCGCAAACCTATCCGCGTGACAATGTGGCCACCGGCAATCTCGGAGATCTCTATCTAAAACTCGGGCAGTATGAAAAATCCCTCACCGAGGTTCAGGAAGCCATTCGCCTGGCCCCCACGTCCACCATCAACCATGCCAACCTGGCCGAAGTCTACATTCGCCTCAACCGTTTCGGTGATGCCCGCGCCGTTGCCGACGAAGCGGTGCCCAAGAACTATGACTCCCCCACCATGCATTTCCTCGCCTACGATTTAAGCTTTCTGCAACACGACACCGAGGGCACTGCGCGCCAGGTCTCCTGGGCCTCCGGTAAAGCCGGTTACGAAAATATTTTGCAGTATCTCCAGGCCGAAGTTGCCGGCTACGCAGGCCACCTCAATAAAGCGCGCGATCTGTCTCGCCAGGCCGTGGCCTCCTCTCTGCGCTCCCAACAGATGGAGATCGCCGCGCGTTGCGAGGCCGCCGAAGCCTTGCGCGAAGCCACCTTTGACAAGGTTCCCGAAGCTCGCCAGCACGCCTCCGCGGCTCTGGCGCTGTCTCGTGGCCGCGATGAAGAATTTGTCGCCGGACTGGCCCTGGCCATGGTCGCAGACCCCGCCACCGCGCAGACCTTGGCTGAAGACATGGCCAAGCGCTATCCCCTCGACACCATCGTGCAATTCAATTACCTGCCCGCCTTGCGCGCCCAGATCATCCTGGACCGGGCCGGCAATGCCTTGGAAGCCATGAAGGCCGTGGAAGTCTTGCAAGCTGCCGGTCCCTACGAACTTGGCGCGCCGGGCAACAGCGCCATGAATATCACCATGTATCCTGTCTACGTGCGCGGCCTGGCGTACCTGCGCGCCGGGCAAGGTTCAGCCGCGGTCGCCGAATTTCAGAAGATTGAGGAGCACCCCGGCGTGGTCGTCGGCGAAACCATCGCATCCTTGGCGTATTTAGGTATGGCGCGCGGTTACGCCATGAGCGGCGACTCCGCCAAGGCCAAGGCTGCCTACGAGCAATTTTTTCAGATGTGGAAAGACGCCGACTCCGATGTGCCAGTCCTAAAAGCCGCCAAGGCCGAGTACGCCAAACTTGGCTAGCTGTCGCGGCACACGCAATTCCGGTTATTAAACCTTTGCTTTTGGTCCCGAGGGGTGCGCGGGCTGGGCCGCCTGTCCCCGCTCAATCCGCCACGGAGTAAGGGCCGCTAGTTTGGTCTGCCCAGCCAGGAATACTGCCAAGCCACCGAAACGTTCTGGTAGTGCCCGCCATACCGGACATAGTCGCTATTGTTATAGCTGATTTTGAGACTCTGGTGCTTACTCACTGGGACTGAGACTGTCGCACCGATGAGGGAGCTCACTTGAAGGGTTTGTGGGTTTTCTACGCCATTCAAACTGGTACGACCGCCGAACCAGAGATTGCTGTCGAGCGAGGCCCAAAGCCGAGGCTGTACGTCGTAACTCAGGTGCCCTTCGAAGGCGCCGATGGGTGCTTGCGATTGAGACTGTGTGCCGGGAATGAATGCGTTATGCGACCAGAACTCGGGGTTCGTCGTGAACAACCACACGGCGCCGGAGGCATCGAGCACCCAATGGCCCCAGCGTTGTGAATACCCGAGTTCCGGTTTGAAGGCCCAGCGATTCGCGCCATTATTGATCAGCTTGGTCCCATCGTATTGACCCGTGGGAGCCACGATCTTGAGACTCACGCCGAGGATGGTCTTCTGGCGCCATTTTCCGAATTCGTCTACGGTCATCGCTGGGCCGCCCTTGAGATTCACCGTGAAACGAAAAGTGGAATCCAGAAGGCCGGAACGATAGAGCTTGGTTTCATCGTCAATAAATGTGCCGTGGAAGTTACCCACGCCGTAAGGCAGCGAAGCAGTGATGTTGGCCGAGCGGCCGAAGAAACTTAGGGAGTGGTAGTAAGTGAAGACCGAGACGTGGAGTTTTGTTGTTGCATCCTTAATGGGAAGTACGTTGTTGAAGAAAATATCGCCCTCGTAGAAGGAATACGTCAAGATCACTGCGTTCGAATGGATTGGACCGATGACATAGGCCCGTGGCGCAAGGTCCTGCGCGGAAAGCGCTTGTAGGGAACACGCTACAATCACTGACCACAAGACAAGTCTAGATATGGCTCGCATAGGTCTTTCCGGGGGCGTCTCCTTCAGGCTCTCGTTAGAGCTAGCTCCGCTTGCCAGAAGCCACTATCGGTGCTTGTTACATCAGCATCTTGAACAGCGCCCAAATATCCTTAAGCGGAATCTGCAGTGCCGCGACGGCTGCAAATGGCAACAGCGCAACTGTAATGAGTTCCAGGAGCTGGTTCCTCTGAAATGGCAGCTTAGTCATCCGGTAAACCCCGGCGACCGTCGAGTTGAGATCGATAACTGCCGAGAAGTCCTGCACAGCCAGCATGTCAGCGGGTCTGGAACGAGAATCAATCCATTTCCTTTCAAACTGTCTCACTTGCTCCTGCACGGCCACGCCGTGGCTTAGCCACGCATGGAACCTGGCATTCTTGAGTGGGTTGTAGAAAAAGAGCAGCGGACCGACAAATAAAGAAGTGATAACAGCGGCAATGAAGCCGATCAAGTACTTGTAATTGAGAACTGGCTGACCCGCGGACAGAACGAAAGTGGCGAGTCCGCTGGCCAGTGAGGCTGCCAACCCAGCTGCGGGCCATTCCAAAGGACGCAGGCTGAGTCCCAAAAACATGAGCCCCCCGCCTCCGTCCGGATGCGAGCCTTCGATTTGCAGATCCAGGTGTGATACCTGCCACAGAGCGTTCCACCAAAGACCCACCCGGTATAGGAAACGCACGACAACGTAGGTGTAGACCGGCTGGCTGACAGCCACAAACCACCATCCCGCGAGAGTCAATTTTCTATGTTCTTCGTAACCGAGAGCGCGCCATGAGGAGGGGAAATCAGCAGCAAAGACGGTAATAGCAACTAAATAGGCGGAGTATCCGTATGCCAACGCGAGGAAAACCCAGTCGGTCAGAGGCGCATTGCGAAGCTGCATGGTCGAGCTAAGAATGGTCCGATAGCGCTCTCGCTCGTCGTCCCGAATCAGCCCCGATTCCAGAAAGTGTTGCATGATTCTTTGAAAGTTGTGTCGACACCTGTACGGCGCTTGCAATAGGAGTGGAAGCGCAACGAGGAACCGGGCATACATCCCAGCATCCTTGAGAAAGGACTCCGGTTGTGTGCGCCCGAGGGCTACACCCTGAATGGCCGCCAGTATCGCCAGCGGAACCCAGGCGACGCAGACCGTCAGGATGATCCTCTGTAACAGGGAAAACCGATCAAACCACAGTCGCTTGAGCGGTCTTTCTAGGCCGAAAAGCGAGCCTCCGTCAAAGAGAGGAAATTCCGGCGCATCTGAATCAGCGCTGGATTCTGGCTTGTTCTCATCCATTACGATCTCCACCGGCAATGCAGCGCTCTTTTCACCACGTAATCACGGACCAGCCACGAAATATCGGAGAGGCTCCGAGATTTCGGGCAATGCCAACTCTTCAGTCATTCCTATGAACCAAAACCGTCCTCGTAATTTACTAATTCATAAGCGCTTACGCGCGCGAGCACGGAACGCTGCAATCGGAATCTGCCGTGCACCAATTTACAAAGCACGAAGCGCTCCGTAAGGCGACGAAGAGAGAAGCGGCCGCCAAGGCGGAGTACGCCAAACTCGGCTAGCTCTCGCAGCCGACCATCCCGGCGGTCCAACCTTCACCTACGACGAATTCGGCGGACAGACGGGGACATTTCCTGCTACTTTCGTTTTTATGACTCGACGGGCTCGCAAAATCTCCGGTGAACGTCCCGTGCGCCCAGGTTTCCCAATGAGCGAACCGGGCGAGGTGTGTTTCTCTCAATCCAGACGATTCTGGATATGCGTCCGTCACCGAAGAAACCGTCTGGTGTATACCGCACGCACCGGAAACTTATTTAGTCGACAATATTCCGTTCTATGCCGCCAACATTAGCCTCGGGGATGAGATTCGAGCGAAAAAGCGCAACGGGAGATTATTTTTCACGGAGCTCGTGAACCCGTCGAAAAATACCACGGTACACGTCTTTGCTCGTCAGAGGTCACTCGGCCCTTCAATCGTTCCTCGATTGCAACGTGACAATCTTCTCCCGCGCCATACCACGCTCCCAGTACACAGACTACATTCGCATACATTGCATACACTTCGGAGCCGCATGGGAACCCGCGGCTAGCTTCTTTATGTATTTGGAATTCGGGGCCCCCCTCGATGTCTTGGCCACTGACCTCGCTGGCAGTCGGTTTGCCGTTGCCTCGCCTAAGTTCCAGCGGGTAAAAATAGGTAGCTGCCAACCTGCATTTCCCCTATCCGTGAATCCTTTTGCTCCGTCTGGACCTCCTCCATTACAGAGGGCCATGGGTTATGAAAGAAATCAGTGTTTCTAACTTGCATGCTAGTTCCGACGCGCTTCATAGGGCGCAGTGTGTGGATGTGCGCTCCCCCGCTGAGTACGCCGCCGGCCATCTTCCGGGAGCTGTAAACATCCCCATGGAGCAAATCGAGGCCCGCTTGGATGATCTCCGCGCGGGCTTGCCCATAATTCTGGTCTGCCAAGCCGGGACCCGAGCGCGCACCGTCGCGCGACTGTTGGAGCCGGCGCGGCCAGATGTCGCAGTGCTCTCCGGAGGCACCAACGCCTGGGTTAAGGCTGGTCTCCCGCTGGTGGTCAACGCCAAGACCCGCTGGTCCCTCGAGCGGCAAGTGCGCCTAGCCGCTGGGCTATTGGCCTTCACCGGTGCCGCACTGGCCGCCACGGTCGACGTTCGTTGGTTGTATCTTTCCGGGTTCATTGGGCTTGGCTTGACGTTTGCCGGGCTTACCGACGTGTGCCCTATGGGTATGCTACTCGGCAAAATGCCTTGGAATTCGACCCCGAGGTCGGTACCCGTGACGCCACCCACTGCCAGGCATGTCTCGGGGTGAAGCGCCAGCTAATTTGAGCTCTCGCGTTGAATAGGTGAAATAATGCCGCCATGGACTTTGAAGCGCTCGCCAATGAACACAAAGACGCGGTATATCGCCAAATGATCCGCGCCTGCGGCAATCGCGAAGACGCAGAGGATGTCCTGGTCGAAGCGCTGCTCAAGGCCTATCGCGGTCTTTCGCAATTGCGGGATGTTGTGGCGTTCCGATCCTGGCTGGCGCAGATTGCCAGGCGCATTTGTTGGCAATTGCGCGAGCGGCAGTCGCTCATGCCCTTGCTGCAACTCTCCACGCTGGAAGAAGAAGGCGCGCAGATTCCCCAACACCAGCCGTCGGTGGAAGAACAAGTGGCGCTGCAAGAGATGAAAGCCATCCTGCACGCCGCCGTTGCCAAACTGCCCGCGGAATACCGCGCCGTTTATCAACTACGCGATCTGGATGAGATGCCTGGAGATGAAGTTGCCGGGCGCTTGGGAATTTCTCTTGCGGCTATGAAGTCGCGCTTGCATCGCGCGCGGGAACTCGTACGGCAGTCCTTGGATGCGGTTTTGCTTAGGCATCCCCATCCGACGCATCTGCCAGCCATCGGTGGCGATCAGTGAGATCCAGGAGGATCACATGGAAGTACTCGTTGAACATCTCGGCGCGGTACAGTTTGAAATAAAGGCGCGGCAGCACACGATCGCTTGCGATCAGCCGCCGGAAAACGGCGGATTTGACGAGGGCATGACCCCGCCGGAACTCCTGCTTGCTTCGTTGGGGGCATGCGCCGGGTATTATGCCACGCAATATTTAAGAAAACGCAAACTAGCTACCGAAGGCACAAAGGTTCGCGTTACCGCGGATAAGGTCAAAGATCCTCCCCGAATGGACAATTTTCACGTTGCGGTGCAGGTGCCTTCGACACTGAGCCAGGAGCACCGCATCGGCGTCGAAGAAGCCATACACCACTGTCTAATTCACAACACCCTGCTGCATGCCCCCAAAATCACTCTCGATGTGCAGCCAACGCAAGACTTAGGCAGCGGTGCAACCCCGCCGCAGGGCCAATTCATCAGGTCTTGAGTTCCCCAGCGGGGCAGGGTGGCACACCCTTAAGGCTTGGCGCGTGAGTCCGGATTTTTCTGGAAGTTGAATTTGGCTGCCTCACTCCTTGCGCCTTTTCAAGGGTGCGGTCTTTGAATCTGCTTTGTCCGGAGAGAATGAACAGCCTTGAATGAAGGCGGCTTTTGGAGGCCCTTTTGTCACCATTCTTGCCACAGACTCGCGCTAAACTCATGTGCTAGATTGGCATTCGGCCCTGAATTGGGAGGCTGATTATGCGACCCCAGAAATATCCTGACCGACCTCGCAAACGCCCCTCGACATTTGCTGAAGTTCGCCACGACGCTGAGAAAAGATTAGAGCACGGATTGAAACTCGACTTCGACCAGATCATGCTCGACATTGCGGCTATACGCGTGCGTGCAGAGACCCTGGCGAAGAAGTGACTGGCTAATCGCTTGGCCGGATTTATCCGGCGGCCGGGTCAATCGAAGTGCGGGGCTGCTGAGCTTTCAGCGCCTTCAGACCTTCCAGCGCCTCTGCGAATTGCCGCCTCTCGCCCGCTTTTGTTCTTGCTTGCATGCATTTGTGAATCGCTTCTTTTGCTGCCAGAATTTTCCAGGCCATCATCTTAGGTTCTTTCTCACACACCGCTGCGATGCACAGAAACTGCCATCGCGGCAAATACCGCCGCAAATCGGAGGAACGCGTAATGGACGTCACTGAAGCCACTCCGCGCCCCCCGCAAGAGGAGTGACGGCCGGCAATTCTAGGCCAAACTCAGCGCACCATGCCGCCGCACAGCCGTCGTTGTGCAGAGCCACGATCAATTGCACATTCGACAGAATCGAGTATCTGAGGCTCACACCATTTTCTCGGGTGACTGGATTGCTCTCGTTGTGGCAGTGATTGCAGACGGTCGGTAACGGAAGCATGGAATTTGATACCCGGCCATGACGGTAGCAGGTCCGAACGTGCAGCAGGGATGTATTACGAGCCGTCGGCAAAAGCAGGGGCGTTGTCATGGGCATGACTGAAGCGGGACAGGCGCGACGCTTCCCGATATTCCCGAAACGGCCCAATTCGAATGGGATACTATAAAGTACTATTGACAAGCGATTACGGAAGCTAGTATCATTCGTCGTGCCGCCGCGAAATCCATCCTCATCCTGCCTCC
>JGI26340J50214_10000440_pt1 | contig 14713 bp, 13 predicted proteins | sample BogFormECP12_OM2_FD_50214 | JGI IMG/M metagenome (IMG submission 50214)
GAGGACCGGGTGGCCGTGCAGCTGTGCGGCCAGATCGTTCAGGGCGGGAAGCGCGTCGGGGTCGAACAGGCACAGCCCCGCGAGCCGGCGGNCGATGGCTTGCGCGTTGCCCGGCACGATGCGGTCCAACTGCACGTCGGGGTAGTACTGGCNGAAGGCGGCGGCCAGGTAGGCGCCGAGTCTCTCGGCCNTGGGGTCGCCGCCGTGCATTGCCATGATCTGCGCCATGTNGCTCGCCGGGGCGAGCGCGGCGACGCCCGACAGGTTGACGTCGGGGGCGTAGCCCGGCCCGAAGATGCCCGACGCCAACGCAGCCTGACCACCTTGGGAATGCCCCCACGCCACGGTGCGCGAATCAAGGGTCAGCTCGGGCATCTGGCGCGCTGCCCGCACCGCGTCCACGGCGCTGCGCGATTCGCCGTCCTCGATCAGGTACGGGTGCACGCCCTGGTTGTTGGCCGCGTAGTCGGTGGCCACCAGCACCCAGCCGTTCTGCACGACCGCGTCGAGCGCGGGCACACCCGAAAACGGGCGGTTGACCGTCGACGGCATGCATCTCTGCTCGACGCCCGCCGTCCCGTGCTCCCACATGATCACCGGGCGCGGCCCGGGCGGGGGCACCAGCGGAGCCAGCACCGTGGCGACCGCGGTGGCCGGTGACCCGTCCGGCAGGGTCGTGGTGTACATCATCCGCCAGGCCTGCGAGCCCGGTGGCAGGACCCGGTCGGTGAGCTTCTCGCTGCGCACCAGCGCCCCCGGAACCGGCGGAACAGCCGCCGGCGGCGTGTAGAAGCCATCCAGCGGCAGATAGACCAGCCGGCCCGGCTGCGCGCTTCCCGTCGGCGCAGAACCCCAGCAGGCGAAACCGAAGAGTGTTGCGGCGCAAGCGATCGCCAAGAACGGGAGCCGTCGGCGGCCCATCGGTCAGACCTTGTCGCGGAACGTCAGCCAGACCTCACTCGTCAGGTGGATGCCGACCGGCCGGTCCATCGCTTCGAGCATCGCCTCGATCTCGTTGTGGTCCAGGCCGACCGGTGGGACCCGTTCGCCGGAGTCGTCCCGCACGTCATAGGTGAACACCAACGGGGTGGTCGGACTCAGCCAGTGCGAGGCCGTGACCTCCGGCCCGTCGTCGTGCGGGTAGGTGCCCGTCACGAAGAACCCGCCCGCCCGCGCGAATCGCCGGTGCACCGCGACCTGCAGGTGGGCCAAGAACTCGTTGGTGAACGTCAGCGGCAGATCCTGCTCACCACAGCGCAGCGTGGCCAATGTCCTTCTCCTTCTGTCGGCGTTGACTCCCTTAACCCGGCCCTAAGCCTATGGAGCGGGAGGTCCCTCCCCGTCGGATTCGGCGATCAGTACGGTGGATGGTGTGCGGATCCTGGTCACCGGCGCCACCGGGTATGTCGGATCGCGGCTCGTCACCTCCCTGCTCGCCGATGGCCACACGGTCCTGGCGGCGACCCGAAACCCCGGTCGACTCAAGCGTTTCGGTTGGTGCCACGACGTCACCCCGGTCGGGCTGGACGCGGGAGACCCGGCCGGGACGCGCGCGGCGCTCACCGGGGCGGGCCGGATGGACGTGGTCTATTACCTGGTGCACNGTATCGGCCAGCCCGGGTTCCGCGACGCCGACAACAGGGCGGCGGCCAACGTCGCGGCCGCGGCGGACGCCGCGGGCGTGCGCCGCATCGTGTACCTGGGCGGCTTCGTCCCCGACGACGATGACCTCTCCGAGCACCTGACCAGCCGGGCCGAGGTCGCCGCATCGCTCAGCGTCGACGATGGACCGGAGTTGGTGTGGCTGGGCGCTGCGATGATCATCGGAGCCGGGTCGACGTCATTCGAGATGCTCCGCTATGTCGGCGACCGGTTCGTGGTGTTCCCGTTGCTGCCGTGGGCCGCCAATGCCATGGACCCGATCTCCATCCGCGACGTCTTGCATTACCTGGTCGCAGCCGCCGACCCGGACCGCGTACCGGCCGGTGCCTACGACATCTGTGGTCCGGAAACCACGACCTACGGTGACCTGCTGGACGCTTACGCACGGGCGACGGGCACCTGGCGGGCTCGCGTGCCCGTCCGCGGCGTCGACACCGCAGTGGTGTCCCGGGTGACGGCGCTCGCGCTTCCCGTGCCGGGCGGCCTGGCCGCCGACCTGGTGGCCTCCCTCGAGCACCCGATGATGGCGTCCGCTCACCTGTTGCGGGACGTGATCGCCGACCCACCCGGCGGCCTGACGCCCATCGACGACGCGATCGCGGCGTCGTTGTCGGCCACCGGCGCGCGACCGGTCAACGCCCTGGCCGATCCGCACCACCTCGCCGACAGCGACCCGCCGTGGGCCGGCGGCGACCGGCTGCGCATCCGGCGATTCGCTCGCGCATTGACGCCCGGGATCGCCGGGCCCGCCCTAGGCTTGGTCGACGCGGTGCCCCGGCCAGTCGCCGGCGCACTGCGTACCGGCCTCGACATGCTCGCCGGTCTGACGCCGAAGGGGAGTCCCGCATGACCGAACACGGCACCAGCCGGCGGCCGAGCTTCCTCCAGGAGATCACCGAGATCGCCACCACCGTCGCGGTGCCCTACCACGAGCCTCCATCNGTCGTGCGCAGGCGGCGGNTCGTCGTTGCGGTGTTCCTGGTGGTCGGCGCGGTGGTGCTCGGCTACTCGTTCACCAAACCGCCCGGTAGCGCGTCCTTCTACTGGCTGACGTTGTTGCTCGCGGCCGTGTGGTTCGTCGGCGCGTTTNTCGCCAGGCCGATCCATCTCGGCAGGATCCGCTGGCGCGGCCGGAANCAGCGCCCGGTCATCACCGGCACGGGGATCGGNCTGCTGCTCGGCGGGGTGTTCGTCGTCGGCGGTCTGGTCGCGCGCGAGATCGGTCCGGTGGCCGACCTGATCCGGCGAGTGCTCGAGTACGAACACCACGGCAGCCTGTCGCTGGTGCTGTTGATCACGCTGGTCAACGGGGCCGCCGAGGAATGTTTCTTCCGGGGGGCGGTGTACTCGGCGCTTCGCCGGTNCCACCCGGTCCTCATCTCGACGATCCTCTACGTGGCGGTGACGGCGGCCAGNGGCAACCCGATGCTGCCGTTTGCGGCGATCATCCTCGGGACCGTCTGCGCGCTGGAACGCCGCGCGACGGGGGGCGTGCTCGCACCGGTGCTCACCCACCTGGTTTGGAGCTTGATCGTGGTGCTCGCCCTTCCGCCGATCTTCGGGCTGTAACGCGCCGCCTGTCCTGATTCGTGGGATACGTGGCGTAGACGACACGGTGCCGGGCTCGAACACTGAGAACGTGGCGCGCAGGATCGTCCTCCTCGGATTTCCGGGCATCCAGACCCTGGACCTGGTGGGCCCGGTCGAGGTCCCCGTCGGCGAGTTCACGGCGGAGCGTCGCACCCCGAGTTCCCTGCAGGTTGTCGGGGTTAGCCATATTCACGGGCGGGAATCTCGCACGTCAGTTACGGTTTCTCGGCAGCACACCTTCGTTGCCCTACCGGCGCGCGGGTTGTATGCCTGGCTAAGTATCGGAGCCCCGGGCCGGATCGGATGGGAGCGCTCGAGATTTGAAGACTATGTCAATTGTGGCCGGTCTGGCGGTGACCGGCATGGTGGTTGCTGTGTCCGCGACGGGTTGCAGCAGCAACAAGTCATCCACCGCATCGTCGTCTGCCGCGTCATCGGCAGCCACCACGACGACATCGAGTTCCGCCGCGGCTCAACCGGGCGACTACACCGGTCTGCTGATCAAACCTACCGACATCACGGCGCCCACTGACACTTTCACCTCCCAACCGCCCACCCAGAACCCCAACGGGAAGCCCGGCGTCGCCGTTGTCTTCGCCAATCAGAACGGCACCCACCAGATCGGCGACACCATCCTGATCCTGCCCGATCCCGCGAGCGCGGCGGGCGCGCTCGAGGCAGCCAAGGCCGCGCTCGGCAACTCGGTCACCGGCGGAACCCCCCAGCCGGCGCCGGTGGGCACCGGAGGCACCATGGTGGCCGGGAACTCACCCGATGGCACCAAGTCCGTGGCGGTGCTGCTGTTCACCGAGGGAAAGGCGTTCACCACCCTCGAATTCGACAGCGGCCCGAATGAGGTTGCGCCGCCCGACTTCGTCACCGACGTCGGCCAGAAGCAGGACGCCGCCATCAAGAACGGGCTGCCGAGCTGACCGGTCCGGCCCGGTCGTCACCGCTATGTGTCGGTGAACTCGGCCTTCCGCCGCTGCTGAAACGCGAGAATGCCCTCGATGAAGTCGTGTCCCTTCAGCAGGTCCAGCTGGCCGGCGCGCTCACGCTCCAGGGCCGGCTCGAGTTGAGTCAGCGTTGCCGCGTTGATCGCGTCCTTGGTCTTGCGCAGCGCCACCGCGGGACCGTTGAGCAGCGTCGTGATGACCTTGTCGACCTCGGCGTCGAAGCTGTCCGCGGGGTAGACCGCCGTCGCAAGCCCCCAGGCCAGCGCCTCGGTGGCCGAAATGCGCTCGGCCAGAAGGGCCATCCGCATGGCACGGATTCGGCCCACGGCCGCGGCCACCAACGCCGACGCGCCGCCGTCGGGCATCAACCCGATCTTGGTGAACGCCAGCAGGAAATATGCCTTCTCCGAGGCCAACACGACGTCGGTTGCCAGGGCCAGTGAGGCGCCCACCCCGGCTGCAGGTCCGTGCACGACCGCGACGACCGGTCGTGGCAGCGAGACGATCGACCGCACAGCGCGATTGGCCTCGTCGAGGACACCGGTCAGGCTGCTCGATGCCTTCTTGGCCTGGTCCTCGGCACCGATCCCCGCGCCCGAGCTGAACGCCCGCCCGGCGCCGCCGAGTCGCACGACCTTTACCTGCGGGTCTGTCGCGGCACGCTCCATGGTGTCGGCGATGCCGGCGAGCATCACCTCGGTGAGCGAGTTCAGGCTGTCCGGCCGGTTCATGGTGAGCGACAGCACGCCGTCGGCCAGCGTGACGGACAGACCGTCGACGCTTGCGTACGCGGCGGTGGTGGAATCGATCGTCGTCATTGCTACACCCTATGTCCGGCCTGCGCGCCGCCCCAGTTGGCACCCCGGCCGAGGCGATGCGGTAGAGAGAGTCGTGAGACACACAGGACCCGGCGGTTTCAGGCACCTGGGTATAGTCTCCGACCAACCGTTTGGTCGGTCAGTCTGGGCCGGCCGGAAAGGAACCGATCGATGGAGATCAAAGACGCCGTCGCCGTGGTGACCGGCGGCGCTTCCGGGCTGGGGCTGGCCACCGCCAAGGCGCTGCTGAACGAGGGTGCCCAGGTGGTGATCCTCGACCTGCCGACCTCCAAGGGAGAAGAGGTCGCCGGGGAGCTCGGCGCCCGCGCGCGGTTTGCGCCGGCCGACGTCACCGATCCCGCAGCCGTCAGCGCCGCGCTCGACGTCGCCGAGTCGCTGGGACCGCTGCGCATCGTCGTCAACTGCGCAGGCACCGGCTCCGCGATCCGGGTGCTGAGCAAGAACGGGGTGTTCCCGCTCGACGACTTCATTCGCGTCGTCAACGTCAATCTGATCGGCACCTTCAACGTGCTCCGGCTGGGCGCCGAGCGGATCGCCAACACCGAGCTCCTCGGCGAGGAGCGCGGCGTGATCATCAACACCGCGTCGGTGGCGGCGTTCGACGGCCAGNTCGGCCAGGCCGCGTACTCCGCGTCCAAGGGCGGCGTGGTGGGCATGACGCTGCCGATCGCCCGCGATCTGGCCGCCAGGAACATCCGGGTGGTCACCATCGCGCCGGGGCTGTTCGACACGCCGCTGTTGGCGCTGCTGCCCGACGAGGCCAAGCAGTCGCTCGGCGCACAGGTCCCGCATCCGGCCCGGCTCGGCAAGCCCGAGGAGTACGGCGCGCTCGCCGCGCACATCGTCGAGAACCCGATGCTTAACGGCGAGGTCATCCGCCTCGACGGCGCGATCCGCATGGCGCCCCGGTAGGAAGACGCATGCTGACGACGAAATTCACCGAGGCCTTCGGTGTGGATCACCCGATTGCTCAGGGCGGGATGCAGTGGGTGGGCCGCGCGGAGCTGGTGGCGGCGGTGGCCGACGCGGGCGCGCTGGGCTTCATCACCGCGCTGACCCAGCCCACGCCGGCGGACCTGGCGAACGAGATCGCCAAGACCCGTGACCTCACCGACCGGCCGTTCGGGGTGAACCTGACGATTCTGCCGGCGATCAACCCGCCGCCGTACGACGAGTACCGGCAGGTGATCGTCGACGCGGGCATCAAGATCGTCGAGACCGCCGGCTCCAACCCGGCGCCGCACCTGCCGATGTTCCATGACAACGGGATCAAGGTGCTGCACAAGTGCACCTCGGTGCGCCACGCGGTCAAGGCGCAGAGCCTGGGTGTGGACGGCATCAGCATCGACGGGTTCGAATGCGCCGGCCATCCCGGTGAGGACGACATCCCCGGGCTGGTGCTGATCCCGGCCGCGGCCGACAAGATCGAGATCCCGATGATCGCCTCCGGCGGCTTCGCCGACGCGCGCGGCTNGGTGGCGGCGCTGGCGTTGGGCGCCGACGGCATCAACATGGGCTCGCGGTTCATGTGCACCGTCGAGTCCTGCATCCACCAGAACGTCAAGGAGGCCATCGTCTCCGGCGACGAGCGCGGCACCGAGTTGATCTTCCGTCCGCTGCGAAACACCACGCGGGTGGCCAGCAACGCCGTGTCACGCGAGGTCGTCGAGATCCTCGACNGCGGCGGTCAGTTCGANGATGTCCGCGACCTGGTGGCCGGCGTGCGGGGCCGCAAGGTNTTCGAGGACGGCGACCTCGACGCCGGCATCTGGTCGGTCGGCACCGCGATGGGGTTGATCAACGACATCCCGACCGTNGGGGAANTGGTNTCCAGAATCGTCAGCGAAGCCGAGGAACTGATTTCGGGACGGTTGGAACAAATGACTCAGCCGGCGGCGGAGGAGAAGGTCTCCGCGTGAGAGGNGCCGCCGGCCCGGTGGGCGGGTCGGATGGTCGTCAGACCGCGGGGGCCAGCGGGTGCCAGTCGTCGATCTGCTCCGAGGTGTCACCCTCTACCAGGAAGTCGCCGTGGTAGAGCGCCTCGAAGTCGACCTTGATGACGTCGGCACTGGTGTCATCGATCCACATGCCTCTGAGGTTACGAATCACCTTTAAGAGGACTTTGAGTCACGGTTCGGAAAACGGTGGCAATTCTTACCGCCGGGTAGGTTCGAACCCGGCGATCACGAAACATAATGCCGCGAATGCACCGCGGCGAGGGTCTCCTTCTACAGCTGGGCCGGGATAGCCGCGGTGTCGACGTCGTGGGCCAGCGGTCCGGGACGGCGCAGGTGATGGTCGCCGCGGGGGTGGATGACTTGAGGCCACCAGAACCACCGTCCCAGTAGTGTGGCGATCGACGGCATGAGCAGCGAGCGCACGATCAGGGTGTCGAGCAGTAGCCCGATAGCGATGGTGGAACCCATCTGGGCCAGCACGCGCAGATTGCTGCCGAGCATGGAGGCCATGGTGAATGCGAACACCAGGCCGGCAGCGGTCACCACGCCACCCGAGCCGGCCATGGCCCGCAGGTATCCGGTTTTCAGTCCGGCGTGGATCTCCTCCTTGAACCGGGAAACCAGCAGCAGGTTGTAGTCCGATCCGACGGCCAACAGGATGATGACGCACATCAACATCACCAGCCAGTGCATCTTGATGCCGAAAAGGTCCTGCCAGAGGAGCACCGAGAGCCCGAAGGAAGCCGCAATGGAGCTGGCCGCTGTGCCGACGATCACCAGCGCGGCGACCAGGCTTCGGGTGATGATCAGCATGATGATGAAGATCAGCGTGAGCGCGGATACGACCGCGATCATGAGGTCATATTTTGCGCCGTCGGCCATGTCTTTGTAGGTGGCGGCCGTCCCGCCCAGATACACTTTGGCGTCCGATAGCGACGATTGTTTCAGGCCTTCTTGGGCGCCCGTTCGTTCCGAATTGACACGCGCGATTCCTTCCGGGGTCATCGGATCTCCCTGGTGGGTGATGAAAAAGCGCGCGGACTTGCCGTCGGGTGATAGGAACATTTTTAGGCCACGCTGGAACTCAGGGTTTTGGAATGCTTCCGGTGGCAGGTAGAAGAGGTCACCGTTCTTTGCGGTGTCGAAACTTTGCCCCATGACGATCGCGGTGTCATTCATCGCCGCCATTTGGTCCTGTATTGCCGACATGGTGCTGTACGTCGACAGCATCAATCCCCGGGTGGTCCTCATGGTGTCGATCATCGGCGGCATCAGCGCGGCCATTTGCGGCATGAGCGTATCCAGGTGTTCGATGTCGCCGGTGAGCTTGCCGGTGTCATCGGATAGTGAATCGATGCCGTCGATGGTGTCGAAGATCGATCTCAGTGACCAGCACATCGGAATGTCGAAGCAGTGCGGTTCCCAGTAGAAGTAGTTGCGGATCGGGCGAAAGAAGTCATCGAAATCCGCGAGGTGGCCCCGCAATTCCTCGACGTCGGCCTGCAGTTGCTGTGTGTCTTCGCTGGTGGCATGCGTGGTGGCCACGACCTGCTGCATGACGTTGTACATGTGCTGCATGTTGTCGGCCATGAAACCCATATCGTCGGCCATCTTGCGCATATTGGCGATGTTAATTTGCTGGAAGGGATACTGCTGCATGGTGGTCTGGCCTTGCATGCTGTTTTGAAACGGTATCGAACTGTGCTGGATCGGAATTCCCAGAGGCCGGGTGATGTCCTGGACCATGGCGATACCGGGGATGTTGAGGACGTTTCTGGCCACCCTGTCCAAAACAAGCATGTCGGCGGGATTGCGCATGTCGTGGTCAGCGTCGACCATCAGGATGTCCGGATTCATCCGGGCCTGCGAGAAATGCCGGTCGGCAGCCGCGTAGCCCAGGTTGGCCGGCGCACCGGGGGGCAGGTAGTACCGGTCGTTGTAGTACGGCGTATATCCGGGCAGGGCGACCATGCCGACCAGGACCGCCGCGGCNCTGGCGGCCAGGATGGGCGCGGGCCAGCGGACCACCGCGGTGCCCACCCGCCGCCATAGTCGACCCCGAGCNCGTTTGGATTCGAAGCGCCCCAAAAGGCTGCCGAGGAAAAGTACCGCCGGCCCCAGCGTGACCGCGGCCGCCACGACGACGAGCATTCCGACGGCCACCGGCAAGCCCATTGTGGAAAAGTAGGGCAGCCGCGCAAAGCTCAGGCAGTACGTTGCCCCCGCGATNGTCAGGCCCGAACCCACGACCACAGGAGTGACGGAACGAAACGTGGTGTAATAGGCCGTTTCCCGATCNTCACCGGCCGCACGGGCCTCACTGTAACGGCCGAACATGAATATCCCGTAGTCGGTGGCAGCCGCGATGCCAAGCATCGTGAGGATATTGGATGCGAACGTTGTGAGTCCAAAGACGTTGAGGTTGCCCAGAACTGCGACAACGCCGCGCGCGGAAGCCAGCCCGACAAAGGTCAGGAACAGCTGAACCAAAGTGGTGAAAATCGAGCGGTAGACGATCAGCAACATGATCGCGATCGCTCCGAGAGTGAACAGCGTGACCTTCGCGAGGCTGGCGTTGCCGATGACGTGCAGATCGTCGGTGAGCGCAGCCGGGCCGGTGACATAGGCCTTCACCCCGGGCGGCGCAGGGATCTGGTCCACCACCTTGCGGACGGCTTCCACGGATTGGTTGGCTGTCGTCGTCCCTTGGTCACCGGCGAGATACAACATCACGTAGGCGGCCTTGGCGTCGGCGCTTTGGGCTCCGGCCGCGGTTAACGGATCCCCCCAGAAGTCCTGAATGTGCTGGATGTGCTGGGGATCCTGCTCTAATTGACGAATTATGCTGTCGTAGTAGCCGTGCGCGTCGTCGCCGAGTTTTTGTTGGCCTTCCAGGACGATCATCACCGTACTGTTGGAACTGAACTCGTTGAAGTTATGACCCATCAGCTTCATCGCCACCATGGACGGGGCGTCGTTGGGGGCCATCGGTGCCGAATGGGCCTCCCCGACCTTTTCCAGGGACGGGACGACGGCGTTCACGATGACGGTGAAGACGACCCAGAACAGGATGATCGGCACCGCCAACAGGCGGATGGCATGCGGGAGGAAAGGCCGCTTGGCGTGCGGCATGGCGTGCTTGGTGCTCATGTCGGTCATGCGGACTTCACCAGGCAATAGGTCTGCGGGTTGACGCCATCGGTATGTCTTTCGTCCCGTACCACCCCGTCTACGGTGATACGACAGCCGATTTCATCACCGTCGCCCTGTACGATGATGTTGCCGCTGACCGCTGGTAGGGTCGTTGATATCGTGGTTGACCACGGCAGGGCGACATTGACTTCGTGGGTGTTGGCATCGGCGTCGAAGTAGTCGATCTTGGCGGTGGTGCCTGCCGCGCCAAACACGTCGTACACCAAGATCTTCGGGTGGAACTGCACGATCTCGATACCGGCGCCGGCAGCAGCGTTGAGGTCCTGGGAGGCAAAGATCTTGTGCAGCCGCGAAACCACTAATCCCGAGACGGCGAGCACGACCACGACAACGACGGGTAGCCAGACTCGTTTGACCAACCGGGTCACTGGAATAGCCCTCACCTGACCACCTTCCGCCAACCGATCTAGTAATTCGGCCCGCTGCTCTCATCGGTCGGCGAGTCCGCGTTCTTGACGAGTCGGTTCAGGATCGGCAATGCGACCCGCGCGGATAGCCACAACGCGAACTCGTCTTCCGGCGACAACGTCGCCAGCAGCGCCGTCAGGCGCTCACGGCGGCGTCGGGTGCGTTCGTCGAGCAGCGCCTGGCCCGCCTCCGTCATGGCGACCAGGGCGACGCGGCCGTCGTCGGGGTCGGCGAGCCTGGTGACCAGACCCTGGCGCTCCAACCTCTGGATCAGCTGGGTCATCGACGGCTGGCTGACCCCTTCCTTGGTGGCCAGCATGGTCAGCCGGGCTGGACCTCCTCGGCTCACCCTGTTCAACAGGTACCCGGCGGACGGGCTCAGGCCGGCTCGGTCAGTCAGATACCGCACCGTCAGGTCCACCGCCTGGTCGAGGGTCTCGCCGATGCAATCACTTCCGCGCTCATCGAGTCCCGGCTGAGGCACAAAAGGTGGTCTATCACGTCAGCTATATAGAGGCAGTAACAAAATTTGCGCCGGTTGAGGGATTCAAAGCGCCGCCCCCTCGCCTTCGTAACTTACCACTGGTAAGTTACCGCTGATACGGCACTGCGGGGCAACCTCGCCGGAAAGGATCCGCTGTGTTACAGGGCATCGCTCGACTCGCCATCGCGGCCCCGCGGCGCATCATCGCCGTCGCGCTGCTTGTGATGGTCGGCACCGCGCTGTTCGGCATCCCGGTCGTCGAGAGCCTGTCGGCGGGCGGCATGCAGGACCCCGGCGCGGAGTCGTCACGGGCGGCGAAGGTGCTGTCGGAGAAGTTCGACCAGGGCGACATGGACATGTTGATCACCGTCACGGCGAACGGCGGCGTGCAGAGCGCTGCCGCGCGGGCGGTCGGGACCGANCTCGTGCAGNGCCTGGAGGCCTCGCCGTACGTCGGGCAGGTGACATCGCCGTGGACCGCCCCGCCGTCGGCGTCGTCATCGCTTCTCAGCAAGGACGGCAACACGGGGCTGATCGTCGCGGGGATCTCCGGTGGCCAGAACGAGGCGCCGAAACACGCCAAGACGCTCGTCGAAGCCCTGGTGCATGACCGCGACGGCGTCACGGTTCGCGCCGGCGGCACCGCGACCGTTTATTCGCAGGTCAACGCTCAGACGGAGAAAGACCTGATGTTCATGGAGTCGCTGGCGATTCCGCTGAGCTTCGTGGTGCTGGTGTGGGTATTCGGCGGCCTGGTCGCGGCGGCGCTGCCGATGGCCGTCGGCGGCTTCGCGATTCTCGGGTCCATGGCGGTGCTGCACGCCATCACGTTCGCCACCAACGTGTCGATCTTCGCGCTGAACCTCACCGTCGCGCTGGGCCTGGCGCTGGCCATCGACTACACCTTGCTGATCATCAGCCGATACCGCGACGAGCTCGCCGGCGGCGCGGGCCGCGACGAGGCGTTGATCCGCACGATGGCGACCGCCGGCCGCACGGTGCTGTTCTCGGCGATGACGGTCGCGCTGTCGATGGTCACGATGGTGCTCTTCCCGCAGTACTTCCTGAAGTCGTTCGCCTACGCCGGGGTCGCCGTGGTCGCGTTCGCGGCGATCGCGGCCGTGGTCGTCACCCCCGCGGCGATCAAGCTGCTCGGCGAGCGGNTGGACTCCATGGATGTCCGGCGCCTGCTGCGCCGTGTGCTCGGGCGTCCGGAGCCGCGGCCGANGCNGCGCCGTGTGCTCGGGCGTCCGGAGCCGCGGCCGAAGCCGGTCGAGCAGTCGTTCTGGTATCGCTCGAGCAAGCTCGTCATGCGCCGTGCGGTGCCGATCGGCGCGGCGGTCATCGCGCTGCTGCTGGTGCTCGGCGCNCCGTTCCTNAGCGTGAAGTGGGGCTTCCCGGACGATCGGGTGCTGCCGAAGTCGGCGTCGGCGCGCCAGGTCGGCGATCAGCTGCGCAACGATTTCGCCGTGGACTCGGCGACCAACGTCACCGTGGTGCTCCCCGATGCGATCGGCGTGACGCCCGTCGACCTCAGCCGGTACGCCGCCGCGCTGTCGCAGGTGCCCGATGTGTCGTCGGTGTCGTCGCCGGGCGGCACGTTCATCGGCGGTGCGCCCGCCGGACCCCCGACGGCGCCGGCNGGACTTGCGGACGGCAGCGCGTTTCTGACCGTGGGCAGCACCGCGCCGCTGTTCTCCGACGCATCGGCGGCTCAACTGCGCAGGCTGCACGCCGTCGCCACGCCGGCGGGTAAACCCGTGCAGATGGCCGGCGTCGCGCAGATCAACCACGACAGCGTGCATGCGATCACGACGCGGCTGCCGATCGTGCTCGGCGCCATCGCCGCCATCACGTTCATGCTGCTGTTCATGCTGACCGGCAGCGTGGTGCTGCCACTGAAGGCTGTGCTGCTCAACATCCTGTCGCTGACGGCCGCATTCGGCGCGCTGGTGTGGGTGTTCCAGGACGGGCACCTGGGCGCGCTGGGCGCGTCGGCGACGGGCACGCTCGAGGTGAACCTGCCGGTGTTGCTGTTCTGCATCGCGTTCGGGCTGTCGATGGACTACGAGGTGTTCCTGATCTCGCGAATTCGTGAGTACTGGCTCGAATCGGGCCGGACGCGGGCGGACAACGACGAGAGCGTCGCGCTCGGGGTGGCCCACACCGGCCGGGTGATCACCGCGGCGGCACTGCTGATGTCGATCTCGTTCGCGGCGCTGATCGCCGCGCAGGTGTCGTTCATGCGGATGTTCGGCCTCGGGCTGACGGTCGCGGTGCTGGTCGACGCCACGCTGGTGCGGATGGTGCTCGTGCCCGCGTTCATGCACGTGCTCGGCCGCGCGAATTGGTGGGCGCCCAGACCGCTGGCCCGCCTGCACGGCCGGTTCGGGATCACCGAAGCCGGGACCGCCGGCAGGCACGAGGCACGCCCGCTGACGGACGCCCAGGGAACGAGACGGTGACGGCAAGTCCGCTTGATCTTCCTCGGCGCCGGCGCGCACCGCGCGGGGCGGGCGATCAGCTGCACGACGAGATTCTCGATGCCGCAACGGAGTTGCTGTTGGAAACCGGCCACGCCAAAGCGGTTTCGATTCGGTCGGTGGCGCAGCGGGTCGGGATCACGCCGCCGTCGATCTATCTGCACTTCGCCGACAAGGACGCGTTGATGGACGCGGTCTGCGCGCGCTACTTCGAGAGCCTCGACGAGGAGATGCAGCGCGCCGCCGCTGGGTGTNCCACGACGCTGGATGTGTTGCGTGCGCAAGGCCTGGCATATGTGCGTTTCGCGCTGCAGACCCCGGAGCTCTATCGGATCGCGACGATGGGAGAGGGCCGCGCGGGCAGCGACGTCGATGTCACCCTGGCCAGCTCGGCGTTCGTGCACATGCGCGCCGGGGTCCAGGCGATGATGGACGAGGGCATCTACGCGCAGGGTGATGCCACGCGGGTCGCGCTTGAGCTGTGGAGCGCGGCGCATGGTGTGGCGGCGCTGCTGATCGCAAAGCCGTACCTGCCGTGGGGCGATGTGGAGGAGTTCACCGACCGGGTGCTGCGTGCGGTGTGCTGCGGCCAAATCGTCAGCGGGATCATCGGATACGACACCGGCCCGGAAGACGCCATCAACCGGCTGATGGAACTCAAGGGTGAGCGCGGCGATGGCTGACGAGACCGTGGACCACCCCTTCTTCGCCCGGTTCTGGACGTTTGTGTCCGGCCACGAGCCCGAGGCGATGCGCGAGCTNCGGATGGAGATACTCGCGGGCCTGTCCGGTCGTGTGTTGGAGGTCGGCGCGGGCACCGGGAGCAACTTCGTGCTGTACCCGACCTCCGTCGAGGAGGTGGTCGCGCTCGAACCCGAGCGGCGGCTGACCGAGATCGCCCGGCGGACGGCGGCGACCGCGCCGGTACCGGTGACGGTGACGCCTGGCACCGTGGCGGCTCTGGACCCGGGTGAACCGTTCGACGCGGTGGTGTGCTCGTTGGTGCTGTGCTCGGTGCAACAACCGGAAACTGTGCTGCGCCGGCTGTTCTCACTGCTGCGGCCGGGCGGGGAGCTGCGATATCTCGAGCATGTCGCCAGCGGCGGTGCGCGGGGCCGGC
>JGI26340J50214_10000445_pt1 | contig 14537 bp, 12 predicted proteins | sample BogFormECP12_OM2_FD_50214 | JGI IMG/M metagenome (IMG submission 50214)
ACGATCCCGTACACCAGGAGCACCAGGCCCGCGATGGACAGCAGCACGCCCACGTAGTCGATCCCGCCGGCCTCGCGGTTGCGGGACTCCGGCACCAGGATCGCGGCGGCGACGATGCCGACGGCGGTCACCGGCACGTTGATCAGGAAGACCGAACCCCACCAGAAGTGGTCGAGCAGCAGGCCGCCGAGCACCGGGCCGGTGGCGATGCCGATGCCGACCGCCATGGCCCACAGGCCGATCGCCCGGGGCCGTTCGGCCGGCTCGAAGACGTTGGAGATGATGGACAGCGTCTGCGGCATGACCGCGGCGCCGCCCAGGCCCATTGCGGCCCGCGCGAAGATCAGCTGCTCAGGCGACCGTGAGTAGGCCGAGAGCAGCGACGCGATGCCGAACAGCGCGAGCCCGATCATGAGCATGCGCTTGCGGCCGATCTTGTCGCCGATGACGCCGAACGTAAAGAGCAGGCCGGCGAACACCAGCGTGTAGGAGTTGATGGCCCATTCGAGCTGACTCTGACTCGCGCCGAGGCCAGCGGGAGGTGGCTCGGCGATGGTCTTCAGCGCTACATTCAGGACCGTGTTGTCGATGACGATGGCGAGCAGCCCGACGATTAGCACGCTGAGAATGACCCAGCGGCGGCGGTAAATCGCCTGCGTATCCATGTGTCCCTTTCCGGATCACTTGCGTGCCGGCCGGGGAGACGATCCCCGGACGCCCGGTGGAAGTTTGCGGCGGAACCGGGAAGGTGCTGGCCTGGCGGCGTGTTGCCACGATCAGGACCTCCGGATACCGCCTCTATCGATACGGAACGGTCTCGTATCGGAATCTATTTCCGGCATCCGGCGGCGACTTGTTGTGATCCAGGTCACATGGCGCGTCAGCCCGCGGCTGGTGCGCGCCGGGTGGCTCCCGCCTCAGCGCTACGGCGCGACGTCGGCCATGCGGAGCAGGCGCGTTTCCGGGTCGATGACCAGGGCCAGGGTGATGGTCGCGTGCTGGCCGGGCAGTTCGGCCGCGACCGAGGCGGTGCCGTCGCCCGCCTTGAAGGCGCCGACGTGGCAGCGGCCGGCCCAGACGGCGGCCACTCGCAGGCGCCGGGCCAGCATGCCCGTGTCCACGCCGTCGGCGGCCGGGATGGACGGTGGCCAGTCGCGGCCGCCGTCGTTCAGCCAGTCGACCACGGCATCCAGCGTGACGCGCAGCGCCGAGCCCCCGGCGGGCGGCACGGCCAGCGTGAGCGACTGCACCCGGGGCGGACACTCCGGGTTGAGCTGGATCTGCACCTGAACCGCGCCTCGCTCCCCCGTCAGCCACCAGCGGCACTGGGCGGGCGTGTCGAACTCCGGCCGCCGCCCGGGATCGTCCACGAAATCACCGATGCGCTCGCGGACCAGGGCGATCCGCCGCTGCCGCTCCGCGAACGGGGCATCCAGCGCCACGTTGGGCGAGAACAGCCGCTGCGCCTCGCCGTCATCCCAGGTCTGAAGCAGGTTGCTGACCGCCTCTTGGGCGGCCAGCGTCTCCGGCCAGGGACCCGGCGAGCCGAGTGCCACCCCGTGCCCGTGCGCGGCCGGCTCGCCCTGCCGCACGACGGCCTCGAGCAGCCGGGCGGCCAGCGGCGCCATCGCCGCGTAGGTGCTGTTACCCAGCGCGATCACGCCGGTCCCCGTCGCCGGGTGCCAGGCCATGTTGCTGCCGAACCCGGGGTAACCGCCGCTGTGGCTGACGATCCGGCCCAGGGCGGGGTGCTCGTCCACGAACAGCCCGAAGCCGTAGGTGGCCGGGGGCGAGGACGCCCCGTCCCCGGGAAAGCTGGGCGCGATGGCCCAGCCGGTGAGGACCTGCGGTAGCTGCATCTCCCGCCGACTGGCGCGGCGCACCGGGTGCGCATCTGCGGCCTCGACGTCGCCGGGCGGGAACGCGACGGCGAAACCGGCGACCCAGCGGGTGAGGTCACGCACGCAGCTGAAGATGCCGCCCATCGGGGCAAACGCGCCGGCCGCGTCGAACGCCACCTCGGACCAGCCGCCGGGCGAGCGCCGGTAGCCGCGGGCGACGCCCCCGGGCCCCGTGATCTGCTGGCCGGGAACCTCGAACTCCTCGGCCTCGTAGCCGGTGCGGGTCATGCCCAGGGGCCGCAGCAGGCGGTGGCGGATATAGTCCGGGTAGGTGACGCCGGTCACGGCGGTGATGACCCGGCCCAGGATCGCGTACCCGAGATTGGAGTACTCGAACCGGGTGCCCGGCGCCCAGTTGAAGCTCACGCCCTGGGCAAGGAAAGTCGCGAACTCCTCGAGCGGCAGGCCCTGCTGCCGGTCACCCCACGGGTCGTCGGTCGGGAAGCCCGCGGTCATGGTCAGCAGGTGCCTGATCGATATCCGCGCGGAGTCCGGGCTCACCAGCGGCCAGCTGCGCAGTTCGGGAACATAGTCCTCGGCCAGGTCGTCGAGCCTCAGCGCGCCGTCGTCACGCAGCGCCAGGATGGCTGACGCGGTAAAGCTCTTGGTCATCGAGGCGATGCGGAACACCGTGTCGGCATCTGGCGGCGGCCCGCCGAGGTGCCGCTCGCCGAGCCCGGCCGCGTGCACGAGCTCACCGCCGATGACGATCCCGTAGGCCAGGCCAGGCTGCCCGCCGCGCTGGTGATAGCCCGCCGCCAGGGTATCCACGTCCGCGAAATCGACCATGGCCCCAGTCTTCCAGAGTCTTTCGGCTATACCGCTCAACCCGCTTGTCGTGCCATCATTTAACTGTCCGGGTACGCCGCTGGGGCGACACGAGACACGGAGGTCGACGAAGATGTCACAACCCACTGCTGTAGCCATGGCCGCGACAGGACCGCGGACCACTCCAGAGCCGCTTTACGGCGGAGCAAACAGCGGGCGCCGGGTGACCGTCCGCGACATCGCCGCGGCGAAGGCCCGCGGCGAGAAGTGGCCGATGCTCACCGCCTACGACGCCCTAACCGCCGGGATCTTCGACCGGGCCGGGATCCCGGTGCTGCTGGTCGGAGACTCCGCCGCGATGGTGGTCTACGGTCACGACACCACCATCCCGGTCACGGTGGACGACATGATCCCGCTCACCGCCGCGGTGGTGCGCGGCAGCAGCCGGGCGCTGGTCGTGGCCGACCTGCCGTTCGGGTCCTACCAGGCCTCCCCCGGCGCGGCGCTGGCCGCCGCGACCCGCTTCCTGAAGGAAACCGGTGCGCACGCGGTCAAGCTCGAAGGCGGCCAGCGGGTCGCCCACCAGGTCGAGGAACTGGTCGCGGCCGGCATCCCGGTGATGGCGCACCTCGGCCTGACCCCGCAGTCGGTGAACGCGTTCGGCGGCTACCGGGTGCAGGGACGGGGCGAGGACGGCGAGCACTTGCTGCACGACGCCAAGGTCCTGCAGGCGGCCGGCGCGTTCTCAGTGGTTCTCGAGTGCGTGCCAGCAACCCTGGCCGCCCGGGTGACCGAGGCGCTCACGATCCCCACGATCGGCATCGGTGCCGGACCGGCTTGCGACGCCCAGGTCCTGGTCTGGCAGGACATGGCCGGCCTGTCCCCGCGGACCGCCAAGTTCGTCAAGAAGTACGCCGACCTGGCCGCCGTCCTGAGCGAGGCCGCCACTGCCTTCGCCAGCGACGTCACCGGCGGGACCTTTCCTGACGAGGAGCATTCGTATCGTTTACACCCTAGGCGACGGGGCAAGCGCGCCAATGGGCGGCGCGGCCTAGAGCCGACGGCTCCCCCTCCCCATGCCCCCCTCGGAACATATTCCGTGACAGTTCAGCTGATATCCGCATCCAGGCGCGGCCGCGCTGCGAAAATAGCGGGATACCACGACACGCCGCGTCGCAACGTCGCAACGTAAGTGACTACGCACACAAGTTCGAGATAATGAACTCGATCAGGTTGGCTGAGCGCCGGAGTGGAGAAGAAGTTGATCAAGACGACCAAACCCGGACGTGACGGCACCGTTCGCGTCACCTTCGCACTGCCCATGGACGAGCCCGGCGGAGCCGTCTCCGTGGTGGGCAACTTCAACGACTGGAACCCTTTCACCCACCCGCTGCGGAAGCGCGCGAACCGGACCCGCAGCGCTGCGGTGACGGTCCAGGCCGGCAGCACGCTGCACTTCCGCTACCTGGCCGAGGGCGGAGTGTGGTTCGACGACGAGAGCGTCCCCGCGCAGGACGGCCGGGGTGCCGCCATTACCGTCTGAATCAGGCCTTGCCTGTTTCAGACGGCGCCGTCGGCCCCGGAACGAGACTCGGCCAGATGCATCCTGATGATGGAGTCGAAGTCCGGGTCCGGGGTCAGGCCTAGCCGGGCTGCCCGGTCAGCACGGACACGGGCGGGCCAGCTGGCGACCATCCGGGCTATCTCCGGGTCGGGGATCCAGTCGATCAGCGCGCTGACCTGGGGTCCGCCGATCCGGGCCAGCGCGTCCGCCATGTCCGCGAGCGATACGGTGAGCGCGGGCAGGTTGACCGCGCTGCGGCCGCCCCAGGCGTGGTCGCTGGCCGTGGCAGCGCACCGCAGTCCGGCGATGGCCTTGGCCGGCGAGGCCAACGCGACCTCGGTATCCGGGGCGACGGGACAAGTGGCGCGCTGGCCGGCCAGCGGTTCCCTGATGACGCCCGACATGAAGCCGGACGCCGCGGCATTCGGCCTCCCGGGGCGCACGCTGATGCTCACCAGGCGTAGCGCCCGTCCCCGCAGGAACCCCTTCCTGGTGTAATCGGCCAGGAGCTGCTCGCCGATGACCTTCTGCGCGCCGTAGCTGGTCTGGGGGTTAGGCAGGCTCTGGTCGTCGACGACCGCCGGGAGCGGGTGATCGGCGGAGCCGCCGAAGACGGCGAGCGAGCTGGAGAACACCACGAGCGGGCTGGTCCCCAGCGCGCGGCAGGACGCCAGCAGCGCCTCGGTGGCGCGCAGGTTCGCCCGGATGCCGAGGTCGAAGTCCGCCTCGCACTCCCCGCTGACCGCCGCGGCCAGGTGGAAGATCACTTCCGCTTCGCCCCAAATATCCCCAATACCCCCGATGGCCAGCGTGTCCGGTCCGGCGGCGGCGGGATCGAGCAGCTGGGCCAGGTCGCCGCGGACCGCCGTCACCCGCTCGTCGGCGGCCAGGTCCGGCGGGACCGGCGCCTGGTCGANGAGCGTCACCCGCGACAGCGGGCGGGCCTCGCCGCCCGCCACCTCCAGCGAGCCGGCCGCCAGCAGTTCCCGGGCCAAGCGCGAGCCCAGGAAGCCAGCGCCCCCGGTAATTACCACGTTCACCACGGCGCCTCCCTAGCCACGGTGATCTTACGTGCTCCTGGCGATAGTCGCCTCGATCGCGGCCTGTACCTCCGCCGGACGCTCCATGTGCGGCATGTGACCGGCGCCATCGATCACGTGGCGGACCGCGCCGGTCACCGACTCGGCCTGCGCCGCCGGGATGATCCGGTCCGCACGGCCCCAGACCACCGTCACCGGCACCGCGCCCATCGCCGCCAGCAACGCGGCCGAGTCGCCGCGCTGGGCGTCGCCGTCCAGGAGCGTGTCCGCCAGGGCGCGCAGCGCCTCGTCCACTCCGTCCAGGCGCTTGTAGGCGAGCAGGTCGTCGACCAGCTGGCGGGTCACCAGGCTCTCGTCGGCGAAGAGCTGGCCGATCACGGGCTTGAGCTCGCGCCGCGTCTGGGCGTCGGCGAAGCCGCGCAGGTAGCCGGCGTTGATCTCCGGGCCGAAACCCGACGGCGCGATCAGGGTGAGCGAAGCGATCCGTCCCGGGTCGCGGGCGGCGACCGCCAGGGCGACGGCACCGCCCATTGAGTGGCCGACCAGGTGAGCCCGTTCGGCGCCGAGCGCGTCGAGCACGCCGGTCACGGCGTCGGCCAGGACGGCGAGGGTGCTGCCTGAGCCGCCTGCGCCGGGGCCCTCAGGGCCGGTGCCGACGTCTTTGGCCGACGTGCCGTGCCCGGGCAGGTCAAGCGCGTACACGCGGTACCGCACGGCCATCGGCTCCTGCAGGAACAGCCAGGAGTTCCGGTCGCCGCCGTACCCGTGGATGAGCAGGACCACGTCGCCTTCCTGGCCCGCCCCGGCGAAGCTGATCTTCCGGCCGCCGACGTCTGCGGTTTCCAGCACCGCATCCCCGGCGGCGTCCTCGGGCACGCCCGCGTCGATCACCGCGCGCGCCTGGAGCACCGCGGCATCGAGCTCGTCCTCGGTGACGTCCGCCGGGGCGATCAGCGCGATCGTGCCGCTGACCGGCACGTCCTCACCGATGCGGGCGATGATGCGCCGCACCGTCCCGGCGTCGGCTGCCTCCAGCGTGCCCGCGATCTTCTCGGTCTCGATGTCCGCGAGGTCGTCGCCGACCTTCACGTCATCTCCCTCCCCTATGACCCAGGCGGTGATCTTGCCGAGCTGCATGGACAGGCCCCACTTCGGCATCGTCACGGGGACGATCCGGTCATCGGTCACCGGGTCCACCCGATGACCGTCTTGGTGGCGTTCACCACGCGCTGCGCGTCTGGGATATAGAGGTCCTCCAGCGCACTGGAGAACGGCACCGGGGTGTGCGGCGCGGTCACCATCTCGATCGGGGCCTGCAGCGCGCCGAAGGCCTTCCGCGCGACGAGCGCGGAGATGTCGGTGGCGATCGAGCAGCGGGGATGCGACTCGTCGACCACGACCAGCCGGCCGGTGCCCTCGACGCTCTCCAGCACGGTGTCCTCGTCCAGCGGGCTGGTGGTGCGCAGGTCGATGACCTCGCACTGCACGCCGTCCGCGGCCAGCTGCCCGGCCGCCTCGAGCGAGGTGTGCACCATCCGGCCCAGGGTCACGATCGTCACGTCGCCGCCCTCGCGGACCACGTTGGCCTCGCCGAAAGGCAGCGCGTAGCTCTCCTCGGGCACCGGACCGGCCAGGTCATACAGCGCCTTGTGCTCGAAGAATATGACCGGATCGTTGTCCCTGATGGCCTGGATCATCAGGCCCTTGGCGTCGTATGGGGTGGCCGGGAGGACGACCTTCAGGCCCGGGATGTGGGTGAACAGCGGATACAGGCACTGGGAGTGCTGGGCCGCGGCCCGCAGCCCGGCCCCGTACATGGTGCGGATCACGACGGGCGTGACCGCCTTGCCGCCGAACATGTACCGGAACTTCGCGGCCTGGTTGTAGATCTGGTCGAAGCAGACGCCCATGAAGTCGACGAACATGAGCTCGGCCACCGGCCGCAGGCCCGCCGTGGCTGCGCCGATCGCGGCGCCGATGAACGCCGATTCCGAGATGGGCGTGTCGAGCACCCGGCCGGGGAACTTGTGGTAGAGCCCCTTGGTCACGCCGAGCACGCCGCCCCAGGCGTCGTCCTCGCCGGGCGACCCCGCGCCGCCGGCGTTGTCCTCCCCCATCAAGATGACGCTCTCGTCGCGCTCCATCTCCTGGGCCAGCGCCTCGTTCACAGCCTCGCGGTAGGTGATGGTCCGTGCCATGGCCAGCCTCCTGTCAGTAGCGCACGTAGACGTCGGTGAGCAGGTCTGCCTCGGTGGGCAGCGGCGCGGCCTTGGCCTCGTCGACTGCCTTGTCGATCAGCGTCGCGACCTCGCCATCCACGGCGTCGAGGTCGGCCCGGGTCAGTTCGCCGGTCTCGGTCACCCGGTCCGCGAAGCGTTTGAGGCAGTCGAGTTCGGCCCGCGCGTGCTCCACTTCGTCCGCCCGGTAGGTCTGCTGGTCGCCCTCGAAATGCCCGAAGTAGCGGGTGAACTTCATCTCGATGAGCGTCGGGCCGCCGCCTTCCCGGGCGCGGGCGATCGCCTCGCTGGCCGCCTCGTGCGCCGCGAAGAAGTCGAAGCCGTCGACAATGACGCCCGGCATGCCGAACCCGGCTGCGCGGTCCGCGATGTTATCGCTGGCTACCGACCAGGTGCTGGACGTGGTCTCGGCGTAGCCGTTGTTCTCGGCCACGAAGACGGCCGGCAGGTTCCAGACCGAAGCCAGGTTCATCGACTCCAGCGTGGTGCCCTGGTTGCTGCCGCCGTCGCCGAAGAACGCGACGCTGACCCCGCCGGTGCCCTTGATCTTGGCGGCCAGTGCCGTCCCGCAAATCAGCGGCGGGCCGCCGCCGACGATGCCGTTGGCGCCGAGCATGCCCTTGGACAGGTCGGCGATGTGCATGGAGCCGCCCTTGCCGTGGCAGCTGCCGGTCTTGCGGCCGTAGATCTCGGCCATCATCTCGCTCACGTCTACGCCCCGGGCGATGCAGTGACCGTGACCGCGGTGCGTACTGGCGATCGTGTCACGGTCGTCGAGGTTGCTGCAGACGCCGACCGCCGACGCCTCCTCGCCCGCGTACAGGTGGACGAATCCGGGGATATCGCCGCTCGCGAACTCCGCGTGCACGCGCTCCTCGAACTCGCGGATCGTCCGCATCGTCCGGTAAACGTCGAGCAGGTGCTCTCGAGTCAGGGCTTTCCGCTCCGCCGTGTCGGTCATGAACTCCTCCTAGACGGTCGATCCTGGTGGCATGGGGGTGCGTCTGAGCAGCCCGAGTCGGGCGCTGGCCGCGAGGACCGCGGGAATGTCCACGCACCGGGGCCCGTCGGCCCGCAGCCGGACGGCCGGCTGCTCGCCTGGCCCGAAGGTGAGCTCGCGTTCGCCGTCCACGGCGATGACGCCGGCTCGTGCGTCGACGGAATGAACCGCGCCGGGGTGCATCGGCTGGATCTCGTGCACCCCGACCGGCACGACCAGTCCCGGCGCGATCGGGGCGAGCACCTGCCGGGGCGCGTCGGCGGACAAGCGCGCGGTGACGCCGTGCGGTTCGTACCGCGCGACGGGAGACAGCTGGCCCAGGACGCTGGACAGGCCGATCGCGTCGGGTTCGGCGAAGGCGCAGAACAACTGGGTCACGGTCGCCGGATCCCAGACCGCGCGGGCACCGACATGCCGTTCGGTGGAGACCGCGACGTCCACTAGCGCCGTCTCGGTCCGGTCTCCCGCCCGGACCTCGAGCAGCTTGGCCCGGGTGGTCGCCCTCTCGGCCGGCACCAGGCCGGTGGCGACCAGGCCCGCGGCCAGGCCCGCGATGGTCGCCTCGCGGACCGCGGGAAACACGTTGTTGGTGCCCGTCGACAGCGCCAGCATCGGCACGTCGCCCGCCGCGGACGCGGCGACCCGGGCGGTGCCGTCGCCGCCGAGGCAGACGATCACCCGTGCGCCCGCGGTCACCATGCGCCGGACGGCGTCCACCGTGTCCTGCGCCGTCTGCCGGATCGGCTGGCCGTCGAGGAACTCGACCTCCGGCCACCGGCCGTCCCGCCCGCGCCTGCCCTGGGCGGGCCGCCGCGCGATCGCGCGCAGCACCGACGCGGAGATGCCGCCGAGGTCGGTGCTGAGCAGCGCGCGGTGCACGCCGACCGCGCCGAACGCGGTGAGCATGCGCTGGATCATGTTGGCCTTCTCGGCCGTCGGGAACACCGAGGCCTGCGTGACCAGCCTGCGGATATCGCGACCGGAGAGCGGGTTCGCCACCACCCCGACGATCGCGTCACCCATGACGGCCACCTCCTCGCCCCACTCTGCGCGCCGATCGGCCAAAAGGGAATAGCCGCCGCCAGAAGGCGCGGGCGGACGCCGGTAGCTGACGAGAAATGGGCCGCCTGGCCAGCGCCACCGGTTCATGCCACCCGTAAGTCTCAGGCGACAGATGCCGTTGACGGCCATGCCGCGCCTCGGCGGGACCGGGACATTGCTGGCTGCCGGGAGCAGTGGGGTTAGGCGTTTTCCGCTCGGCGGGTGCCCGCGGCGGCGCTGGCCTGCTCGACGACCGGTCCGGGGACGATCCCGCCGCCCGGTTCGGTCACCGGCTAGCCGCGCGCGAGCAGGACGGCGCTCGCGACGAGCGCGATGGCCGCAGCCGTGGCGGTTACTGGGCGCCCGTACCGCCATTGCCGCGGCTCGGCCCGCAGGCCAAGGATGAACTGCCTGCTCAGGGTGTAGGCAGCCAGCCCGGCCAGGGCCGCCGGACCTGACCGCGGGAGCCCTGTGAGCAGGACGACAGCCAGTACGGTCAGCCCGATGATCAGCGCGGCCAGCCCCTCAAGCAACTGCGCTGGGGCTCGCCGGCAGCCGACCCGGCGGTCGGACGACCAGATTCCCCAGCGCGACGCGGTCGGCCGGCCGGTGCAGCAGCCAGCCCAGAAGCACCCGAGCCGGCCGATAGCCATGCCGATCAGCAGGGCGGGTGCGGCCACGCCCAGATAGGCCCCGCGCGGGACACCGGGGCCCGCGAACGCCGCCACGGCGACGACCACCGCCGCGCCCGCCACGAATCCCTGGATGCACCAGCCGTCGAACTTCCGGCCACGGTGCACTGCGACATACCAGGCCTTCCCGCCGATCACGCCCGCCACTATCGCGAGCGCCGAGAACACCGTGGGGCGGAACGCGGGGTAGTGGCCGCGGGCCAGGAGCAATGCTTCCAGGCCGAGCCCGGCTAGTACGCCGAGGGTAACCAGGCTCGCGTAGGCGAACCGGATGATTCCCGGCACCTTGGAGCGCAGCAGCGACGAAGTCGCCACCGTCGCTTCTGGGCCAGCCGGGATCGCCACCCGCCGCGGCCATGGCGTCCGGAGGGCACTTGCCACGTTCCCGCCAGGCGGGTAGGGCCGGACGCCCCGCGTGACCGGTCGTGCGGTGACCGTCCACTGGCCTGACGGGATGCCACGGACTTCGGCCGTGATGGCCACCGGTCCGCTTCCCGGGACGATCCCCTCGACGGTTTCCTCGTGCCAGAAGGTGTCGCCAGGCTGAGGGTTCCCGGCGACCCCGGCCCGGCGGCCGGAGAAGCGGATCGTCGCGCTGAACGGTTCGCCCTCCTGGCCCGGGTCGAGCCAGTAAGTCACGGTCAGCAGCTCTTCGATGGCTTTCGCGGCCCAGGCGGGCAGGCCATCCGACGCTCCGGCAGGAGCCGTCTCGGGTGCCACGGCAACCGGGGCCTGCGTGGTCACCGAGGCTCCCGAGCCCCCTGGGGCCTGCGGGGCCGACTTGCCCGGCGCGGTGACAAGGCCGGGCGGTGTGATCATCGCCGGGACGAGCTTCGAGTACTCGCCCGTTCCCCGCACCAGGCCCGGCGGCGGGCTTTTGGCAGGCACCAGGCCCGGCGGGCTGTTGGCAGGCACCAGGCCCGACGACGTGGCCGCCGCGGCCGCCTGGGCACCGTCGCGCCGGGCCCGCGGCTGAGCCGACCTGGCCGCAGCGGTCCCGCGCCGGTTGCTCTTTTTGTTCTTCTTCGTCCGCGACATCGCTTTCCTTCCCGGCTGGCACCAGATGGTCGCCGCCGAAGCCGACCCCGCGCTGGACACGTCCTTACGCGCAGATGACGTCTCGTTGAAGACCAAAGAAACAAAGGGCCACGGTGATCAGCGACGGTGGCCCTGGGCGATCACGTTGGTCTGGCCGCCTTCCACGATGCCCTTCCCGTCGATCCAGATGGCCCAGTCGATGATCGTCTCGGCGGCGACGACGATCGGGCGGCCCGCCCGGATACCCGGGTCCAGGGTGGCGTCGCCGGCGGAATTGCCCAGGACCCTGGCCGGGTCGGCCCACGACGTGACGTACGCCCACGGGTACTCGGCGTGTCCCGGCACCGATATCTCGTGCTTGATCATCAGCTGGGCTCGCGGCGGCAGGTCACCCGCCAGGAACCGGGCGCGGACGTCCGACAGCGCCTCCCGCGCGGCCTGCATGGCCCGCTCCATCTCGTCGGACGGCGCCAGGTACCGGATCTGGNGCTCGCGCAGGCCGAACAGCGCCGCGCACACGCCGGCCAGGAACTCCCCGGCCGAGGCCGGGTAGTCATCCGGCGGCTGGACGGACAGGAAGCTATCCGCGCTGTCCTGCGGGCTTGGATCAAACGTGAGCCGAACGGGCACGGCGGGACCCTCGGTGACGGCTTCATCGTGGGCCATGGCGATGTCGGCCTCGCCAACCTCGAGCACGGCAGGCAACTGGGCAAAGGCCGGCTCGGCCCGGTCGCGCAGCGCGTTCAGCCAGGCGCCGAGCAGGCTCGAGGCCAGGCCCGTCAGCACGCGCGTCCAGGTCTGGCCCAGCTGCGGCGGCACGTTGCGGACCTGCAGCTCAGGCAGGCCGAACCGGCCCAGGCCCTTGGTCGACATCCACAGGCCCCCGATCCCGCCCGAGGAGAACACCAGCATCCAGTCCGCGAGCCTGAACCTGGCGTCTTCGGCCCCGGGTAGCGTCCGCAGGGCCGCGTCCGCGGTTAGGATCCTGGGAGTGGCCGTGTCCACCAGGGGAACGCCCGCCTGGCTGGCCAGCACGGCGGCGCAGGCCCGCCCGGCCCATTCGTGCATGGGCGGCCATCCCGGCGGGCCCGAGGCCCGGACCACGACGAACTCGCTGGCTTCGGCGACGGCCCGGACCAGTTCCTGCGCTACGCCCAGGTATTGCTGCAGCGGGCCGGGCACCGGCGGCAGCGACGACGACGACACGGCATGGACCGTCACTGCACCGGCGTCCAGCATCATCCGCACGGCGACGCCCACCGGGCTGTCGATGCGGGCGGACAGTCCGGCGGTCGCGCGGTCCTTCGCGGCCTCGGCGGACAGTGGCAGGGGAACCAGGTAAACGGCCGACATGAGCTCAGGCACCGGGAGGATCAGGTTCTCAGCCACGTCGTCCGCACCTCCATCGTCCGCCATCACGTTAACCTCCCCGGCAGTCCACGCATAACGCCGGCGACCGGGAAAACTCGCCACCCTCGTTAAGTGCCTCGCGTGCCAGGCCGGCGACGAGAATGACGGGTTTCATGATCGCGGCCAGTTCGGGGCAAATAGCGCCCATTTCTGGCCATGAGCATGAAAGGTGGCCGGGGCGGGAACTATGGCCCGTTCGGGATAAAAAGGGGTTCTAAATATCGGTGATGCGCAGGCCGGCGTGCGCCTTGTACCGGCGGTTGATCGAGACCAGGTTGGCGGTCAGGGCCTCGATCTGCCCGCAGTTGCGCAGGCGGCCCGCGTAGATGCCGCGCACGCCCGGAATCCGCGCCGCCAGCGCCTGCACCAGGTCGGTGGCCTGCCGGTCGTCGCCGAGCACCAGGACGTCCAGGTCGATGGTGTCGACCTCCGGGTCGAGCAGCAGGACGGCGGACACGTGATGGAACGCCGCCACTACCCGGCTGTCGGGCAGCAGCGCCGCGGCCTGCTGGGCCGCGCTGCCCTCGGCGACCGGCAGCGGGTAGGCGCCGCGCTGGTCGAAACCGAGCGGGTTCACGCAGTCCACCACGATCTTGCCCGCTAGTTCGGCCGTCAGCCCGGACAGCAGGTCGCCGTGCCCCTCCCAGGGCACCGCGGCGATCACCACGCTCGCCTCACGGGCGGCCTCGGCGTTGGCCAGGCCCCGGACGTTGTAGCCGATCTCTTGCGCGGCGGCGTGCGCGCGCGCGTCGGTGCGGGACCCGATGATCACCGGGTGGCCGGCCAGCGCGAACCGGCGAGCCAGGCCTCGTCCCTGATCCCCGGTGCCGCCGAGGATGCCGATGACGAGTCCGTCCACGGACGGGGTTTCGCGCTCAGTCATGAACTGCATCCTTCCAGATGGTGCGATGAACCAGGCGAGCGGTACCTGCGGGTTCGTGCGGACGGCGACCCTCCGTGCGGATTTGGCTGCGCGGACGGACATTTGGGGGCACCATAGATACGTGGACGCGAATCAGGTGACCACGCTCCGTGCGCTCCTCGCCCCGAGCGGATGGCTCGAGCGGACTCGAGCGTTCGCGCAGGGGCTGCGCAAGGCCACTCGCTCGCAAGGCGGCCTCTTGCTGGTCGGCACCCCGGACGAGGAGCCCTGGCATCTCACCGCTCACCTGGACGAGGAAAGCAGGTTGTCCGGGATTCCCGAACTGATGCCCACGCTCGTCCGCTGGCGGGTCCCCGACGGCGCGCCGTCGCACCTGCGGGTCGGTCTGGAGCGGTTGGAAGCCGCCCAGCGGGGTGAGACGCTCTTCGTCGTGTCACCGTCAACCGCGCCGATCCCCCTGCTCGAACGCGTCAACGACGCACGGCGGACCGGAGCCACCATCTTCGCGCTCGACCAGGGCGATCCGGAGCTTGACGCGATGGCCCACGAGTCGATGGCGATCCGGGCGAGCGTGGACGCGGTGTCGTTCGGCGGAGCGCAGCACTTGATCAGCTCGGCGGTCGGCGAGATCGGCGCGGCGGAGCGCTTCGAGCGCGGGGAGTTCGGCGTGGCCAGCGCCGATGCCCGCATCCCCCAGCCCGGGACGGCCGGATACCAGCGTTACCGGCCGGGCGTGCGGGGCCTGCGGGACCGGGTGGCGCGCCTGCTGGACGTCGTGAGCGGCCCGACCGGCTCCTAGGAGTCCAGGGTCAGCACCATCGTCGGGCGCTCGATGATGTGGTCCGGGCGCAGCGGCCGCACCGCCGTGCCGATGGCGAAGAACTCGGTGGTGTGCGAACCCCAGGTGTGGCTGTGCTGGCGGAGCTGGACGCCGACGATGCCTTCCGCGTGCAGCGCCTCGGC
>JGI26340J50214_10000450_pt1 | contig 14489 bp, 8 predicted proteins | sample BogFormECP12_OM2_FD_50214 | JGI IMG/M metagenome (IMG submission 50214)
CGTTGGAAGCCAATTTTGGGTAGGCACGGTCACCGAACAACGGGCACACGAAATCCACTTGTCCCAAATGATGGAAGGAGGCTTTACTCTCCCCTATGAAAGTCTCGCGCCGCCAGATTCTCCAATTATCCGGGATGCTTCTGGGCCCTGGCATCCTCGATTTCCTGGGCACGCCGACGTGGCGGTGGTCCAGCATGCCGGTCTTACAAGCCTCGACGATTCCCGCCGCCGCACCTGCGCAAGGCAACGCTCCACAAGTGCAGTTTGTGGATGTGGCGCGTGAGGCGGGACTCACAACGCCGAATGTTTGGGGCGGGGTAGACGACAAGAATTACATCATTGAGGCCAAAGGCAGCGGCATCGCGTTCTTCGATTACGATCAGGACGGGTGGCTGGACATTTATCTCACCAACGGAACTCGCCTGAACACCGACTGGCCGCCAGGCCATGCGCCGACGACCCAGCTTTATCACAGCAATCGCGACGGAACGTTCACTGACGTGACCGCCAAATCGGGCCTCGGTCGCACCGGCTGGCAGACCGGCGTCTGCGTCGGCGATTTCGATAACGATGGCTGGGACGATTTGTTTTGCACCTTTTGGGGGCACAACATTCTGTTCCACAACAACGGCGACGGCACCTTCACCGACGTGACCAAGAAGGCGGGGCTTTGGAAGGATGAAGTCCGCTGGGGGGCCGGCTGCACCTGGCTCGACTACGATCGCGACGGATTCCTCGATCTTTTTGTGGCCAACTACATCATGCTGGATATCTCCAAGGTACCCGCACCTGGTCAAACCATGTATTGCCAATACAAGGGCGTGCCGGTCATGTGCGGTCCCCGCGGGCTCCCCGCGGGAACGAACATCCTCTATCACAACAATGGAGACGGGACGTTTAGCGACGTTTCCGAAAAAGCGGGGATTCTCAAGCCGGGCCCTCGCTATTCGATTACCGCCGTGTCGTATGACTTTGACAACGATGGCTGGCCAGACATTTATGTTGCAGTGGATTCCGAACCCAGCATCCTGTTTCGCAACAACCACGATGGGACGTTTAAAGACGTCGCGGTGATGACGGGATGCGCTTATAGCGAAGCCGGCCATGAGCAAGCCGGGATGGGCGTGGCCGTGGGGGATTACGATTGCGACGGCTGGTTGGATATCTTCAAGACCAATTTCTCCGACGACACGTCGAACCTCTACCACAACGATGGCGACGGGACCTTTACGGAAGTGACATACGCAGCCGGCGTGAACCTGGATACCCAGGACGTGAAATGGGGCTGCGGCTTTATTGATTACGACAACGATGGCTGGCCGGATATCCTCCAAGTCGACGGCCACGTCTATCCCAGCGTAGATCAGCACAACGTGGGCCAGACATTCCTTGAACCTCGCATCGTCTATCGCAACTTGGGTAATGGAAAATTCCAGGATGTTTCTAAGGGAATGGGACCGGGGATTACGGCGAGGCATTCGAGCCGCGGCTGCGCCTTCGGAGATTACGACAATGACGGCGACATAGACGTTGTCGTGAACAATATGAATGAGATTCCTTCGCTGCTGCGCAACGACGGCGGGAATAACAATAATTGGATCAAGGTGAAGCTGATTGGAACCCGGTGCAACCGAACGGCGATTGGCGCGCGGGTGCGCGTCGTGACCGGAAAACACTCGCAGATGGATGAGGTCCATAGTGGGACCAGCGTCATGTCGCAAAGCGATCTGCGGCTGCATTTCGGCATCGGCCAGGCCAAAAAAATTGATTCCCTCGAAGTAAAGTGGCCAACAACCCAGAAGATCGAGACTTTCATCGATCTCGACCCCAACCAGATTCTAATCATCAAGGAAGGGTCGGGCATTATCCAAAAAATAATGCCCAATCTGAAGACGAAAGGTCGTAATTGAGGTTGGGGATCGATACTCAAGAGAAGCCGTGGCGTGGATTACGCCACCACTTTATCGATGAACCGATTCTTCATACCTGAATATGGCCGGGATCTGAATCTACATAGCAAGCCGATTCATAGCGGAAACTTATGACCGTGGTTGGAGCGGCGTAATTGCCGGTTCCAAGATAGGAGGGTTAGGACAAAATGGATCGTCGCAAGTTCTGCAAGATTCTCGGTGTAACCGCCGCAGCAACCATTGCGCGCAAGACCTGGTCGAGTCGAGCACGTGCCGTCGCAAGCGATCCTGCGAGTTTCGACTACGCTCATTTTTGTGCCCTTCCAGAAGCTGAGAGGATATTTTCGGCGGTTTCCGGCGACCAGATTGTGACCAAGAAGCTGGATCCTGCAACTTGGAAAGCAACCTCCTGGGGAGCTCCGCCGAAAGTACCTGGGTTTTCTGATTCCTGGGATGGGGTTCCCATGGAGTCCCCGGTTCCGGGACTCGCCGGGACAGGCCCATACGCTGCGACCTGGGACTCCCTCATGCGGTACGAAGCTCCGGAATGGTATCAGGATGCCAAGTTCGGAATCTGGGCGCACTGGAGCCCGCAGTGCGTTCCGGAGAAGGGGGACTGGTACGCCCGGAACATGTACCTGGAAGGGCAGCCGCAATACGAGTATCATCTCGCGCATTACGGTCCGCCCTCGCGCTTCGGTTACAAGGACTTGTGCGCGCAATGGACGCTGCTGAACTGGGAGCCCGAGGCGCTCTTGGACCGCTATAAGAAAGCCGGGGCGCGCTTCTTCTTCGCTCTCGCCAATCACCACGATGGATTTGATTGCTGGGATTCAAAACATCAGCCGTGGAATGCGCAGCGAATCGGTCCCCACCGCGACGTGGTGGGANCCTGGGCCAAGGCGGCCAGGGATCGCGGGCTGCGATTTGGCGTGACGGTCCACCAGGCCAGAAACTGGTGGTGGTTCCAGCCCTCGCATGGAGCTGACAAGCAGCGGACGCTGGCCGGTATTCCGTATGACGGCGAGCTCACGCTTGCTCAAGGTCAGAACGAATGGTGGCAGGGTTCCGATCCACAGATCCTCTACGGCCCGAAACACCCCGCCGATGCTCTGCCGGATCTTTCTTATGTAAAACATTTCTACGATCGGACCCGCGACCTGATCGACCAGCACGATCCGGACCTTCTCTATTTTGACAATGCACTGTTTCCGCTTGGCTGGGGCGGGATGAATATTGCGGCATACTTCTACAACCACAACCTTCTCAAGCGAGGGGGCAAAATGGAGGCCGTTGCCAACGTGAAGGATGTGCCCGACCGTCTTGCCAAAGCGATCGTAGCGGATTACGAACGCGGCTTGACCAGGGGAATCATGCCGTATCCGTGGCAGTCCGAAACCTGCGTCGGAGGCTGGCACTACGACCGGGGCTTGTACGACAAACCCGGTGAATTCGGCGGTTACCTGCATCCACGCAACGTGATTCACTGGCTCGTCGATACCGTAAGCAAGAACGGCACCTTTGTACTCAACATCCCCGGAAAGCCCGACGGAACCATCGACGCAAAAGAGATCGCCATTCTCGACAAGATCACCACGTGGATGGGCGTGAACTCCGAGGCAATCTACGACACGCGCCCCTGGAAGATCTTCGGCGAGGGACCTAACAGGGTTGCGGCGGGTTCGTTTCAAGGAGAGAGCGTTTCCAGTCTCGGGGCGAAGGACGTACGATTCACGCGGACCAAGAACAACAGTGTGATCTATGCCATCATTCTTGGGCTCCCCAGCGAGGAGACGGCGATCAAAGCTCTCGGACTTTCAGGCACAATCTCTCCGGGAAGAATCGCGAAGGTCGAGGTGCTGGGGTCGCAGCAGGTTCCGGTGTGGGAGCAGACGGAGAATGGTCTGACAGTCAAAGTGCCCGAAGAGGTATCGGGAATCCCGGAATACGGGATAGCCTTGAAAGCTTGTCTGGCCTGAGCATTTGATCGCTTGATTAGGGCTCGACAACGCGGTGGCATGTCTGCATTGAAGGACGTGCGATTTACGCGGACTATGACTGATCCGCTAAGAATATCTCTCGACAGGATGTGGCTGGGCATCACTTGACATTGAGTAGCCCCTAAGCAGAAGATTGTGCGGTAAAAATCTCCCCTCTCCGAAGCGTTGTTCCCGGCAGTTGAAACGCACACCGCTGAGGCGAGAGCGCGGCAATTCTNTTCGAACCAAANCTGNCAAGCAGGTGAGTCCAAGTTTCTTTCATGGAAGTCCTGCGAGACCGGTAAAATCGTCGCCAACTCNTCCAGGACGAGGAGGCTGGACAATGCTCAATTCATATTGGATCAATCAGAGGCCCAAATTTCGCTCGCGTGCCCTGCTGGTCTTGCTGACTTGCGCTGTAGTTCTCGTCATGCCGGTGCAGCCGAGCTACGCCCAGGAGGCCGGCTATGCGACCATCAATGGGACCGTGACAGACCCAACAGGCGCTGTAGTAGAGCACGCAAGCGTCACGATCACAAATACCGATACCGAAGTGAAGAGGGACGCCGTAACGGGAAGCGATGGCGGCTACACAGCACCCTTTTTGCCGGTCGGGCATTATTCGGTTACGGCTTCGCATCCAGGCTTCAAGACCACAACGCAGCCCGGCATCACGTTGACCGCCGACCAAAAAGCCACGGTGAACATCGCGCTTGCCGTCGGTGACGTGAAGGAAAGCATCGAAGTCTTGATCGGCCAAACGATGCTCGAAACCCAGTCCGCGGCCCTTGGCCAGGCCATCAATAGCACCGCCGTCGAGGAACTTCCACTCAATGGACGTGATCCCGACGCGTTGACGTACCTAGTTCCCGGAGGTACCAATGGCACAGCCAGGACGAGTGCCATTACTATTGCCGGCAACGGCAGCGGGATGCCCAACGAGATCGGGGCTTCGATCGACGCCAGTCGAATGGGAGGCATTTACTACCAGTTGGACGGCGTCTACAACATGGACAATTACTTGGCGTCCGCGAACCCGTTCCCTAATGCTGACGCCACGCAAGAGTTCCGTGTGCTTACCAGCAACTTCTCTGCCGAGTATGGCGGTGGTTCTACCGCAGTCGTTAGCGTCGTCACAAAGTCGGGAACCAACTCGTGGCACGGGGATGCATTCGAGTTCGCCCGAAACGACTATTTCAACGCGGAGAATTGGTTTTCGCATCTAACAGATGGCCTTTCGCGAAATCAATTCGGCGGGTCAGTGGGAGGGCCTCTCCGAAAGAACAAGCACTTCATTTTTGGCAACGTCCAGTTTACACACCAAACCCAGCAGCAAACTGGCAATCCCTCCTTTGTGCCTAACAACGCTATACTGAACAACGGCGACTTCAGTGGAGCTGTCAACCCTCCCTACGGTTCCGGTTGTCCCAATGCCTCTACTACCCCCGGAGGTGGAACGCAACTGCACAACTATGACGGAACGCCTTTTCCATGCAATCAGATCCCGACTTCCATGTTCGACCAGGTCGCTCTGAACATCGAGCAATACATCCCGAAGACAGACACTCCGAGCGGGCTGGTTTACGTTCCGGGAGCGAATGTTAAGTCGAACACCCAGGAATTCACGATCAAGTACGATTGGAACCCCAACTCGAATAATCATGTCATGGGCCGGGTGTTTTACCAGAACTATAACCAGCCCAAGATATCCAACAACACAAATTGGCTGGCTACCAGCGATTCCTGGATTGGGCGGAACCAAAATTACGCCGCGAATTGGACCTACACCATCAGCCCCACGCTGGTGAATAACGCTTTCTTCGGCTACGACCACCTGACCAGCGAATCCCTCAGCGGCATTCCCAAAGGCTGGAAGGAATTAGGAGCCAACATCCCACAGCCAGACCCACATAATGCTACGGTCCTTGTGAGCTGGGGAAGTACGGGCTTTTCCTGGTTTGAGCAGAACGTCATCCAGAAACGCCACGACTGGAACATCGGCGACCAGGTCGCTTGGACTAAGGGGAAGCACATGGTTGTGGCGGGTGTCAGCGTCATGGACGAATACTCTCTGGAGCAGGCGTCTTGGCTGGCGGATCCGTTGGTAAACTTCAACGGAGCGGTAACCGGCAGCTTCTTCTCGGATTTCATGCTCGGCGATCTCGGGAATTTCGAGCAGGGAGGGGGAGAATACAACGTCTACTCTTCGCCCGAAGTTGTTGCGTTCGCGGACGACACGATTCGTTTGAAGCCAAATCTGACTTTGGAACTCGGTCTTCGATATGAGCCTTGGAGGGCTCCAACGCCGACTCCGTCGGGGCGGACAGCCGACTGGTGGCCGGGCCACCAGAGCACGGTCTACCCGAACGCGCCCGCGGGCCTGGTGTATCCCGGGGATGCTGGGGTTCCGGCCGGTGCCTATCCCAATGAGTACGGTCGCGTCAGCCCGCGCATCGGACTTGCCTGGCAGCCCAGCTTCGTGCCCAACACTTCCGTTCGAGCGGCGTTCGGCAGATTCGCGATACCCTACTACTACACGTACTACAACCACGTCTCCGCGGACGCACCATTCAGTCCAACCTTCACACTCACCCCACAGACTGTTGGCAACGTGCGGATACCCATTGACAATCCCTGGTCCGCCTTCGCTCCGACAGGAGGAGTCGCTCCGTTTCCTCCTTTTGCCCTCTCCGGTTACAAACCCCCCTCGAACGCCACGTTCGTCTTGCCGACGAGCATCACGGCCATCTTTACTCCGCAATTCAAGTTGGGCTGGTCACAGAACTGGAACCTCTCGATTCAGCACCAGTTCAGTCCTAGCTTGCTTCTTACGGCAGCCTACGTGGGCAGCGAGGCGTACGATATCGCGACCGGCGCCGATGTGAATCCTGGGATATACTCCGCAGGAGGAAAACGCATCCTGTATCCGAATTTCGCCACGATTGAAGCCTATGAGCCCTGGGGTACTGCCAGCTATGAAGGTTTGCACCTCAGCCTGGAGAAACGGTTTTCTCGTGGCTTCCAGTTTACTTCCAATTATGCCTGGTCGAAATCGCTTGACCTGCTTTCCCAAAGCGACCTTTCGAGCGGACCACTCCTCCGCAATGCTTACGATCCCGGCATCGACCATGGCATTTCAGCCCTTAACGTGACCTATGTTTGGTCGAACATGTTCACTTGGAGGCTACCCGCCTTTAAGGATCATGGCGCCTTCGCAGCCGGGGCCCTCGGAAATTGGGAAGTGTCTGGGATATACACTATGACCGCAGGTGTGCCTTTCAGCGTCAGCCCAGGTAGTGGAAATAACAATTCCGAATCTCAAAACGGCAATGACCTGGCAGACCTGACGGGCCAGCCTCTCAACGTACACAAGGGGTCGGAGGCGCAATGGGTGCATCAATACTTCAACCCGGCGGCATTCGCAGTGAATGCCCCAGGGACTTTCGGGAATTCGCCCAAGAATCTCATGAGGGGACCTGCAGATGACGACTTGGACTTGGCGGTATCGAAGAACTTCCCATTTAAGGAACGGTATCGCCTCCAGTTCCGATGGGAAATGTTTAACGCAACGAATACTCCATTCTTCTCAACTCCAGATAGCAATGTCACGGACTCAACCTTCGGGCAAATTACCAGCCTGCAAGGTTCGCCGCGGATCATGCAGTTTGCTTTAAAGTTCTATTTTTGAGCTTGCCAGCCATTGTGGCGCGCTACCATAGAGTAAGGGGGCCCAAGGGAATCCCTTTCAGGCCCCCGATTGGTTGCTGGCGAGGAGAGAATGCGGTCGCTAAGAAGGGCTCTCGCGAGCATCGGAGTGGCGGTTTGTCTGTTCACACTGCTTGTGTTCGCCCAGTCGCCGGTCGCGCTTCGAAGCCAAGAAGACCGGGATGTGAGTAGAAGCCAATCCTCCCGTGCCGAAGCGGAGTTGTTGCGCGCATTAAAAGAAAATCCCCAAGACGGATCTCTTTGGTTCTCCCTGGGCGTNAGTCGGGCCCAACTCAAGAAGATTGATCCCGCCATTGAAGCCTTCGAAAAGGCCCTTCCTCTATATGCCGAACCGGCTGCCGTTTACTTCAACCTGGGCCTGCTCTACATGGAGAAGAACGACTTAACAAAGGCAGAGGATGCGTATCGTCGCGGACTTGTCTTAGATCCCTCCAACGCTGCCGCCAATCAGAACTATGCGTTGCTGCTGATGCAGCGAGAGGACTTCCGCGACGCTCTCATACCTCTTGAGCGGCTTAGGGAAAAAAGGCCAGGCGATGTTTCAACCCGAGCGACTCTTGTCGAGGCATACCTGAAGGCGGGGTTGAAGAGCAAAGGTGAAAATGAGATGGATGATCTCATGAACTCTCACCTTGCTACGCTGCCAGATGGGTTGGCGCTAGCCAGACTTCTTCTCACTGACGGAGAGACAGATGCCGCCCGCCGGGTTCTCGAACACCTGAGAGGCTCCTGGCCCACCTCGGCTGCGGCGCATGGGGAGTTGGGATTGCTACTTAGCGGAAACGCCGAGTATAGCGCGGCTGCTGAGGAGCTTAAGCAAGCTGTGCAGCTCGACCCTGATTCCGTGAAATATAGTCAAGGTCTTGGGGAAGCCTTAATTGGCTCCGGACAGTATCCCGCTGCCCTCCAATTCCTGCTGGGCGCCCGGAACAAGTTTGTGAACCAACCCAACTTTCAATATCAGTTGGCCGTCACCGACGTGTGTCTGCAGCGCTTTCCCGAAGCAATCTCCGAGCTCGAAAACCTTGCACGCGAAAGGCCGGACTCAGGAAAGGTACAGTTCTTGTTGGGTGGGGCCTACGAGCTCTCGGGCGCGTTGCAGAAGGGAGAGGATCATTATCGAAGCGCCATTCGGCTTNCCCCGCAGGAGCCAACGTACTACCGGGTCCTCGGATCCTTGTTGCAGAAGCAAGGGCCCGAGCACCTCGCCGAATCTATACAGCTCCTGAGGAAAGCTCTGGCCCTCGACCCCACCGACGCCGAAAGCAAAATAGTCCTGGCACGTTGCTTGGAAAAACAGGGAGAACTGGACGAGGCCGCAGCCCTGCTGGAGCAGGCCGTTGCGAGCGACCCGGCTTCGCGTCGCGCTCACTCCGCGCTGGCAGAGCTTTATCGTCGTCAAAATAAACTGGCACAAGCCGAACAAGAACAGTCAATTGCTGCCAAGTTAGAAGATCAGAAAATGAAGGATTGGGAGATCTGGGGCTCTCCAACGATCGGGCGCCCTTGAGAGTTCCCCGAGCAACTTACACGGCCGCAGGCGGTCCTGATCCCCGGAACTGAGAGTGATACATAAAGAAAGAAGCGAGAAGGAATGCGGCAGGTAATCTATCTCGGATTATGTCCCCTGTTGACTCTGGCACTGTTCGGCCAGTCTTCTGACGTGCTTGTCCGTAAAGCACAGGAAGATCTCAGGGCCGGACGGGATTTCCAGGCGGAGGCGGAACTGTCGCGCGTTCTCGAGTCAGAACCCACGAACTGGAGTTTGTGGTGCGATTTGGGTTTGGCGCGAGTCCAGCTGGGAGAGAGTGGGCCGGCAATCGAGGCTTTTGAAAGAGCTCGTCACTTAGCTCCGCAAAAGGCCCCCGCTTATTTCGGTCTGGGACTTGTATACATGAAGAAGGGAGATATCGAGAAAGCAGTGGAAGCGTACCGTGGCGGACTGGCTTGGGATCCAAACAATGTGGCTGCGAATCAGAATTATGCGCTCCTGCTAATGCAGAAACACGATTTTCGAGATGCCGTAGAACCTTTGAAAAAGCTGAAGAGCCTCGGGCATGACGATGCGTCAACGCGGGCGACCCTCATCGAGGCATGCCTGAGAGCGGGGATGAAAAGTGAAGGGGAAGATGAAATCAACCAGTTCCTGAGCGGTCATCTAGCTACTATGCAGCAAGAGTTGGCGCTAGCCAAGCTCCTGCTCGCAGATGGAGAAGGCAGGGCAGCAGAAGAGGTTCTCCGACATGCAACAGCAACTTGGCCTCAAGCGCCCGAACCACACGGTGACCTTGGCCTGGTTCTCATTCAAGGGCAGCAGTATGAAACTGCGGTCCGTGAACTGGGGCGTGCCGCTCAACTCGNTCCTGATTCGGCGAAGTACGCCTTGGGTCTTGGGGAGGCTTTGCTGCGCTGGCGGCATGATCCCGTCGNCCTNCAATACTTATTGGCAGTCCGGCAGAAGTTCGGGAATCTGCCGCTCTATAAATTCGAACTGGGGCTGGCGTATTTCTATCTGACTCAATTCCCATTGGCACTGCAGGAATTCGAGAGCCTGGCCCAAGAGCAGCCGAAATCCAGTCGAGTTCAATACCTCCTGGGCGGCACCTATCAGGCCATGGGGAAATTAGAGAAGGCGGAGGATTGTTATAGGAAGGCAATTGCCCTGAAGGCAGACGAGCCATCGTACTACGTTACCCTCGCATCCCTTCTTAAGAAAGTGAAACCGGCAGATCTTTCGGAGCCCGTTCGCTTGGTTGAGAAGGCGTTAGCTCTTAACCCTGAAGACCAGGAAGGTAGACTCCTCCTCGCCTCCTGTTATGAAGCACAGGGGAAACTGGCCGATGCCCAGAAATTGCTCGAGGCTCTAATCACAAGCAACCCTGATTCTCGCGCTGCCCATGTGGCATTGGCCAAGGTTTACTTTCGGCAAAAGAGGACGGAGGACGCCGAACATCAGGAGGCGATCGCGGCAACACTGGAGACCCGTGAGCAGAATGAAGTGTCGCCCTGGGGGCCAGGAGGAGTCGGGCAGCCCTGAACTTCCCATTCTACTCACAGAAATGCTTTCACAAAGTCAGCGGACGCACCCAGGAACATGAGAGGATGATCCAAAGCGGTGAGTGAGCGGGAGATCGACGTTGTTGGCACGGTGAAAGAAAACCACAACAGGGTTTCGAAAAAGGCCATTCATGCGCCTCACGCGCTGAATGAAGCGTACTCTTATGCGCGTCCGTCGTCCTTTTCACGCGGCCTGCGCTTGGACATCAAGGGTGTTACCATCCTGCTGATTTCCGGGACGGCTAGCGTGGACGAGCATGGCCGCACCATTCATGAGGGCGATTTCCGAGCCCAAACTTGGCGAACGTACCAGAACATCACCGCACTTCTGGAGTCCGAAGGTGCGTCCTGGAAGGATGTGGTTCGGACCACCTGCTACCTTCGCGACATCGAACGCGACTACGCTGTCTTCAATGAAATCCGAACAGAATTCTTCCAGCAGCAAGGCTTAGATCCCCTTCCCGCATCCACGGGCATTCAGGCCATTTTGTGCCGGCCCGACCTCCTCATCGAGATGGAGGCCATGGCGATCTTCGAGTCGGACAATGAAGATACAGTGCGATAGCGTTAGCAGGCGATGGGAATTCTCGAACAGCAAGTGCGCACGGTCCCCGCGCAATCGGAAAGCGGCATGGGATCGACGCGAACGCAAGATTCAACAGGAAATGCATGAATGCTCCCCTCATTGGGGTTGGGCGAAAGAGAAGGCGGCTCATGATTAAGCGTGTAAACTGCGGCCGCATTCATTATCTCAAGGCGAGCGCGTGCCTGCTGTTAGCCTTTATCCTCGTGGGTTGCAAGTCCCGACCCGCAGTCAAAGAGAATAAGGAAGCCAGCAATGGTCCAACGCAACGAAAAATGCCTTCGCCCCCCTCAGCCGCACCCGAAGAGGCCACCGAAGGGGTGAAGAGCGTCTCTTACCGGAATACCGGCGGTGGGGTTCGATATGTTGGTTCCAAAGCTTGTGCTCCGTGCCACTTGAAAATCTATAACGAATACCTGCGGACTCCCCATGCGCAGGCCGCCTCTCTTCCCAGCCAACGTCCTGAACTTCATGACCTGCCTTCCGCAGGAATCACTGTTTGCGAGAAGGATTCCCTACACTGTTTTCGGGTGTTTCGAGAGGATAGCGACTACTACATGAGCGAGTTCGAACCCGGCCCGAATGGAACGGAACTCTCTAAAGAAACCGAAAGAATTGCATATGCTTTGGGAGAGCCGATGGCGGGTACCGGGTATGTCATACGAAGAGGAAATTACCTTTTTGAAGCACCTCTCTCCTACTACTCCGGGAGCCAGGATGCAAACCCTCAAGGCTGGGGACTTTCGCCGGGTTACGAAAAGGACCCCCTCGGTTTTGCTCGCCCCCTAGTTGGTTCGTGCATGTATTGCCATGTGGGGCGTCCACTCGTGATCGACGACGCAAGCAATCTCTACAAGAACCCGCCTTTTGGCGAACTGCCGGTTGGCTGCGAGAATTGCCATGGTCCTGGATCATTGCATGTTGAAGAGCAACAAAAGCACATGCCGATCTCAGGGAAGATCGACACCTCGATTGTCAATTCTCCGCATCTTTCCCCGCGGCTGGCGGATGACCTATGCATCTACTGCCATGAGTTTGGCGAGGCGAGAATACCCCAACCGGGAAAGAAATTTGAGGACTTTCATCCTGGGACTCCGCTTCTCAAGACGATGACGATCTTCAAATCCCGCCCAATCATGGGCTGGAATATGATGGAGTGGTCTGATGAGATGGCGCAGAGCAAGTGTTATCGCGCCTCGGGTGGGCGTCTAAATTGCGGCAGCTGTCATGATGGCCACTCTTCGCCGACAGCGCAAGAAGCCCCAGCGTTTTATCGGAGCAAGTGTCTGAATTGTCATCAAGAAAGGAGCTGCCGCGAGTCACTCGACAAGCGCCATAGTACAACCCCACCCGATAACTGTGTTTCTTGCCACATGCCGAAGCATCTTGCCCCGCGATTTGTCATGCTGGGCACACAAGGTACATCGCACCGAATTGTGGCACATGAAGGAGATCCGATTCCCACGCTCGCGACAAAACAGAACTCACCTGATCCAGCGACGGGCTTGATCCTTGTGAACAGAATTCCCGGCTCGACCAAGACCGCACTCTCCCCGTTGGTCCTTCTGCAGGCGTATCAGTCCGTACTTGCCCGAAGTCCAAACCGGACTGATATCAAGGGCCGCTATGACCAGCTACTCGACCGAGTGGCTAAATCCGATCCGATGAACGTCACGGTATTGAGCGCGCTTGCAAATCGGGAATTGGAAAAGCGATCACCTGAAGGGAACTCGGCTGCGGAGAATTATCTATCAAAGGCGGTAGAATTGCGCTCAAAATCCCCGCAGGACTATATGCGTCTGGCTGAGCTACTCTATCGCTCGGGTCATAGAGTGGAGGCGATAAATATCTTGAAGCGGGCTGTTTCCCTTTTCCCTTACATTCCTACTCCGTATGAGAATCTCTCTTTCTGCTATGTATCAATTGGAGATGGTGCCAAGGCGAAGGAGATCGTGAAAGACGGCCTCAGCATTTTCCCTAGCGATGCAGTTCTGCAAGCCATGCGGCGTAAAGTGGACGCGTCGGAAACTCCTCCATGAGTTTGTTGTCCTCGGCCTGACGCCAATTTCACTCGTGGCCCACATGCCATTCCGATAGACCCCCACCGCATCCGCCGCAAACGCGAGCGGCTTCCTTCTGACGGCTTTATCGAACGCGCGCCCCGACACTCGTTTCTCCACACTCCCCCAGCTTGAAGGGTTATCTGCCCAACGACGACTTCGTCGCTGCTCTGAGGAATGGTCTGGGGCGCATCGCTTTCGTACACAAGAACTACGCCGGTGCGGAACGATGGTACGGCGACGTGGTCACCCGCTTAGGGGATTCCCATTTTGCACCGGAGGCGATGTACTGGCGGGCTATCTCGCACTACAAGGCGAGCAACGATCACACGGTGCTGGGCAAAGTCGCCGAGGAACTCCGCAAGACGTACCCGTCCAGCGTTTGGGCGAGCAAAGCGATTCCGTGGCTGTATTAGGGAAGTAACACACCAATCCGAATGGGGCGACCAACGACTGCACGCCCATGAACGTCACACCCGCAATACTGTGGTGTTCGCCTTTCCGATTGGCTTGCGCAACTGCGACCTGGCTGAACGGTCTTCGCAGGTCATCGCCCGGCCAAGGCTGAAGCGAATAACGCCAATTTGCGGCGGAACTCCTATGGTCGGACTTTCTTCGACTCGTCTCTATTCCTTGGGCGGGTAGCTGCGGAAGATCTTCTGAACAACTTCGTGGATCTTCTTGTCGTGTTTTTCAGGGCTGGCGTTCGCGTCGACCTTGCCGCTCGCCATGCCGCGCCACACCATCACACGGGTACCCGAGTCTACGAGATTAACCACAAGCATGCCCATAAGAACATCATGGGAACCGCTCCTCCAACGCAGGTTCCGCAAACCGTCCCTGAAACCCATGCCGCGAATGTCGCGGTCGAAGACAACGCCATAGGAGACCAGTACATCTGGATCCTCTCCGGGGCTGACCTTCGTCAGTCCTTTGGCCGACAGTTGCCCGTCGATGGAGCTGACGATGCTCTGGTTCAGGGATTCGTCCGCCACACTATGGCCGCTCGCCCAGGCATATGTTTTGAAGTGCGCGAAGTCTGCCTTGCTGTAATCATTGCTGATTTCCTGCGCCGCCGCGGCACCCGTGCCCAGCAGGATGAGAGCTGTTACTGCGATGAATGCGATTCGCATTGCGGTTCTACTCTCCTTTGTGCGGACAAGCGTTCCTCTCC
>JGI26340J50214_10000451_pt1 | contig 14482 bp, 15 predicted proteins | sample BogFormECP12_OM2_FD_50214 | JGI IMG/M metagenome (IMG submission 50214)
CAACGCTGGCTTCGCTCAGGGTGAAATCGCCGACCGCCTGGCTGCGCGTATCCGGCGAAACCCATTGCACGCTCACACAGGGGCTCGGCGTGGATGGGGGCAGGGTGAATGGGCAGCCGGCGATGACAAAGGTGTCGGAGGCGCGCACCAGTGGCGAACCACCGGCATTGGCCCGCGTGTTCGACGTGATGGCACTGACCGTGCCGCCGTGCGGACACATCAGGACGCTGGCCGTGTTCAACAGGCCGCCCATCACATCACCTCCAATGCGCCGCTGTTGATGTTGACCTCGGAATCGCTCACCTGCACGGTTTGCGATCCTCGCGTGAGAGTAATCCCGCTCGAATCGAGGGTCACGCTATTGCCGTTGGAGTCCTGCAGCGTGATGCTGTCCTGGTCGTCGTCGAACAACAGCTTGAGTTGTTTGGTGACGATTACCTTCACCGCGGGCGCCGCATCAGACGGAGCTTGCTGGCTGAGCCAGAAACCTCCGGTCCATACCGGAAACGACACATTGCCCGCTTCGAACTCGATCCAGACCGCAGAGTCCACTTCCGGCAGAAAGGCGAACCCGACCGAGTCGCCCGCGTAAGGCACGCAGGGCAAGGCCCATCCGGACTCGGTTTCGCCGTACACGGATGGCACCTTGGCCTTGATGCGCATGGTGGCCGGGTCCACCTCGGTCACGGTACCGCGGTACTTCCCGTAGAAGCGCCCGCGTACTGACTCGATCACGTCCTGAATGGTCTGTTCATTCATCCGTCTACAACCCTCCCAGCAGTCCGGTGAGCCCGCCGCTATTGGAAGGCGGAGGTCCCATGGCATTGCGCACCAACACGAAGTGCATCTTGTGGGAATCCGCGGCAATCGTGTGCCGGACGCTCCATACCAGGTAGTTACCGGAGTTGATCGAGCCGATGCCGGCGACCTCCACGATGGTGCCGACACGGAGCACGGCCTGCAGCCGTGCCACGTCGCATTCGCCTTCGCAACGCGCGAACCAATTTGCGTCTTCCAGCAAGCCCTGCGCGCGCAGGGTCAATTCGTCAGCGCTGTCGGCGGGCGCCGCCAACAACACCGACGTCGTCTTCCCACTGAAAACCGCCAGGTCCTGCGCATCCAGCGGGGTCAGGCCGGAATCGGAAAGACTCACGCTGGCATCACTGTTATCCAGAAATACCTGGCCAGCGCTCACGCTGGTCGGTCGCGTGGCGTCCCATTCCAGATCGAGGGGGCCGACGTTCCATGCATCCGGATCGTTGAGGTTCAGGGTCACCACCGCATCGCCGTCCAGATTGGGTCGCGCGAAGTAGCCGGTGCGCACGCCGGCTTGATCGGCGCACGTCACCCGGCACAGTTTCCCNGTAGCCCGCGCCAGCGAGCGCAGAAACGCCATGTCGGTTGCCCGCTGCATCAGCGAGTGGCCATCTTCGGTATGCGCGGGCGAATCGTCCTGGGAATTGTCGGACGCGGGGGTGAAGCCGTAATTGCCGAAGATGCTCGCCGCCACGTCGGCATCGGTCACATCCACCCATTCATTGACCTTCTCCTCCAGGTTCATGAGCCAGGAAGCGTCCTGGCCCCAAACCTCCAGCTTGGAGGAAACAATGCCCCGTTCCAGGTGAAGTTTCGAGGTCAGTACATAGCCGTCGAAAATACATTCCGCCGAGCCTTGCGGTGGGGTCACCACCACGGCGATATTGGAAAACGGCGCAAAACGACTGTCGTTGACGAAGCTAAGATCTCCATTGTCGGTGCCCACGGGAAGGCTCAACTGGATCGCGCCTGGCAGGTCCGCGTTCTCCTCCACTTCGAGCGACGACAGCTGGTTGTAAAAGCTGTCGTCAGCCGGAGTGCCATTGAACAAAACCTGATATGTGGTTGGCATCGGGTTATGTCCCCTTCTGCGGCACGCCGATGGTGGCATGGGTGGCGAGCGCGTCCGGCACGACCGCGTTGTTGGCGTCACAGAACCGCCAGAAGGTGGTTGCGTCGTTCAGGTAGTAGTTGCCGAGAAGATCGAGCCGCTCACCAACTTTTCGCGTGTGATAACCGATCAGAGCTGGGGTTGTCGGCAGCGGCGGTACGACCGCTGTCACCTGCACTCCGTTGGCGAGCGTTACCGTGTATTGCGGTTGATTTTGATAGCGGCTGCCTGGGAAAAACATGCTCTTCTCCTTTAGAACGGCAGCATTCCTGCCAGCGCGTCGGCTGAATTCACGATATTGGCCAGCGCCAATCCCTGCCGCAGGACTGACATCGCGGTGTAGGCGGTTTGCACCAGGTCTTTCACCAGTCCGTCGTCGAGCGCGTCAATTTCGTTTTGTGTCAGGACTTTCAATCCGATATCCGCGTCGGCATGGGTTGGAACCAGGAGTGTCGGGTCGTACAGTTTTTCGGTGACACGGAAGCTGGTGACTCGCACCGGCAGAATGCGACCCGGTCCCCACACGAAGAGAACAGTGGGCACCACCGAAACCGGTACCGAGCGGTCGACGCCACCGGACGAGCCGCCGAGTAAGCTGCCGCCGATGGAGGTAGCCAGCGACAACGCCGAGCCTCCGCCCGACGTCGACGGAAACAACAGCAACTCCAGCGCCGCGAGCGTGGGATAAATTCCCGAAACCGAAGCCAGTGCCGACGCCGGAGCGGATCCGTCGGCGATCGTATCGGAGGAGTCCAGCGACAGCGTGAAGGAAAATTCCTCGCCCGGATTTCCTGTAACCGCCAGCGGGTTGGCGGCTCCCGGTCCTTGTGCCGGGCCGGAGGGAGCTGCGGCTGCCGCGGGCGTCCAGGTGTGGGTCAGGGTCTCGGGGTTGTATTGGAACAGAATGATGTTCGGGATGGGGACGAGGAACGACGAGGTAAATTCGATGAACGCGCCGCGGAAATAACTGCCGGTTGCCATGGCTTCAGCTCCGGCGGAGCTCTCGCATGAGCTCCGCGAGTATCTGTTGCGTCAAACCATCGGTGGTCGCGCCCGGAGCGGCCCGGACTTCGAACCGCACGAGCTCCGCGCGCTGCGGCAAATCGCCTGCCAGCGGCGCGCTCTCCAGACCCGCCGCCACCTGTTCGGCCAGCCGCTTGGCGGCGTGTGCATCCATGGCCGCGGCCTTCAGTACCAGGCGCTCGATACGAATCTCAGGCAAGGGATTTGCTGCTCCATTCACTGGCACGCCACGCCGCGCCGTGCTTGTTCATTTCTCTGCGCGCGGCATGCAGAAGGTGCTCCATTCGGATGCGTGACCCCTCGGCGCGGGCCAGAAATGCCGCCGCCAGCGTGATGGCCTTGATGTCCGCTCCGGTGAGCACCAGGTTGTCGGCTAGCCACTGCCAGGCAATCCCGTCGAGCAACTCTTCGCCCGAGGGCGACCGGCCGGCCAGAGATAACCGCCATAACGCCAGACGTTCCTGCGGACCCGGCGCAAGAAAATCGACGATGAATCGCAACCGCCGCAGGAACGCCGGGTCCAGATCGTTCTTACGATTGGTCGCCAGAATCGCCACCCCGTCGAACTGCTCCATGCGCTGCAACAGGTAATCGATCTGGATGTTGGCGTAGCGATCATGCGCATCCTTCACTTGCGTACGCTGGCCGAAGAGCGCATCCGCTTCGTCGAAAAACAAGACCACCGCCGAGCGTTCACACGCCTCGAACACTTGCTTCAAACGTTTTTCCGTCTCGCCGATGTATTTGTTCACCACTCCGGCAAGGTCCACGCGNTACAATTCGCGGCCTAAAACCCGCGCCACCACTTGGGCGGCCATGGTTTTTCCTGTTCCACTCGGACCGGCGAACAAAACGTTCAGTCCGCGGCCCATGCGGCATAGCCGCTCGAAACCCCATTCCTCGAGCACGGCCGCTCCCAATCGGGCTTGCGCGGTTAATTCCTCGAGCTGCTTGCGAATCCCTGGTGCCAGCACGATATCGTCCCAGCCGTAAGGACACGGAAGCGCAGTGAACAGTTCGCCGGGCTCGCTGTACAGCATGCGACGACAGGCGTCCAGCACTGCGTCCGCTCCGGCGCGAGCGATCTGGGCGGCAGCCCGGATCTCGGCCGGTCGCAAACTCCAGCCGCGCATAGCCTCGGGAAAGGGTTCGTCGGTAAACTGTCGCCACAATCGCAACCGGGACGCTTGCCCGATCGGCCGCATGGCGAACGATCCTCGCGACGCGCGCGTGGTGGGAAGAGGCTTTGTGGGAGCTTCACTGCCGAAGAACATCAGATCGCAGGCGCCTGCAATAATCTGCCGGGCCCGCGTATCGAGCAGGCCGGCATGATTCCAATACAAAATGGCGCCTTCCAGCCGGGCGGCCCGCACGACGCGCAAAATGCGTTCGTGAGTCGGCGCAGATGTCTCGACTGCGGTCAGTATTTGCGTGTCTATCACCATCAGGTCAAGACCGGTCTCCGCACAAACCTGGGCCGCAATGGTTCGCTTGCCGGTCCCATTCGGCGCTGTCAATTCAATTTCGACTGGTGGAGGCACCTCCGCGATAAAGTTGCCAATCGCGCTGTGGGTGTTTGGATCGAGGTTGTCCAACTGGGCTACCTGCGCGGCGGAGATTACGTCGACTGCTGCCGCCGCTGCCGGATCCATCGCCGGCCCCCCACGCAGCCATTGCACGATGTACGGATCCGCGATCCAGGAAGCGTTGGGAGCGCCGGGATTGCCGGCGTTCTGCGGAACCTCGGCCAGGCGCCAGCGCGCCAGCGCCGAATCCGCGCCCATGGGCTGGCGCCAACCGAATAATGCTGCTGCCAACAGAGGCGTGGCGTAACAGGCCGAGACGTCGTCGTGCAGGTATCCGCAAACCCGAGCGAACGCCGGATCGGCCGCCACCGACGCTGCCAGGGCCAGCAGATCACCTTCCTGTGCGGTCAGTTCAAAAACCCGCTGCAGTCTGTACCAGCGGGCATCCAACTGCGCCGAGTCGTCGGCTTCCGCAATCAGCCGCGTGAGCTCCCGAGCTTCGCGATTCTCTTCGTAGAATTTTGCCTCCTGCTCCGCGGTCTCTGCCGGGTCATTCAAAATCCGATCGACTTCGTTGTGGGTGATCGCAAACCCTTTTTCATTGGCGTCCAGGGACCACAAGGCGCGCAGCCACAGCGCTCGCCGTTGTGCCCGCAGCCGCGTGCGCCGCAAGAACACGGGTTCGGCAGCGACGACTCTCTCCCGGGTTTGCATTGAGGTTGTCATGTGATCACCACCCACCAGGCCGGCGGCGATTCCACATTGTTTACCCGGATTCGGACCGCGTAGGTGCCAGGCGCCAGAGTTGGCGGCGCAACAAAGGTCAACTGTTCCGCCGAGACCACATTGAATTGCCCGGCGCTCAGAGCGAGCGTCTCGAGCAGGATCTCGGCGGCGCCGCTGATGAAGCCTTCGCCATTCACCGTGTACGTCCCGGCGGCAGGTTGCAGGATTGGCGGATTTGGCTGCGGCACGGAGGACGTATCCACCCACGCGGCCACGCTAAACGGAGTGGTGTTGGTGCGATACTTCACCGGGGCGTCCGTGCCCGCGCTCAGTTGGTAAACTCCCGGAACTGGCGCGTTCCCCGGCAGACCCGTCCCGACTTTGAGCGGCAGTTGCAAAGTGATCCGGCTCGGGGTCTGGAGATTCGGGTCTGAAACCATCCAACTGGTCACGTTAAACTCAGACCCATCGGGCATCAGCACGTATACGTTGTTCGAGGTGGCCTGATTGAGATTCGCGCCGTAGAGCGTGAATGGCAGGTTCGGGCCCGGAACGGCGACGGCCGGCGAGTAGTCCAGGCTGAGGATGACGGGCTTTGGCACCGTGCTGTCGAGCGATGCAAACCCGACCGTCCGCACCGTGCCAATCACCTGCCCGTTCGCTGCATAGGGGAAGATCGTCGGGTCGGCAGCCAGTTGCATGGTCGCAACGTTGGGGGCCGGCGGTGGTGTCGTCGGTGGAGTCAGCAGAACGACGCTGACCTTGTACACCACACTCGTACGGAAAGGAACCGTAATGGCCTGCCAGAGACGAGCCAGTTCGTCGGAGGTTTCGATCTCATCGAGAGCACGAATTCTTCGGTGATGGCGAAGGGCAGTCCCGGCGGCAGCGGCCCTTTCAGGCGAAGGATGGGAGTTTGATAGAAGAACTGCAGGGCCATGCTCATCGCCTGCTGCTCCTGCTGATACTGCTGGTCGGAAAACGCAGTCAGCAGGTAATACAGATCCAGACTCATAGGCTGGAAAGGTATCGTCTGCGCCCGTGGATGCGATACGCCCTGATTCAGTAGCGGCGAGTTGCGCTGGAACTTGTCCTGGGTGACGTGAATGAGGGAGAACGTCAGTTGGCAGCCGGACAATTTTCTGACTGCATCCGGCATGGCGCCGGAAAAAGCGAGATCAAAGGTGTTTCCGGTGGACACCAGCGCCTGCCATAACGGCGACGCCGTGGTGACGTAGTTCTCCAGCATGGAGATCAGCGTGTTCGTCACCAGCGACAAGTCCAGGACACCTATGGGGGTCAGTCCCATTCCTCTGCCTCTTTATTGCCAGGGCGACCATAAGGCGTATCCGCGCGCCAGGCGGCCTTTTGGGGACGCCGGCTGCGCAACGTATCTTGCCGCCGCCGGCGGCGACACAACTTGTACTTCGATCTTTCCGATCTGCACTGCGTTTTGGGTGCTGGCACGCGATTCCTCGCGCGCCGGACGATTCGACGCCACATTTTCCTCCCGCTGCCGAACCGCGTCGATTCGTGACCGGGTCGCCGGCACGGGTGGCGGCGCCAACGGTGCCAAAGCTGAGACCTGCGGCGTCGAGCGGACGGACATCTGAGCTGGCACTGGACTTACTGGTGCAGGTGCTGCGGCCACTGGCATGGCCGCGCGAGTTGCGGTGGGGCGCGCAGGCGGTTCCGCCTCGGATTCGGGGCGTACCGAACTGACGCGGGAAGCCTCGAGTCGCGTTTCCAGCTTCGCCGGCCGTCGCTCTGAAATTTCGGATGCGTTCTGCTGCGCGCTGGACGCCAGTTGCGACAGCCGTGGGATATCGGGTGGGGTGCTGAGATCGGAACCCTGCGGCACGCTCTTCCGGGTGGTAGGCGGTATCTCCGGCGTGGTTGCAATCGGCGCACGAACTTCTTCCGTAAACTCTGCCCTGATGTCTCCGGGTGCGGTTACGGGCTGGCTGACATTTTTCCCGCGCAGTGACTCATTCCTTGACGCTGGCGGCGAAGGTTCGCTTGGCTGCAAAGTCTGCCTGGGGCGCAGCGTAGCCGGGGCCAGCGGCTCCAGCTTGGATTCGATCGCCGGCGGCGCTGGCGGCCGAGTCAGACTACCTGCCGGAGCAGGAGGACGTCGGCTGACGTAAGGCACGGGTGCGGTACTTTCGTGAGGCGCTTCGGCGGCTATCCAGTCGAGGCGCGCCGATTTCCATAGGTTCGCCACCGGACGTGGGGGAGTCAAGGTAGCGCGGTCGGCGCGTGGCAGGAATTGCCTGAAGTAGGAACGGGGCATCAGTTTCCTCCCGCCCCTCGCAAGGCCATCTCTACATATTGCGCGCGCCGTCGCCGCGGCAAAGATAGAATCTTTTCTTCAGTCCAGTGATACTGGCCCGCCAGCAGATGCACATCTTCGTAGAGAAACTCCGCGTCATAACGCAATTCACGCTGGACATAGCTCTGGACGTCAAACCAGAAGCGCACCGCTCCACCGCACCCGGGACAGCGGCCTTCCATCTCTCCCGACAGTGGGGGCGCCAGCGCTTGCATTTTGTTCTGTGCCCGTTTCCAGTGCCGCGGCAAATTCGAGCGGATCGTCCGCCGCGCCAGTTCGCGCTCTGGATCCGCAGATCGGACCGCAGCTGCCAAATCGCCCGCAGTCACCAGGCGGAATTGGACTTCGCTCCCCAGAAGCTGGAACCAGCTCGGTTCCGCGCTCACCGGTTCGACATCGGCGGGCTTGCGTCCACGACGGTGGGCAAGATATTCGCTGATGCTGAAGGAAACGTCGGTCGGAGTCGCGCATTCCTCTATGGGACACTGCCCGCGCGACGCGATCAATTCCCCCAGCAGCCTGCGGCGCAATTCGAGAAGCAACGCCTCCAGATCGCTGACCGGCAACGCCGCTGCGTCTAAATCACCCCCGTCGGGCAGGTAGGCGAGCGCTTCAGCCAGGGCAATCGACGTCTCGACCAGGCGGCCGTCACCCTCGAGCAGAAGCATGTCCTCAGCGCCGGTCGCTTGGCGAAATTCGACCTCAATCCCACTGATAGGCAGACGAAACATGGACTGACCCTGGTGTTAGGTTTCCAGCGGCTCGGCGAGAGTCACTCGCTCCCAGCCCTCGTTTTCAATCTTGATATGCTCAATCGCAACCGCGTTCGCTCCCGCGTCCAGGTCCGGCAATGCCTGGTACTCCGAGACCCAGCAGCGATGAACACTGTAACGGTATGCGGGCTGGCCTTCCTCGTTCAGGAGATCGATGCGCACTTCTTTGCGCAAATTCTTGAGCGATGTGGACGGTGATCCTTTATCCAGGACCTGCGCCGCGTCCGCCCAATCCTGGAAGTCGGTGTCGAAGGTGACGCCGCGCTCCAGCGTGATGGCCTCGTATTTCGTACGCCCGAGACCCTTGCGGATGATTCTGTCGCCTCCCGCCTTGTATTCGATCGGATCGGACGAGCGTTTCAGTGCCGTCACTTTGCTCACTCCGGCCACCGGAGTCGTCGAGGCGCCGAAGTACACCAGAAAGCAATATGACTTATAGGGGTCAATCCGGTTGATATTCACTGTGAACGGCTTTCCCATCTCATCCTCCCTCTAGGACTGCACCTGCCCAGCAAGCTGCGCGATCTTGACCACCACGAACTCCGCCGGCCGGAGTGGGGCGAAGGCCACGATGATGTTGACAATGCCATTGGCCTGATCGTCGGGTGTGGTGGTGGTGCTGTCGCACTTCACCTGGAATGAATCGCCGGGCGTTGTCCCGGCGAACGCTCCCTGGTTGAACAGCGACAACATGAAACTCTCAATCGAAAGAACGATGGCAACCCACAGCGGCTCGTCGTTGGGCTCGAAAATCACCCATGGAAGATTCGCCTTCAGGGTTTGCTCCAGAAACAACGCCATGCGGCGCACCGGCACATATTTCCATTGCTGAAATGCTGAATTCGCAGAAACCAGGGTGCGCGCGCCGAACACCACCGTGCCCGAACCCGGGAAGGACCGAATGCAGTTCACGCCGATAAGGTTCAGAACGCCCTGGCGGGCGTCCGTCATCAAGCCGCTGGGCACAACGCCGGTAGTGTCGAGAAGCGTGGTGGCCAGTCCTGCAGGGGCCTTCCATACGCCGCGGCTGGCATCGGTCGCGGCGAAAATTCCGGCGACATAGCCACTGGGCGGAAGCGTAAACGGATCACCCGCCACATCGGTTGAGAGCCCGGTCACCGGATCGGAGGACCGCAGGTAAGGAAAATACAAGGCCCCGTTGGGACTCTGCGGAGCAACATTGCCGTCGGTATCGCCGGTTCCCGAGGAGTTCTGCAGAAAGTCGCCGACCCAGTTAGTAGGCGGATCAGCACCATCTTCTTCCGGTGGATCCATGATGAAAAACGCCAGCTTGCGCTCGGCAAACGCCAGCGCTTCACTCAGCACGGCGTTGTTCACGATTCCTGGCGTCAGCAACAGATTGAAGATCTGTACCTTGTCGAGCGAAGAATCTTCCTGAAACACTCCCGCAAAGTCGGAGGCGCTAAAAACACCAACCGCACCTGCCGGAGCCGGCGTCGACATGGTTTCGGTCTCGGCGTAACTGGGCGAAGGGAATGCCGCCGGGTACGATGTGCTGGCCGCCACGGTGATCAGCGCGGAAATGCCGTTGATTCGCGTTTCGATGAAATTGGGGTTGGGGCTGCTGCTGGAGGTGACCAGAGAGATTTTTCGATAGACTTCTGTCTGTCCGCCGTAACTCACCACCAGGTCAGCGATCGTCAGATTACCGCTCGCGTCTTTCTGAGCGTTGTTGATCGTCACGCTCATCGTGACGCTGTCGGTGGGCTGGAGCGCGGTGATTAAGATGCCGCTCGCAGCCTTGTCGAGGACGGTCTGGGCTCCGGCCAATCCGCCGGCAATCGTCTCGGTTTCGCTGTAGGTGCCGCTGGGATAGGCTGACGGATACACCGTGTCCGGCGCCACCGTCACCAGTTTTGACGGGGCACCGTTAATCACCTTCGTGATGAATTTCGGATCGCTCGGATTGAGCGATGAGGCGAGGTATTTCTCGTCCGGCCCCCCACCCGCCTGAGACACTTCAATGTCGGCGATGGTGAAGTTGCCGCTCGGATCCTTCACAACATTACTGATTTTGATTGTGATGTCGTTAGTCTGGGTCGATACCAATGCGGTAAACCCGATGCCAACTTGGCCCAAGAGCGCGGTCGCTTGCGTAATCGCGGTGGGAAGAGTTTGGAATTCCGAATAGGAGAGGCTGGGGAAAACCGTAGGGAAATTCGAGCTGGCCTGCACCGTAACCAGTGCTGACTTGCCATTGATGATCCCAGCTTTGTCAATATAGTTCGGGTCGCTCGCTACCAGAGAAGTTTTCGGGTACGTCTCATTAATCGTTCCGGTGCCAGTCTTGTAAGCGACCGCAATATCGGCGATCGTTAAGCCGCCAGTGCCGTCCGCCTCCACGTTATTAATGGTGATGGTCATCGTGGCGTCAGGGTCATCGAGTGGCTTGAGAGAGACGAACCCGATTCCGGTCGGCCCATTCTGAGCGAAGACGAAGGATGCCTGGGAGCTGCTGGCTGCTCCGAAATAGGTCTTGGGCTGAAGTCCCACGACGAAAGCATCGGCTCCGCCGTTCAGGAAAAATTCGTTCACCGCATACGCCACATTCGCGTCGATGACCGAGCTCTGATAGAACCCTCCGAACAGGCGTTCATAGTCGGAGAAGCTGAAGATCTCCAGCGCCGTTCCAAAGTTCGACGACGGGGTCCTGAAGGGATGGACGTAGCCGACAAACACCGTCACCGACGTCGGCGCCGCGGAGATGGTGTGCGTGTTGCTCGGCAACTCCTGGATGTAAATTCCCGGGTACGTCGGTGTAATCGCCATGTAGCCTCCCAATTAGCGCGCGGGGTGAGATGCGAGTTTCGCTTGTTGACACAAGCAAGGTTGCTGCTTGATTACCATGTCTAGGTCAAAGGTTCTCCATACGCGGAGCGAGCTGATTATTCGCCTGGTTCTAAAAGCCGCCTGCTAGCGCTCCTCATCCAGCCGCCCGGACTCAAAGTCTCGGAAGACTGCTTCTGGAGCGTCCAGGAATTTTTCGCTGGGACCGAAGATGAACGACCCCGGACTGGGTTCCCAGACGCACAGCAGGTGATACTCAACTAGGGTCTGCACCGCCTGGTGGAGATCCTCGTCGCTGCATTTGTCCGGTTCGTCGATCCACCATTGCCTGATTCCTTCCAGCGAGTCCTTCGCCTCCCGATGCTCGACTAAATAGGCAAGAATCGCGGCCGCGACGCGTTGTGCTTTGCCGGCTCGCTCCAAAGGAGGAACCTCTGCGGAGGGGACATGCATGCGGATGGCCACGAGGGAACTGCTAGTGAGACTAGAGATGAGGTGGGAGCGCCCGCGACGCGCGCACCCCACCACCTTCATTTACAAGCGCGCCAGGACTGAGTCTCGGGGTGTGGGTTGCGGGCCGCATGTGGCCACCCAATGCCGCAGCACATTAGTGGCGATAATGGAGTGCTGTCAAGCCGTACTTCCGAAGCAGTCGCTGAAAGCTTCGGCGATCTTTACCGGCCTGCCGGGCAGCATGGCTGATGTTTCCCTCAGACTGCGAGAGCAGTTGAATGAGGTAGCCGCGCTCAAAACCATGGATGGCATGTCGTTTGGCAATCTCGAAGGTGACTGCCGCGACGGGACGGTCGTGGTCTCGTGGAAGCTCCAGGTCGGACGGCTCGATAATGGATCCGCTGGTGAGGACTGTGGCGCGCTGAATCACGCTCTCGAGTTCGCGCACGTTGCCCGGCCAATCGTAGGACTCGAGCGCCCGGAAAGCCTCGGCGCTCAGCTTCAAAACAGGCCGGTTCATTTGAGCGCTGAAGCGCCGCAAGAAGGTCTGGGCAAGCCCTTCAACGTCGCCAATTCTTTCCCGCAGAGGCGGCAGATTTATCTGCAAAACGTTCAGCCGATGGAAGAGATCTTCGCGAAACAGCTTTTGTGTGACCAGTTTCACCAACTCTACATTGGTCGCCGCCATGATGCGAACGTCGGCACGGCAAGTTTGGGCTGATCCCAGTGGGCGGTACTCGCGGTCCTGCAGAAGCCGCAATAGCTTGACTTGGCCGCTGAGGCTGAGACTTTCAATCTCATCCAGAAAGAGCGTGCCTCCACCAGCAATTGCCAATAATCCCTTTTGCTCGGTGCGGGCGTCGGTATAAGCTCCGGGCGCATGCCCAAATAGCTCATTTTCAAGCAAATGGTCCGGCAGGGCGCCGCAATTACAGGGCACAAATGGGCCATCCCGCCGGTGGCCGCAGTAATGCAAGGCCCTCGCCACCAACTCCTTCCCGGTGCCCGTCTCACCGGTTATCAGGACTGTTGCATCCACCGCAGCCAGCAAAGGAATTCTATGCAATGCGCGCGCGAACACCTCGCTACTACCCAACAGTGACTCCAGTCGGTGGCGCACCTTGAATGCCTGGATCTCCGGCTGCGGGGCGCGCTTGGGAGCTAGGTACAGCAAACGATCGATGCGCGCACGCAACTCGGCTTCCCGCACCGGCGCACACAGGAAGTCGTTTAGCTCGCCGGAAATGATGCTCTGCAAAGATTGGGCGCCGATAGTCTCCCATTCCAGGATTCCGACCAACGGAGTCTCATGCCACATCGCCTTCAAGGTCCGCAGCGCCTCCGGCCACTGCGGCCAATGCGCCGCATGGATGATCGCTACCGCCGGGGCGGCTCTCATGCCGGCCGTCACACAGAGGGGAATACTTTTGCCGCCGAGCGCGGCCAGTACAGCGTTAATAGGTTCCGCTTCAACTTGTAACGGTCGATAGGATGGATCGTTGCTGTGAACGAGTACAATGGGCGGATAGCTCATGGTCGCCTACCAAGTCCCCAATCCTTACTCCGCGGGAGACATCTTTCTGGCGTTTAGCCCTGGTCCCATGACTGATATTGCCGATTTACACGAGCGAAACTATGAGATCGGCAGGTTCGGCAAGTCAAAAGGGTTTCGCATGTCGGCAACCTACAGTCCCCCTGGAAACAATTGAGAAATGTCCAAGGCAAAAAATCGAAATGAGTTTCGATAGATGAGAACAACTGCAATATCATGCAATATCAAAAGAGCTGGGCTTTTGAAAGCAGGTAACAGCTAAATTTTATGATGACGTCTTTTGAGTTGCAGCTACTATACGTCGGGCGCCGGCTCGCCACTACACAATTTTGGATCGTCGCGAGAAAAATTGATGGCACTTTTCGGCCAGTACTGAAGTTTGCCGGGGCAGACTGGATACATTCGCCTTGGCCCGTCGCTACCAAAAATCAGCTTTTTCAATACCACAGGCGCTATCACAAATAATTAGCCGGGCCCATTCATTCGAGGCCCAGCGAGGCCAGTCTCTGTATCGTCGGCAATCCCAATCAGGGATCAATCCAAATGGACGTATAGTCGCCAAGTCGTTCCCTTGGTGCGGCACCTCAGGGCATTAGCTTCCACCACCCCTCGACGCTACGGTTCGATACCTATGCGGTCGTTGACCGCTCCGCTGATCCGCTGTTTACAACCAAGGTAGCGCTCAGTGGTCTGAACCGAAACGTGACCGAGGAGGAATTGGATCTGTTCCAATTCTCCGCCTGCCGTGTGACATAATTTCGCGCACGAACGACGAAGGTCGTGCGGGGCAACTTGGCTCAGACCGACCTTTTTCGCGTAGTCTTTGACCACATGCCAGACGACGCGCTCCGTCACGCCGACGCCCCAGCACTTGCCCGCACGGCAGACACAACGAAACAACCTCCCGGCTGATATGCCGGCGGCGACGACCCACAGATCGACCGCAGCCTTGACCCAATCGGGCACCGGAACTGTTCTGATATGCCCACCCTTCCCAACAAGATCTACGATTGCCCAATGTTCATCACGCCGTTGCAGATGGGTAAACTCCAAATCGGCCAGTTCCCTCCGCCTCAGACCGCAGCCAAGCAGGATGGCGAGAATTGCCCGGTCCCGCTTGCCTTTGAGCGTGTCGGGGCAGGCGTCTGCCAGAGTTTGCGGGCCTCGTCAGTGGTGAGCCAATTTCCAAGCCGGACACCCAACTTTCTGGCTCCTTTCACCCGCCGGATGCCGGCGGCGAGCTCCGGACTGAGCAAGCCAGCGTCGGCAGCCTCGTAGCGAGCCGCCGCACTGCAGCGAGTCGTCCATTGATCGTTCCTGCCGCGAGCTGGCGATTCTCGAGGAAAATGCGATAACGGGTGA
>JGI26340J50214_10000456_pt1 | contig 14342 bp, 17 predicted proteins | sample BogFormECP12_OM2_FD_50214 | JGI IMG/M metagenome (IMG submission 50214)
AGTATCTCAAGCGATCGCTTCAGGCTAGGGAGAATTGCATTCTTCTGCGAGCGCCCATTAAAAATCTGAAAATCGCGAACGCCCCATTGCAGATCAATACTGGCTTCGATCCATTTCTGGGCTTGGGTTTTAAAAAATGGCGACTCTTCATGGCCTCCGGCTATGCTTCCCGCTGTATCAACGATCGCCTTAGCATAGGTCGATGTTTTAATTTTTCGATCTGACAGAACATTGAATCTTGCCTGGGGCTTCCATGCGGGCGGCGCCCAATTCGGGCGAGTCTGTAACAACATCAGATGATGTTCNCGTTTATAGTGTCTGGCGATCGGCACTAGCGTCTGCCANAATANCCCTTTTTCATCGATGCATAGCCCACCCCACGGGAAGGACTTGTACTTAGCCAACTCGATGCGCTTCATCAGTTCATCGAACTGCTGTTTGATTGGATGAAGTTCGCGCCACTCGATTCGGCCAATTTCTTCTTCAATACCCTTAGCTCTTTGAAGCAGCTTTTGATATTGCACCGCTGCAATAGAGGTAGTTGGCGAGTCGAGAGAACTGTCCGATTGGAGATTTAGCTCTGACTTGATCGATTCGGCTTGTTCGGCACGTTCCTCACTGCTCATCGTCTGATACTGGATGTCTCCCATCAGGCTTTGTTGAGCTGCTACCTCCAGCTCCTCATCGAGCTTTCTGCGCTCTTCACGAAGGATGGAAATCCTGGAATGAATGCGGTCGGTTTCTTGGCGATAACTTTCCTCAAGTTCTTCGACTTTTACCTCTAGATCTGATCCTTGCCAGCTATCGCGAAGTGTTCCCTTCTCATGCCGGAAGACCTGGTGGAATGCTCCCACAATGGCGCTGGTGGTATTATGAGTAACAGTAAAATCGCCGAGCAAAAACCTTCCGTCGCCGTCCAAAGTAAATCCGTAGTAGTCGTTTTCACCCACCCGCTCTGCCTTCCAGCCTGTTCGCAGAACATCCTTTTTTTGGCGCCTGGCTCCGTTCAGCTTCCGCTTTAACTGGCAAGGGATAATGCTCGTGTCTCCAGAGATGGAAACGCGCCAATATTTTCCCGTGAAACCGATGGAAGTGATGGATGCGTCCCTAGTGCTTATGTAAGCAGCGAGACCGACCGAACGCGCCAAGAAGGCAACGTCCTCCGCGAGGCGCGGGCTAACGCTTGTATAAGAAAGACACCCGCGGTCCGCATGGCCATCCGTGTCGATCAGGCCTGCAAGGAGAGAAAGCCGCTTCTCCCTCGTAGCCGTTTTTAGAAACAGCGGAATGAATTTCTGCTTCTCCGCAGTCAGACAGCGTCGCAGAACCTTGGTGTATGGATGTTCAGGGTCACCGAGATAGCCGTTGGGCCCGCGGAGTGGGCGTCGAAACGTGGTAATGTTCCACACGCCCGAACGTCGGTCAGTACAAACGTAAAGACTGTATCCGTTCTTCGCGGCAAACGATTCCAAAAAGTCCTTAAGTTCAGGATCTTTGGTCGTGATAGTACTGTATCTGCGAGCACCGTCTCCCAGCCAAATCCCGACGAAATAAAACCAGGTCTCATCAAACGGTTTAGCTTCGTCAGATTCAGTGAAATCAACAGGTACTCGAAAAAGTTTCCAGTACTGCGAGGCTGCCCACGATCTTCTCTGGCCTTCGGAGGTTCTTTCTAAAAAATCGCGTAATGGCACATCAATGACATAATCGTTTTCTTCCCANGAAAACTCTTGCCTTACCGCTTTTGGCGCCCTTGAAAGATNAACGCCAAAAGCTTGGAATATCCCACGTCTTAACNGTGTAGACCGATCAGGCCTCTTAAGGATTTTAGGGGTCGCAAACCGGCTTCGATCTTTAACATAGTGAGAGATTGTCGTTCTATGCGGAGAGACAGTACCTTTTGAAAGATTCACTATCGCCTTGCTAATCTCTAGTGGTCCCTTACCGGCGGCTTTCATTGATAAGATAGTCTGACGATAAGGTTCCAGGAATGATCGAAAGACGTANTGACGGGAACTAGCCTTTCGAATTTGCCGCATATTTGTTGGCGCCGAGTGTTTGAGGGTCAANACGTGNACGTCATTACAAACCCACGGCTGGCCCTTTCGCGGGATGATCTTGAAGAGTTCACCACGTCCCTTTGCCGTNGACAGAACTGTCCGAGGTCTCGAATCGGGTCCCATTAAAAGATCACCAGTCTGGATGTCCTCTACGTTTTTAATACTGCCGTCGTACATTAGAACTGGTGTGTGCTTGCCCAGACACTTGCCCGTGCCCGTGGCACCTGTTATGAGCCATCCACGGCAAAACGAGTTTCGATCCCAGGCGAATCCGGCCAACCGGACAATCGCCTCGATTCTCTTCTTGCCCACGCCGGCGGCCAACGCGACGCAGAACGAAATCCCGATCGCCGCAACGGGATAAACAAATGGTCCAGTTACCAGAATCAGTTGAGGAGATCCTGTCAGGTGGACCAGGAATCGAAGAATGTCGCGCGGTACGTAATGGTACCAGTATTTCAGCGTCGGAAGATTCAGCGCAGACCAGACGGCGTCATGGCTTAAAATTTGAACCCCCATGGCCGCAATCCCAATTAGGAAGGCGACAATAAAGCAAGACCAGTAAGAGCTGATTCGCTTTTGATTCGGCCGCTTTTTGGCGCGCCGTTGAGCGGCGGTAGCAGGTTTTCCTACGCGTGCTGCTATAATACTCGCCGACTCAGATGCCGCTTTATCCAATTCATTAAACAGCGTGCGCATTTGCGGCGTTGCGCTTGACGCCGCTCGTGAATCAGTAACAGTTTCAGTTAAGATATCGAGATTTGGTGCTGCCATCGTTGAAATCCTCAAGCCCAAGGCATAGCGCTAGGTAAGGCAGGCCTTTCGTATCTTGTTTTGGCCACTATCCTTTTCTGATTCAACATTTCTCCTCCCGATTTCCGGTGCGATACGGTTGGATCCAGATGATTTTACGCAAAGTTAGTCGCGGCCCATGAGGTTGCGATTTGAGATGACCTTTTCTCCAATGCGGTCGTAGATGACTCTCCAGATCTCCACCTTCAGTCTTCGCCTGGTACACACGTCCAAAATAATTTGGGGACCAGTACTCTATTGGCGCATCAGAATGATTCTTTGGTCGGACAATTTTTAGCTGCCTGCCTGTCTCGATGAGCTTTTCTCCGGAGGCCATAATCAACACCAGCGTTAGACCAAGTAGCCAAAGCCGCTCAAGAAAGCCCTCGTCCCACTCGGCCGACTCTCCCCCGGGAAACTCTAATGGGATTGTGCTGGCTCGTTCAAAGGCAGCCTTGATAGTTTCACCCGGAATCAGAGAAATACTTTTATAGTAAGCGTAGTTCGCTTCTGGCAAATAAGTACTGGCAATTATTGCGGCGTCCGCGGCCGGAATAGAAACTGTGATCCCCTCAAGAGGGAGAGATGATACGTGTCCATTGTCTGTCCTCGATACAACGATGTAAGGGCATTCGCCTTCCGTAGGATGGCGGATCGTGCCTTTCGGTAACATAAACACCAACGCGGGAAAAGGGAATGGAATCGCATCCAATAATAGCTCACCTGGTAGATCTGTTCGGGTTGCAGCCTCCAAAAGCTCTTTCGAAACGTAAAATGTCGGTACCGCAAAGTGGAGGAGTTGACCCATCTGTCCTTCTATGGTCCCAAAAGTCAGATCGAGCCGCTCTCCTAGATCCTGCGCTATTTGGTTACGAATGACTCCTTGGAGTGTTGCTACAGCTAAAACTTTTTGAGGCCAATATTGTGCAGGAACCTCGATATTCCTTGGTATCAATGCCCGGATCCAGTCAGGACGCTCTTTCTCAATAAAAGACTTGAGCGCTGAATAAGTCAGCGGCGCTGCTTTAGCGAATTTGACAAGTAACAGTCTTACTGGATCGATTTGCATACCTGCTCGCCCCATGCTCGTGCGACTACTGAGATAACTTCGGCGCGTCTGGATTGTCTTGTGCAGTCTGTGGTTGAGGACCCTGCTGTACAGGCTGCTGTGTGGCCGCGTTCTTGATCTCGTCTTGGAGGCGTTGATTCTGGGCGACAACAGTTTGCACCTCACGTCTAAGCTCGTCGATTTTCGCTGCGATCCTATCGTTGGATGGCCCACTCTCCGTGGCTTTCGGCTTTGCTTTCGGCTCGGCCGCCGTAGGAGCATCGATCTGTTCCGACTCAACCTTAAAATAGGTCCCTTTTGGAAGCTTGTACGCGGCGATCTCCTCCTTCGTGAGTCGCTTTTCGGTCAATTTCTCTGCCTGGTCCACCTTTCCGACCACGTGATGCACCGTCGCAATTCCGGATTTCTCCGTCCAGTATGTGGTTTGCTTAGTGGAAGTAGCGCAGCTCGCCACGAGCGCGCAAGCGCCCACAACAATGGCTGCAATTAGCTTTCTCATAGTAGTCGATGATCGCGGCCCACAATTGCGCCTTCCTCATAGCCTCCCCTATCCAAATGAGTGACCGCGTTAGTCATGAAATGAAGCGTGTACTCGTAATTGCAACGGCGCCCGGAGCTGAATTGCATTTGGCCTTTAACCCTGATTGAGTCGGGTGATGTCCAGCCGTTAAAGACTCGATTCTCGGCAACCAAACGCCCGCCAAAGAGGCGCTCGGCTTGCGAGATGATTGATTTTTCGTCCTCGCCCTGCAACGTCTTATGCCACACCGAGCCATTGATCCATGCCCCAAATACCGCAGAACCCCGCCGAGCGTCTTCGACCATCGCGACCTTCCTTGAATCCGGTGACCACGCGACCTCGACACGAGTGATTCCTTGTGTGTCGTTGGATAATACCAGCAACGTGTTGCCGCTTGCTAGATCCACCAAGGTGATCGTTGTGTCGGCTCTGATTGCGTATTTACCGTCCGGAGACCGGACGTCTCTTGCTTGTGCTATAACGGCTATACATATTGCCGCGAGTAGTAGTGTTGTTTTCATAGACTTGATGCGACTTGAGAAGCGCAATCGTCTTCGATGCTGGCTGTGCCTGCATATGCCGTCACGTCCACGCTCGGGTTGCCAATCGTGGATGAGTTGCTCGCGTACTGGATTCCTACCGCAGTTGCGGCGGCTTGCGAAATCTCACCGATCCCGCCGTCTGGGCCTTGGTCTTCGACGCGAGCGTATGTCGATTGTCCGGTAGCGGGGTTTGTGACTGTTGCCCAATCGCCCAAGTGAACATTGCTCGCTACCATTTGGCGCAGACTCATCACCACATATGCATACTGAGCGGAGTTCACCGCCTNCCCGTTGACCTGGCCTGACGTGTTGGCGTTCCACGTTGCGTCATGACCTTGCATCAACGGATTGCCGTCGGTGTCGATCTTGGCCGTTGTGACCCCCGAGTCAAAGGAGGCTGGTCCTAAGGCCTGGCTGCCGCCTTGCGGACCACAGAAGCCGTCCCCGGCAGCGATATTGTTCGGATCTGACGAACCAGGGCCGCCGCCAAGCAGCTGCGCAGTGTGGTCATCATCGTCGCAAGATGCTAACACGAGAACACCAAGGCAGAAGATAATCTTTGCGCTTATTTCCATGAGGCTTAACTTCGTTGCGAACAATTCGTTCGATCCAAATCAACCGCCCCCACGAGTGTGGCATACTCCTTGACTATCATCGCAACCGACCGAAATGGTCGTCATCTTTGCGCTTACGCTCATGGTAATCGTCCTCCGCGCGCTTCCACTTATAGTAATCTTCTTCTTCACTCCGGCGGCGGACGTTTTCAGGTCGGTCTTCGTCTCGTGGCCATCTGATACGTGCGGGTTCTCGATTGCCCTCCTTGTAAACATAAGTGTCGGTCTCGTAGTCGTAGACGCGATCCTCTTTCGGCGGAGAAAAAATACCCTGCTGTGCCGATGGTGGTTTGGAGCCCACGGGGTCCGGCTTCCAGAACATAAAAAAGAACCGGACCAGGATTGCGATAATCGCCCCCATCAGTGGCACCATGATGTACCGCAGGTTAAACAGCTGGTGGTGCCAAAATAATTGGGAAATGTAAGCCACCACCAACGCGACTGCCCACAACACGAAAGTGCCCCATATCGCCAGCCGGCTAATCAATTGCAAAGACCCCCAAACGATCATCGCATAGATCGACCAATGCCAGTGTTCGCGCGCTAACGCGTCTGCCGCCAGGGCGTATCCCAGTACGAAGAAAATTGCCCAGACTTTGAGTTCGTTCCGCGCCAATAACCACCACCTGGCCTTGACCGCTTTTGCTTCTTCTGGGGTCAATACCAGTTTCAGGGGGCGCCCACTTTTGTACGCCCACAGAATGACTAAAAGCACGATGATAATCAGGACCCCCATCCCGGCTACCTAAGTATGAGTTGATCCGCCTTCGCCTCGTAATAAAACCGGCCCTCTTCCGGCGAGCGTTTTTCGAGCACCCATGGAAGCGCAGCCAGATTAATTTGTCGATCCAGTTCCTGTCTTAACCGCCGAGCGCCTTCGGCTTGCGTAAAACATTTTCTTAACAGGTGGGCGTTGGCTTTCTCGTCCACCGACAGAGGGCTTGTTCCAACTCTGCGCTCCAGGTGCGTGAGCTTTCTAACCAGCATTTCTTTCAGAATGTCGATCTGTACTTTCTGTGAGAGCGGCCGGAACACGATGGTTTCTGTCAACCGGTTAAAAAGCTCAGGCCGCAGCACCTTACGGGCTTGCTCGAAGGCAAAGGATTGCATTCGTGCATACTGTGTCGTCTCCATTGACCCCCAGCGTGCTGCTCCAATATTGGACGTAAACACCAGGTAACAGTCGCCGACCGAGACCCGGGAGCCGTCCGAGTCGGTGATCTGGCCCTCGTCCAGGAGCGAGATAAAAACGTCTATGACGCCTCGATGCGCTTTCTCGATCTCGTCGAATAAGAAGGTCCTTCCGTCCGATCGCGTCGAAACTCCTCGCTTGATCGCTGCTACCAGTCCGTCAACATCGTCGGCTCTCTGATACTCGTTCATGAAAAGCATCGTTAAACCGCTATCATCAAAAAGATACTCCGTGAAAGTTTTTGCTGTCTGCGTTTTACCGATGCCTCTGCTGCCCATGAACAGAAATGAACCCTTGGGCCGCGGACCTCGATCGTTGAGGTCACACTCCGCCGCCTCAATAGCCCGGCTGACGCGCGCCAAAGCATCCTCCTGACCGATCACTCGGCCGTTCAGGTAGCTTTCAAGGTTTTGAAGTTTACCAACCATTGAGCGGGTTTCATTTCCTCCATAGCCACTTAACGAGCGGCGCTACGATTAGAATCCCGGCGTACACGTAGCTGAGTGCGACCACTATATCCAAACCGTGCACTAAGGCGTTTTTTAGCTCTGTCATCATCATTCTCAATCCTTTGTTTCTAATTCACGACGCGGATACGCAGAAAAAAGCCGGAAGAAGCACAAGCAGTCATTTTTCTGGTGCAGTGCTTGAGACTTTCTCGAGTTGCGCCAGTTGAATCTTTAGCGCGATGATCTGTTGTACGATTAAATTCTGGTTTACGTTAGTCGTTGCCGCATTGGTTTTAAGGGCATTTTCGAGCACATCGATTTTTGCGCTCAACGCGCGGATTTCATCCTCGGTGCGCGGTGCATTCTGTTTCTCTTGTCCCGGATCGGCACTTGGCGCTTTTGCCACTCTTTGCTCATTTGCGATCCGCACTCTCTTGCGAGGCGAGAATGCGGGAGGAGGATCCTTTGAATAGCCTTCTAATGCGTGCGCACAGGACGCACAGGAATACTTTTCATATTCCTGCCTGATCGCAATGTCCGCCCACATCTCGTTCCACCGATTTAGGGCTGCCTGATCAGCACAGCCTGTGATCGCACCCACTGCGCAAATAAAAATTATCGCCTTCATGGGGTCGGGGTCGGACTCGGGGATTGTGAGAGGCCCTGAGATTGGTTCTGTAGAGCAGCAGCACGGTTCTCCAACTGGTCCGCTGCCTCGTCGAGTTTATGGGTAAGGGCTGGATTAATCGGAGGGTACGGGAAACCGTTGCGTGCTTCCTCTCGCGCTTTAGCGTCCCGCTCGGATCTGGGTTGCGTGACCTCTTCTTGCAGCGTCCTATCGCCCAGGAAATCGGACTGAACCTGGCGCAGCCTACGCGATCCGCCGACAGTCGCTTTTCCTGTCAGGATGTCTTCTGTCACATAAACGTAGAACAACTTTCCGGCAGGTACCCGGATAAAGAACCCATCCCTCTCGATAGAGTCCATGACCATTTGCGCGTACCGGTCCATCACCGCCTCCGCACCTTGCGCTGGAGGATTGATGATGTAACCCGGCACACCGCCGGCCCCGCTGACATTGGGACTCGGCACAGTCTGACCAAAGACGTTAGTCACAGTTCCCTGCACCGACTGCGCGATCCCGGCAATGAATGTTGCCACAAACAAATTGAGTTCTGCGGCGTTATCGGTCCGGAGCACGACACCGCGAAGCCCTGCGCTGCCATCGGTGATTCCCCAGGTTCTCACCTTCGGGTCCACGACAAGCGGGCCGACCATCATCGCCGTGAAACCCGGGTCGTCTTCNNTGTCCAGCGCGTAGCCCTTTACAACCAGCTCCCTGTTCCCTAGCCGGCCAAGCGACGGCTCGAACAANGTAAACGTCCAGGCGCCCTCTGCCGCGATCCGTTCNCGGCTTTTGTCGACCTGGGCCAAGCCGTGCACCTCCGAGCACTTGGCGATAATGGTTTTGTCGCCCCATACGAGGTCATCGGTAACGAGGCCAATCACTGGCGTGGAAATATTCGAGGAATCGATAGTGTTGACTAGCTTGCACCGAACCATCCGGAACGCCGGCGCATAATCGCCGAGATCTTCTTCTTCTGGCGTAGCTTCGGGCGCAGCGATTGAGGTGTAGATGCGCATCGGCGCGAGTTTCTTTTCCGTTCCACCTGCCGGCTCCTGGACAGGTGCAGGATTAACTTCTGAGACCTCTGGAGTAGGTTGCGGAAGGACAGTATCTGCCGCCGCAACAGGCTGTTCGATGTGGACCGATGGCTGTTGCAACCCAATTTCAACCACAGGAACACGAGGCGTCGCTCCTCGTTTTGGCGGCGTTTTATGCAAAAGGAACCATGCCGCTGACCCTCCAGCGATCAGCACCATCAACAGAACAATTGCAATCGTCTTTCTCATGACGAGGGAGTGCTGTTCAAAGGAGACCAGGCTCTAGGAGCGATGTTTGTCTGTCTCCGTGGCGGACGCTCAAATCGGAATAGAACAGCCAGGTCATTAACCTCGGCCGTCTGGATCATGACTTCGTACACTCGCCCCCCGATGACAACGCCGAGGTTCTGCACTGCTCCTGGCCGCAACGATCTGATGCTCACCCAATTCAGGCCCGGCGAGATGTAGAAATCACCGGCTTCTTCGTTAGGCTTTTGCGTAAATCCATCGCTTTCGAGCGCTTGGATCGGCGCGGGGAATTGAAGCGTGGTTACAGCGTGTGTGGACACGTTCACGGTGATTGGATTTCGCTGATCAAGCACCTCGGCCCTGACTCGGTAGGACAAATCCTGTCCAAATAATGGGTCGGTGGCCACCAGGGATAGTAGGAGGAGTACCGCTTTCATTAATTGAGTTGGTTGGATTGAGCTTCAGCTTTCTGCCACTTGGCGATGTACTGAGCAGCATTTAGAAGCCATTCGATCTCCTCCGCGAAAAGCCCAAGACCTCTGTTGCAATTTTCGCACAACAACCCGCGCACAGACCCCGTATTATGACAGTGATCTACAACTAACTTTTTTTTCCTACTGCAAATTAAACAGAGCCCTTTTTGCTCAATCTCTATCTGATCTATCTCTTCTACGGTAAGATTGTATTTCCTTTTTAGCCCATCTTTTCGGTTGCTCTTTCTTATCTTTTCCGTGTTTTTTGCACGCCAATCTCTAAGATGTGCTTTGACTTTTTCTGGGTTGTTGATACGCCAGAGTTTTCTTTTTTCTCTAAACGCTGATGGGTTTCGCTTATATTTCTCCTTACCAGCTTTGCTGATGCAATCCTTACACCAAGTGCTCAAGCCATCCCTCCTGGCCTCACTCTTATAGAAATCACCAGCCGCTTTTTCCGCTTTGCACTTAGGGCAAACTTTGGTTACACGATTAATTCTCGGCCAGTTCCGAGGCACAAGTCGCGCACATTGCCTAGAACAATATTTCGCACCGCCTTTTGTTATCTCGCATCCATTCGCTTTGAATTCATTGTGACAGATAGGACACGCTCTTATTTCGCTGTTAGAGCTTCTGGCGATATCATAGCATTTGGTGGAGCAATACTTTCGGTCTCTTTTCGAGAGATAATCAGAAAATCTTTTACCACACTGGACGCAGACTAGATATAACCTACGAGTCGTGTTNACTGCTTTGCCAATGATCCTCCTTCGCTGTAAGAATAGCCGAAGCACATCAATGGATATCGCCGATTCCGCCCGATGTCCGGGTTCCGTGCGAGGCTTAATTCCAGTGTCACCGGCTGTACCTCCTGAATCGCCATTCCATGCACCGTTCCTGTGAGGATGAGTTGACCCACCACCGTAGCTTTGATGATTCCGTTACCAACCGGCTGGGAATCGATCGATTTGATCTCCACATGGGAACGCAGGCTTTTCTGAACGTACTGCGTTTTTACTCCAGCGAACTCGTCTCTGATTTTTCTCGCGGTTTCCGAATTGAACAGGATGCCGATCAGCTCGTCATCATCGAGTCCTGCAGGGTTTCTATCCAGGATAGCCTTCGCCGCCCAGGTCGTGCTGACGTCCAGAATGTCCCTGGAATCTGCTGGATCTACCAGCGGGCTCAACAACAATGATCCAGACGCAAGATCGAACACCACCACCTTGTCCTTTCTTTTCGCCTGAAGTGAATAATAAATCGGCGTGCAAATATTGAAGAGAACACTGGCCACCAGGGCGATTGCCAACCAATTAGCCGTCTTGCGGCCTTTAGCCAGAGTTCGTGCCGCGTTAATCATGCTCTTGCTTTGATCAATCCAATTGCTGCGTCGGCCACTGCCGCCGATCGCGACGAAGGAATTGCCCGGCGTCCTTCGTTAACGCCTTCTGCGCTCTCTGTGGCAGACGTCACAGGCATTGCCATCGCCTTACCGGCAGCCGAGCCAAATGTAGCTCCTGCTGCGGTTCCAGCGGGTCCGGCCATCGCAGCGCCTACCAAAGCGCCGGTCACAGCGCCACCGGTTTGAAGCCCGCGTGCTGCATGTTGGCCTGCCGTACTGGCAAATCCTCCAACCAAGTTATGGGCAAAATTCGTTCCGCTTGTGACTGTCTTAGCAATCAACATCGGAGCTAGAATGGTTCCGACAACTGACCAAAGACAAACAACGGCCAGCGTCGCGCACGCCAACATCAACTCGCCCAATTGCGCATTCCATGAAGGCGGTTGAAGCGCCTGTAATGCCGCCATTGTGCCGACATGTACCATCGCCCACCCGACTGGCCAGCACATTACGCCCACAATACTTTTTAAAAAATTCTGCGCCGATACATGCGCACTCGGGAGACTTAAGCACGCTATAAATACCGGCACCAACATTTTGCTGAAGACCAAGATCAGCTTCTGAATGATTAACATCGCCTCCATGATAAATACAGTCACGCAGGCGATCAGGCCCGTGAGGAAGATGAAAACGACCCGCATCAAATAATCCGGCCATTTACCCAGCGACATCAAAGAACCGTCTGGCATCGGTCCAGGAGCACCCGTAATGTATTTGCCAATGACCTGGAAAGCTTTAGTGAAATCGAGCGAAAGAGACGAATCGTTTGGATTATTTACAATGATCCAATTCAACGCCGGAACTGCCCCAACGATCGCGCCGACCAACGCGTTAGCAATCGCTTGCGCGATCGATAAAAACCATGGCGCAGCGGCGATTGATACCCCTAACAGAATGAACCTGGCCGATGGAGCGAACACCGTATCGGAGCTCACGATGCCCATCTGATACCCGATGAGTAAAATCATGAACGCCACCAACACGAATGCCGGCAGCACCTGGTTCACCACCTGAACGATCTGCGCCATCGGCACAATCGTATTGAGCCACTGCGCGATATTGAAATTCATGGCAGAACTCCTCCTTGCGTATTGGCGCCTCCAACCATGTTTCCGAAGCCTTGTGCCTCGTGCTGAATATCAGTCTGTCTCTCCTGAATTTCCTGCTGCCGGTTTGCTTCCTGGACCCGAGCCGCGTCATTTTGATTGGACAACTGCTGCACCGCCGCCCGTTGCCCGGTCAGATTCGTCGTTTGCGTGAGCGCGTTTATCTGGGCGTGAATCCCATTGACCTGCGCAGCGTACTTTTCAGTCTCCATCTGCGTTGAAGCCGCGTTTAAGTTCTGCATGGCGGTTGTCAGTTGTTGCTGGAGCGAAGCCATCTGCGCGTTGAAAACCCTTTGCTGGGTGTTGTAGCCCTCGATCATGTCGTTGACCGCAGCGAACTTGCGGAACACGTCTGTATTGTACTGGATCGGGTTCCCATATCGATCCACCGATCCAACCAAATTGGAATAGAGCCCGTTAGCTGTGTATCCAAGTGCGAGGGCCCCATTGGCTGCCAGCCGGTAGGAAGATATTGTCTGTCCGATTCCAGAAGTCAGAATGGAAGCCGTCGCCATGAAGGATGAAAGACCAAGCAGGTTCACGTAATACTGAGGGTTCCCGAAACGCTCCAGAGCAATGATCTGGTTTTGGATTTGTGTAACCTGGTTGGTAATCTGAGTAATTTGGTTAGCAGTTTGAGAGAGGTATTGGGCGTAATTCTTTACCTCGTTAACAATGTTCGTACTAAGGTTAGGGATGTCCTCGACAAGCAAGTAGGCTTTTGCGGTGTCCCAAAAGCCCAAGAACACCAGTACAACCAACGCTAAAATCATTTTTATCATTCTGGCCGTTCCAGGCTTTTTAAAACGTCTGGAAGGATTTCATTGTGTAGCCAACGAGCGCTTTGTATATGGTCCGGCGCCGCGTCCACTTTTTCCCTGAGCGCCTGTAATTCAGCGTTTATGACCGATAGATCCTGAATTGCGCTCTCCATCTTCTTTTGCTGTAATCCAAGCTCAAGAAGCGGATCGCCAATGATAATCTCAGCATGTCCGGAGACATGCCAAAGGGTGAGTGCCGCTGCAATAAGTTTTCCGTTCATGGCGACTCAGTGTCCCGCCCACCGCTGAGCATCTTGCATCGACCAATATTCCCGCTTCGCCGCGTCACTGAGTCCCTTCTCGTACCCTTCGGCAAAATCCGGAGACACCTCTCTTTTGGCATAAACCCCCGTACCCATAAGTTGATCTCCCTTCTCGGTCAGCACCTTTGTGCCGATTCCTGCAACCGTTACAGTTCCACGTTTTTGTGGAGACATCATGCAACTACTAAACAACAAAGCTGTTCCTAAGAGGATTAGACGTGATCGCATCATCGTTTCCTCCAGATCCGGCCTACAACCCAGCGGCTCACGCCAAATAGATCGGCAATTGTAACCTGTGAAAGTTCCCCTGCATTGAGTAGGCGAGATACTTCAAGATCCTGCGACGGAGCCAATATCTTAATCCTTCCGTGTCTTTTGCCGCTCGCTATCCTCTCTTGAAGTATGTCAGATATTTTCTTTCTAATCTCGGCCGAATGCTTCTTGCCAAACATCCCGTTGTTGGAACCGGCCAGTTCCGGGCACTTCCTGCCTTTACGCGCAGCAGATATATTTGCCCGATGCTTCAAGGATTTTGGCTTGCCCGTTGCGCTGGCAATCATTTTCGCCACCGTCTCAGGGGATAGCGGTTTTCCTTTCAATTTCGCCGCTATCTTATCCCTGACTTCTTGAGGTACTGGTGTTCCATAGTTGCCATTCTTGGAGCCAGTGATAGCGGCAGCTCGTTTTGCAACAACGTCGGGAGGCTGTTTCTTTCCAAACCAAAACCCTTTTGCACCAGACTGAGACTCTGAGAAGCGAGCCCTCAACTCAATAGAAATTATCCTACCTGAGGTTCCCTCTCCTCCATTCGTCAAATTACAAAGATTATTCCTCCCGTAAAAAGCAACCGCAGCCATTTCGTTGGCGTGGCAGGGCCACTCATCTTCATGCTCGAAGATTTGCTCTCCTATAGGCTGCAATCCCAAGCTAAGAATCTTTAGAATCTTGTTCTGAAGTTTAGAATTGCCGTGACTGCCGCGGCCCTGTAAATGCACCTGCATGCGTCCGTTGACGCCCTTCCCTACATAGAATACTTGGTCATTTCGTGGATCTATCAGGAAGTACGTGTAGTGCAGTCCGGCTTTTTTCATTTCCTGGCCTCCGTTATGATTCCAGTCACTACAT
>JGI26340J50214_10000461_pt1 | contig 14278 bp, 13 predicted proteins | sample BogFormECP12_OM2_FD_50214 | JGI IMG/M metagenome (IMG submission 50214)
GACCGGGGCCGGCGGCAGCGGGCAGCCGAAGGAGCGGCGGGTGACCGTGACCGGGGCCGGCGGCAGCGGGCAGCCGAAGGAGCGGCGGGTGACCGTGACCGGGGCCGGCGCCAGCGGTGATGGGTGGCGTGACTGCCGTGTTGCTGTCATTTGCGATTACCTCATTTGTGCTGGGGCGGCCTGGATGTCAGGTCAGTGGCTGGCGCCGGACCGGGCCGCCCTTGGTTCTGGGACTGAGACCGGTCGCGCCAGCGCATCATTGCTGGCCGGTTGAGCCGCGATCGTGGTTCGTCAGCCGGAGCCGAAACTCCGGCGTCCACAGGGACGGAGCCATGAACGGCGCCGCTGATACACACACAGCCCCGGCAATCTGCCGATCACCTCATCGTCATCGTGCTCGCCAGCGGGGGATTCACCCTATTGGTGTCTTTCCTAGTACTGATCGCGACGGCTGTGTTCTCCCCCACCACTCGCAGCCACCGAGCCCTCGGCGCGGCGAGCTCGCCCCCACCCGACCGCTGAGCTGGACCGGGCGCACGTGCCTGGACATTACCCAGTGAAGATCTTTCTCACCGCTCCGCGACCAGCCGAGAGAGCGGCGCGCTTTACTGGCTAATTGCGATCAAGGTGCCTAGACCGCGGGCAGCTGGGACAGTGGTTGCGGTGCGATGTGCCGGGGGCCAGCGAGACGTCTACGCCGCAATGTCCGCATTGAAACGAGTGAGGAAACGACAAGTCTGACGACCTTTCACAGCAGAGCCTCGAAGAGTTCTAGAACAACCGGCTCGTGCCGGGCGGTCGCCTGGTTGTCTTACGACTCCAGGTAACGGAGGACTGCAAGCACCGGCCGAGGCCCCTGGCGCCGAGCGAGGACACGGCTAGCAGCGGCAGCCCGACGAGGATGCCTATCACGGTAAGCGTGAGCGCGGCGCCGGCGGCAAGGGTGGCGACGGTGAAGGCGAAGCCGGCGACAGCAAGCGGCAGGCCGGCCATCGCGTAACCGAGCTCGGCCCAGGCGCGCCGGGTGAACGGCGCCCGCAGGACCGCGGCGACAGGCCCNGGGACGCCCGGCCGGGAGCCGCCAGGGCGGGTCGCGGTGCCTGTCAGAGGAGCCGTGCCGCTCATGACACCATTCTCCGCTTCTGCCGGAGATTCACACGTCGCGTCGGCCGAGCGACCAGGCAGCGGCGCCGAGCAGCAGCGCGGTCCACAGGCAGAGCACCCCGAATCCCTGCCACGGCGTGAGCAGGTCGGTCCGCTCCTGGTGCGCGTGCGTGATCAGCAAGCCCGCGTTGGTCGGCAGGTAGGCGGCGATGTGCTGGCCAACGGCGCCAGGAAGCGGCCNGGCGAGGTTGGACAGCACCACCACCACGCCGACCACTACGGTCAGTGCCGCAGCGGTGTGCCGGACCAGCGCGCCTATCGCGAGGCCGAGCAGGCCGAGCACGGTGAGGTACAGGCCCATGCCGAAAACCGCGCGCAGTACCGCCGGGTCGCTGAGCGAGACCGGGATGTGACTGCGGATGATCGCCTGGGCGCTGAGGAACGACGCGAATGCCACCAGCGTGCCGACTACGAACGCGACTGCGGCGAAGACGGCGGCCTTCGCCGCGAGCATCGGGGTGCGGCGGGGCACCGCGAGCACGCTGGCGCGGATCATCCCGGTGGAGTACTCGCTGGCGATCACCATCGCGCCGAGCGCGCAGACGGGAATCTGCGCGATGTTGAGCGCCACGGCGAGGAAACCGGTCGGATCCGCCAGGTAGCCCTGCTTGGTGGCTGCGCTGAGGGAATTCCAGCCTGCCATTCCTGCCGCGGTGATGAAGGCGTTGAGGCCTATGGCCGTCACCACCAGGATGCCGAGGGACCAGACAGTCGAGCGACCCGAACGGATCTTCGTCCATTCGGCGCGGACCAGCCGGCCGAAGCAGGCTCGGTGCGCCGGCTGCAGCGGGCCGGGCCCGCCGCGGATCACGGTTGCAGTGGTCATGACGTGCTCCTGCTGTACTGGCTGGTGGTGGCCCCTCCGTGGGCGGATGAGCCGTGGCCGCCGAATTCCCGGCTGCCGGCGGTCATCTCAAGGAACGCTTCTTCGAGGGAGGCGCGCTGCGGCGTCAGCTCGTACACGACGATCCGGGCCGCCGCGGCCAGTTCGGCGATCCGCGGCGCTGGCACGCCGGTCACGGTCAGCACGTCGGTTCCGTTGCGCCTTACCTGGGCGCCCTCGGAGGAGACGAGCTGCGTGAGCTGAGCGGCGTCGGACGTCTTGACCAGGACCTGCGGCTTGGAGTTGCAGTCGATGAACTCGGCGGTCGGGCAGTCAGCGAGCAGCCGGCCCTGGCCGATCACGATGAGATGGTCAGCGGTGACGGCCATCTCATTCATCAGATGGCTGGACACGAAGACCGTCCTGCCGTCGGCTGCCAGGCGCTTCATCAGGTTCCTGATCCACAGGACGCCCTCCGGATCGAGCCCGTTGACCGGCTCGTCCAGGATCAGGACGCCAGGGTCGCCGAGCAGCGCGGCCGCGATTCCCAGCCGCTGGCCCATGCCCAGGGAGAATCCCCCGGCCCGTCTTCTGGCGACGGCGCTCAGCCAGCGATGCTGATGACCTGGTCTACACGATCGGGCGGCAGGCCCTGGGTCTGTGCCAGGCACAGCAAGTGGTTGCGGGCGGTGCGGCCACTGTGGGCGGCCTTCGCCTCCAGCAGCACCCCGACGGTGCGCAGCGGATCGGCCAGATCGCGGTACGGCCGGCCGCCGATGCTGGCGTGCCCGGTGTCAGGTCGGTCCAGGCCGACCAGCAGGCGCATCGTCGTGGACTTCCCGGCCCCGTTCGGCCCGAGGAATCCCGTCACCTTTCCCGGCGTCACCGTGAACGACAGATGGTCCACGGCGAGCTTCCCGCCGTAGCGTTTGCCGAGATTGCGTGCTTCGATCATGGTGACACCTCGTCACGAACGGGGGAGCTCATGTCTCCATGCTCGTGACCCGGGACCGCCCGTGCCCAGCGTGGAGACACCCGGATTAGCGGTTCGGCCAGCCCCACCACACTTAAAGCGGGCGCTCCGTCCAGCAGGCGGTCACCTTTGCTAGCGGCAGCACGAGCTGGCGGACGGATGCGGCCGGGTCGGGCCACGGGAAGCGGGGTAGCGCGGTGCGCAGGCTGACGGTCCCGTGCAGGGCGACCCACACGGCGGTGGCGTCGGCGAGGACGTCGGTGCTCGCGGAGACCCCTGCGGCGACGCAGTCCTGGATAGCCTGGACGAGGAGCGCGAATGCGTCGGCCCCGGATTCGGGCACCGGCCGGCCGTCGGGCCCGATCGGGACCGGCTTGCAGTAGTCCGGCGCGGCCGGCCGCTGCGCGGAGAACAGCATGCTGTACCGGGCGGGGTGCTCGAGCCCGAAGGCCACGTACGCCTCGCAGCCCGCGACCAGGCGTCCGGCCGGATCTTGGCCGGCCGCCTCCCGGCCCTGCTCGATCGCCGCGGTCAGCTCGTCGAAGATCCGGGCGACGACCGCCATCAGGACCGCGTCCCGGTCCGGGAAGTGGGCGTAGATCGACGGGGCGGCGATGCCGGCCTCCCGGGCGACCGCGCGCAGCGTGACCGCTTCCGCCGAGCCGGTCCGCTCGATCAGGGCCAGCGCCCCGGCCACGATGTCCTCGGTCAGCCGGGCTCCCTGGCCGCGGGGGTTGCGGTGCCGCCTGCGGACCGCGGCGGACGGCTGTGTCAGGGCCCCTGGCCGGGGTTCCGCCGTCGGTAGTGATGATTCCACGTCTCTTACTTTACACCTGTTAGCTCATCTGCGTATACTAACAACCGTAAGGTAACGTTCGTAAGTAATCGACTGTAAGGANACNNTGATGAGCACCACGACCGCCACCCGCCCGCCGNCTCCCNGACCGGGTAACACGGCAAACTCCCAGTGGCCATCGGGTCACCCCCGGCGCCGGCTGATCCTGCTGGTGCTCTGCCTGAGCCTGCTNGTCGTCGTGATCGACAACACCATCTTGAACACGGCCCTGCCGACNCTNGCCCGGGTGCTGCACGCGGGGACCAGCTCGCTGCAGTGGATCAGCGACGCCTACACGCTGTGCTTCGCGGCGCTGCTCATCCCGGCCGGGGCGCTCGGCGACCGGTACGGGCGCCGGCTCTCGCTGCTCGGCGGGCTGACCGTGTTCGCCGCCGGCAGCGCCGCGGCGGCGTTCGCGTCCGGCACCGGCATGCTGACCGGCGCGCGGGTCGTGATGGGCCTGGGCGCGGCGTTCGTCATGCCGGCCACGCTGTCGATCCTGAACGCGGTCTTCCCGCCGAAGGAGCGCCCGCAGGCCATCGCCGCCTGGTCGGCCGTGACCGGCATCGGCATCGTGATCGGCCCGACGCTCGGCGGCCTGCTGCTCACGCACTTCTGGTGGGGCAGCGTGTTCCTCATCAACATCCCGCTGGTCGCCGTCGCGCTGGCCGGCGTCATCTGGACGGTGCCCGAGACCGCCGAGCCCGGCGGCCACCGCCTCGACATCGTCGGCACGGTGCTCATCGGCGGTGCGCTGTTCGCCATCGTCGACGCCATCATCGAGGCGCCCGGCCGCGGCTGGACCGGGACCGCCACGCTCGCGGAAACCGCCGCCGGGCTGGCCGCGCTCGCCGTCTTCGCCTGGTGGGAGCTGCGCATCGCGCACCCGCTGGTCGACCTGAGAATCTTCGCCTCACGGGCCTTCTCCACCGCCGCCGCATCAGTGACCGTCATCTTCTTCGCCCTGTTCGGCAGCCTGTTCGTGCTCACCCAGTACCTGCAGCTGGTGCACGGCTACAGCCCGCTGTCCGCCGGGCTGCGCGCGCTCCCGTTCGCCCTGGCCATCGGCGCCACCTCGCCGCTGTCGCCGATCCTCGCCAAGCGCTTCGGCACCCGCGTGATCATCCCGGCCGGCATGGCGCTGATGGGCCTCGGCCTGCTCGACCTGTCCACCGCGGGCGTGCACACCGCCTACCCGCCGATCGCCCTCGCCGTCGCGATCATGGGCGCCGGCATGGGACTGGTGATGGCACCGGCCAGCACCACCATCATGACCACCGTGCCCGCCCACCAGGCCGGCGCCGGCAGCGCCATCAACGACACCATCAGGGAAGTCGGCGGCGCCCTCGGCATCGCGATCATCGGCAGCCTCGCCGCCGCCGCCTACCGCTCCCGGCTCACCCACCTGCTCACCGCGCGGCACGCGCCCGGCCAGGTCGTCCACATCGCGGCCAGCTCGGTCGCCGCCGCCGACGCCGCCGGCCAGCAAGCCGGCGGCCAGCCGGGCAGCGAACTCGTGGCCGCCGCACACAGCGCCTTCGTCAACGCCATGGCCATGGGCGTGCGCGCCGCCGCCGCCGTCGCCCTGATCGCCGCCGTCGCCGCGATCTTCGCGCTCCCCCGCCGCCACCAGCCCCAGGCCACCCAGGTCGCCCCCGTCACGGAGGCCACCGGGTTCGCCTCCTGAACACTAGCCTCCGCTCGACCAACTCAAGAACGAAAGGACTCGGTCATGTTCCACGCCGTCTTCGAGCGCCAAGCACGCAGAACCTTCGAACTCGTCAACCAGCACGACTACGACAGCATCCTCGCCACTGCCACACCGGACATCCACCACCGATTCAGCGGAGACCACGCCCTCGCCGGGGACCGCCACGACGCCGCACACGTGCGCCTCTGGTTTGAGCACCTTCACCGCCTCATGCCCGGACTCACCCTCACCGTCACCGACGTCTGGGTCGTCGGCGGACTGCGAAGAACGACCGTCATCGTGAGGTGGAAAGCGGCGGCGACACTCCTCGACGACCTCCCCTACGATAATCACGGGGTGCACGTCATCCAGCTCCGAAACCGCAAGGCCATCAGCATCGAGGTCGACGAAGACTCCCAGGCAGTCGCCCGCGGTCTGGAGCGTCAGGCCCGGTCAGGGCTGACCGAGGCGCTGGCGGCCCCCATCACGAGTTGATCACAGCACCGCGTCCGGCGCCCGAAACCACTACGACCGGCGCCAGCATGACGGCGCCCGGCGCGCCGTCGCCCAGCGCAACCTCTCACAGTCTTCTCACAGACTGAACGGACAGCATCGGACCATGGCGTCTGTGCCGGACACCCGGCAGATCGCGACCAGCGGTTCTGGATTGCGGCGTACTGGCCGGACAGGCTGCACTGATCTACGGATCAAATGGCCGGCAGCTCCACCTTGCCACAACTGCTGATCGGCGTAGCCCAGCCAAAACCTTTCTGAGCTGAGATGGGTTTCGCACTGAAATGGCTGATATGGGCGCCGTGGGCGACACTTGCACACGACAGTCCTCGAGCGCAGATTCGGCAGGGAGGATGGGATCTTGGGGCCTTGCCCGTGGCGCTCACGCTGCGTGGCCAAGGGTGAAGGCGTGTTCGCCGCCCGGTCCTTCCAGGTCGGCGAGACCGTGATGGTCGGTGTCATCAAGCCGAACTCGACCACAATCACGCCCATGCCTCCCAGCTCAGCGAGAAACGGTTCGTGCTACACGGCGGGCTTATCGCCAAGGTGAAGCACTCCTGCGAGCCGAACTGCGGAATCCACCTCAACGCCAGCGGCGCTCACGACTTCGTCGCCCGCCAACCCATCACCGCAGGCCAGGAGATCACCTTCGACTACGCCATGCGCAACTACACGGTGGAGCACTTCGCCGCCCACTGCCAGTGCGGCTCGCGCTGCCGTGACCGCATCACCGGCTGGAAGGATCTCCCCTCCGAGCGCAAAGCGGACTACCGAGGCCTCGTCGCCCCCTACCTCACCGACATCGACAACCAGGACGCCACCGAACGGGCCGGTCACCTCGTACGGATCGAGCCGGGGTCGCCGCCTCGACGTCGACGTCATGTCACGAAACGGGTCCTGCGGTCAGGGGTGAGCAACGCGGCCAGGCGACGGGGCGGGGGCCGCGTAGCCAGGGCACTCTGTACGGCCCAATCGCGCAGGGGCAAGTGCTCTGCGAGCCGCGGCCCACGGCCTTCAAATAAGCTGATCACCGATACTGACCGGCGGAGGGACGAAGACGTGGCGGACAGCCCCGTGCGGTGGGGAATCCTCGGAACGGGCGGGATCGCGAGCACATTCGTGACCGATCTCCGGCTGACCGATTCCGGCGTTGCCGTCGCGGTCGGGTCGCGCAGCCAGGAATCCGCGGACCGTTTCGCGGACGAGTTCGGTATCGCGAACCGGCACGCCAGTTACGAGTTGCTCGTGGCCGATCCGGACGTCGACGTGATCTACGTGGCGACGCCGCACCCGATGCACCACGACAACGCGATCCTCGCGCTGCGGGCCGGCAAGCACGTGCTGGTCGAGAAGCCATTCGCGATGAATGCCGCCGAGGCCCGCGAGATCGTCCGGGTGGCGAGGGAGCACGGGCTGTTCGCCATGGAGGCGATGTGGACCCGGTTCCTGCCGCACGTGGCCATTATCCGGGACTGGCTGGCGCGGGGTGTGCTCGGCGACGTTGTCACCGTGACCGCGGACCATGGTCAGTGGTTCGCCGAGGACGCCGGGTTCCGGCTGTTCGCACCGGAACTGGGCGGCGGCGCGCTGCTGGACCTCGGCGTGTACCCGGTGTCGTTCGCGTCGATGGTCCTCGGCACGCCGAGCCGGATCGTGTCCATGAGCGACCCGGCGTTCACCGGCGTGGACGCGCAGACGTCCATGTTGTTCGGCTACGACAGCGGCGCCCAGGCGGTGCTGACGTGCACCCTGCGGGCGAAGAGTCCGACGAGGGCCGCGATCGTCGGCAGCGACGGGAGGATCGAGGTTGAGGGCGACTTTTACGCTCCCGCGGCCGTGACGCTCGTACCGAGGAATGGCGTCTCGACCCGCGTCGCGTCGGTGCACGAGGGCCGGGGCCTGCGCCACGAGGCCGACGAGGTCGCGCGTCGGCTGGCCGCTGGTGATGTGGAGAGTCCGTTGATGCCGCTGGACGAGACCATCTCGATCATGGAGACGATGGACACGGTGCTAGTGCGTGCTCGGCAGAACGCATGAACGACGACCTGACGCCGACGTCTGTCGGGAGAGGGGGAGACGACGGTGCGCTTTCCAGGAGGACCAGCGTTTCGCTCGAAGTGGTGACGTCGAGGGCCATCCCCTGCAACGTGCGGGCGCAGTGCCCATGATCCCGGAATATTAGAATGAGGACAGGCAAGGGGAGAGGCCCGCGATGAAGCCAGATCTGGCATGGGATTACCGCAAGCCGCGCCGCGCCATCACCATCCGCCTGGTCGTCGGTATCTGGCTGATCTTGCTGACCGTCATCCTCCTGCCCGAAGGCTACTGGGGCTGGGCGCTACTGACCGGCGCGGGAGCTGTGGCGAACTTCGGGCTGGCCCGGCTCGCCTATCGGAGAATTTCGGCGTAATCAAGAAAGGGCATCACGTTGAGTCTTATGAGTTTCCAGGACATCCTGTACATCTGGCTTGCGGTGCTGTTTGCCGCCTACATCAGTGGGTGGGTCGCTCACATCATGGGCCGGTAGCTGCCCTGAACTGACACGGAAGGGATCACCGGTTCGATCGCACTTTCACCCGTGATCAATCAGCCGCACGGCGGCGCGGCGCGGTCCAGCACACGGCCTACGCATTACGGGCGCATTCCTGGCATGTCCCCGAGAACAGGCCCGTCGACACGACGCCGACCACGGCCGGTCTCCGGGCAAGCGCCACAGCGAGTTCGGGACGGCGTTGCGTTCAGGGTAGACGGCGAGGGCCAGGCCAGAGGCCAGGCCCGGAGCGCGCGCGGCGAACCTCCGCCAGGGGTCGCGTACCGGCCAGAGCGATACGCGTTTCAGAAGTAGACCGTCCCGGTATTTAAGATGTATCGGAACGCCGTGGATCAGGCAGGAGCCAGGCAATGTTGACTGGTGTCGCGGTCGCCGCCGGGGTTACCGGCCTCACGGGCGTGATCGCTGATGGTAATCGGAGTTCGACCTCCATTCCGTGGATAATCGGGCTCGTCGCTATTGTGGTAGTCGGCGCACTGATCAGGTGGCAGGGATACAGGCTTCGCGGCGGGCGGCGCCCATAGAGATGGTGTATGAGAAGCCAGCCCGCGACCGCGAGCGCGACTGACTCGGGACTGTCCGCACTCCACAGGCCGTTGACAACCACCACGACGGGCCGATCACGGTCCTCACGGGATATGCGCGGGATGATCCTGGATGACGTAGCAGGCGGACAGGCTGAAAGTCCAGGTAGGTGCCCGATCGGGCACCAAACCACGAACGCTCTTGAAAACCATTAGGGCGTTGACGCGTCCTCGTGGGTTCGAATCCCACGCCCTCCGCTTCGTGATGTCGGATGCCCCGGAACTGGGCCTGGCCATGGACTAGTAGTCTCGGCGGCATGGAACTGCCCCCCTTCAGCCTGGCCGAGGTCGTCAGCCGGTGGCAGTTCGCTCCTGTGGTCACGGGTTTTGTCGTAGTGGCGGCAGGTCTGTATCTCTGGGGCGCGCTACGCGTGCGGCGGCGGCATCCGGCGCGTCCGTGGCCGTTGTACCGGACCGCGCTGTTCCTCGGTGGCCTGGCCGTCGTCGTCATCGCGACGCAGAGCGGCATCGGCAGCTATGATGACGTGCTCTTCTACGATCACATGGTGCAGCACCTGCTGCTCCTCATGATCGCGCCGCCCCTGCTAGTGGTCGGCCAGCCGGCCACGCTGCTGCTGCACGCAAGCCGTAATCCGCTGCACACGTGGGCCAAGAAGGTGCTGCGCTCGCGCGTGCTGGCCGCCATCACCTGGCCGCCGTTCGGAGTCGCGCTCTACCTGGCCGTTATCGTCGGCACCCACCTGACCGGCTTCATGAACCTGGTGGAGAGCAACGGCGCCGTGCACGACGGCGAGCACGCGCTCTATCTGGCCGCCGGCTACCTGTACTTCCTGCCGCTGCTCGGGCGGGAGCCGATCCGGTGGCGGGTCTCCTACCCCTCCCGGATCTTCCTGCTCTTCATCGCCATGCCGGTGGACGCCTTTACCGGGCTGATCCTCGGCTCGGAGGGCAGCAACCCGTTCCCCGCCCTGGCGGACCAGCGCCCGGGGTGGGCGCCGAGCCCCATCAGTGACGTGCATATCGGCGGCGCGGTGATGTGGGTGGGCGGCGCCGGCATCATGTTCGCGCTCGTGATGGCGGTGTTCTTCGCCTGGAGCCGGGAGAAGCGCGGCGACGGCGGCCTGGGTTGGCTCGAGTCCGCGCGCCGTTCGAACTTCGCCACGCTGGTCAGCGCGCACCACGACGCGGCCGCCGGACACGGCGGGCCGCCGTCCGCGACCCCGGCGATGGACCGGGTCAGCGACCGGGTCAGCGATAGGGTTAGTGATAGGGCCAGCGATAGAGAGAGCGTCGACGACGACGAGCACCTAGCCGCCTACAACGCCTTCCTGGCCCGCATCAACAAGCCCCAGAACCGGTGACCCGGGCCCAGCCCGCGACGCGCCGGTAGGGCTTTCTAAGCAAATCTAGGGTCCGGGCTAGATTTGGCCATAGAGTCCGATGCCATGGATCCGGTGCGCAATCCGTACGCCCCCGGCGCGGGGCAGCGACCGCCCGAACTCACCGGGCGTGACCGGGAAATCGGCCAGTTCGAGGTGGTGCTCGAGCGGATAGCCCGCGGCCGTCCGGAGCGGAGCATGGTGCTCACCGGGCTGCGCGGGGTCGGCAAGACGGTGCTGCTGAACACCTTCAGGTCGATGGCCCTGCAGCGGCTATGGGGGACCGGCAAGATCGAGGCCAGGCCGGGCCAGTCGATCAGGCGGCCGGTAGCGGCCGCGATGCACATGGCGGTGCGGGAACTCGCACCCCGGCATCGCGCCCCGGACCGGATCGAGTACTTCCTCGGCGTCCTCAAGGCCTTCGCTCAGCGCGATCCCGCGGCGCCCAAGGGGTCCTCGGTCACCGTGACGCTGGGCATCGACGTGCCCGCTCAGCGCGGCCGGGCCGATTCCGGTGACCTCGAGGTCGACCTCACGGAACTGTTCGCCGAGGCCGCCTCGGTCGCCGCTGACCTCGGCGTCGGGATCGCCTTGTTCGTCGACGAGATGCAGGACGTGCCGGCGGCCGACGTATCGGCCCTTTGCGCCGCCTGCCACGAGTTGTCGCAGACGGGCGGCCCGCTCATCGTGGTCGGCGCAGGCCTGCCCCATCTGCCGTCCGTGCTCTCGGCGAGCAAGAGCTATTCCGAGCGGCTGTTCAGGTACGCCCGGATCGACCGCCTGGAACGCGAAGCCGCCGACCTTGCGCTGCTCGTCCCGGCTCAGCGGGAGGACGTGACCTTCACCAGCGACGCGCTGGACGCGCTGTACGCCGCCGCCGACGGCTATCCCTACTTTGTCCAGGCTTACGGCAAGGTGACCTGGGACGTGGCGGCGTCGAGCCCGGTGACGGCCGCCGACGTGAGCGTGGCGGCCCCCGAGGCCGAGAGTGAGCTGGCCGTCGGGTTCTTCGGCAGCAGGTATGAGCGAGCCACGATAGCTGAGCGCGAGTACATGCGGGCGATGGCCGCCACCGGGGATAACCCCGTGCCGACCTCGGTCGTGGCCGACGAGCTCGGGCGCAAGCCGTCCAGCTTGTCCCCGGCCAGGGACGGGCTGATCAAGAAGGGCCTGATCTACAGCTCCGAGCGCGGCTTGATCGCCTTCACCGTCCCGCACTTCGGCAAGTTCCTGCGCTCGCAGCCCATCTAGGCGCGCTGGCCCATTGCCGCGTCTGCGCGACCATCGGGCACTCTAGGAAAATTTGTAGAGTCTCCTAGATAACGGCAGACTCGCGGGTCCCGGTGGGCCGAGGGCCTCGTCGGTGTCCGCGCTGAGGACCGCCGCGCGGATGGCAGGCCTGCGGGACTGGAGGTAGACGGCGAAGACGACGTCGACCCGCCGGCTGCGCGTCGAGCCCGGATAGACCACGAACCGGTCTGCAGGGTCTACTGCTGGACGGCTGACTCGTGCCACTATCAGGTATGCAGGTCAGGCACCCAGAGGAGGTGGGTCGGTGCGGAGCACGATGATGGATGTCCCGCTGACGATCACGTCGATCATGCGGTACGGAACGTCCGTATTCGGCGATCGAGAGGTTGTCACCTGGACCGGGGACGGGACCAGACGTCGTACTTACGCCGAAGCCGGCCGCCGGGCCGCGCGGCTGGCTAACGCCCTTCGCCGGCTGGGGATCGACGCCGACCAGCGTGTCGGCACCTTTATGTGGAACAACGCCGAGCACCTCGAGGCCTACCTGGCGGTGCCTTCCATGGGCGCGGTGCTGCACACGCTGAACATCCGGCTCGGGACGGCCGAGGTCGGCTACATCGCCACCCACGCGGAAGACCAGATCGTCATCGTGGACGCGTCGCTGGTCTCCAGGTTCGCCGAGATCTTGCCGCATGCGCCCACGGTCAAGCATGTGATCGTGACCGGCGGGCCGCTCGCCGAGACACCCGGCGCCGACCAGCTCACCGGCGTGAGCGTGCACAGCTACGAGGACCTGCTCGCCACCGAGGCTGACTCCTTCGGCTGGCCACCGCTCGATGAGCGGTCAGCTGCGGCGATGTGCTACACCAGCGGCACCACCGGACACCCGAAGGGCATCGTCTACAGCCACCGGTCCAGCTACCTGCACTCGATGGGCGCCTGTCTGGGGAACGCCTTCGCTCTGTCCGAGCGGGACCGCGTGCTACCCGTGGTGCCCATGTTCCACGCCAATGCCTGGGGCCTGGCCTACGCCTGCCTGCTGTCCGGCGCCGCCCTGATCATGCCCGACCGGGACCTGCAGCCGGCCACGCTGGTCCGGCTCATCGGCGACGAACATGTCACCGTCGCCGGCGGGGTGCCGACGATCTGGGCGGGTGTCCTGGCGCACATGCGGGCCGAGGGCGGCGACCTGTCCCCGCTCCGCCTGGTCATCGCGGGCGGCTCCGCGGTGCCGCATGCCATGCAGGTCAGGTACGAAACGGAGCTCGGCGTGCGGCTGCTGCAGGCCTGGGGCATGACCGAGACGTCGCCACTGGCCAGCGTGGCGAACCCGCCGCCCGGCGTCAGCAAAGAGGAGGAGTGGTCGTACCGGGACAGCCAGGGCCGGCTGTTCTGCTCCGTCGAGGGCAGGCTGGCCGGGGACGGCGGGGCGCTGCTGCCGAGCGACGGCGAGGCGGTCGGCGAGATCGAGGTGCGCGGCCCCTGGATCACCGGCTCCTACTACAAGGACGACGACCCGGCCAAGTTCCATGGCGGCTGGCTGCGTACCGGCGATGTGGGCACGATGGACGAGCACGGCTTTATCCGGCTGACCGACCGGGCCAAGGACGTGATCAAGTCCGGCGGCGAATGGATCTCCTCGATGGAACTCGAGAACATCCTGATGGCCCATCCCGACGTGGCCGAGGCCGCGGTGATCGGGGTCGCCGACGACAAGTGGGGCGAGCGGCCACTCGCGGCGGTGGTGCTGCGGTCCGGTGCGGAGGTATCCGCCGAGAAATTGCGGGCCTTCATGACCGAGCAGATCCCGCGCTGGCAGCTTCCCGAGCGCTGGTGCTTCGTCGCCGAAGTGCCCAAGACCAGCGTCGGTAAGTTCTCCAAGCGGCAGATGCGGGAGGCATACCAGCGCGGCGACTACGAGATCATCGAGGTCCGCTGAACGCCCCGGCAGATGCTTTGCCTGAGCTGGGTCTTTGCCGGTACGCTATGGCCCACCGCACACCCGCGTGCGGGTGGAGGATTCGCCTAGTCCGGTCTATGGCGCCGCACTGCTAATGCGGTTGGGTGTAACCACCCTCCGGGGTTCAAATCCCCGATCCTCCGCAGCTCGCAGGCCCTCTCCCAGTACTTGCAGGGACAGGGCCTGACTCACGAGGCAGCCCAAGGTTGCAGTTTGGGTTGCAGTTCCGCTCATTACTGGCCCCACAGCGCGTCGCTCATCCGCTCGCTCGCGTCCTTCATCTGGAGCNTGGCCACGTGGGTGTAGCGCTCGGTTGTCGTCACCCTCGTATGGCCAAGCACCTCTTGGACGACGCGGATGTGCACGCCCTGCTCGATCAGTAGCGTCGCGGCTGTATGCCGGGCGTCATGGACCCTTACGTCCCGCACTCCGGCCTGTCTGAGAATCGCCTTCCAGGTCCGCCAGTCCTCGGTCCGTTCAATCGGACCACCATGCCGCGTGGCGAAGACCAGATCGTGATCCATCCAGGCGTTTCCCGCCCTCAGCCGTTCGGCTGCCTGCCTCTTGCGGTGCTCCTTAAGCAGCTCCAGGACC
>JGI26340J50214_10000465_pt1 | contig 14215 bp, 12 predicted proteins | sample BogFormECP12_OM2_FD_50214 | JGI IMG/M metagenome (IMG submission 50214)
TGGGAATCAGTTGCCGGACCGCGACGATCGACGCGGGTCGCCGGGCCAGACCCCATCTTAAGACTCGGATGCCCGTTAGCCCGCAGGGCAGTAAGAGACTTTAAAGCCGCTCTTTCTTTAGGATTGCCTTTCTGCCGGGCGGCAAACAGAAAAAGGAGTGGAAGGGCTATAAAATACAGGTGGCCGAGACGGTAGCTTCCCAAAAGGATCAGAGCAGNTTTATCGCCTCGGTCGTTACGCAGCGAGCCACCGAGAGTGATGACGCTGGGCTGCCCGCAACGCTGCAAAAACAAGAGGCGCTGGGCTTGGAACAGCCAACGGAGATGTACACCGACGGGGCTTACATCTCGGGACGAGCAATCCAAGAAGCCCAAGAGGCCGGGTGGCAACTGGTGGGACCGGCTCAACCAAGCGCTTCTCGCGCCGGGCTAGCAAAGGAATATCGAATTGAAGCCTTCGATATCAGCATTACCGAGCGAAAAGCGCTCTGTCCCGATGGAAAGACCAGCACCAATTGCAGTAAGCTCACTGAGGAGAAAAGCGGTAAAGTCACCTATCGTTTTGAGTTCGGGAGCCAATGTCATAGCTGCCCGCATAGAGCAGCCTGCGTCCCGAGCGCTCAACCCCATCGCACCATCCTTGTCGGAGCCTACCACGAAGAGTTGCAGCAGCGACGGCGCGATCAACAGAGCGAAGAATTTCAGCTTCGAATGCACCAACGAAACGCGATCGAAGGAACCATTAGTGAGTTAGTGCGGGGCTATGGTCTGCGGCGCGCCCGCTACAAAGGATTCGCAAAGGTGGATCTCCAAAATCAGCTCATCGCCAGCGCGTGCAATATAAAAAGATGGTTCCGAAAGCTGCTCGGAACCGCTTTTGGGGGTCAAAACGAAGATCTCGGGCTGAACGGTTCTTTTGCCCAGAGCGTTTTGGCCGACTTTTTTGCTCCGACCGATCCGTGGAGCTTTCCGGAAAGAAGATTTGCCTGAAGCGGCCGAGAGAGCGCAAAAATTTTATCGTTTCCCGATGTTTTCGGCGTGACTCGCTGGTCAGAATTTGATTTCCTACTTGGTTCGACTCGGCAGGATGCTCTTCAATGGGAACGCGGGTTTTTCACCGGAATCGAATCATGAGATGCGACCCAAATGACCATCGTAAGGTCCGCTGTGCTTACGGAGCACGGAGCAGCGCTCGCTCCGTTCCTGGCAACGTGCTAAACTGCACAAGCCGATGATTGACCAAATCAAGCGATTTAAGTACGCGCAACCTTTCGAACCATTTGACATTGAACTTTCAAGCGGACGAGTGGTGCGGGTCGACACTCCCGATCACGTCGCATTCTCCGAGTTCGGAGCGGGACGCGTCTCAATCCTAAATGACGATGATACGTTTTCGGTGGTTTCTGGACTGCACATCGTGAACGTCGGCAAGATCCAGCGGAGTTAAGGGCTAGCGTCCGTGCCTGTTTTTTGTCCCCTTCACGCGGGAGCAAGAAAAAGCGCGGTGCACGGGGTTAAATCGGGTACGAACTCCAGCGGTAGCTACTGAGTGCCTCGACTCGCGCTTTGACCAGTTCGCGGCTTGGTCCAGTCCCGCTAACTTCAAGTTGCCTTTCCGCGCCCGATCGAGCCTCGTGGCCGCCCAAGGCTCTTACCCGTACGGGATTGAGGTGAATGTACCGATTGATAATCAATGCGGTGTTTTCCGGCTCATGCAGGATCGCTTTGAAGCGCCCTTGGACTAAGGGCCCGGACCGTTGCCACCGTCGATTGAACCAAGCCCCGTACGACAGGTTCAGCCACTGCATCGCTCGGCTCAGATTGGCCTGGGGCGTTTGAAGCTGCAGATGATAATGGTTACCCATCAGAACGTAGCCGTGAATCCGTACTCCGAATCGGCTCGGAAGGCACCCCAGCAGCTCTAGAAAATGTGAGTTCGACCCCTCGTCTGGAAAGATTTGCCGGCGTTCCACCCCCCGGTTGAGTACATGATACCAACCATCCGGCACATCGATACGCAAAGAGCGCGCCATAACGCCCCAATTTTTACTCGGCACCGCGGCTTAGAGGCAAGTATAATGTTGAAAATTGAGATTTGACCCCAGCCGACCCACTATTTCCCGTTTATACCTTACCACTTCGACCAACCCGGCTCGGCAGCATCGAGCCGATGGCTAAAATCCGGGTGTGAACGCAGCAAAACTCGATAGGTCCGAGCGACGTAACGCTTGCGTTCATTTGCCTCGTTGATGATCTGACGGGCCAATGTAGCAAAACCCTGATCCGGAAATTCAGTTACGTTGAGCCGCTCTGTGATCGCGTTCAGCGCATTCATGTCGTCGGCCTCTCCGCGTTTAATCGAGAGCATCAGGTAATTCAGATATCTGCCAAGCGCCTGCTGCTGCAGTAGCCGGCTTTGATCCATTTGTATCGCTCGACGTAAGATACCAGTATGGGCGGGCCCGGCCAACGCTCCAAGAGATGTACCTGCGATGCGAGGAGCTATCAATCTAAGCGTCGCGAAAACCTGTTTAACTGTGGGACCGAAATTGTCAGATCGCGGGTCGAACTCCGCTGCCGGAATCGTCGCGATCACTGGTATCAGTTCGGGAGCCACAATCGTGACCAGCGCGAGTCCGCCGCTGTCATACGCCGCCGGATGGACGCTGAACGCGTACTGGCGCAACTCGCTTTCGGTCAACTTTGGAAGGGCACCGGTTCTGAATCGCGCGACAACAAAGTCTCGCAAGGGTTCCTGGAGTTTTATTGTCGTCCTGCGAACCCAGTCGGCTGTCTGAACGTTGGCCATCAACTTCTCGTTGGTGTTGAACGCCACACAATAGAATTTGCCGTAAGCAATGGGGTAGCCTTTGTTTCCCCATGGACCAAGGTATTGGTCCAGCTCCTCGTAAAATGTCCATGGTTGGACAGACTGAGGATGTCCAGCTATAACTGAAGTCAAACCTGCTTCGAGCGCCCTGATATTTTCAGGAGTCGGTCGCGCGGTCTTTGTGGGCAACGAGAGAGACATATTCTTAATCCCAAGTCGTACGGGACAGCATAAGGAAATTGATATCGCATTACAATTGTTGTTCAGCGCTGTCGCGCTGTGGCATGAAGCGCCGCGGGCGAGGCAGCATTGTTCACAAAACCTCAAAGGGAGCCGACGCCTTGTTTCATTCCAATTTTAGTCCCATTTTGCTCCCGAGCCGCTTTATAAGCGGCTCTATCACGCGAAAATCTCATCCGCCGCGGCGGATGAGATTTTCGCGCTAGCACCATTACTGATTGGAGCCGGAAGTTCCATTGTCTGATGCTGAAACATGTGAAGCCTTCAAATGCAGCAGAAGATGCGCGCAGGTAAGCCAAATCAGCCGACGTCTGGACCCGTATTGCTGGACGCGATCGACATCACGGTTCGCGCAATCGAAGACCGTGCCAGGCTCTACCGGAACCTGGTGGTGGCCGTCAGCGCGGTATCGGTGCTGTCGATTATCTTGGCGGTTGTCTTTCGCCAGTGGCTGGCACTCACAGGGCTCGTGCTTCTTGTGCCGCTAACCGGCGGATTCCTGTTTTTCGACAGTCGTCTTGTGCGTCGGCGGAGAGCCGGAATCGTCGAGATGATGGGTTTGCGAGGTTTGGACAGCGCGACGTTCCTGAAGACGATTTCAGGGTTTCGTCATCTCCCTCCAAGCGCTCTGAAGGCAATGCTTGTAACGATACCTCCCAGCATAGTTCGACTCCTCGAAACGCCTTGCACCTCGTCTGGTTTTTGACCGGAAAGGATTCTTAAGATGCGAACCCGTGGCGGTCCTCAATTCTACCTTACCACTTTGACCAACCTGGTTCGAGCTGGTGATAAAAATCTGGGTGGGACTGCAGCAAAGCTCGATAGGTTTCAGCGACGTACCGTTTGTGTTCATTCGCCTCGTTGATAATTTGTCGGGCCAAAGTAGCGAAACCTTGATCCGGAAATTCAGCTTCGTTGAGCCGATCTGTGATCGCGTTCAAGGCATTCATGTCGTCGGCGTTCCCACGTTTTATCGAAAGGAGCAGGTAATTCAGATATCTGCCGAGCGCCTGCTCGCGCAGTATCCGGCCTTGATGCATTTGTATCGCTCGGCGCAAGATACCATTATGGGCAGGCCGGCCAGCGCTCCAAGGGAGGTACCAGCGATACAAGGAGCTATCAATCTAAGCGTCACGAAAACATGTTTAACTGTGGGAGCGAGATTGTCAGATCGGGGGTTGAACTCGGCTCTCGGAATCGTCGCGATAACTGGTATCAGTTCGGGGGCAACGATCGTGACCAGTGCGAGCGCGCCGCTGTCATACGCGGCTGGATGTACGCTGAAAGCATATCGGCGCAATTTGCTTTCGGTCAACTTTGGAAGGGCACCGGTCCTGAATCGCGCCACGACAAAGTCTCGCAGCGGTTCCTGGAGTTTTGTGGTCGTCCTGCGAATCCGATCGGCTGTCAGAGCGTTCGCCATTAGCTTCATCGAGAGCAGAAAACTCCGCTTAGGAACAAATGAACTGAATCTCTAATTTTGTTCACTTGCATTTAGTATTGATCGGCGGCCCGCAAAATGTCCAAATAAGGCATGGCTCAATTTGAATATTATGGTTTAAACTGTGAACCGTATGACACGTGTCGCAGAGCATAACGGTTGGCAGCGCGCCCACCTCAACTTGGGCTTGTTAATTAGCAATTTGGGAGATTTTATGGCGAGATGTTCGCAGACGATTCGGTCATTGCGGGTCATTACGCCGCTTTGTGAAAATGTTCTCCTCGTTACCGGATTCCGCGACACGCAACAGATTAGCCATCTCCTTTCTTTTCAGCTAACGTTGATCGGAGGAGATTCGAGCATGGTCGATTTCAACGGATATTCTCAAAGAGGTTTTTCTGCTAACCTGCAGCGCCCAGGGGGCTACGACCTTATGCGAGCCCATGCGCCCTTTCTTGATCGAAAGTCAGAGCGCCAACGAACTGCTCGAATTCGCCACTCAGGCCGAGGGGGGTTGTGACATCTGAATCGATGATGCTATTTGGGCTTCCGCTGCGTTCGAAAGGTAGCTAACCAGCGATGTTTACCATCCGCTCCGCTCAATTGGAAGCGCTGGCGAAAAGCCACAATGCCGCCGCCCTGGCGACGGCTCTGGCGAACAATAGCCAAAACGTGGTGACCGGAGAGACCACGGGTGAAGTGCGCGCAACCGATGATCGCGGAAATACGACCCACTACCAGCTAGATAATCGCGGGCGGCTCAACAGAGTGCAAATGCCCAGTGGACGAGTGTTCGAGTGCTCGTACACCCCGCTTCATCAACTGAAGGCTCTTCGGTCGAGCCAGGGTCTGAGTCTCGATTTCGAGTATCACGAACTAGGCGGTCTGGGAGCGGTGAAGCTTCCAACCGGCCAGTCCTGGCAGTTCGAGTGGAGCCCGGCTCGGGACTTGAAACGGTTTACCTATCCGGACGGTTCGACCGTTAAGTTGGAATACGCCGGTCCCGGTCAGGTCACCACCATTACCGATCGGGCCGGGCATGCCGCCTGCTTTGATCGGGATACGTCCGGTCGAATCACTGCCTTCCGCGACCCTAACAACCACCGGACGACCTATTCGTATGGTCAGTGGGACCGTCCCGACCGCATTAACCGACCGAATGGCAGTACTGAAGAGATCACGCGAGACTCCCGGGGCAGGGTTATTGAGTCCGCTGTCAACGGTGCGCCGTGGGCCAGCATGGACTACGATGGCGATGGGCGTCTCACAGGGGTCCGCTACGCGGACGGCCACTTCGTGCAGTTCGAGTACGACGACGCGGGCCGAGTCGTGCAAGCAAAGAATCCGGCGGGAGTCGTTAGGCGAATCTACGATAAGGCCGGGCGGCTTTTGGCGGAAGATCAGTTGGGAAAGACGGTCCGCTATGCATATAACCAAGCTGGCAAGCTCGTCAGGTTGATCTCTCCGGACAACGGCGTTCTCGTTTTCGGCTACGACGCGGACGCGCGATTGAGCGAAGTCACCGATTGGGACGGCGGACGGCATGAGCGGGCCTATGACTCCAGCGGGCACGGCTTTACGCACCGCCACCCGAATGGCACCGTAACGCGTGTCGCGGCCGCCGCAGTGGGACCACCCACCGCGGTCACGGTGAACTTGGGCGGTAGTCGACGCGAGTTCTCGCTCAACTTTGCTTACACGCCGAACCTGCAACTTGCGACCGTTATCGACTCGGAACTCGGGACGCTGCACTATACTTACGACGACGCAGGGCGCGTAGCAAAGTGTCGCGCCCAATTTGCTCGTTTGACAGACTCGTTCTCTTACGACGCGAACGGAAATCGCATGCGAACAGGAGAGGCAGCGGAATTCGACGCTCTCAATCAAATGACCGGAGCGGATGGATCGCGCATGGGATATGACGAGCGCGGCAATTTAGTCGCTCTTTCCGACGGGCGCGGCGCGACTCGTTATCACTTCAATGGGCAGAATCTGCTGACCCGCGTCGAGTTGCCCGACGGTCGGCGAATCGAATACACCTATGACGCCTTTGCACGACGAATCGCCAAGAGATGCGGTGACGAGGTGACCCGTTACATCTGGGCGGGCGATCAACTCTTGTCAGAGTGGGTAGACCAGGCTGGCAAGATTGAGCGACGAGACTACCTTTTCGAGCCGGATTCGTTCGCACCGTTGGCGCAGCGCGTCGACGGCGTTATGTACCAATACCACCCCGATCATCGCGGCATGCCGCGTTTGCTCACAGACCCGGCGGGGAATATTGCGTGGTCCGGCGTCATGAGTGCGTTTGGCGTCGTCGTCGAAACGATTCGCAGCGTGCGGCAACCGCATCGCTTGCCGGGCCAGTATCACGATGAAGAAACGGGACTCTATTGCAACCGCGCGCGTTACTACAACCCGAGGCTCGGCCGCTACCATTCGCGCGATCCGCTTGACTTGATGGCCGGATCGAACTGGTATGCCTACGCAGAAAACGACCCAGTCAATGAGAGCGACCCGCTAGGCTTGGTCGATTGGACAAAAGTGGGCTTGGCGGCCGCAGCCATTGTCGCGGGGGCAGTCATTGTGGCCGTCGCAGCCCCCATTGTCGTCGCGGCACTGGCGGGCTCTGCCGCGGTTGCGGTTGGCGCCGCGGCGGGCGCGGCCTTTATCGGTGGCGGAGCGTTGATTGGTGGCGGTATTGCAATGGGCATGGCCCCAGATGGCTGTAAGAAATGCCAGTGGGACGCCTTTAAGAGGGGAGCACTTATGGGCGCTGGTGTGGCGGCAGCGGCGCTCCTAATGCTCTCTACTCCCGCCGGCCCGGCGCTCGCTGCTGTCGGGGTCGGGGCAATAAGCTCCGGCGCCGTGTCCGCCAGTGCGATAGGGATTGCAATCGCAGCGGCAGTTGGTATCACGGCCGGATCGTCGTCTGGCGGCGGAGGGGATGGAGACGAAAATCAAGGCGCGGACGAAGGCAGACAGGACAAAAAATTGTCAAAAGGAGAAATCAAGAAGCTTCAGGACAATGGTATTGACCCTCACGACCTGAAACCAAAAATTGGAGGAAGTAAGTATGATCTTTTTAAAGACGAAGACGGCAATGTATTAGTTAAACCAAAGGACGGCAGTGGACCTGGAGATCCGACTGGTATCAACCTTAACGACTACGATTAAAACATCATAAGCTTTTTATCCATGGTGAAATGAAAGTATCAAAGTGTTTGAAGTAACTTCCCGCACAGCCGGTTTAATTCTAATCTAAGGATGACTAACTTAAGATATCCGTAGGCGATTTGTCGAGGAGGACGGTCTGAATGGGAAGAACGGTCCCTTGCACTATTGAAGTGGAGTTGAAACTATGAGCATAGAAATATTGGTATCATTTCGAATCCTCTCTCGTGAGAAGCATCCAGATTCAATTACGCAACAACTTAATATAGCACCAAGTCAGATTTGGTTGAAGGGACAGAGACGTCATCCTAAAGCTACTATAATCCATCAGGAAAACGGATGGGAATTGAGGTCTCGACTTCCCAAAAGCGCTGGACTGCAAGAACAAGCTGATGAAATTATAAACAGGCTGTTGCCCACGCGTAGAGTCTTGGCGAATATGCCCTGGCCTAAAGTGTTATCGGCAGCCGTATCCATTCACGGTGACGATCGACCAGCGCTCTACATTGAAGCCGGTCTTGTACAAGCAATCGCGTCATTGGGAGCCAGTATTGACATCGACGCGATTTATTATCCTTGAGCTTGGCGATCGAGGGGTTGCCTGCATGAGCGGCTTGGCCCACTGCGTCGCATCCGAGGCTTAGGAAGTGATCGTCAGAGTGGCGAATCCCGAGTTCCGCAGGACTGCGGAATTTCGGAAGGCGAACATTGGCAATCAACTTCTAACGGGGAACACCGGCACGGGTTCCCGGGTCACGGTGCCGCGCAAGAGTGAAAACTGGAGCAGGGTTTCGGCGTCTTGCGCCTCCACTAGAAATTGCCGTACAGGACCAAAGAAAGTCGCGGCTTCCTCTGCGTTGCAGGTCGGTAGGAAAATTCGCAGCACGCGCGGATCATAAAAGCGAAAGTATAGCTCGCGACCGTCTTCCGTTTGCACAAGAAGAAAATGCCGAAAATGTCGCCGCGTTTCTTTAAAGTCCGCCCTAGATTTGATATAGATTCCCCAACTTTTGCCCCAGCCCTCACGCAACAAAGTCTCGACGATCGGCGACTTCGAAGGAAGTTCTACAAGATATGGAGCGAAGTTCGCTAATTCTTCGCCTTTAGCTCCCGCATAAAGTGATTGATATGGTTGGCCGCACGACAGCAGTATCTCGCGGACTTTGGAGTCTCTTGCGGCGTCAAGAATCGCAAACAGTGGCTCCGGGTGGGTCGCGAGGACATCAATTAACTTGCGAGGCCAAGTTGTCTGGCCTGAGGGACGAAGCGGTTGGGTCGTTGGGGTCTGATCCCGCTTTTCAATCAGAAATCCCCGGGGCTGTGAACCGGGCGCGACTGTCGTCGGAACTTCCGAGTCGCGTTTCACTCGAACGACGAAGCGCGTTTCGCCGACGGTAATTTTGTCGCCATTTCGAACCGCCGCGCGTGTAATTTTTTGACCATTGAGGAAAGTGCCGTGAACGCTTTGTAAATCCTCAATGCCACAGCCCCTCTCATCCCACCAGAACGCGAAGTGCGACTCAGACATTAGGATGTCGGCGCGAACCGCGATGTCCGCAGCGGCACCGCGACCGATACGCACACGGTGACCGGGCGGAATCGGATATTTCTCTCCGCCCAATGCCCCCGAGATGATCTCTAAACTAACCTCCATGATGCGCCTGAACTATGAGGGCCTCAACCTGGACATTGCTCGGCAAACGGAGCGCCCGACTCCGCTGCGCTCTGTAGCACGCTTCCCTGCGCAGGAACACCGATCATTACGGTTGGGCAACCAACCGTAATCACGCCTCCGTGCACGGTCGGATCGCCGACTCGCGCGGCCATGACGCCGCCGATCAACACCGTAGGGGAACCCATTACGATGCTGTCAGGCGGACCGACACATGTACACATGTCAGTCATGCGTGCGGCTGGTTGGCCGCCGATGAGCACCGTCGGGCACCCTGCCGGCAAAATTGGGCCGCCGACGTGCGGGACCGGGGGCGTACCAGGTGTCGCCATCGGGCATGTATGCATATCACCGACCCTTGCAGCTGGAGGCATAACTGATTTTTGATGGAATGTTCTGCTAACAGTTGATCATAACCATCCCTCCCTTGATGGTGTGAACTGCGTCCGCTTGGGAAGTGATGGAGGCGCCCTTGATCGTCACGCTAGCGTCACCCTGTATCGTAACGTTTTGGCCATGCAAAAGTATGTTTCCGTCCTGGGCCATCCAGAGCGTACTTGCACCAACGTGAAGCTGAATGCTTGTGGCCGCCTGAACGTAGATATGTTGGGCGTCGGCTGAAAGGACAATCGCCCCCCCAGTGGACTTGATAGTGAGATTTCCTTTTACCGTTGTGTCTTGCGTCGCGTCATATACCTCTTTCAATGCGCTCTCAACATGGTAGTCGGCTGTACCCGCTTTCACGTCGTGCTTATACGTTCCTTCACTTATCTCAATTTTTGAATTATTTTTTATCGTTTCTGTCTGATCGTGCCCAACCGTTGTGTCCATGTCATATTGAGCATGGATGCTGATCTTCTCCTTGCCCGCGGTATCATCCATTGACATCTCATTGGATCCATTCCCTTTGTAGGTATTGGATTTGAGTCCACAGATTACCTTTTTATCTGGTAGCGTATTTGCCGGCATGGTTTCTCGATTGTAGACGCTGCTGATGATCACCGGTTCGTCCGGATTACCTTCGACAAAAGCAACGATTACCTCCTGGCCGATCCGGGGAATATTAAGACTCCCCCATCCCTTTCCCGCCCACAGCGTACCGACCCGCAGCCAGCACGAACTGTTCGCGTCCTTTTTACCCTGTCGATCCCAGTAAAACTGCACTTTCACCCGGCCGTATTTATCGGGAAAAATTTCCTCCCCCGGCGGACCGGTTACCAGGGCGTTTTGGACTCCTTGGACGAAGGGTTTTGGCGTTCTGCGTGGAGGCCGGTACGGAAGCTGGTACGGTATGCAGGTAAATATATTCGAATAGTTAAGGTCCGCTCCATTCGATCCGGCCCGATAAGGATTGACCATTGAAGCGTCGTGTGTAACCGCCACGAGCACGTAGTCACCGTTGGCATCGAAATGGCGCTCCAAAGTGAATTTCTGTCCGGCGACAAAATTTCTGCAGCCAGAACTTCCATGGACCGTCAGCGATTGAACCGCCTCGGCCTCCATTCGAAGTTTTACTGTTCGCTTGTTATCGTCGAGAATCTTTTGCAACCGTTCGGGTTGCTCCCCACCGCTGGGGTTAATTCCGTCGAATCGAACAGCATATCCGCCCGGGAAGTCATAGATTTCGAGCGGCTCACTCGCCTGGCCCGTCAATTGATGCGTCACCGTTCCGGCTTGAACCGACGCCATCATGGACTCTTTAGCCTCAAGATTCTGGGTTGGCTGCTGAAAATTATGGTCCCAAAGCGAATATTTGGCCGAGCGCAATGCCTGAGTCTTTCGCCACTCAAAGATGTGATCCCCTTGCGGAGAGCCGCCTTCTACCACGTCGTATTTGGCTTTGGTCAGCCCGGGGACATCGATGTGAGCTACCGAACTGTCCGCGATGATCATTGTATGACCACTGTCCGTGTGCTTGAAAAAATAAAAGATTCCCTCCTCCTCCATCAGCCGGCTCGCAAAATCGAAATCGGTCTCGCGGTACTGAACGCAGTATTCCCGGGGCTCGTATTGGCCGCGAAGTTGAAAATCGCAATCGAATCCTTGGAGCACCTTTTTAAGGATGTCAGGGACTGATTTTTGTTGGAAAATCCGGCTCTGGAACCGCCGTGTGAGGAGCCAAACTTGCGGAACAACTTCAGCATAATAACTCGTAAATTCTTCGTTGCGATTCCCCTGACTGAATCGTGCGCACATTCCATTGAAGTAACGCCATTCAACCGCCTCACCTTCGCCTGGAGTGGCAACGCTAAGAGCTATACCGTTTCCGACGAGCTGGCTGAAATCGATTACGGTGGAATTCTCAGCGATCAGGTTCAATTCGAATGAAAACAGGGTACTAATCTCCTCGTGGCCACGGAACCCGGTAACTAAGAGTACATTGTCGCCAAGCGGTGTTGTCACCTGCAACGGACGGTTTGTTTGTGTATATGTCGGCATAGTTTCCGCTAGCTGGCGATTGAAGTTTTAACTCGTTCTCATCCTTGATCTTGAATGTTTATTCGGGAAGCAAATTATAAGCTGCCACAAGGACCCGGGATAGCGCCGCGTCCTCAGCCAAAAGACCAACTGTAAATACGAGCTACCCAAATTACTTTGCGGATAGAACATGTCCCTTCACTCATCGAGACTTAGGACGAAGAGAATCCTTTCTATTCGTATGTGTAGGCGAAGTTTCCATCTTTCACCGTCACTGCGACTTTTTGCGGCGGAGTTCCTTCCATCAGGCGGGTTAACAGTTCCCGGCTTACCTCCGGTAACAACGTCTGTGTAAGAATCGCGTCGACCATTCGCCCGCCGCTTTCGACCTCCGTGCAGCGGCTCGCAATCAAGTCGACTACTGAATCGTCGTAGCTGAACGTGATATCGCGATTCTCGGTCACACGTTTCTGGATGCGACTGAGCTGGAGCCGGATAATCGAACGCAGCATCGCGTCGCTGAGCGGATAATACGCTATGACAACAAGGCGGCCAAGCAGAGCCGCGGGAAACACCTTCAACAACGGCGTGCGAAGAGCCTTTGCGACACCTTCCGGAGAAGGCATCATCTCAGGATCCTTGCACATGTTCATGATCAAATCGCTTCCGACATTGGTCGTGAGAAGGATGATCGTGTTCTTGAAATCAATGAGCCGCCCTTCGCCATCCTCCATCATTCCTTTGTCGAAGACCTGAAAGAAGATTTCATGCACGTCCGGATGCGCCTTTTCCACTTCATCCAGTAACACCACGCTGTAGGGACGACGGCGAACCGCTTCCGTCAGGATTCCCCCCTCCCCGTAGCCGACATAACCGGGAGGTGCCCCTTTCAATGTAGAGACGGTGTGTGCTTCCTGGAATTCACTCATGTTGATCGTGATGATGTTGCTCTCACCGCCGTAAAGCGTTTCGGACAGTGCCAGCGCGGTTTCGGTTTTACCGACGCCGCTGGGCCCGGCCAAAAGGAAAACCCCGATTGGCTTGCCAGGATTATCGAGCCCTGCGCGCGAGGTTTGAATTCGTTTGGCGACTGCCTCGAGGCCGTGTCTCTGTCCGATCACTCGCTTCTCGAGACTGTCCGCGAGACTCAGCACGGCCTGAATTTCGTTTTTGACCATCCGTCCGACTGGGATGCCGGTCCAATCAGCAACGACCGACGCTACGGCCTGCTCGTCGACGCTGGGATGAATGAGAGGGTTCTCGCCCTGCAGGGCGGATAGCTCTTTTTCGGACTCCCGAAGTTTCGCGAGGAGCGCATCGCGCTCTTCCGGCTGGAGCTGTTCCACTTTCGTCTCTGGACCTTTGGTGTCTCCGTTTTTCGGCGGAGCGGTTTCGCCATCCAGCCTCAACTTTCGCCGGAGCTCGAGAATTTCGTCGACAACCCCCTTCTCCTTTTTGTAAGCAGCTTCCAGCGTGGCGAGGCGCTCTTTTTCTTTCTTAAGATCCGCCTCAAGATCCTGGGTTCTCTGCTCGTGATCAATTCCGATGGCCGATTCTCGATTGATAATCGCGAGCTCGCTTTCATAAGCCGATATCCTCCGGTGACAATCCTCCAGGGCCGGAGGAGTCGCGTGCTGGCTGATTGCGACCCGTGCGCAAGCGGTATCGATGAGACTGACAGCTTTGTCCGGAAGCTGGCGCGAAGGAATATACCGATGCGATAACCGAGCGGCGGCTTCCAGAGCCTCGTCGAGCAGATGCACCTTGTGATGCTTTTCCAGCACCGGCGCGAGTCCACGAATCATAAGAACCGCTTTATCTTCATCGGGTTCGTCGACCTTGATTACCTGAAACCGGCGCGTCAGCGCAGGGTCTTTCTCAAAATATTTTTTGTATTCGGCCCAGGTCGTCGCGGCAATCGTACGCAGCGTTCCGCGCGCCAGAGCCGGTTTCAGCAAGTTAGCGGCGTCACCTTGTCCGGCCGCGCCGCCGGCGCCGATCAATGTATGGGCTTCGTCGATGAAAAGAATAATCGGTTTCGGAGATGCCTGGACTTCATCGATTACCTGGCGCAACCGATTTTCGAACTCCCCTTTCATGCTCGCACCGGCCTGGAGCAATCCAAGGTCCAAGGTCCTGAGGCTAACCTCTTTCAAGGCGGGCGGCACATCACCGGCAACAATCCGCAACGCGAACCCTTCGACAACGGCTGTCTTTCCGACACCAGCCTCACCGGTTAGAATCGGATTATTCTGCCGCCGTCGCATTAGAATGTCCACGATCTGGCGAATCTCTCCATCACGACCGAGGATTGGGTCGATCTCACCTTTCCTGGCTTTATCAGTAAGGTTGACCGAGAATTTTCCAAGGGCCTCCTGCTTACCCATTTGACCGGGCGCCATTGCCCCGCTTGTTTCGCCGGGAACGGCCCCGGCGGCCCC
>JGI26340J50214_10000468_pt1 | contig 14143 bp, 11 predicted proteins | sample BogFormECP12_OM2_FD_50214 | JGI IMG/M metagenome (IMG submission 50214)
GCCCGCAACCTCGAGCCCTATCGCGGTTTCCACATCTTCATGCGTGCCCTGCCGAAGGTGCTCGAACAGAGGCCGACGGCGCAAGTGCTGATCGTCGGCGCGGACGGTGTCAGCTACGGGCGGCGATCCGAAAAGGCTGCCAGCTACCCGGCGCAACTGCTCGCCGAGCTGGACGGCGAGCTCGATTTGCGGCGGGTGCACTTCCTCGGGCACCTGCCATATCAGCAGTACTTGACGGTATTGCAGATCTCCCGGGTACATGTGTATCTGACCTACCCGTTCGTACTGTCTTGGTCACTGCTGGAGTCGATGGCGGCTGGATGTCTCGTCGTCAGCTCCCGCACACCGCCGGTAGAGGCAGTGATACGCGACGGGGAGAACGGACGGTTGGTCGATTTCTTTGACGTCGAAGGGCTGGCGGACCGCGTCGCCAACGCACTCGCCGGCGATAACGACAGCGTCGATAACGGCATCCGAGCGGCCGCACAGCAGACGGTCATCAGAGATTATGATGTGAATACGGTCTGCATTCCAGCCTATCTAGACTTGCTCCGCTCGCTGCTGCCGGCCCGCAAGGGCTTTTGAGGGAAGCGCGCCTCAAAAAGAAATGAAGGCAATCGGCAAGCGGCGTTGCGACCCCTCGCTCGTCGAGCCCGAGTCCCGCCTCGCGATCCTCGGGCCGCCGGCGATCACCCGCCGGATGTTCGAGCTGTGGCGGGCAGATCAGCGGCTGCAAGCCCGGTTCGATCTCAGAAATCCACTCCACCGTCGTGATTATCTGCTCTGGCTCAGCGAGGAAGGCCGGTCGGTCGGCCTCGATGAAGCATCGATCGCGGCGGCGGTGGCGATCATGCGGCGGGGGACCTCGCTTGTTTGCGCGCCACCGCGATGGCCATCACAGGCGAAGCGGGCGATCGTGCCCCCTAACGAAACGGTCGACGCATGGTTGGCGGAGCCGATCCCCTGGGAACTCGAGGCGCAGCCCAGGGGCATTCCGATGCCGCGTGTCCTCGCGCTCCTCTGGGAGCTGAGACAGGATGTGCGGCTGCACTTTCCCAATCGGACGCCTGCCGATGTCCGGAACTTTCTAGGCTGGTGCCTGACGCAGGGTGTTCGTGACCAATGCGTGCCGGTCGATTTGACCGAGCCGGGCCTCGCCGCCTTCCTGGACACGCCCGATCCCGAACTCGGCGGCCTCGCCGTCGCCGATTACCTGCCGGTGACCCGACTGATGCGGATCGTGGCGCCGCTCTATGACGGGCCGTACCCCGAGATCGCTCGGCAATTCCCGCACACCCGGCGGGCGTGCTTTTGCATCGGAATATGGGTTTGTGGGGTGCTGCGCCGGCGCTTCGGCTGGCCTGAGAGCTTTGTCCGACAGCCGTTGCAGTGGCTGTCGAGCACCGCCCCGGCGGCATCTGACGCGTTCGTGACGCTCAACAACCTGGTTCTCGGACTGTGGGAAATATATCCGAATCTGCAGGCCAGATGCCATCTCGGCACGCACGAGGGCCGGTCGGCCTTACTCGAGTGGTTCCTCGCCGAAGGAGTGAGAGAGGTCGAGCTCGACGATATTTGCGCGGTGGCTTCGGTTCAAGCCCTCACCCACCCAACCCCCAAGGCTGGGTCCCCCGGATCACAGTCCGGGGGGAGGCGGGTGAGGGTTCCTCCGGTACCGGGCGTTCGGTTCGCTCCGCTAGCGGGCGAGCCGGCAATAAAGCGCGATTTGTGCCTGATCGGATATGCCGACCTGGTCTCCGGTCGCGCCGAAGATTTGCGCATGAGCGCTCTCGCGCTGCAGCGGCAGCGCCGGACCTGGGCAATGCTCGACCGCCTTTCCGGAAAGATCGCGACCGAGCGCGGGGAGGCCGCCGCGGCCTTGGCCGAGCCCCCCGCCATAAATCTCGTTCACCTCAATGCCGACACCGCTTTGTTCGACTACCTCTTTCTGCGCGAGAGGGGGATTGAGAGGGCCTACACGATCGGCTATTGGGCTTGGGAGCTGGCCAAGTTCCCTGAGGAATGGGCCTCTTCCTTCGCCTTCGTGAACGAAGTCTGGGCCGCCAGCCGGTTTGCTTATGAAGCGATCGCACCGGCCGCGACGAAGCCGGTCTTTCTGATGCCGATGGCCGTCGCGCTCCCCCCCGCGGAAGCGGGCCTCAAGCGCGCCGATTTCGGCCTGCCAGAGGACAAATTTGTCTTCTATTTCAGCTTCGACTTTCGCTCCTTCGCCAGTCGCAAGAACCCGCTGGCGGCGGTCGAGACCTTCCGGCGTGCGTTTCCGCGACGCGACGCCCCGGCAGTGCTGCTGTTGAAGTCGATAGGCTCCGAGTGGAAGCCGGAAGAGCGCGACAACTTATTGGAGGCAATACGCGGCGACCCGCGGATCCTGCTGATCGATTGCGAGCTCACCCGCCCTCGCGCGACCGCGCTCCTTGCGCTGGCGGATTGCTTCCTGTCACTGCACCGCTCCGAAGGTTTCGGCCGCGGTCCGGCCGAGGCGATGCTGCTGGGCAAGCCGGTCATAGCCACCAACTACTCCGGAACCGCCGATTTCGCCACGCCGGAGACGGCGCTTCTCGTCGATTACGAGCTGGTACCGGTGGGGGAGGGGGAATATCCCGGAGCAACTGGACAAGTCTGGGCCGAGGCCGATATCGAACAAGCCGCAGCGGCAATGCGTCGCATTTCTCGAGATCCTGCGGTGGCCCGCAAGCTCTGCCGAGCGGGGTGCGAGCTTGTTTCCCGACGTTATCAGCCGCAAGTGGTAGGGAGACGGTACATCGAGCGCATCGCGGCCATCACAAAAGACTGTGGGTAGTTACATTCTAGGTTATTTCTGATTTTCCCTATAGAATTCCTCGCTTTTGAAGTAAGGTCTCGTACAGGTCTAGTCGTGCTTCGAGATTTCTTCGATCCACAAATATTATCGAGGATATACCAATCATTGGTGCTCTTCCGTCGACCCTGGCTGCATTGGCGCGCTCTTCTGCGGTGAGCTCCATCCCAATCTTAATGGAATTATAGCCGGGCACTAATTCACAACGAAGAAAATGAGTTGCCTCGACCTCGCTATTCGACGATACAGGCAATTTATGCACCTTTGGTCCGATCGTGTAAATCACCTGTTTCGACGCGAATATAGGTAGGATCCGGTAGGCGATCGCGCAAAGGAAGGAGGCGTGCTGCTTTTCAGGCCAGATGAATTCCAGGATTCCCCCATCGATTCCCAACCACGTTCCCCAGGCCTCGGGCTCTTTCCAGGCACCTATCCCCCGAAGTTCCTGGCCGTCGAAAAATTGACCGACCGATACTCCTGCCTGTGAAAGTGTGCCGGTATAAGCGGATCGGATATTCCAAAAAAGCTCATCCCCTAGATATGAACCAAACCCTTTGGGAACCCCACGCAATAGATACTCGCGTCCGGAAATTATCTTGACATAGGGGGTTTTCGCCGGCTGAGACGATAATTCGGATAACACCTCAAGATATTCTTCGGCAGCCTGGGTCCATCTCTTCGGTACGAAGCCTTGCCTTATGCGAAGGTTTAGGTTGGCGAGACGGGACCGATCCTCTATCAGTCCCTTGATGGTTTCGAAAGCCGCGCCGGTGTCAGTAGGGTCGATGTAGAGTGCGAACTCCTGTCCCGCCTCGGGCATCGACGACGTGTTCGAGCAGACGCACAGTTTTCCCTTACCCAGGCTTTCTGAAATCGGCAGCCCCCAGCCCTCGTACAGGCTTGGATATATTGTAAACATGCAGCTGTCGTAGAGTTCATCAAGCTCTTCGTCCGATACATCCGACTTTATTAGGATCTTGCCGCAGAGATTGTTTGTCGCAACAACATCTCGGATGAAGTCTTCAGATCGCCAACCAAAGCGGCCGACACAAACCAGTACGGGAGTTTCGTCGCCATAGCTGGATAGCAGCTTTCTCCAGATGTTGAACGCGAGGCGATGATTTTTTCGGCCCTCGATCGTTGACACAAAAAGAACGAAGCGTTCGGGCAACATATGAGAATGTGATGATCGAGAGCCATTGGGTCGGAATTCAACGATATCTGCCACATCGCGAAACTCGGTGGCATGGGTGATTACGTACGCTTCGGGAGGCGGGAGGCCTTCGGAACTAGCAAATCGCTCCAGATCTTTTCGCGTATTCTCGCTTACGCAGACAAACAGATCGGTCAGGCGGTAAGCTTGTTCTAGAAACACACGAAACACCTCTGCCGTTCCTTGGTCACATGTCTCGCGAGCATAGATCGGGATTAAGTCATGGACGACGCAGACAAATTTCGCACGCAGCTGACGTTTGATTTTGGTAATTTGATGAAAGTAATCGGGGTTTACCCATGCCGCACCGAGCAAGATGAATGTATTCTCTTCTGTTTCATCCGGCAGGGCATGGAAGAGCTGGGCCTCCGGGAGGATGCCATCTCGCGCGGCTTTTACGTCGAATTGTATGGTGCGATCAGGCTCGGGACGCGTTATGTCCTTGAGTAACCGAACAAAGTACGAATTGCTTAATTTCAGAAAACGAGAATTAGCTCGGTCCCAAGAAAGGCATGTTATCGAGGGGTTATCGCCGACGCGAAATAGCGCAAGAATAAGGCAGGCTTGGACCCGCTGAATCCCGGTAAGGTTAGCGTGGTGGCCAATATAAAAGACCAGATCAGATACGTCTAAAATAAGATTTCTGCCTATGCGCTGGGGTATCGAGTCGATAGGCTTGGCAACAATGGGGCGGTCGATTTGTTCGGAAAAAGCGGAGTCAATCCGCCCGACGAGCTTGGGCTCAACAGTATGGAGCGCTCGCCGTGCGGTTAGATTTTGTGCCATGATTGGACTCATCGGCCTCCGGTGCAAGGATTTGAGATAGGTAGGTCCACGGCGTGACCGACCGCCGGCCGGATAGATAGATGCGCAACTTTAAGAAACGGCAAACGCGAGACTTGGTTTGGGTGCCCATTCAAGTGGCCGTTTTGGCGCTTGTGACCTCAGCGGTCTTTATTACATTAAATGCTGTGCGATTAGAGCCAATGGAATCGGTATCGGTATACACAGCGCGCAAAACCGACCCGCATGCAGTGCGCTCGAATCACGCAGCGGCCGATCGTCTTCAGCGTTAGCCGCTTGTATACCATTTATCCCTTATATCCACTTCGTCTGTGCCGATACTGACTGCGAATCCACCCCTTTGAGTGGCCCGCGGAGAGGGCTTTGGATCAACTGGGGTAGAAGTGGGAACTCCGGATGACGCGTATTTACATCTGTTACGGGATTACTAAATCTGCCAGTACATTTGCCTGGCAGCTGATCAAACGAACCGCAATCAGTAGGGGGCTGCCCATTCCCAAATGTCGTTGTCCGGAAAACGATCCGAAGACGAGAGTCGATATCCTGTGCCCGCTGTTTCTGTGAGCAATGGCACCACTCTCCATTCAATCGCCTAAAACCGAACCTCCGCTTCGCATGAGCCCACCGGAGGCGGGCCTCTTTGTCGAGTTCTTGAGCACAGGCACATTATATCTGGAGTGGGGAGCTGGTGGCAGCACGCTTGCCGCAGTGAGGTCGAACGTGCGCCAGATCGTTTCCGTCGAAACCGATCGCGCGTGGATCGACCGGTTGAAGCAACATGAAGAAATAGCCAGCGCGATCAGCACTAAGAGGCTCATTTTCCGGCACGTCGATGTCGGCGCGGTTGGCCAATGGGGCGTGCCGATTGGAGAAGAAAGGATACGCAACTGGCCGCGATATGCCGTGGATCCATTCGTAGCGACGGACCTTAATTTTGACGTGATTCTCGTCGACGGCAGATTCCGCATCCACTGCTTGCTTGCCGTGGCCAGCTGTGCCGTCGACAGCGCGTCGATATTCCTTCATGACTACAAATTTCGCCACTCGTACACCACGGCTGACAAATATTTTAATACTGTAAAGCACGCAGATTCTGCAGTGGTTTTAATGAGGCGACCCAATATCAATCGCCGATCTCTCTACATCGATTTAGTCACTTCGCTTTATGACGTGTAGCGCCCGCTACATTGGCTCACTTCCGTTGAGAGTTGTCCAATTCCCTGAACAAACTATTTCTGGAGGCACATAAATGTCTACTCTACACACCTTGGCACCAATATTTGTGATGTCTTTCAATCGCCCTGATTATTTGGAGAGGGTTCTGAATAGCCTACGAGCACAAGTCGATTGCGATATCGATCAGCGAACGATTATCCTCTTTCAGGATGGTGCGGTAAACCCTTACAGCAATGAGCGACACGCATCCGATGACGAAATAAACCAATGCGCCGGAATCTTCCAAAGCCTCTTTCCTCATAGCCGAATTATGAGATCGCTGGTCAACCTAGGCGTGGCCCTCAATTTCGATCGAGCAGAGCGGCACGGATTCGAGGACCTTTCCGCAGAGTCGGTTATATTTCTGGAGGATGATCTGGTCCTTGGTCAGCATTATATATCTATTCTCGATAAGCTGATCGAAATGTTCGCGACCGATGAAAGAGTTGGGTATGCCGCCGCCTACGGTGATCACACAAAGTGTGTCCAAGATCAGCACGCGCATCGTCAGCAACTTATCGGATTGACCCATAACTGGGGCTTTGCCTTCTATCGACGCCAATGGCTCAGGATGCGCCCGTTTTTGCTCGAATACCTAAGCTTAGTGAGGGAGGTGGATTATCGGTACAAGGACGCGAAAGTGATATGCGAGTTATTTGCATCCTGGGGTTTTGGTTGTCCAGCGATCTCTCAGGACGCGGCAAAGACGATCGCGTGCTGCAGGATCAATGTCATCAAAATAAATACGTATACGTGCAATGCGGCCTATATCGGTGCGCATGGGTTACATATGAATCCGGGCCTGTTTGCGGAGCGAGGATACGATAAGACCGTCCTCTATGGACAGCCGGTTGCAGAGTTCGAGCAACTGGACGACAAACGATACCGGACGCTCCTTACTGAGCAGCAGAATTGGGCCGCCTCAAGGGTGGTGCGGGGCATCTGAACTATTCTTGGTAGAGCGCGGATTTTTGACCAGCGTGGAAGCTCGTGGGACAGCAGCTAGAAAGGATGAAACGTGAGGATCCGGTTGATGTGTTCGATAGCTTCATCGCTAACTGTGGGCTATATCCGGAACTTGAAGCGATATGCATTTCTAGATTGTGGTTGCGCTTCGGGTATTATTAACCTGTGCTCAACCATAGACTCGATCCCAACATTGATTACAAAGAGACGGGCTTCCAACGTTTTATAAGATTAGAGTGCGATCAAAAATTCAGTTTCACAAATGCTGCAATATAACCGTGGGACTTCCATTACATTGTGTCTTTGTACTCCAACAACATGAGGAACAACACGATGATATTTGATTTCGAGCAAGAAATCGAGCGACGTCTCTCACTATGCGCCTCCGAAGGAAACCTGGGAAAGACGATTTCTTTGCCTCAAATAGCAAAGCCTTACATGTTTGACCCTTCGGCCCAGTGGGATAGACGAGCCGAACTAGCACGTTTCGGCGTCGAGCTAACCGGCAAACCTGGGCAACGAAATATTATCGTTCTAGACGCCGACGCCCCTCCTCCATCCAGCAAAACTGTTATTCAACTCTTTGGCGGTTCTGATCAACTGATAGTATTAGATGGAGAACATCGTTTGATTGCGAACGTTCGTTTAGAATCACAAAATCAGACACTTGTGATTTCTAAGAGAACATCTCGACCATTTCATTCTAATTCTTTGATTCTTCGAGGCAACAACACTTCAGTAATAATCGGCTCTGAGACAACCTCTAATGGGTCGACGATTCTAGTTGATGGTCACAATACATGCATTTTGATTGGTAATGATTGTATGATTTCACACGGTAATGAGATTAGCGCCTCGGATAGTCACTCTATTTTTGATATCGATTCGCTGGAAAGCTTACCTACGGCAGCTAATGTCTTGATCGGGCGGCATGTTTGGATTGGCGCACATGTCTCTATTAACAAGGGAGTTCGCATAGGTGATGGAAGTATCGTTGGGACAAGGTCCGTCGTAACTAAAGATGTCCCGTCCGCATCACTCTATGTGGGCTCCCCGGCTCGTGAGCTAAAAACAGGAGTAACATGGTCACGCGAACGGTATGCCTCGGCTGCGGTTAAAATCTCAGTTCTTAAGAGCTTGGGTTTCCATAAATCTTGACACAGGTATGGCGGGTGTGCAATGGCTGGGTATCCATCCCGGTGAAGGTGATCGGCCTTTCTATATCTTACACACGCTACCGATCTCTCGGACTGGTTTTATCAGGGGATCAGTCAGCAATACGGCATTCCAACAGCGGTGCGGCATCCGTCGACATCCAGTGGGAATAAATCGGCGCCGACCGGCACCTGGCTGAAATCGACCGCGAACTTGAAGATTGCCGTGCCTTCGGTGATCTCGTCGAACAAGGCAGTAAACAGCGTCTGCGCGCCGGCCTTGATCGCATTGTCAATCTGGTGCAGGTATTCAAAACGATACACAGGTAATCGACAATGGTTCCATTATTGCACAAAGACAGTCTCGGGGTCAGTTTAGTGGTCTTACGCAATGGGGCGACCGCGTCGATTCTAATATTGGTCCTGCTCGTTTGTTTTTCCCTGGCAATCACCAGCGGCGCTCGTGCGCAAAACGTAGCCAGCCAAGTTCTCGCCTTCTACTACGGCTGGTATGGCAATCCTACGAACAGCGGCACCTGGCGCCATTGGAAAAATGTCGATCCCGTCAACAAGCACGTCGAGAACGCAGCGGACTTTCCGGCATACGGTGCCTATGACAGCCATGATCCGGCGATTGTCGACCGGCAAGCGGAGGCGGCGCGTGCCGCTGGGATCACCGGCTTTATTGCGAGTTGGTGGGGGCGCGACAGCTTCGAGGACCAGGGGATGCCGTTGCTCCTTGCCGCCGCGGGCAAATATAATCTCTCTGTCTCCGCCTATTACGAAAAAATTGCGGGCGACAATGCCGCGAGCCGCATCAACGCCGCGGTTGCCGACATCGATTATCTGCTAACCCATTACGGCGCCGACAAGGCATGGCTGCGCGCCGGCGGAAAGCCGGTCCTGTTCGTTTACGGCCGCGCCTTGCAGGAGCTTTCGCCTGCCTATTGGCAGCAGGTCATCGACCAGGTGCGGCGCGACAACCCGCGTGGCGTCGTGCTCGTCGCCGATTCACTGGACAGTAGGTTTGTCTCCGCATTCGACGGAGCGAGCACCTACAACATCACCGGCCAAACGCAGCACAAATTACCGCCGGAGATTCGCGCCTGGGCGCATGCCGCCTATCCGAAAATGGTCGCAGCGGCAGGCCCCGGGAAAATATCGACCGTGACCGTTATCCCCGGCTACGACGACCGAAGCACCGGGCGCCCGCCGCCCCGCCCAGTCACCGACCGTTGGAGCGGGGAGACCTACCGGGCGCTCTGGCAGGAGGCAATCGCCGCGGCACCGGATTATGTCTTGCTCACGTCATGGAACGAGTGGCACGAAGGCAGCGAGCTCGAAGCATCGGTCGAGTATGGGTCCCGCATCCTTGACGATACGGCGGGGCTGTCGCGAGAGTTTCTTGCTCGACAGAGGTGACCCAGTTACAGCGCGAGCTTGCCGGCAACGAGGATCAATGTCGCGGCAAGCGTGAAGCGCAAGACAGCATCCGGCACGCGCACGGAAAAATAGCTGCCGATGACGATGCCCGGCAGCGAGCCGGCGAGCAGCGCGCCGAGCAAATGCCAATCGATCGAGCCCAGCGCCCAGTGGCCGATGCCGGCGACGAGGGTCAGCGGCACCGCATGAGCGATGTCGGTACCGACAAGGCGCGCCGTCGGCAGTCGTGGGTAGAGGAAGATGATGGCGGTCGCGCCGAGCGCACCGGCGCCGACCGAGGAGATCGATACCAATAGGCCGAGCATCGCGCCGACCAGCGCGGTCAGAATGGCTGTTCGCCGAGGGGCCAATTCGCCGACATGCGCGGCCCAGAGCGCCAGGATCGCCTTTCGGAAGATCAATACCGCAGCAGTCGCGGCGAGCGCGCCGCTGAGCACCCCGGTGATCACGCCATGCGCCGCATGGCTGTATATGCCGAAATGCGATAGGGCGAGCAGAGCCAGAGCGGTCACCGGAACGCTGCCGGCAGCGAGCCGGCCGACGATTTGCCAATCGATGCTGCGGTTGAGGCCGTGAACCAGTGTCCCGGCGCTCTTCGTCGCCGCCGCGTAGAGGAGATCGGTGCCGACGGCAGTCGCCGGGTGAATGCCGAAGAGCAGGATCAGCAACGGGGTCATCAGGGAGCCGCCGCCGACCCCGGTCATACCGACCAGCAAGCTGACCCAAAACCCCGAGATCGAATAGTGCAGATCGACAGAGCGGATCATCGCCGGCGACTCTTCAAACGACTGCTAATTCCAGTCGGTCAGATGATCTCGCGGCGGCGCAGCTCCTCGAGGATGTACCGGGCGGCCGCTTCAGGCGGGGTACTCGTCGTCTCGACCCGGATTTCAGGAGCTTCGGGCGGCTCGTAGGGCGAATCGACACCGGTGAAGTTTTCGATTCGCCCGGCCTTTGCCTTGGCCTAGAGGCCCTTGGGATCGCGCCGGATGCACTCGTCAAGCGGCGTGTCGACAAAGATTTCAAAGAACGCGGTGGGGGCAGTCAATTCCCGCACCATTCGGCGCTCGGCGCGGAACGGCGAGATAAACGAGCAGACCACGATCAGCCCCGCCTCGGTCATTAGCCTGGCAACCTCGCCAACGCGGCGGATGTTCTCGACCCGGTCGGCATCGGTGAAGCCGAGGTCGCGATTGAGGCCGTGCCGCATATTGTCGCCGTCAAGCAGCATCGTATGCCGGCCCGCGGCAAGCAGCTGTTTCTCGACGATGTCGGCGATTGTCGATTTCCCGGCACCCGACAGTCCGGTCAGCCACAGTACCGCCGCAGCCTGTCCCTTCAGTGCGGCGCGCTGCTCGCGGTCGACGGTCAGCGCCTGCCAGCGGATATTGCTGGCCCGCCGCAGGCCAAAGGCGATCATCCCGGCGCCGGCCGTTTCATTCGTCAAGCGGTCGATCAAGATGAAGGCACCGGTGTGGCGGTTGGCCTTATAGGGATCGAACGCGACCGGCGCTGCGGTCGACAGGTTGCAGAACCCGATCTCGTTGAGGCCCAGGGTCCGGTCCGCCAACTGCGCCAGGGTCTCGACATCGATCCGATGCTTGAGCGCGGTGACGGTGGCCGGCACCGTGCGCGTGCCGATCTTCAACAGGTAGGAACGGCTCGGAACGAGGGGTTGCTCGCTGAGCCAGATGATGTGCGCGGCGAACTGGTCGACGCATTCCGGTGGATCATGCGGGTCGGCAAGGAGATCGCCACGGGCAATGTCGATTTCACTGTCGAGCGTCAGCGTGACGGCGTCTCCCTCGGCTGCGCGAGCGGGCGCGCCGTCGAAGCTGACTATCTCTTTGACCCGCGCGGCGCGGCCAGTGCCTGCGACCAGCACCTGATCGCCCGGCGCAATCGAACCAGACACCACCGTGCCCGAGAAACCGCGGAACTCGCCATTCGGGCGGTTGACCCATTGGACCGGTAGACGAAACGGCCGTTCGTCACCGGCCACCTCGATCGAGTGGAGGTGCTCGAGCAAGGTCGGCCCTTGATACCACGGCATCCGTGCCGACCGCGTCGTGACATTGTCGCCCAATCGCGCCGAGAGCGGGATGGCGCGAACCCGCGGGTTGCCGAGACCGGCGGCAAAGGCCGCGAACTGCGTTGCGATTTCCTCGAAGCAGTGCTCGTCGAATCCAACGAGGTCCATTTTGTTGACGGCGAGCACGATATGACGAATACCGAGGAGCGCGGTGATATAGGCGTGCCGTTTGGTCTGCGACAGCACACCTTTACGCGCATCGACCAAGATCACAGCGAGCTCGCATGTCGAAGCCCCGGTCGCCATGTTGCGTGTGTACTGCTCGTGCCCCGGCGTATCGGCCACGGCGAAGGCACGTTCTCGGGTCGCGAAAAACCGGTGGGCGACATCGATCGTGATCTTCTGCTGGCGCTCGTCCTCGAGCCCGTCCAGCAACAGAGAAAAATCGAGGTCAGCTGCGGCGGTGCCAGACCAACGCGACTCTCGCTGCAATGTCGCCAGCTGGTCGTCGAGGATCAGGGAACAGTCGTAGAGCAGGCGCCCGATCAAGGTCGACTTGCCGTCATCGACCGATCCGCAGGTCAGGAAATGCAGCAGGTCCTTCTCCCGCCGCGCGGCAAGCAGCCCGCCGTCAGCTGCCATCAGAAATAGCCCTCACGTTTCTTGCGTTCCATCGCGGCCTCCTCGTCATTATCGATCAGCCGCCCTTGCCGCTCCGACCGGCGCGATCGGCGCAACTCCTCGACGATATCGCTTGGTGTTGCCGCCGCCGACTCGATTGCTCCGGTCAGCGGGTAGCATCCCAAAGTACGGAAGCGGACGAGACGCATTTCGGGTTGCTCGCCGGGCTGCAAAGGCAAACGGTCGTCGTCGACCATGATCAAGACGCCCTGGCGATTTACGACCGGCCGCCTCTCGGCGAAATAGAGCGGCACCACGGGTATACCCTCTGCGGCGATGTATTCCCAGACGTCGAGCTCGGTCCAATTGGACAAGGGGAAGACACGCATCGACTCGCCCTGACCCAGACGCGTGTTGTAGAGCCGCCAGAGTTCGGGCCTCTGGTTCTTCGGGTTCCAGCCGTGCTCGGCGCTGCGCAACGAGAAGATGCGCTCCTTGGCGCGGCTCTTTTCTTCGTCGCGCCGCGCCCCGCCGAACGCCGCATCGAATCCATGGTGGTCCAGCGCCTGCTTCAGCGCCTCGGTTTTCATCACCGCCGTGTGCAGCGCCGAGCCGGAAGTGATCGGGTTGATGCCCCGTGCCTTCCCCTCCTCGTTAGTGTGCACGATGAGGTCGAGACCGAGCCGCCGCGCGGTCTCGTCGCGGAAGGCGATCATCTCGCGGAACTTCCATCCCGTATCGATGTGAAGCAGCGGGAATGGCGGCTTACCGGGAAAGAACGCCTTGCGCGCCAGATGCAGCATGACGCTCGAATCCTTGCCGATCGAATAGAGCATGACCGGAGCGCGGAACTCGGCCGCGACCTCGCGCATGATGCCGATCGATTCTGACTCGAGGCGTCTCAGATGACTAGGTCGCAGGCGCGCAGGCGCCGCAGGGTCGGCAACGATGGACAAAGGACCTCCCTCGCTCGGGCAACCATTATTACCAGAGAAAAGCTGAGGAAATGTCTACAGGGTCGCGCCCGGGAAGAGCGGCGACCACTCTCGGCGGCAGCCCGATCGGACCGATCGCATGGATGGTCCGAAATCGGTGCTGCTGCGCCAAGAGCGGTCAGCTGGACCTAATGGAAGAACGTGTGGTCGATATGGGTGATGCCGACCAGCGTCATCGTCGAGCCGTCGGGCAAGGTGATCGTCGTGTTGTTGTCATGCTGATTGGCCGTCGCCACAACGTGGTCGATCGCCCCCGCCTTATTTTCGCCCTCGAATCCGATCCTATCGCCATGCATCGCATCGAAGCCGACGACGGTATCGTGGCCGGTGACTCCGTTGTCCTGGATCAGCGTGGGCCCGGTCCCGACTTGAATCGTATTGTTGCCGCCGCCGCCGTCGATGGTTTCATGCCCGCTGCCGCCGACGATCAGATCGTTGCCGCTGCCGCCGGTGATCTGCTCGCGGCCGCTGCCCGCATAAATCGTATCGGGGCCGCTGCCGCCCTGGATCCTATCATGGCCGGTGCCGCCATAGATCAAGTCGGGGCCGCTGCCACCTTGGATCGTATTATTGCCGGTGTCGCCATAGATCACGTCGGGGCCGCTGCCGCCAGTGATCAGGTTGTGGCCGCCGCCCGCATAAATCGTATCGGGGCCGGTGCCGCCCTTGATCGTATCATTGCCGCTGCCCCCATAGATCACATCGGGGCCGTTGCCGCCGGTGATCAGGTCGCCGGAATGCCCGGAACCTCCGAACGGGTCGGAGCCGCGCGAGTCGCCATCTCCACGACCTTCGTACCGGTCGGAGCCGCGCGGGTCGCCATACCCCCGACCTTCGTACCGGTCGAAGCCGCGCGGGTCG
>JGI26340J50214_10000475_pt1 | contig 14047 bp, 13 predicted proteins | sample BogFormECP12_OM2_FD_50214 | JGI IMG/M metagenome (IMG submission 50214)
ACGTGTCCATGGGGCATCTGCTCCGGGCCCACTTGCTCGCGCGCGATGTGCCCGCCGAGTTCCTGCACGGCGGCACCCCGACCGCGCAGCGGCAGGAGATCGTCGACCGGTTCCAGTCCGGACAGGAACACGCCCTCATTCTCTCGGTCCGCGCGGCCGGAACCGGGCTGAACCTGACGCGGGCCGGGCACGTGATCCACTTCGACCGGCCCTGGAACCCCGCCGTTGAGGATCAGGCCACCGACCGCGCGCACCGGATCGGCCAGCACCGCACGGTGAACGTGCACCATCTGATGGCCGAGGGAACCGTGGAAGACCGCATCTGCGCCCTGCTCGAGCGCAAGCGCGAGCTGACCCAAGCCGTGCTGGCGAGCGGCGAAAGCGCGCTAACCGAACTCGACGACGGCGAGCTGCGCGCCCTGGTGAGCCTGAGTGAGGACCCGGGCGCATGAACGCGGACGTTCCGCGCCACGACGCGTGGCAGCACGACGCGCCGCCCGCGCCCGTTCCTCGCGTCGAGGTGTTGCGGCTGCTGGTAACCGACGCGGCGGATCGTGCGGCGATGATGCTGGCAGGCGACTACCCGGCGGCAGAGGCCGACGACCTGCTCGTCGACGATTCGCTCGTCTGTTTCGTCGACGCGGTGCGCATCCTCGCCACCGCGCAAGGAGCGTCTCATATCGCTCGGGCCGCACGTCTAACCGGCCGACCAGAGGAGGATCTGCGGCGCCTGGTGCTCGCGTACCGGCACGGTGGCCCCGGCGGGGTATCAGNCATAGTCGAGCCATCCGCCGGACGACCTGAGCAGATGACCGAGGCCGAGCGCGAGGTGCGGAAGCGGCGCGCTTTCGCCATCGGCGACTTGGACATCGCCCCGGGCGTGATCGCCGACCCTGGAGCCGGCGTCCAGATCCGTCTGGGACCCGACGACCGCTGGTATCCGTTTACCTCCGGGCAGGACCGCTGGTGGCCGGCGCCCGGCGCGACCGACTCCCCTGGTACGGCCTACCAGGCGGCGTTGCGGGCCAGGTCCCTCAGGCGCGCGGGATCCTGACTTCGGCTGGCCGCCGGACCGCGGTACCCGCCCCTTATCTTCATGTGAGCATGAGCAGAACGGCCGATGGTGCCTGCCCCGCCGCCGGAATCACCTCGCCTGAGCGCGCGATGGCCGCGGTGATGGAGACTGCCAAGGAACCTGAGGGGCCGGGCCGCTTGCCGGGAACGGATGTGGCGGCGCACAGTCACCGGTAGCGTCTGGACTGTGGGAAAGGCGAGCAGACACAAGAGCCAGCGTCGTCAGGAGATCGGGCAGTCGCGGGCCGACTTCGAGGAGCGGCGCGCTTACCAGACGATGCTGACTGGCATGCAGTCGATGATCGATAGGTTCAAGTCCAAGGAGGAGCGGGAGGAGCAGGCGAGAAGGGCCTGGTACGGCGGTGCGGAGCGACGGCCTGTCACGCTCCCGTAGTGGCGTCACGATTCTGTGGGCGACCGCTTCTTCTCTGCCCGTCATATCACGGGCGCGCCCGGCGCACCGGCGATCGCGGACGCCAAGCTGCCGACGCCGCAAGAGGTGGCGGAGAACTCCGGGCACTGGACGGTGGCGGTGTCCGCGCTGGTCCGCGCCGTCGTGCTGGACGGAGTCCCGGTAAGCGACCCGGCGGTCGCGCGGGTGGCCGAGTTGCTCGCCCCCGCGGTCTGGCATGAGCTCGCCACGGCGGACGACGCGCAGTATGGCCGACCGGGAGGATCATCGCTGAGGAGCTGATCCGAGCGTTCGCGGGTGAGTACCGGTGCGAGGATCCTGGCGACGTTCGGATGCTGAAGCACCTTGGCCGTAGCGCTTCAGGCAACCCGCTGACCGACCTGATCCGCGTCAGGGAGGTGGCACCGGAAGACGCGTTGCGGGTCGGCCTCATCATTCTTGCCGCAATGGCGGACCTAGCTCGGACCGATGCCGAATCCGCGCTTCCCGCGTCTGCTGTCAGCGAGGCTTGATGGCGCGCATAGTCGGCAAACCCGAGCTGCCAGAGAACGGTGATGGAGACCGCGCTCGGCGCGGAGCGGGACAGCATGCATTCCCCGAGCATGTCAGCCGTGATCCTTGACGTCGGCGCCGGCCGGTGCGCCCAGCTCGCGCAGGACCTCGCTGGTGTGCTCGCCAAGGGCGGGCGCGGGACCGGGCTTCGGGTCGGCCTCGTCCCAGAACCGGACCGGGGTGGCCACCGTCCGGATCGGCGGGCGCTCGTCCATTCCAGGCTGGTCGATGAAGGCGCCGATCGCCGCTGCCTGCGGATCGGCCACCACTTCGGCGAGCGTCTGCACCGGCGCCCACCACACGTCCCAGCGGTCGAAGCGGCGCGCCCACTCAGTCAGGTCGTGGCGGCCGAACTCCTCGTCGAGCAGGGCGATGAGCTCCCGGCCGTTCACCCGCCGGGCTCGCCCGGTGGCGAACCGCTCGTCGGCCGCCAGGTCCGGCCGGTCCAGGGCCCGCACCAGTCCGGGCCAGTGCCGACTGCCTTCCAGCGCGACCAGCCAGAACCAGCGCCCGTCGGCCGCCTGATAGCAGTTGTACAGCGCAGACTCGTGCTCGGCGCGCGAGCGCGTCCGGCCGCGCCGGCCGAAGTACAGCTGCAGCGCCACGTCATTGCCGGCCGCGTAGATGCCGGAGCGGAGCAGGGAAACGTCGACTACCGCGCCGTCGCCGGTGCGTTCCCGGTGCAGTAGCGCGGCCAGCACCCCGGCGACCAGGTTGGCCGCCGCCATCCTGTCACCCATCCCGGGCCGGATGCCCGGCGGAGGCTCGCCCGCCGGGTTCAGCATGGCGGCGATGCCGGTACGGGCCCAGAAAGCGGAGACGTCGTAACCGGCCCGGTCGCGCTCGGGGCCGGCCCAGCCGTAGCCGGTCAAAGTGCCGATAATGAGCCGCCGGTGCCGGGAGCGCAGCGATCCGGGATCCAGGCCGAGCCGCTCGAGCGCGCCGGGGCGCAGGTTGGTCAGGAACACGTCGGCCCAGCCGAGCAGCCGGTCCAGTGCATCCCGGCCCGCCTGCTCGCGGAGGTCGAGCACCACGCTGCGCTTGCCCCGGTTGTCCAGCTCGAACGGCGGCTCAGCGCCCGCGTCGTGGCCGAGGTGCCGCAGGGTGTACCGGTTCGGGTCGCCGCCAGGCTGCTCAACCTTGACGACGTCCGCACCCCAGTCCGCGAGCATCGCCGCCGCGGCTGGCGCGGCTACCCACATGCCCAGTTCCACTACGCGGACGCCCGCTAGAAGCCGCATGGGCACCTCCGCCGCGGCATTATTGGCCGGCATGTGCGCTGCGGACCTGGGCGCCGACCGACAGGCGCAGCGCGGGCCGACCGTCGGGGCCGACCACCTCGCCCTCGGCCACGACGAACCGCCGCCCCCGGTGCGTCACACGCGCGGTGGCCGCGGCCAGGCGATCGGAGGCCGGGACCCCGCGGTAGAAATTGACCACCAGGTCCAGCGGGATCAGTTCCTCGCTCGGGCCGATCAGCGACCGCTGCGCGTCACTGGCTACTTCGTGGGCCAGTAGCCCCAGCACTCCCCCATGTACCATCCCGAAGCTGTTCGCGACGCGGGGCGGCGGCCGGAAGGTCCAGGCCGACCGGCCGGAGTCCGCCGGCCTGCTGACCACTCCGAGGAACCGGGCCACCTGGGTCTGCGCCGGGTGCCGGGCGGGACCGTGCGGGGCTGAGGCGGCCGGCGAAGCTGAGTCGGCCGCCGCGGCCGAAGCGGCCGCCGCAGCCTGCCGGAGACCCTCGTGCGATGCCTTGATGATGCGCAGCGAGGCCACTCCAAGCAGTTGGTCCGCCTCGTCCACGATCTCAGCGCGGGCCAGCCCGCTGTCGTCATCGACCGAGTCGGCCTCGGCCCGTCCCTCGATCCAGGCATGGCCGGGCGGCAGCGGGCGGATGAACTCGACGCGCAGTTGTGCCGTCAGCGCGGCGCCCCCGGTCGGCAGGGCGGCGGCGATGGCGCAGCCGCAGCACGCGTCGGCGAGCACGGCGAACGCACCGGGGAGCAGGCCACCGTCCGGCGCCGTCAGGTGCGGTGACCGCGGCACTCGGACCACCGCGGACCCGGCTGTGGCCTCGCGGACCTCGACACCGAGGGTCTGATAGGCGGGAATGGGGATCCCGGCCCGGCCGAGGCCGCGGCGCAGGCCGGCCAGCGCCTCTTCTTCCCCGGCCGCCATGGCTTCGTTCGTCAGCTGGCTGCCCATCACACTCCTGGCTACGCTCGACTTAGGTGGCTATAATAAGATAACTCAATCAGATAATATAGAACAATAGAGCCTGACAGGGAGGTCACCCGGATGGCAGACGACGAGGACCTGGTGCTCACCGAGGTCGATGCGGACGGCGTGGCCACATTCACGCTGAACCGGCCCGAACGCCGCAACGCGTGGACGGCGGCGATGGAGAACCGGTACTTCGACGTGCTGGCGGCGGCCGACACCGATCCGGCCGTGCGGGTCGGGGTGCTGACCGGCGCCGGGACGTCGTTCTGCCCCGGCATGGACATGAGCCGGCTGGCTGAGGTGGCCGGCCGGCCGGTCAACATATCGGCCCGCCGCCCGCAGTACGCGCCGCGACTATTCCGCAAGCCGCTGATCGCCGCGATCAACGGCGCGTGCGCCGGGATCGGGCTGACCCAGGCGCTGATGTGCGACGTGCGGTTCGCGGCGCGGGGAGCCAGGTTCTCCACCGCCTTCGCCCGCCGCGGGCTCGGGGCCGAGTACGGCATGTCCTGGGTGCTCCCCCGGTACGTCGGTGTGGGCAATGCGCTTGACCTGCTCCTGTCCAGCCGAGTTTTCGAAGCCGACGAGGCTAAGGACCTCGGGCTGGTGAACCAGGTCCTGGAGCCCGGCGAGGTGCTGCCCGCAGCCCAGGAGTACGCCCGGGACCTGGCGCGTCACTGCTCCCCCGCCGCCATGGCCGCCATCCGGCACCAGGTGCTCGCCGACCTCGACGCCTCCTTCGAGGAGGCCTGCCGCCGCTCGTACGCGATGATGGAAGTGCTGAACAGCGGCGCGGACTTCACCGAAGGCGTGGACAGCTTCGTGCAAAAGCGGCCCCCTTCGTTCCAGCCACTTGCCGACGATTTCGACCCCGAGAAGATCACGGGCGTGCGCATGCCGGGGGCCCGGATGACCACCACGGAACTGCTGCAGCGCTGAGGCCGGGATGGCAGGCGCCACGCGCAGGAGGTCCGGGATGGCCGCCGCCATCCCGGACCTCCTGCGGGCAGGAAGCTGACGTTACAGGAACGCGCTGAGTTCGCGGACCAGCGCAGCCCTGGGCTTGGCTCCCACCATGGTCTTCACCGGCTTGCCATCGGAGAAGATGATCATGGTAGGGACCGAGGATATCCCGTACCGTTCGGCAGTATCCGGGTTGTCGTCGATGCTGACTTTTGCCACAGCAACCCGGTTGGCGAACTCCTCCGAGAGGTCTGCGAGCATCGGCGCCATCATCTTGCACGGCCCGCACCAGGCCGCCCAGAAATCGACAAGCACCGGGATGCCCGAATCCAGCACGTCCGCGGCAAACGAAGCGTCGGTGACACTCTTCACGTTCATGGCTTTCTCCGGTTCCTCGTTAAGGGGGTTCCTCGTTAAGGGCTGCCGCATCAGGCTGACGGGCAGACCGGGGTATCGCCCCTGGGCGCCGTCAGCTTGCCGCCTTGGATCTGGGCCAGGAAGAAGCAGCCCGAGGGTACCGCCGGCTTCCCCCGGCTGAACGTCGCACCTGGGCTGGCTCCGCCCAGCGTGTCGTTGGCCGGCAGGGCGTACAGGCCGTTCAAGATGTCCTGGCTGGTCGGCGTGGCTCCGATGTGGGCCGCTGCCGCCTGGAACAACAAGCCGGCGGCCCAGCCCGCGGTGCTGTTCGGGCCGAGCTCAGCGCCCGGCTGGTATTTCGCCATCGCCGCGCTGAACTGCGTCGCCACGGGAGTGCCGGCGAACCACAGGAAGTTCGGCGAGGGAACATATGTGCCGCTGAACTGCGGCTGGCCTAGCATCGCGGGCGCGTACGCGCCCGAGGGCACCAGGTAGGTGGGCTTGTAGCCCTGGGCATAGCAATCGGCACTGACCCGGCCGCCCGTGTTGGGGTCGAGTTGCAGGCCGACGACCTTGGCACCTGACTGCTCCGCGGCGATGCAGGCGGCGGTGTAGTTGGGCGAGACGGCGGACACGGTGGTGTGGAACCTGTAGGCGACGCCATCCTTGGCCGCGGCAGCCTGGAATGCCTGGATAAGGGGCCCCACGTCCTGCACTCCGGCCAGGTTTACCGTGGCGAAGCCCCCGCCGGCGAGCTTCGCGACATACGCTTCGGTAGCGATCACGCCAAAGCCGGGTTCCGCAGAGAGGAAGAAGTCAGGGTTGGTCACCCAGACGGCCGTGTCTTCTTCGCCGCCGATCACCGGGACGTGCCTGGACGCGACGTAGCTGGCCCAGGTTGGCTCCGTGCTGTTCGCGTGGACCCCGACCAGGGCAATGACGTGCTTGTTCTGGACAAGATCCTCGACGTTCGCCAGGCCTCTGGCCGGGCTGCCCTGATCGTCCTCGACGATCAGCTGGACCGGATGACCGTCGATCCCGCCCTGTGCGTTGACCGAGGCGGCCCAGGCCTTGACCCCGGCCAGTTCGGGCAGCGCGCTCTCGGACGTGGGGCCGCTCCAGCCGCCGTCCACCCCGAGCAGTAGTGGCGCCTTGGTCCCCGCGGCCGCGGGCGCAGCCGTTCCGCCGGCCGCCGGGCTGCTGGCCGAACTGCTGCTGCCGGCCGAACTGCTGGAGCAGGCCGCCACGAGCAGAGCGGCCGATGCGGCGGCGAGTGACGCTATCACCGAGTGTCTATGCCGCATATCAGGCGTCCATCTCGCCGTAGGGGTTGCCCTCGCCGAGGAGCTGCCGGACATCCGAGTAGTACGGCATGTGGCACAGCAGCCCGCCGTCCACGTCGAGGATCGTGCCGGTCACGAAGGCCGCGTCGTCCGAGGCGAGATAGGCCACCGCGGCGGCGATATCTTGGGCCTGGCCCAGGCGCCGCGTGAGCGTGTTGGCCGCGAGGATGTCCACCATCGGGCCGAACACGTTCTTCTTGCCGCCCTCGGTGCGGATCAGCCCGGGACTGATCGCGTTGCACCGGATACCCTGCTGGCCGTACTGAGTGGCGACGTACTTGGTGAGCGCCACGATCGCGGCCTTGGACGCGCCGTATGCCATGGCACCGAGGTCACCCCGCTCCGCCGATCCGGAGGCCGTCATCACGATGCATCCCCCGCCCTGGTTAAGCATGTACGGGATGACGTACTTGCAGCCGGCCAGGTAGCCGCGGAGATTGACGGCCATGGTGAGATCCCAGTGCGCGAAATCGACGTCGACCGCATTGGTATCCCGCGCGTTGTGGTCCGCCGACATGAGCGAGGCGTTGTTGTGCAGGATGTCCACTCGCCCGAAATGCGCAACCGCGCCGTCCACCAGCTGCTTCACCGAGGCCACGTCGCCCGCGTCAAAGCGCATCGCGAGCGCTGCCTGGCCGATGTCCTTGGCGACCAGTTCCGCGCCTTCGCCGTTCAGGTCGCCGATCACGACCTTGGCTCCCTCAGACGCCAGCCGCCGCGCCGTTGCGGCACCGATGCCCGATGCGGCGCCCGTCACGATGGCCACCTTGCCCTCGAACCGTTGACAAGCTGTCATCTCGTCATACCTCCTGCGTGCTTGCCGAAGCACCCGGTACCACCGCCGGCACCTGGTCTCTGCCAAAAGAGCCTGGCGCAACCCACATCAGGGGTAATTCGGCAGATGATTTAACTTAGCTTTCCTTTAGGCAACTGACAAGACCCCTGTTAACAAGGTCTAGCTGACGAGGGCACTGAGGTCGGCCGACATCACTCGCTAGGCGCTGGCCTAGGGCTGTCGGGGATGGTGGACCACCGTCGTGAGGCCGAAGCAGCCTCGGCCACCGCTGAGGTCCCGCCCAGATCGGGGGGCAAACCGGCCGGCGGAAAACCTTGACGCGGACCAAAAAAGATTAGATAAATAAGCTAAGTGATACCTATCACAGGGAGCCGGCATGACCCGAGTCATCAATCTGGCTCCTGGACCTACTGAACTCGATCAGGTCTGGGGCCTCCGCGACGACTATTACAAGCTCTTCATGGAGGACTACAACAAATCCATCGGCAGTGGCGACCCGGTCCTGGTCGAACTGTGCCGCCTTCGGATCGCGCAGCTCGTCGAGAGCCGGTTCGACCTGGCCCTCCGCTACTCACCGGCGGTACGCGCCGGGCTGACCGACGAGAAGACAACCGCTTTGCCGCGTTACCCGACGTCAGATGAATTCACTGAGCGTGAGCGCATCTGCCTCGAATTCACCGAGCAGTTCGTCATCCAGTCAAGCGCTATCTCGGATGAGGATGTCGCCCGTGTCATGACCGTCTTGACACCCGAAGAGTTCATCTACCTGTGCAAGGCGCTCAGCGTCATGGATCAGTTCGCCCGCGCCAGCTCGGCCTTCCGGCTTGAGCCTCCCCCGGTGGTGCCAGCTACGATGCCCGACTTCCTGCTGCCTGCCCAGGCCGACGCCTAGAGAGGTGCCATGTCCACCACACCGCGAATCCCCCAGGAACTTGTCGAGGGCTTCTTCATGCAGTCCGAGGACGACGGGAGCCCCGCCGCCGCCATCGCCATCCCGATCGAGCTCAGCAGGCTGGCCGCCATCCCCATCCGGACCAAGCGGTCATTCCAGCTGGATCCGGTGCTGCACGAGCTCATCCGGATCTACAACGCCAAGTACCAGGACTGCCAGTACTGCCAGAACGCACGGCAGGCCGTCGCCGTCCAGCACGGACTTGAGGAGGACATGGTCTCCGCGCTCGGCCACTTCGAGACCAGCGACCTGCCCGAGCAGATCAAGGCCGCACTGCGGATCACTTCCGCCCTGGCCAGCAATCCCGCGCTGCTGACCGACCAGATCTGGGCCGATGCCGGCCGCTACTACTCCGAGCAGGAACTTGTCGACATCGTCTTGTTGTCGATGCATACCACGGCCAGCAAGACCACGATCACGCTGGGCCTCGACCCTGGCAAGGAAGCCAGCTCGCGGTTGTTCTACCCGACCGAAACAGACTGTTACGGGACATCTGAGGATCTATCCGAGGCCATCGCCGGACTCGAAAGCCGGGGCATCGCCGTCCGGCCGCAAGCGGAAGCTCGAATCTAGGTCCTACCCCACCAACCCGTCCCCCTCCACTCCCCGTCACCCGCCCGCTCGCCGATCGGCGAGCGGGCGGCGCCATGCCAGCGCCAAAGGTGAACCAGCGGAGCAGACGGCGCTGTGCCAGCGCCGAGGTGCACCAGCGGAGCGAGCGGCGCTGTGCCAGCGCCAGGGTGCGCCAGCGGATTGGCCTGCCCGCGAGGTCAGTGCACGAGGTCGGCGCGCGAGGTCAGTGCACGAGGTCAGTGCGCGCTGGCCGCAGCCCCCAGGTAGTGCGCGAAAAGGTCGTCGGTGATCTCGCCGGGCTTGCCGCTGAAGACCACCGCGCCCTTGTTCAGGACGTAGACCGTATGGGCCAGGGCGAGGGCACGGTTCACGTACTGCTCGACGATGAGCAGCGCGGTTCCTGATGCGGCGATCTGGCCGAGGAACTCGAAGATCCGGTCGACGACAACCGGGGCCAGCCCCATCGAGGCCTCGTCCACCAAGACCAGCTTGGGATTGGTGAGGTAGGCGCGGACCAGCGACAGCATCTGCTGCTGGCCGCCGGACAACTGGCCGGCCGGCTGGCGAAGCTTCTCCCCGAGCACCGGGAAGGCCGAGGTGGCCCGGTCCAGCGCAACTGCCTCCTCGCCCTTGTGCGAGTGCAGCACGAGATTCTCCCGCACCGTCAGCGTCGGGTAGATACCGCGGCCCTCAGGGATGTGGCACAGCCCGCGCCTGGCGCGCGCGTAAGGACGCGTCCGCGTCACATCCTCGCCGTCCAGCCAGACTGCCCCGGTAGAGGGCTTGAGCAGCCCGGACGCGACGCGGAGCAAGGTGGTCTTGCCCGCCCCGTTCGGCCCCAGCACGGCCACCACGGTGCCCGGCTGGACGGTCAGCGAGACATCGCGGAGCACCGTGTGCTCGCCGTAGCCGGCCTCGATCCCGCGCAGTTCCAGCATGGTGTATACCTCGTCTCCCGCTCGCTTACGGGGCGCTTCCAGGCGCCGCCTTCCCTCGTCGCTCGTCCCTCGCTCCTCAGTCCAGGCGACGCCGCGCCCCTCCAGCTCGCTCACCGTGCCATCTTGGGTTGCGGCTGGCCAACGGGCTCGGCGCCGAGGTACGCGGCCCGGACCGTGTCGCTGGCACTTACGTCCGCCGTGGTCCCCTCGAAGATCTTCGTCCCGAAGTCGAGCACGTGCACGTAGTCGCAGATGTTCATCACCAACGCCATGTCGTGCTCCACCAGCAGGATGCCGACCCCCCGCTCCGCGACGACCCGGGTCAGGATCTCGCCGAACCGCTCGGTCTCCGTCCCGTCCAGGCCCGAGGACGGCTCGTCGAGCAGCAGCACGTCGAACTCGCCGGCCAGGCAGCGGGCGAGCTCGACCAGCCGCCGCTGCCCGGTCGACAGCGCCGCTACGTGCCGGTCGGCCAGCTCGGCGATCCCGGCCAGCGCCATGGCCTGCTCGGCGGCCGCCCTCCGGCTCTGCCGGTCCCTGGTGGTTTCGGCCACGTGCTGCCAGGGCCGTCGGCCGGCCTGCCCGGCCTCCCGGCCGAGGGACACGTTCTCTCGCACCGTCAGCGAGTCGAAGAGCTCCATCTTCTGGAAAGTCCGGCCGAGGCCATGCCGGGCCCGGGCCGCTGGGTCGAGAGCGGACATGTCCGCGCCGTGCAGCCGAAGCTGGCCGCTGGCCGGCCGGACCAATCCGGACGCCACGTTGAACAGGGTCGTCTTGCCCGCGCCGTTCGGCCCGATCAGTCCGGTGATGCGGCCGACCGGAGCGGCCAGGCTCACGTCATTGACCGCGACATGCCCTCCGTACCGCACCGTGACGTGCGCCAGGTCGAGGCCGGCGGGCGCCGCCGTTGAACGATCCCGGCCGGCCCGGGACCGTCCGTTCAGCGCGGCGCCCGCCCCGTTGGCCGCCGCCAGAGCGGCCGTGGCGGGTGGTTGGGCCTCGGTCACCCTGGCGGCCGGGACCCGCGTGGGCTGGCCGGGGGCAGCCGGAACCGGCCGTCCCGGGGCGGCTGGGGGTTCTTGGGACGGGCTCGCCGTCGCCGGCGGCCGGCGGCCGCCGATGCGGTCGAGGAACCGGTGCAGCCGCTCGTTGCGTGGCGTGAAGCCGAGCGCCACCTGCACCGCAGCCACGCCGAACAGGACGTTGAGCCAGTCACCCACGGTTGCCCCGGTTGAGATCCAGGACGGGAGGATCACCAGCGAGAAGCCCGCGGCGAACGCGTACCAGGGTTCGCGGCCCGGCATGATGACCAGCAGCGCGAGCAGGGTGAGGGAGCTGAACGCGGTGAAGTCCGAGCTCGTCACGGTGTGCACCACGCCGCCGAACAGCGCTCCGGAGATCGCGGCGAGGAAGGCCGAGACGCAGAAGACGAGCACCCGGGTGACCATCACGCTCGTCCCGTGCGTGGCCAGGGCGACCGGCGAGTCGGCCATGCCCCGGAGCAGCCGGCCGAGCCTGCTGCGCACCAGCCACATGACCATCAGGCTGACAATCACCGCGAAAGCGAGCGCCAGGTAGTAGTAGGCGACGTCGCCCTGCGCGAATGAGGGCCGGTTCACCGCCTGGCCCAGCGAACTGGAGCCGAACATGAGCCAGAGCGGATAGCCCATCTGCTGCATCGTGACGCCGAAGCCGAAGGTGGCGAGGGCGAGGAAGACCCCGGGCAGGCGGATGGCGGGGATCGCGATAAAGGCGCCGACCGGCACCGCCGCGAGGCCCGCCAGCAGCAGCGCGACCCCCCAGGGCAGGCCGAAACCAGCCGTCAGGTGCCCCATGGTGGTCGCGCCGATCGCCGCGAACGCAACCTGGCACAGTGACACCTGTCCCGAGGTGCGCACCAGCAGGCCCAGCGAGAGGAACAGGATCACCTGGGTCATGCCATCCGACCAGTAGGGCAGCTGCGCCGAGTTGACCAGGTGCGGGACGACCACGAGGACGGCGCCCACGATGACGGCGCCCGCAATCTGCACCCGGGCCGGGGCCGCATACACGGCGACCGGCCGGGGCCGGGACACCCGCTGGCCGGCCAGCTTGGACCGCGGCGTGAAGATCAGCACCAGGAAGAGCACGATGAACGGGATGCTGGCGGGTAGCCCGGCCAGCGCGGCGCTGGACGTGACGACGTACTTGGTGGCGACCGAGGCGGCGATGCCCACCACCAGGCCGCCGATGTAGGTGAGCGGCAGGCTGGAGAACCGGCCGATCGCCGCGGCGCCGAACGCCTGGACGACCAGCAGGGTGAGCACGGTAGCGTCCAGGTTCAGGGTGGGCGCCAGCAAGACCCCCGCCAGGACGGCGAAGCTGGAGCCGATGATCCATGACCATCGCCGCACCGCGGCCGGGCTGGTGCCGCCCAGGTCGAGCAGTTCAGGGTTGTCGACCACGCCCCGCATGGCCAGGCCGAGCCGGGTCAGCCGGAAGAAAAGGAACAGAGCCACGGTCGCGGCCAGCGCGATGCCCGTAATGATCATCTGGTCTTCGCCGACGAATACGCCGCCGACCTTGACCGTGTGCTGCGGCAGCCAGGCAGGGAAGGTGCGCGCCAGCGTGCCGAACGTCGCCGAGAAGAAGCCCTGGACCACCAGGACCAGGCCGATCGTGGCGACCACCTGCATGGTCGCGGACGCGTCCGCGAGCCGGCGCGCCATCGCCTCCATGCCTAGGCCGAGTACCGGGCCGAGCACGAACACGCAGATCAGCGCGGTGGGCACGGCGGGCAGATGGAAGACGTCGTCGTGCAGGATGTAGAAGACGTAGGCGCCGGTGGTGGCCACCGCGCCCTGGGCGAAGTTGAAGATGCCCGACGTCTTGTAGGTGAGCACCAGGCCGGTACCGGTCAGGCCATAGACCGATCCGGCGGTGATGCCGAGGATCACGAACGGGAGCAGGGCATTCATCAGGTCATCACGCTCGGGAGGTCAGAGATCCCGGAGCGCCCGGTTAGCCGGGCGCTCCGGGATCAGAAGGATCAGGCTGACGGACAGATCGCCGCGGTGCCCTTGGGGGCGGTCAGCTTGCCACCCTGGATCTGGGCCAGGAAGAAGCAGTTCACCTGGGAGGCCGGAGCGCCGGAGTGGAAGTTCAGCGGCGGCGTCAGGCCATTCAGCGTGTCGTTCTTCGGCAGCGCATACAGCGCGGTGAACACGTCCGCCGCGGTCGGCTTGGCGGGCAGGTTCGCGGCCGCCGCCCCGAACAGGGCGCCGCCCGTCCAGCCCGACACCGCGTTGGGGCCCGCCGCGGTACTCGGCTGGTACTTGGCCATCGCCTGCGTGAACTGATCCACCGCGGGGGTGGTGGCGAACCAGAGCGCGTTCGTCGTCGGCACGTACGCGCCATTGACCTGGCTCAGCTGGAGGTAGCGACTGTCGAACGCCCCCGACGGGATCACGTACACCGGGCTGTAACCCTGCTGGGCGCAGGCTGGCGCGAAGCGCGAGCCTGCCGCGTAGGAGGCGTCGATGATCAGGGCTTGCGCTCCAGCCTGCTTCACGGCCAGGCACTGGGCGGTGTAGCTCGGCGCCGACACGGCGATCGCCGCGCTGGTGGACATGTTGAGTTGGAATGCCTTCGCATAGCCTTGCAGCGCGGGCAGGACCTGCTTACAAACGGCGGCCTCGGCGCAGTACACGGCGCCGAAGGATTGCTTGCCCGCCGCCTTCACCGCGTACGCCTGCATCTCCAGCGAGGTGAGGACCGTGGAGCTAGACGGGAAGAACGACGGGTTGGTGAACCACACCGGGGTGTCGTCCTCGCCGCCGACCACGGCCACGTGCTGCTGCTGGACGTAGGAGGCCCAGCCGC
>JGI26340J50214_10000476_pt1 | contig 14032 bp, 13 predicted proteins | sample BogFormECP12_OM2_FD_50214 | JGI IMG/M metagenome (IMG submission 50214)
CGGTAGCGGGCCGGTGCGGTGAGACGCCAGCGCCCCGGCACGTGCGGGGGCGTTGGCCGTTGCTCACCCGGTGCCGAACGCCGCGTCGGCGTCCACGCCGGTCACCCGGAGCAGGGCGGCCACCTTCCGGTCGAGATCCCGCCCGACAGCGGTGATCGCGTCGGCGCCGAGGCCGCCGAACACCGTGCTGGGCTGGTCGATCGAGAAGACCGCGTTGTCGTCGGAATCGGCCGCAATGAGCACCCGCAGCGGTGCGTAGAGCAGCGCCCTGGGGTTGTGGCGGAACATGCTCTCGGCGATGACGTGATTGCCGAGCAGATACTCGACGGCCTTGGTGCGGTGCCCGGCCACCCCCACGAGCGGCATCGCGTCGATCGTCCAGTAGACCATCAGCCCGTTCGGGGCGTTGGCCGCCGCCGCGGCACGCACGTCGTCCCAGCTGCCGCCCTGCGCGATGACCCGGTAGGTGGCTTCGAAATCGAAGGGCGGAGCGGCTTTCTCGAACGCCCTTCGGAACTCGTCGAACGGCATGCCGGTCGAGACGTCGACTCGGGTCATGCTGTGCGCGTTGGCGGTGAAGTTCGCGGTCATGGCGTTTGGCCTCCCATGCGGGACGAGAACGATCACGCCGCGCACGTTCGGCGGCGCTCGCGGTCCCGATGATCGGCCGACCCCTTCCGATGGTTCGGTCACCGAACTTCAGGACGCTATGAGTCTATGGTTCGGTCACCGAACCCGCAAGATGGGATAATCGGCGACGTGGCCCTACCACGCGAGTACACAACCGAGAGTTGCCCGATCGCCCGATCACTGGAGGTGGTCGGGGAGCGCTGGACGCTGCTGATCATTCGCGACGCGTTCTACGGAGTGCGCCGATTCAGCGACTTTCACGGCCACCTGGGCATCCCCCGGGCCGTGCTGTCCGAGCGGCTTGCCTTCCTGGTCGGCCAGGATGTGCTGGTCAAGGTCGCCGGGCCGAACGGCCGTGACGAGTACGAGCTGACCGCCAGAGGGCTGCGGCTGTGGCCGACCATGTGGGCGCTCATCGGTTGGGGCAACGAGAACTTCTACGACGCGACGAAGCGGCGCACCTACCGGCACGATGGCTGCGGGGGCACCATCGGCGAAGACGGCGTGTGCTCCGGCTGCGGACAGCTTCCGGATGCGAATGAGCTCGTGGTGCACCCGCCGCGCCGGCCGCGGGACCCCGCGCCACGCGTGGACCCGATAACCCGGGCATTGCGACACCCGCACAAGCTTTTGGAGCCGATCAGGCCGGACGAGTCCTGACCCGCGCCATCCCCGGTCCGCGCGATGTCGAGCGGACCGAACGTCCCAGGTCAATGCGCTAATCGGGCAAACGTGACGGTTGTCACGTCTCCGACATNATGTGGCTAGCATCAGGTGTCGTACTGTGATCCGTGACACCGCGGTGTTTAAGGAGGTCCGTTGTCCAGCACAACCGAACTCGCCGAACTGCACCACCTGATCGGTGGCCTGCGCCGGTGCGTGACGTCGATGAAGTCCCGGTACGGTGACATTCCGGCCATGCGGCGCATCGTCAATGACGCGGACCGGCTACTGATCGACGTCGACCGGCTCGACATCGATGCGTCGGAGCTTGACCTCGATCGCTGCGCCGCGGACCTGCACACCGGCGAGAAGATCCCCGTCCCGGATACTCAGTACGACACCGACTTCTGGCGCGATGTCGACGACGAGGGCGTCGGCGGCCAGTGCGGTAGCCGATGAGCGCGCCGACCGCGGAGCGCACCGGTACCGGCGTCTTCTCGCCCACCCGCGCCGAGCTCCCGCAGCGCACGCTGCGCCGCGGCCTGTGGTGGTTGCCGAACCTGCTCACAGATCTCGGCCTGGCGGCCTTCGTCATCTACGCGACCGTGCGGGCGTTCTGGGGCAGCGCCTACTGGGTGCCTCAGTACCACTACTTGACCCCGTTCTACTCACCGTGCGTGAGCGCGTCGTGCGCACCGGGCGCCAGCCACCTCGGGGTGTGGTTCGGCCACTTCCCCGCGTGGATCCCGTTGGCGATCATCTCGCTGCCGTTCCTGCTGGCGTTCCGGTTGACCTGCTACTACTACCGCAAGGCCTATTACCGGTCTGTGTGGCAGTCGCCGCCGGGTTGCGCTGTGGCAGAACCGCATTCGCGCTATACGGGTGAGACGCGGCTGCCGCTGATAATCCAGAACGCCCACCGCTACTTCTTCTACGCGGCGCTGGTCATCTCGGTGATCAACACCTACGACGCGATCATGGCGTTCCATTCACCGTCCGGGTTCGGTTTCGGTTTGGGCAATGTCATTCTGGTCCTCAACGTGATCTTGCTGTGGGTGTACACGCTGTCCTGCCACTCGTGCCGGCACGTCACCGGAGGGCGGCTAAAGCACTTCTCGAAGCACCCGATCCGCTACTGGATGTGGACGCAGATCAGCAAGCTGAACACCAGGCACATGCTGTACGCGTGGATCACGCTCGGCACGCTGGTGCTCACCGACTTCTACGTCATGCTGGTGGCCAGCGGCACGATCTCCGATCTGCGATTCGTGGGTTAGCAAGCTTTCCCGTAACTGATTTAGATGATTCGAGCGAGGTTTCATGGTTGAAATCGAACGGCATTCCTACGACGTCGTCGTCATCGGTGCCGGCGGCTCGGGGTTGCGCGCAGTCATCGAGGCCCGTGAGCGCGGCCTNAAGGTGGCCGTGGTGTGCAAGTCGCTGTTCGGCAAGGCNCACACCGTGATGGCTGAAGGCGGCTGCGCGGCTGCGATGGGCAACGCCAACCCGAAGGACAACTGGAAGGTCCACTTCGCCGACACGATGCGCGGCGGCAAGTTCCTCAACAACTGGCGGATGGCCGAACTCCACGCCAAAGAGGCAGCCGACCGGGTGTGGGAGCTGGAAACCTACGGCGCGCTGTTCGACCGGACGAAGGACGGGCGCATCAGCCAGCGCAACTTCGGCGGCCACACCTACGCACGGCTGGCCCACGTCGGCGACCGCACCGGGCTGGAGATCATCCGCACGCTGCAGCAGAAGATCGTCTCGCTGCAGCAGGAGGACTACGCGGAGCTCGGCGACTACGAGGCGCGCATCAAGGTGTTCGCCGAGTGCACGATCACCGATCTGCTCAAGGACGGCGACAGGATCGCGGGGGCGTTCGGGTACTGGCGCGAAAGCGGCCGGTTCGTCCTGTTCGACGCGCCGGCAATCGTGATGGCCACCGGCGGCATCGGCAAGTCCTACAAGGTGACGTCGAACTCGTGGGAGTACACCGGCGACGGGCACGCGCTGGCGCTGCGGGCCGGCGCCTCGTTGATCAACATGGAGTTCGTCCAGTTCCACCCCACCGGGATGGTGTGGCCGCCCAGCGTGAAAGGCATCCTCGTCACCGAGGGCGTGCGTGGCGACGGCGGCGTGCTGAAGAACTCCGAGGGCACCCGGTTCATGTTCGGCTACATCCCGCCGGTCTTCAAAGGTCAGTACGCCGAGAGCGAAGCAGAAGCCGACCAATGGCTCAAGGACAACGACTCGGCGCGGCGCACACCAGATCTGCTCCCCCGCGACGAGGTCGCCCGGGCCATCAACTCCGAGGTCAAGGCGGGCCGCAATTCGCCGCACGGCGGGGTCTTCCTCGACATCGCGTCGCGGCTGCCCGCGGAGGAGATCAAGCGCCGGCTGCCGTCGATGTATCACCAGTTCATGGAGCTGGCCGAGGTCGACATCACCAGGGAGGCGATGGAGGTCGGCCCGACGTGCCATTACGTGATGGGCGGCATCGAGGTCGACCCTGACAGCGGCGCGGCGACCGTGCCGGGGCTGTTCGCGGCGGGTGAGTGCTCCGGCGGCATGCACGGCTCCAACCGGCTCGGCGGCAACTCCCTGTCCGACCTGCTGGTGTTCGGCCGGCGCGCCGGGCTGGGCGCCGCGGACTACGTGCGCGCTGTCGAGCAACGCCCTTCGGTGCGTGAAGACGCCGTGAACGCCGCGGCAAAGCTCGCGTTGGCGCCGTTCGAGGGCCCGTCCAACGGCGCGGCGCCGGAGAACCCGTACACGCTGCAGCTGAACCTGCAGGACACGATGAACGAGCTGGTCGGCATCATCCGCAACGCCGACGAGATCACCGAGGCCATGGGAAAGCTCTCCGACCTGCGCGAGCGGTTCAAGAACCTTCAGGTGGAGGGGCACCGGCAGTTCAACCCCGGCTGGCACCTGGCGATCGATCTGCGCAACATGCTGCTGGTCAGCGAATGTGTCGCCAAGGCCGCACTGGAGCGCACCGAGAGCCGCGGCGGCCATACCCGCGACGATCATCCGTCGATGGACCCCACCTGGCGCGAGACACTGCTGGTCTGCCGCGCCGAGGGTGGCGACGCCGTGGTGCCCGACGTCAGCGTGACGCGGGAGCCACAGGTGCCGATGCGGCCCGACCTGCTGGAGCTGTTCGAGATCTCCGAACTCGAGAAGTACTTCACCGGCGAAGAACTGTCCGACCATCCAGGACGGAGAACGTAGATATGGCGTACAACGCGAGCCTTCGGGTCTGGCGTGGTGACGAGGCCGGCGGTGAGCTGCGGGACTTCACCGTCGAGGTCAANGAGGGTGAGGTGGTGCTCGACATCATCCACCGCCTGCAGCAGACGCAGGTGCCCGACCTGGCGGTGCGCTGGAACTGCAAGGCCGGCAAGTGCGGCTCCTGCTCGGCAGAGGTCAATGGCCGCCCCAGGCTCATGTGCATGACCCGGATGTCGACGTTCGGCGAGGATGAGGTCGTGACCGTCACCCCGCTGCGGACCTTCCCGGTGATCCGCGACCTGGTCACCGATGTGTCGCTCAACTACGAAAAGGCCAGAGAGATCCCGTCGTTTACGCCTCCGAAGGAACTGCAGCCGGGCGAGTACCGGATGATGCAGGAGGACGTCGACCGCTCGCAGGAGTTCCGCAAGTGCATCGAGTGCTTCTTGTGCCAGAACACGTGCCACGTCATCCGCGACCATGAGGAGAACAAGAAGGTCTTCGCCGGCCCGAGGTATCTGATGCGCATCGCCGAACTCGAGATGCACCCGCTGGACACCCTGGACCGCCGCGAGTTGGCGCAGAACAAGGAAGGCCTCGGCTACTGCAACATCACCAAGTGTTGCACCGAGGTGTGCCCCGAAAACATCAAGATCACCGACAACGCGTTGATTCCGATGAAGGAGCGGGTGGTCGACCGCAAGTACGACCCGGTGGTGTGGTTGGGCAACAAGCTCTTTCGCCGGTAGTCGCCCGTTGGGGCATTAGGCTCCAAGCCGACGGAAGGTGCTGCGGTGAAAGATGATCGGCGCCACATCCGCGTGGACGGTGATGTCGTTGACCCGCAGGATGACGATCGTGTGGTCCCCGGCCGGGATGAGCTGTTCGATGGTGCTCTCCACCCAGACGCTGGTGCCCTCGATGAAGACCGCGCCGTTCTCGGTGGACACCGTCTGCAAGCCTGCGAATCGGTCGCCGGTGCGGGCGGCCAGCGCCCTGGCGGCGTCGTCATGCGACTCGCCGAGCACGCTGATGCCGAGCCGGGGGCGATCCTTCAGTTTCGGCCATGTGGTTGACGTGTTCTGCACGCAGAACGACACCAGCGGGGGTTCCAGTGACACCGGCACGAACGTGCTCGCNGCAAGGCCGACGCGGGTGCCCTCGATGTCGGCCGCGATCGCGATGACACCGGACGGGAAGTGGCCGAAGGCTTCGCGCAGCGACGCCTGCGTCAGCTTGCTGGTGCCCATACTGTCCTCCGGCGATAACCCTACGCGGGAGCCACGGCTCAGCGGTATCTCTGTGCGCTGCCCCCAGCGGGCCGTCACGTCGGCTTGCGTTGGCGCACATGACCGCATCACCAGGGCTGCGTGACTCGGCATCACTCCAGGTCAGCACGCTGAACTCGGCCCTGAGCGCACCCGGCGACACGCGATGTTAATTAGCTCACACAAGTTTTGGAATAAGTTACCGCCGGGTATAGTTCCAAGTGTTACTGGTGGGTAACTTAGACGAAAGTACCCAACCATCAGGCGGCGTTCTCAATGAGGAGGCACAACGTGAGCCACTACAAGAGCAACGTACGGGACGATGCTTTCAACCTGTTCGACGTCTTCGGCGTCGACACCGTGTTCGGTGAGGGCAAGTACAGCGACCTCGACACCGAGACCGCCCGGGAGATGCTGGCCGAGCTGGCGCGGCTGGCCGAGGGCCCGATCGCCGAGTCGTTCGCTGATGCGGACCGCAACCCACCGGTGTTCGACCCGCAGACCCACTCGGTTTCATTGCCCGAGTCCTTCAAGAAGTCAGTGCACGCCGTGCTCGAGGCCGGTTGGGACAAGGTCGGGATCGCCGAGGAGCTCGGCGGCACGCCGATGCCCAGGGCCCTGGTCTGGGCACTGCACGAGATGATCCTGGGCGCCAACCCCGCCGTGTGGATGTACGCCGGCGGCGCTGGTTTCGCCAACATTCTCTACAACCTCGGCACCGAGGAACAGAAGAAGTGGGCTGTCATCGCCGCGGAGCGCGGCTGGGGCTCCACGATGGTGCTCACCGAGCCCGACGCGGGCTCCGACGTCGGTGCCGCCCGCACCAAGGCCATCAGGCAGGACGACGGCTCCTGGCACATCGACGGCGTCAAGCGCTTCATCACGTCCGGTGACTCCGGCGACCTGTTCGAGAACATCTTCCACCTGGTGCTNGCCCGCCCCGAGGGCGCCGGCCCCGGCACCAAGGGTCTGTCGCTGTTCTTCGTGCCGAAGTTCCTCTTCGACTCCGAGACCGGCGAGATCGGTGAGCGCAACGGCGTTTTCGTCACCAACGTCGAGCACAAGATGGGTCTGAAGGTCTCGGCGACGTGCGAGTTGTCGTTCGGGCAACACGGTGTTCCGGCCAAGGGCTGGTTGGTCGGCGAGGTGCACAACGGCATCGCGCAGATGTTCGAGGTCATCGAGCAGGCTCGCATGATGGTCGGCACCAAGGCGATCGCCACGCTCTCCACGGGTTACCTGAACGCACTGGAGTACGCCAAGACCCGCGTACAGGGTGCGGACTTGACGCAGATGACCAACAAGTCCGCGCCGCGCGTGACGATCACGCACCACCCCGACGTGCGTCGCAGCCTGATGACGCAGAAGGCCTACGCGGAGGGTCTGCGCGCGCTCTACACCTATACCGCCACGTATCAGGACGAGGCGGTGGCCAAGGCGGTCCACGACGTGGACGCCGACCTGGCGGTGCGGGTCAATGACCTGCTTCTGCCGGTGGTCAAGGGTGTCGGGTCCGAGCAGGCCTACGCCAAGCTGACCGAGAGCCTGCAGACCTACGGCGGCTCGGGCTTCTTGCAGGACTACCCGATCGAGCAGTACATCCGCGACTCGAAGATCGACTCGCTGTACGAGGGCACCACCGCCATCCAGGCGCAGGACTTCTTCTTCCGCAAGATCGTCCGCGACCAGGGCGTGGCGCTTGCCCACGTGGCGGCCCAGATTGAGGCCTTCGTCAAGAACGAGTCGGGCAACGGCCGACTGAAGGCCGAGCGTGAGCTGCTGGCCACCGCGTTGGCCGACGTGCAGGGCATGGCCGCATCGCTGACGGGCTACCTGATGGCTGCCCAGGAAGAGCCGGCGAGCCTGTACAAGGTGGGCCTTGGCTCGGTGCGGTTCCTGATGGCGGTCGGCGACCTGCTGATCGGCTGGCTGCTGCAGCGTCAGGCCGCGGTGGCCATCGACAAGCTCGATGCCGGCGCGACCGGCGCGGATCGCGACTTCTACGAGGGCAAGGTGGGTGTGGCGTCGTTCTTCGCGAAGAACTTCCTGCCGCTGCTGACCAGCACCCGCACGGTCATCGACAACCTCGACAACGAGGTGATGGAGCTGCCCGAAGCGGCGTTCTGATCGCCTCGGCGATCCGTCGCGAGCGACGCAAGAGGTGACCGCCGCTGGCCCCCCTCATGCCAGCGGCGGTCAAGCTACCCGGCTCGGGATCACAATCGCGACGTGGATGCCCCGTGTCGACGTCGGGTCGGGGGGTCAGACGGCAACACGGGGCTGCCCGGTTTATCGGTCAATCCGGCGGACCCGTTACACGCTCGCGGCCCGTATCTTGGGTCAGGCTTGCAGGATTGCGGCAACGCCCTGGCCACCAGCGGCGCAGATCGAGATCAAGCCCCGAACGGTGCCCGTGCCCGCTTCCCTCTTCTTCTGCGCCAATTGCTTTGCCAACTGCGCGATGATGCGTCCGCCCGTCGCGGCGAACGGGTGACCCGCCGCGATGGAGGATCCGTTGACGTTGAGCTTGGCCCGGTCGATCGACCCGAGCGCGGCGTCCAGCCCCAGCCGCTCCTTGCAGTACTCCTCGGACTCCCAGGCCTGCAGGTGGCACAGCACCACCGACGCGAACGCCTCGTGGACTTCGTAGAAGTCGAAGTCCTGCAGACTCAGGCCGTTGCGGGCCAGCAGCCGCGGCACCGCGTACGTCGGCGCCATCAGTAGGCCGTCCGCCCCGTTCACGTAGTCGACCGCCGCGGTCTCCGCATCGACGAAGTAGGCCAGCGGCTCGAGTCCGCGCGCGGCGGCCCACTCCTCGCTCGACAGCAGCGCCACGGACGCACCGTCGGTCAGCGGCGTCGAATTGCCCGCGGTCATCGTCGCATCGCCGGCTTTCACGCCGAACACCGGCTTCAGTTTGGCCAGCTTCTCCGCCGACGAATCCGGCCGCAGATTGCTGTCGCGATACAGCCCCAGGAAAGGTGTGACGAGGTCGTCGAAGAACCCGCGGTCGTATGCCGCGGTCATGTTGCGATGGCTCGCCGCCGCCAACTCGTCCTGGTCGACGCGCTTGATCCCCATCTTCTTGGTGGTGATGGCCTGATGCTCGCCCATCGACAGGCCGGTGCGGGGCTCGCTGTTGGCCGGGATCTCGACGCCCAGCGACGCGGGCAGCTTGCCGAGCAGCTTCAACCGGTCGAGGTTGGACTTGGACCGCCGCAGAGATAGCAGCGTCCGGCGCAGGTTGTCGCCGAGCCCGATCGGCGCGTCCGAGGTGGTGTCCACCCCACCGGCCGCGGCGACCCCGTAGCGGCCTGCGGCGATACCGTCGGCCGCCGCGATCGCAGCCTGCAGTCCGGTGCCGCACGCCTGCTGAAGGTCGAACGCCGGCGTGTACGACGACAGCGAGCTGCCCAGCACACATTCGCGCATCAAGTTGAAGTCCCGGCTGTGTTTGAGCACCGCGCCGCCGATCACCGCGCCTAGGCGCTCACCGCTCAGGTTGAAGCGGTCGATCAGGCCCCCCAGGGCGGCGGTGAACATGTCCTTGTTGGACGCTTCCGCGTATGCACCGTCGGATCGGGCAAACGGAATTCGGTTGCCGCCCACCACCGCTACCCGTTGGCCGGTTCTGCTATTCGCCACGTTGCCTCCACTGCTAGTCCGGATCGGCACCCATATTACCCACTGTTCTTACTCTGGAGTAAGTTCGATTATGACAGCCAGTTCGCGCGACACGAAAGGCAGCTCCGTGGCTTCCGACCTGTACTCGCAAATCGTCAATTCGGCACCCGGCTCGTTCTTGGCCAAGCAGCTTGGCGTACCTCAACCTCCGACACTGCGACGCTACCGCCCCGGCGTTTCGCCCCTGCCGGGGACGCTGCTGATCGGCGGCGACGGCCGCGTCGTCGAACCGCTGCGAAGCGCGTTGGCCGAAGACTACGACGTGGTGTCCAACAACCTCGGCGGACGCTGGGCCGACTCGTTCGGCGGTCTCGTGTTCGACGCGACGGGGATCACCACGCCCGGGGACCTGACCGCGCTGCACGAGTTCTTCACACCCCTGCTTCGCAACCTCGCACCGTCTGGCCGCGTCGCGGTCGTCGGCACCACCCCTGATCAGTCGGGCAGCGTCGACGAGCGGATTGCGCAGCGGGCGCTGGAGGGCTTCACCCGCTCGCTGGCCAAGGAGCTCCGCGCCGGCGCCACCGCACAGCTGGTTTACCTGTCTCCCGATGCGAAGCCTGCCGCGACCGGCCTGGAATCCACGATGCGGTTCATCCTGTCCGGCAAGTCCGCCTACGTCGACGGGCAGGTGTTCTACATCGGCGCCGCCGACGCGACACCGCCGGCCGACTGGGACAAGCCGCTGGACGGTCGGGTCGCGATCGTCACCGGCGCGGCCCGTGGCATCGGCGCGTGCATCGCTGAAGTGTTCGCCCGCGACGGCGCCCGAGTGGTCGCTGTCGACGTCGACTCGGCCGCCGAGCCGCTTGCCGAGCTGGCCACCAGGGTCGGTGGCACCGCGCTGACGCTCGACGTGACCGCAGACGATGCGGTGGACCGGATCGCCGAGCACCTGCGCGGGCACTACGACGGTCGGGCGGACATCCTGGTGAACAACGCCGGCATCACCCGCGACAAGCTGTTGGCCAACATGGACGACGCGCGGTGGGGCGCCGTGCTGGCCGTGAACCTTCTCGCACCGAAACGCCTCACCGAAGGTCTGGTCGACAAGGGCTCGATCGGCGATGGNGGCCGGGTGGTGGGCCTGTCCTCGATGGCAGGTATCGCGGGCAACCGTGGTCAAACCAACTACGCCACCACGAAGGCCGGCATGATCGGCCTCACTCAGGCGTTGGCTCCGGTCCTCTACGACAAGGGGATCACGATAAACGCGGTCGCCCCCGGTTTCATCGAGACCAAGATGACGGCCGCGATTCCGCTGGCCACCCGTGAGGTCGGCCGCCGGCTGAATTCGCTGCTGCAGGGCGGCCGGCCGGTCGACGTCGCCGAGACCATCGCCTACTTCGCGAGCCCGGCTTCCAACGCCGTGACCGGCAACGTGATCCGGGTCTGCGGCCAGGCCATGATGGGCGCCTAGGGTGAGCACCGTGACCGAACACTCCCAGCCGAGCGGCCTGCGCAACCTGCTGCGCGCCGCGGCAGGCGCGCTGCCGTTCATCCCGCGCGGCGACGAGCNGCCAGACCGCACCGTCCGCATCGAGGGCCTTGAGATCGACCGGGCGAACGTCGCGGAATATGCCGCTGTCACCGGCTTGCGCTACGGCGATCACGTGCCGCTGACCTATCCGTTCGCGCTGACCTTTCCCATCGTGATGTCGTTGGTGACCAGCTTCGACTTCCCCTTCGCCGCAATGGGTTCGGTGCACACGAAGAACGACATTACCCAGTACAAGCCGATTTGCGTCACCGACACCGTCGACGTCAAGACGCGCGCGGAGAACCTGCGCGAGCACCGCAGGGGTCTGCTGATCGATGTGGTCACCGACGTCNGCGTCGGCAATGACACCGCGTGGCATCAGGTCACGACNTTTCTGCATCAGCAGCGCACCAGCCTCTCCGACGAGCCGAAGCCCGCGCCGCAGAAGCAGCCCAAGCTGCCGCCGCCGAACGGCATTTTGAGCATCACACCTGGACAGATTCGCCGCTACGCGTCGGTAAGCGGCGATCACAACCCGATCCACACCAACCCGATCGCGGCGAGGCTGTTCGGCTTTCCAGCCGTGATAGCCCACGGAATGTTCAGCGCCGCTGCGGTTTTGGCGAACATCGAGGGCCAACTTCCCGACGCCGTCCGGTATTCGGTGCGGTTCGGTAAACCGGTGCTGCTGCCCGCCAGGGTTGGCCTCTACGTTGAGAGGGACGCCAAGGGTTGGGAGCTGGCACTGCGCAATCCGTCGAAGGGGTACCCCTATCTGACGGGGAAGGTCAGCGCGCTGTAGGCCGGTGCCGCGATCGCCACATGCGAATCGACGACACGCGACTACTCTTGCACGAGTAGTCGCGTGAGGCAAGACAATGGCCGCGCCCGTCGCGTTAACGCGCCCGTGTGATTACCGCGAGCCCGCCGCCATCCTCGGGCCGGCGCCGTGGTCCTTCGCGCTGTCGCTGGGCTTGCCCTTCAGGCCGCGCCAGGTGAGGTTGATCATCAATTCGGCCGCGTCGTCCACATCGATGTCGCCGGTGCTCACACGCGTCGCGATCGCCTCGCCGGCGCCGACGAGCGCCACGGCGGTCATGTTGAAGTCGGTACCCGGCTCNGGGTTCCGGGTTCCGGACTCCAACAACCTGGCCACCATNTCGATGACCTGCTCCCGGCCCTCGCGGACCTGCTGGAAGAATATCTGCGAGCTGGTGGCCTGCTGGTACAGCACTATCCACGACGCCCGGTTCTCGTCGATGTNCCGAAANAACGACAGAATTGTGTTGCGCAGNAGATCTTTCGGACTCTGCTCCACGTTGATGTCCGCGCGCACTGCGTCGATGAACCGGCCCATCTCCCTGGTCAGGCACGCGCCGAACAACTCCTCCTTGGAACCGTAGTACAGGTAGAGCATCGGTTTGGAGATCTGCGCCTCGGCCGCGATCGCGTCCATCGACGTCTCGTGATATCCCTTCAGCGAGAACATCTGTACCGCGGCGTCGAGCATCTGCTGTTCACGGACGGCGCGCGGCAACCGCTTGGTCCCACCTGCCATTCGTGAACCTTCCGTCGACGTCCTTACTCAAGAGTAAGCAATGNCGCGCCCGTCAACGACCGCAACGTGGATTTGGCCCNTTCGCTGCGGCCATCCGCAGCACCGAGGCGTCGACGTTGGTCATGCTCAATTCGCCGCCGGCCACCGCCGACTCCAGCCGGTCGAGCACCGCGGGCACCTCGGTGGTGGTGACCCACAGCGCGGTGTCGGCGCCGGCCTGCAGGGCCTCCAACACCGCCTCGGCGACGCCGAGGCGGTCGCTGATCGCCTTCATGCTGGACAGGTCGTCGGTGAACACCGGCCCGTCGAACGGTGGGCCACCGTATCCGGTTCCGTTGCGCAGCAGGCCCACGGCGTCCGGGCTCAGGCTGGCGGGATCGCTGCCCGTCAAACCCGGTACCTGCAGGTGCCCGATCATCACGCCCACCGGGGCCTGCGTCACCAGCGTCCGGTACGGCACGAGGTCCACGTCCTGCAGGTCCGCCAGCGGTGGTGTCACGACGCCGCCGGCGTGCGAGTCGCCGGACCCGCGCCCGTGTCCCGGGAAGTGTTTGAGCACCGGCAGCAGCCCGGCGTCGCGCAGCCCGTGGGCGTACGCGCCGGCGTAGGTCGTGACCATCGCCGGGTCGGCGGAAAACGACCGGTCCCCGATCACCGTGTCGGCGGGGGCGTCGGTGACGTCGACCACCGGCGCCAAATCGATGGTGATGCCGAGGTTGCGCATCCTGCGGCCGCGGTCCAGCGCAAGCTGGTAGACCTGATCCGGTGTCTGGGTCTGGGCCAGCACCCGGGCCGACGGCGACGAGCCGATCAGCGACGACAACCGCGACACCCGGCCGCCCTCCTCGTCGACGCTGACGGCCAGCGCCAGCGGCCCGGCCGATCCGGCGATGTCGGGAAGCGACCCGTCGGTCAGCATCGACAAATCGGTCCAGCTGCCGATGAAGATTCCACCGACGTGCTGGTTGGCCACCACGGCGCGCGCGTCGGCGGCGCCGGTCACCCCGACCATCAGCAGCTGCGCGAGCTTGTCGCGGGTCGACATCGACGCCAACAATGCCGAACCCTCGCCGCAGCTCGGCAGTTGGTTCACCGCGGTCGACGGGGCGGCGGGGGCAGGTGGTGGGGACGCCGCAGCGGGCCGCCCGCTCGCAGGCGAGCACGCCAGGACTAACGCCGGCAGCGCGAGGATGGCCGCGATACTGCGTGGGAACGGCATCGTGATCTCCCGTCGCTTCGCTCGCCCCGGAAAGGCCATGCTGTCATGCCCGGGTTGTGGTCGACGGCACCGCCCCGTCGCGACCGGGCGGATTACGTTCATCAACTGCGGGTACAACGGGCACATGAGGATCGGAGTGGTGTACCCGCAGACGGAGCTCGGCGGCGACGCCGGAGCGGTGCGCGCCTACGGCGAGCGCGTGGAGGAACTCGGATACACGCACGTGCTGGCCTACGACCACGTCGTCGGCGCGGACCCCGCGGTGTANNAGGGCTGGAACGGGCCGTACGACA
>JGI26340J50214_10000479_pt1 | contig 13960 bp, 11 predicted proteins | sample BogFormECP12_OM2_FD_50214 | JGI IMG/M metagenome (IMG submission 50214)
CCAGAACATGTGGTTAGCGGCCCGGGCGGAAGGTCTGGGGATGGGGTGGGTGTCACTTTTCGACCCTGATGAGCTCGCGCGGCTGTTGGCGCTACCGCAAGGTGCCGAACCCGTGGCGGTGCTGTGTTTGGGGCCGGTGCCCGAGTTCCCGGACCGGCCGATGCTGGAGATCGAACGGTGGACAACCGCACGCCCGCTCTCGGAGCTGGTCTATGAGAACGCCTGGTCGGCTGGGCGAGACGCCGGCCCGGGTTGAAGATCGTCGGCCGGCGCCGCAGCGGCACTCAGTGCTGGCGCTGATCGAGCCAATCGGAGATGGCGGCCACCGCGTCGCGGTAGAAGGTGCGGTAGTTGTGGTCGGCAACGTATCCGATGTGCGGCGTGGCAAGCACATTGTCGAGGTTTCGCAGCGGGTGCCCGGTCGGCAGCGGCTCGGTGTCGAAGACGTCGAGCGCGGCTGCGTCGATAGTCCGCGATCGAAGCGCGTCGATCATCGCCGGCTCGTCGACGATCGGCCCGCGAGATGTGTTGACCAACAGCGCCGTCGGCTTCATCATTGCCAGCTCGGCGGCGCCCACCAGGCCGGTGGTGCGCTCGCTCAGCCTCAAGTGGATGGTCAGCACGTCGGATCTGCCGAACAGTTCCTCCTTGACGACATACGTCGCGCCGGCCTCGGCTGCCGACTCCGACGTCAGGTTCTGGCTCCAGGCGATCACCTCCATACCGAAGGCGACGCCGATNCGCGCTACCCGTGCCCCGATCCGGCCGACACCCAAAACCCCGAGTACGCGGCCCGCCAGCTCGCGGCCCACCGATGTCTGCCACTGGCCATTTCGCACCGCCGCGCTCTGCGACACGATGTTGCATGAAGCCGCCAGGATCAGCGCCCACGTCAGCTCCACGGTGGACGCGAGACTGCCTCCCGTGGTCCCGACATGTATCCCCTGTTCCCTGGCCGCCGCCATGTCGATCGACGCATTGAAAGGTCCCGTGGATGCGATCATCTTCAGCCGTGGCAGTCGTTCGATGATATTGCGTGACAACGGTGTTCGCTCCCGCATCACGAACACCACGTCGAACGGGGCGAGGCGCTCGATCAGATCATCTGAATCCGAGATGTGATCGTTGAAGACGGTGATGTCGGCGCGCTCGGCCACCGGGGACCAGTCCGCCATCTCCATGGCGACGTTCTGATAGTCATCGAGGATCGCCACCTGCATCCGTGCCACTGTCCGCCTCCAACCGCGCTCCCGTTGACATCACCGCAGGCTAGCCGCCCCGATTTCGGGCGGGCAACGACCTTGCTGTCCCCATCCGGGTCGCAAACCGGGCGCTCAGTCACCGGGCTTCGGCGGGGACGCCCTCCTGAGGCTCACGGGCGGCAGGTACTCACCCAATAGACGGCGATGCCACCACGTGCGATCGCGCAGCAGCTCCTCCGCAGTGGTGAAGCGGTACCGGTAGAGCTGCGCGCGAACGTACCGTGGCGGGGACTTCGGGAAGGGGTTGCGCCGAAGCAGGCGCAGTGTCGCCGGATCGTTCTGCAGCAGGCGCTCCAGTAAGGGCCCCATCCAGCCCTGGGCGTAGCGCGAGGAGATCGCCGCGAACCACATGAGCCAGTCCAGGCGCAGATGGTACGGGGCGATTTGGGGTGGCAGCCGGCGCAGCGCACCCGGCTTGCCTTTGAATTCGTATTCCTGCCAACGCGTTCGGTCGGTGATATGGGCTTCGTCGGTGCCTTCGATCACCACCTCCTGGCGTACCCGGCTGATGCCGCCGAAGGCGCCGTAGCTGTTGACCAGGTGATAGGGGTTGTAGGACATGTTCATGTGCTGACGCTTGGAGAACAGGTTGCCCACCGGTTTGTAGCTCAGGATCACGACCAGCGCGGCGCAGGCGATGACGAGGCTCGCGAACCACGACGGCGGTGCGTGCAGCACGGGCGGCGTGGGCAGCGGCAGCAACGTTGCCGCCGAAGCGTCGTCGATCGCGCTGAAGGCCAGCATGATTGTCAGCCAGTTCAGCCACGCGAAGTTGCCCGACAGTACCAGCCACAGTTGGGTGATCACGATGATCGCTGCGGCCGCACTCGCCACTGGCTGCGGCGCGAACAGGCCGAAGGGCACGATGAGCTGCGCGAAATGGTTCCCCGCCACCTCCACCCGATGAAGGGGCTTGGGGAGGTGATGGAAGAACCAGCTCAGCGGGCCCGGCATCGGCTGTGTCTCATGGTGATAGTCCAGGCACGTCAGGTCCCGCCAGCACGGGTCACCTCGCAGCTTGATCAATCCCGCACCGAACTCAACCCGGAACAGCAGCCAGCGCACCAGCCAAATCACCAGCACCGGCGGTGCTGTCCGGTCGTTGCCGAGAAAGATCGCCAGAAATCCGGTCTCCAGCAGTAAGGATTCCCAACCGAACGCATACCAGGTCTGGCCGACGTTGACGATCGACAGATACAGAAGCCATACGACCAGCCACATCACCATCGCCGCCCACAGCGGCACCAGGTCGGCCGCACCCGCAACGATCGCCGCTGCCAGCGCCGCACCCAGCCAGGCAACGGAGGCGAAGAACCGATCGGAGTAGTGCAGCGCAAAGATGCTCGGCGTCCTGCGGAGCGACCGTTGCGCCAGAAACTGCGGCACCGGCAGCATCCCGTGCTCGCCGATGAGCGCCCGGAACTGCGTCGCGGCCACGACGAACGCAATCAGATAGACGGTCGCGACCCCGCGGTCGAGCACCAGCCTGCCGAACCAGTACTCAGGTGCGGTGAACCATCCCATGCCCGCAACTCCCCGGACGAGGACCTGACCTAGGCGGACTGGTCGCGGAGCTCACCGGCAGCGACGCGGCCGTTGAGCCACGGGTCCGACAGCACCACACGGGTGGCGCATTCTCGTTGGCCGCAGCTGCAGGCGCCGTCGGCGCGGGACTGATGAAGGTCGGCCATCCGGGCGGCCCGTCGGTTTGCCGCGGCCAGACGCAGGCGCAGCCGGGCTTCATGGTTCTCGGCCCTGGCCAGGTGGTTGCCCTNGTGCATCTCACAAAGAGGACACAGCCTTTGCGGTGTGTGGTCGACGAACGCTGCCCGACGCAGCTGGGCGCACGGGTGATCGAGTTGGCAGCACGTACAGGTGAACTTGTCCATCGCTTCCGCCTCGGTGAGGTCATCGGCAATTGCGCTTCCACCTCAACGGTGGCAGATGCCTTCGCGCGTGCGGTTCCAACACGCCGCAACAGCATCGATGAACACGGGCCGATCCCGTCGTTACAGCAGTCAACGTGGCCCGGCCATCACCGCAACTCCGGGATGATAGTTGCGAAGGTATCCGCGAGAGCCGCAGGGACACTCAAATAGGTCACGCCGTACGTCTCGCGGTATCCGCGCAGTGTGTCGGCGATTTCGCGGGCCGATCCCGACAGCACGCCGGGGAGCGCCAGCAGCTTCCGATCGGGCAACCCGGGGACGAAACGGCGGACCAGTGACAGATCCGGAACCGTCGAGTTTCCTGTCGGCGCGGCCGTGATCGAGAGGTTCAACTCCAGGTCGCCGAACCGGTCACCGGCTGCCCGGCGGACCCACGCGATGCGCTCGGCAAGTGGATCAGAACCCGTCAGCCCGGCAGGGGTGCCGGTGAGTCCGATGGTGTCGGCGTGCCGCGCCGCCACGCCGAGGACTTGCTGGCCGCTACCCGCGATCAGGATTGGCACACCGGGCAGTTCGCGCTTGAGATATGACGTGATGTGTTCGAGGTGGCGAATGCGGCTCGCCGCGCCGCCGAACGGTAGCTCGGCTGCCTCGAACTCCTCGCGCACATAGCCCGCGCCGAGACCGAGTTCCAGCCGGCCGCCTGTCAACTGGCTGACCGTGGCGGCGTCCCGTGCGAGGAGGGCCGGCTTGTAGAAGCCGGCGTTGAGGACGTAGGTGCCGAGCCGCAGCGTGGTGTCCTCGGCGGCGGCGAGCAGCAAGGGCAGCGGTGCCGGTGTGTCGAGGTGGTCGCGGATGAGCAGGACATCGAATCCCAGCCCGGCGAACCGGGCGGCGGCTTTGGTCAGGACGGCGCGCGACGACGGCACGCCGGCAATGCTGACGCCGAACCGAAAAGCCCTGCTCACCAGGCAACCACGGTATCAGCGAGGGGCCGCTTGGCTGTTGCCCAGGGTCGCGACCGGAAACATGCCCAGAAACGAGGAGGCAAGCAGGAGTTTGAGGGCGGTGCCGCCGAGGCCATACCGCGTCGTGAGGGTCGTCGCGATACTGCCGGACACGGCTGGCCCGGCGGCCGTGCGGCTCGATCGGCATTGACGTCGAATTCGCCGACATCGGGGCGGGCGCCGCCTACAATCTGCTGTCCAGAACGATGAGCCCGTATAACCCCTGGCGCCACCCATTCCGCGTGCCCCGCGTCGAGAAGCCGCGCGCGGAGGGCCGCTTTTACCTCCCCGACGGGCGGCGGCTCGGCTACGCCGAGTACGGCGACCCCTCCGGCTCGGTGGTGTTGTGGTTCCACGGCACGCCGGGCGGCCGGCGGCAGTTCCCACTGCTCGGTCGTCGCGCCGCCGAAAAGCTCGGTCTCCGCGTCGTACTGGTCGAGCGGCCGGGGTGCGGCTTGTCCGACGCTCACGTTTACGAGGCGGTAGCCGACTGGGCCACCGACATGGCCCACGTGGCCGATGCGCTCGGCGCCGAACGGCTGGCCGTGGTCGGGCTCTCCGGTGGTGGACCCTTCGCGATGGCGTGTGCCGCGGTGCCGCCGCTGGCCGGCCGGGTCGCGGCGGTAGCCGTGCTGGGCGGGGTGGTGCCGTCGGTCGGGCCGGACGCCGCCGCTACCGGCGCCATCGACTTGGCCCGCCGCTTCGCGCCGATACTGTCGGGCCTGCGGCGGCCGCTGGCCGCGCTGGTGGCCGGGGTGGTGTTGCCGATCGTTCCGCTCGGCCACTACGGCTGCCGGGCCTACGCCAGCACCACGCCCGAAGGTGACCGGCGCGTCCTCGCCGACCCCGAGATGGAAGGCATGTTCCTCGACGACCTCGTCCTTGTCGCGAGGGGTCGGTTTCAGGCCATCGTCGACGACGCCCGGCTGTTCGGCCGCGACTGGGGCTTCCGGCTCGCAGACGTCAAGGCGCCCGTCGTGTGGTGGCACGGCGACGCTGACCACATTGTGCCGCTCGGCGGCGCGCAGGCGGCGGCCGCGACCTTGCCCGACGCCGAGTTGGTCCTGCGCCCCCAGGAGAGCCACCTCGGCGGCTTCGCGGCCGCCGACGAGGTTCTCCGGTTCGTCCGTTCGTTCCTCTGAGTCGCTGTGGCCGCCGGCGCTACCCGGCGGTACGGCCACCGGAACCTTGCAGCTGATTCGCAGGTGCGCCGATCAGAGGCAAAAACGGCCGCGAGTCGCCTGGCGTACGTGGCAGACCAATCCAATCCTGGGTGCGCGTGGCGGGTGCGCGTCCCCTACTATCCGGGATGGGCCGGCGCGGGCCCTCACCATTGTTTACTGTGACGAACGGCCGGCGGCATGATGACTCGAGCGCTACGTAGCGCCGCACTGGGTGCGCGGAGTCGAAATGACGTTCTGAAGATCCTCGTCAAGATCTCCATCTCCTTGTCGCTGCTGCTGTGCGCGGGCGCCTACCCGGTTTTCGCCGGTTCTGACCCGCCGGAAAAGCTTGAGTTGGCCGACAATTGGAAACTGTCTCCTGCCGATGGGTTGTCGGCGAACGGTGCGGCGATCTCGGTTCCGGATTACGACGACTCCGCCTGGTACAAGGTCCGTCGAATGCCGGCAACCGTGCTCGAGGTTCTGCGGGAGAACAACCTCTATCCCAATTTGTACGTCGGCAAGAATCTCGTCAATGAAGTGCCGCAGGATCTCTACAAGCAGGATTGGTGGTACCGCACGACGTTTAGCGCGCCGGAGGGGCGCACGACCTACCAACTGGAGTTTCCCGGAATAAATTACCGCGGCGAGATCTGGTTGAACGGCCATCTGGTAGCCGACAGCGACCAGGTGGTGGGGATGTATAACGCTCACGAGCTCGACGTGACGCCGTGGATCGTGCCCGGGGCATCAAATACCCTGGCCGTCAAGGTCACACCCGAGCGGGCACTTCAGGACATCGACGGTGTCGAACTCGCGGACAGCTGGTACGACTGGATCAACTGGAATTACCTCGGCTATCAGGGACCCGGAAAGAATCCTGCGAATGGAAACTCGTTTGTTCCGGACCGTAACGCCGGAATCTTGAAACCGGTATATCTGAAAGCCACGGGTGCCGTGGAACTTGGTGCGGCCCTTGTGACTTCAGAACTTCCGCTGCCGCGGACCGATTCGGCCCGACTGACGATTCGGGCGAACGTACATAACTACTCTGCGCAGCCCGTTCGCGGCGTCCTTCGTGCGACGATCACCCGGCCGGGAAAACCGAGCATTCAGGTGGCTCAGCCGATCAGACTTTCCGGCGGCCAGAACCGTCCGGTGAGCTTCACGCCCGACAAGTTCGCGCAGTTGACGGTCGGGAACCCCGACCTCTGGTGGCCCTACACGATGGGCGCGCCCAACCTCTACAACCTTCGGCTGGACTTCCTGGTGAACAGCCGGCTCAGCGATTCAACCGATGTTCGTTTCGGCATCCGGCAGGTTTCACAACATCGCGACGAAGAAGACGCGCCGAACGGCGGTGACTTCTATCTCACGGTCAATGGCAAGGACTTCTTGGTACGCGGAGCGACGTACACGCCCGACCTGCTCTTCAAGTACGACCCCGACCGCGAAACCGCAATACTGCGCTACGCCAAGGACCTCGGCCTCAACATGCTGCGCCTGGAGGGCAAACTCACTAGCGAACATCTCGTCGAGACGGCCGACGAACTGGGGATCCCGCTCATGTTCGGCTGGATGTGCTGTAACCAGTGGGAGAAGTGGGACCAGTGGAACGAGGAGGATCAGCGCGTGGCACAGGACAGCCTGCGCTCGCAGATACTGATGCTTCGCGACCACGCTTCGGTTTTCGTCTGGGCCAATGGCAGCGACGGACTCCCCCCGCCCCCGATCCGCGCNAAATACAACGCGATCCTNAGGGCGTTGNATTGGCAGAACGCGACCGTGGACACGGTGTCCACCCTTGCCAAAGACAAGGATGGCGCGCCGGAATGGGACGGCATCGACATGGCGGGTCCCTACAGCTGGCGACCACCGACGTATTGGTTTAGCGGGCGCTACGGCGCCACCTCGGGTGCTACCGCCGAACAGGGCGATAACGAACATGTCCCGCCGTTCGCGAGCCTCAGGAAGTTCATTCCACCCGACAAGCTGTGGCCAATCAATGACACCTGGTATTTCCATGCCGGCTCGGACCCGAACAATGCCAGGTTGACCAGTATCAGGCGTGCGGTGGATCTCCGCTACGGTCCGTCCAACAGCGCAGAGATGTTTGCCGAAAAAGCCCAGTTGGCGCACTACGAATCCACTCGTGCCCAGTTCGAGGCGTTCGCCGCGAACGGGTGGGCAAGCCACAAGATGACGGTCTACTGGATGCTGAACAACCACTGGCCGTCCTTCTTCGGCAACCTCTTCGACTACTATCTGCGGCCCGGCGGGGCCTATTACGGCGCGAAGAAGGGTCTGCGGCCCCTGTCGGTCGTCTTCGATTCCTATGCGACAGGCGATCACCGCCAGGCGAAGATCACCGTCGTTAATCAGACCCAGAGCGACCAGAAAGACCTGCGGGTGCGCGTCCGTGTTTACGACCTGGACGGCGCCCTGCGCGATGATGGCACGGCCGACGGTGTGAGTGTGAGCTCCGGCGCGGCCGTTCAAGCCATGACCTTGCCCCCCGAAGCCGAAGACTCCGGCGTCTTCTTCGTTCGCGCTGAATTGCTCGACACCACCGGCAAGGTGGTTGCCGAGAACGTCTACTGGCAGTCTCAGCGGCCAGATGATGTCGGCGATCCGGAGAATGANCAAGCATTTGACCTTCAGCAGGTGAGCTGGGCGGACATGACCCCTGTGAACTACATGCCACCCGTGCCGCTGGACGTCACTGCCCAGCAGACCTTTGATGACGACAACAGCGGCGTCGTCATACGGCTGCACAACCCGACGGCACACATCGCGTTCTTCGAACGTGCTGAAATCACGTCCACGCCGGATGGCGACGAGATCCTGCCGATCCAGTACGACGACAACTACGTGACGGTGTTTCCCGGCGAGACAGTCCAAGTACGCGGTGTGCTACCGACGGCGGGGCAGTCCGCGAATTGGGTGAGAGTCTCGGGATACAACACCGCGCCGGTCGTCGTGCCGATCAGTTAGCCGGCGCCGTCGCAATCATCAAACGTGCCAAGGTCGCGGAGGGCATGCTGAGAACGTCGCGCGCCTGCCGACGGATCACTGACGAAAGCCGGTCATGAGCGAGATCGCGGTTGACCCCTCGCGGCACGGCCCGTTTCCGGGCCGGCTCGCGGCCGGGCGCATCGCGGCGCACGTGGCCGCCACCGGCGATGAGACCGCCGCCGTGTTGACCGGCGAGGCCGTACCTGCCGTCTTCCCCGTCGTCCTGGCGTTTCGTGCGCAACAAGCAGCCAACGGCGACGTGCCGGCGGCCGCCTGGCAACAGGCGCGCGGCGGGGTGCACGGCGAGCACGACATCGTCTTGCATCGCCGGTTGAGCCCCGACGAGTCGCTTGACACCTGGTCAGAGATTTCGGCGGTGCGGACGACCCGGACGGGAGCCGCAGTTGTGCTTCACATTCAACAGATCGATGCCCACGGCGCGGTGGCGGTCGAACAATGGTGGACCACAGTTCTGCTCGGTTTACCGGCGATGGCGGATCTGGGATCGATGCCCGACGGTCATCGCTTGCCCGTGTCGGCCAGAAGCAGTCCCATCGGGTCGGCGACCCACCACATCGACGAGGACCTGGCCACCCGCTACGCCGAGGTGTCCGGTGACTGGTCGGCCCACCACTTCGACATCAACGCGGCGCGGGCGACTGGCTTCGACTTCCTGTTCACCCACGGCCTGTGCACGATGGCGATATGCACCCATCGGGTTCTGGCCCTCGTCGGCGTGAGCGACCCCGGCCAGGTTCGCCGGGTGGCGGTGCGGTTTGCGTCGCCGACACCCCTGGGCGCCGACCTGACGGTGAATGCCTACCGCATCAACGAACAATCGTTCGCGTTCGAGGCGGCCTGCGGCCGCGCCGCGGTCATCACCCACGGAAGATTGGAGCTGCGGTCATGACCGGTCTGGACATCGGTGTGTACGTGCCCCAGATCAGGTTCTCCTACCAGGAAGTCCTGCATCGCGCGCTGCGCTGCGAGGAGCTCGGCATTGGCTCACTGTGGCTCTACGACCACTTGTATGGCCCGGGAATGCCCGAGATGCCGTCGCTGGAAGCATGGACACTTGCCACCGCGCTGCTGAGCCGCACCGACCATCTCCGTGTCGGACATATGGTGCTTTGCAACCAGTTTCGCCACCCAGCGGTACTGGCCAAGATGGTGACGACTCTCGATCAGGTGTCGGCGGGACGGTTGCAGCTCGGCATCGGCAGCGGTTCCATCGAAGACGAGCACCGCAGGACGGGCCTGGACTGGGGTACCTTCGCTGACCGGTCCGAGCGGTTGGCGGAGACGCTGGAGATCTTGACCCAGGCCTTCGCGAATCAAGCGATCGACTTCACGGGCAAGCATTTCACCGTGCGGCAGATGCCGATCGTCCCGGGACCCGTGCAACGCCCGCGTCCTCCCATCATCGTGGGAGGAGTCGGTGAGAAGTACACGCTGCCCTTGGTCGCGCGCTACGCCGACGTGTGGAATGTGCCGACCTATGCGCTCGGCCGGCTTGAGCACAAGCTGTCGGTGCTGCGTTCGAATTGCAAAGACATTGGCCGTGATCCGGCCAGCATTGTGCTGTCGGTCGAAGCGGTGATGGCACTTGCACCCGATGATGCGTCGCTGCCGAAGACCCGCGAGATCGCCGAGCGGCGATTTGGTGGGCCCGGGTTCGGTCTGCGCGAAGGCGGCCTCGTCGGTACGGCCGGCGTCATCGTCGATCGGCTGAGGCAACTGCAGGGGATGGGTTTTCAGCAGGTGGTGTTGTTCACACACGACCGGGCATCTGACCAGACGCTCGAACTACTGGCGTCGACGGTGATACCGCAGTTGTGAGCGCCGCTACGGCGTGGCGCAGTCCCCGCATTCCACGGGCCTGGCCTACCTGAGCCCGTGCAGCTTCTTCAGCAGCGTGAGCAGGGCTGAGATGTCCGGGTCGGGCTGCGGGCCGGGCGGCGCGCCCGGCGGATCGTCCGTCGCGTCGCCGAGCAGCACGCGCGCCACGTTGCTGACGCCGTGGCGCAGCGCATCCAGGTCGTAGCCGCCTTCGAGCGCGAAGACGACCTTGCCGTCGCTGAACCGCTGCGCCATGCCCATCACTTCTTTGGCGAGATGCGAATAGCCCTTCAAGCTCAGCCGCATACCCGCGAGTGGGTCCGCCCAGTAGGCGTCGAACCCGACGGATACGAGTACCAACTGGGGGCGGAATCGTTCGGCGGCCGGCCAGAGGATCTGCTCGAAGACGGCCGCGTAATGTGTGTCGCCGCTTCCGGCCGGCAGGGGGATGTTCACCGTGTAGCCTTCGCCCGGCCCTGTGCCGATGTCGGTTGCCGCACCGGTGCCGGGATAGAACGGGTACTGGTGGGTGGAGATGTACAGCACCGATGGATCGTCGTAGAACATCGCTTCGGTGCCGTTGCCGTGGTGGACGTCGTAGTCGACGATCAGGACACGCTCGATCGCGTATTGACTGCGGGCGTAATGCGCAGCGATGGCTACGTTTCCGAGCAGGCAGAACCCCATGCCGTGATCCGGCATCGCGTGATGCCCCGGCGGCCGGATCGCCGCCAACGCGTTGTCGGCGGCTCCACCGAGCACTCGGTCCACCGCACCGACCGCGCCGCCGGCCGACAACATCGCAATAGTCAGTGCGTCCGGGCCTGCATACGTGTCGGCGTCGAGGAACGTGGTGCCCGGCGCGGCGCTGATGCGGCGCAGCAAGTCCAGGTAGTCGGCTGTGTGCAGAGCCAGCACCAGGTCTGTGTCGACGGCTTGGGCCCGCAGCGATTCCATCCGCGCGGCTAAACCGCTCTCGTCCAAGCCCCGCCAGATCGCCCGGATCCGCTCTGCCCGCTCTGGGTGTCGGGGAAAATCGTGTTCGGCGTAACGCGGATGTGTCGCGTAGATCGTCCTCGGGACCGCCATTGGGGGATGGTAACCCGGCGCACCACCCATGGCTGGCGCATTGCGATGCGCAATGAAACATTCTGGGCGGGTTCGCATTAGAGCACTCGGCGCGCCCGGGCCATTCCTTGATCGATTGTGCCTGCGATGAGGCCGCGCCTTGTCCCTGTGTCTGAACCGCGGCGCGGTCTTCGGCCATCGCGGTCACGATAGCGGCGGCCCGGAACATCCGCTCGACAGGGCTGGACACTCTAATCAGTTGGCGCGAGCGACTGCGCTGGGCAGACCGGTAATCTGATTCTCCCAAGGCGCGGCCAGCGGTCGACACTACGCGTGGAGGAACCATGACGGCCCCGAGGTCGCTGAGAGACCTGTTCGATCAACTGGGATTGCGCGAGGTGCCGTCCGGCGACGCCAGCCTGATCATGGAGATGCCCGTCGACGAGCGGGTTGTCAACACGGCCGGCGGCCTTCAGGGTGGGCTGATCGCTACCATGGCCGACGTGACGGCGGGCCAACTGGCCGCTCGGAGCACGCCGTTCGGCAACGGAATCGCGACCACCGATCTATTCATTCGGTATCTGCGGCCCATCAAGATCGGGCCGGCGCGGGCAGTGGCCAAGATCCTGCGCACGGGGCGGCGGTCCGTCGTTGTCCAGGTCGACATCTTCCGAGGCAACGACGGCGAGGTCGCGGCGACGGCGACCGTGAACTTCGCCGCCGTGGGGCAGCAGGACTGATCTCGCGCGAACGAGTCCTATCCGACCGCAGTGCCGTTCGCGCCGCTGAGTGCGCGAAGAAGTAGGTGCATGGCCACCGTCGTCGAGCGATCACGGATGTCGGCCCGATTGCCCGGCAGCCGAACGGTGCGGGTGAGCGGCTGGCCGCCGTCGAGCTTCACGCTGAAGCAGACCGTCCCGATCGGCTTGTCGTCGCTGCCGCCGCCAGGACCTGCGATCCCGGTGATCGCGACCGCGGTGTCCGCGCCGAGGCGGCGCAGCGCGCCCTCGGCCATCGCCTCGGCGACCGGCTCCGACACCGCGCCGTGCGCTTCGATCAGCGCCGGGTCGACGCCGAGCAGCTCTACCTTTGCGTCGTTGGCGTAGGCAACCACCCCGCCGGCGACGTAGGAGGACGAACCCGGCAGCTCGGTCAGGCGCGCCACCACCAGGCCCGCGGTGCACGACTCTGCGGTCGCGATACGTCTCCCGGCGAGCAGCGCTGCGACCTGGTCGTCCACACGGGAGCCGTCTTCTGAAAAGATTTCGCGTCCATGGCGCGCGCGCAGGAGTTCCATCAGCTGCGCGTACACGTCCGCGGCGTCAAGCTCGTAGCGGGTGACCATCTCGATTTCCCCCCGCCGAAGGCAGGTGGTGATCTCGAGCCGCGCGAAGTCAGCTATCCGGCCTTCGGCGTCGCGCAGCGTCTCGGCCAGGCCGGACTCGGCCAGTCCGAACATCCGCACGGTGTCCTGCCGGTATCGCGTCCGACCGGCGATCGCCTCCCGCACGGCCTCGGTCTCCACGGCGGCCCGCCACATCGGCTGAAGCTCGCGCGGCGGCCCCGGCAGCACGACGATTGTCGGCTTGCCGGGAACGACCACCCCGGGTGCGGTTCCGACCGGGTTGATGACGTCGGCGCCGGACGGAATCATCGCCTGCTTGCGGTTGGCGGCGCGCAGGGCATCGAAGTCGACATCGGCGAAGCGCGCCATCAGGCGCCTCAGGATCTCGGAGATGGTGTTCTCCAGCTCAGCGTCCAATACCAGTTCGCGGCCGCAGAACCGCGCTACGGTCGCGACCGTCATGTCGTCAGCGGTCGGCCCGAGCCCGCCGCTCGTGACGACGAGGTCCACACCCTCTTCTGCCAGGAAGCGCAGCTGCGCCTCGATGTCGCGCGGCCTGTCGCCGCAGATCGTGATGTGCGCAAGCTCGACCCCGAGCTCGAGGAGACGGTCGGCGATCCACGGACCGTTCCGGTCCTGGACCCGTCCGGTCAACACCTCGGTGCCTGTCACGACGATCCCCGCGCGTGCGCTCACCGGCAAGAGATTACGCATGGTTGGCCGCTACGATGGAGCTCGGCGTGGGTGCCCCTCCCTCGCGCTGGTGGCGTTCGGCACCGCTGGTTTCCCACTCGGCGACGCGGCGCGAAACAACCAAAGACTCTGCGAAATACCTACTTTCGGCAAACCAGCACGCCTGTGAGAGAATTCGCCTATCGCACCCCCGCACCGGCGCGGTAGGACTGTGAACCGCGCCACACACCGATTTCCCGATTCGGTGTGTCGCGTGGTGTCCTGTCAGGCTGAGTGAACCTGGAGATGTCTGGAGTGCCCATGTGCGCCGAAAAAGAGCGCGAACACCCCCCTGCCGGTTCTCGCGTTGAAGCGGTGCTGACCTGGCTCGGCGGTGGAGACCGGCGTGAGCTCGCGGAGCGTCACGAGCGGTCCAGCCACGCGATCGCCGGCGTGGTCGTGCTGCTGGACGCCACGCTGGCCTGGCTCGTCGCGGCCCTGGCGGTGGCCGGATCGACACACTGGCCGACGCCGGCGGTCCTCGCGATCACCCTCGTCTTCGGGATACTCGTCGGCGCGGTGACCCGCGCCACCGCCGCGGGCCCGGCGCGGGGCTGGCCTTCGATCGGCGGACGCGGTGCCGTCGGGGTGGCTGTCGGTGTGGTCGTCGGACAGCTCGCCGCGCTGGTCGTCCTGTGGG
>JGI26340J50214_10000481_pt1 | contig 13910 bp, 15 predicted proteins | sample BogFormECP12_OM2_FD_50214 | JGI IMG/M metagenome (IMG submission 50214)
TGGATCTGGAAAACCATGACCACATTCCCGGGCAGCCACATGACCGCGTTCCCGGCGCTGTGGTCGGTGGTCGACGAACCGACGGGCCGGATCATCTGCGAGCTCGACAACCCGATGGTGGACCCGGGCGACGGGACCATCGTCAGCGCGACGAACATTTCGATCGTGACCTATGCCGGCGACGGGCTGTGGTGCCGTCAGGAAGACGTCTACAACCCGTTGCGCTTCGTGCAGGCGACGATGAAGTGGTGCCGCAAGGCGCAGGAGCTCGGCACGCTGCCCGACGAGGCCGCGGCGTGGATGCGGCAGTACGGGCGGCAGACGTGAGCGAGCAGCCGAAGCTGGTGATCGGCGCCAACGGGTTCCTCGGGTCGCATGTCACCCGCCAGCTGGTCGAGAGCGGCGCCGAAGTGCGGGCGATGGTCCGGGGCGGCAGCAACACGACCGGCATCGATGACCTTGCGCTGCAACGCTTTCACGGCGACGTGTTCGACACCGAGACTCTCAGGGAGGCGATGGCCGACTGCGACGTCGTCTACTACTGCGTCGTCGACACCCGGGCGTGGCTGCGCGACCCCGCGCCGCTGTTCCGCACCAATGTCGAGGGCACCCGCAATGTGCTCGACGTCGCGCGGAACGCGGACCTCAAGCGGTTCGTGTTCACCAGCAGCTACGTGACCGTCGGTCGTCGCCGCGGCCACCGCGCCACGGAGGACGACGTGTTGAAGTGGCGGCGATCGCTCGGGCAGTACGTGCTGTCGCGGCTGCAGGCCGAACAGCTGGTGCTGCGTCATGCCGCCGAATACGGGCTGCCGGCCGTCGCGATGTGCGTGTCGACGACCTACGGCAGCGGTGACTGGGGACAGACTCCGCACGGCGCGATGATCGCCGGCGCCGCGTTCGGCAAGGTCCCTTTCGTGATGGACGGCATCCGGCTCGAAGTCGTGGGCGTCGACGACGCCGCGCGGGCGATGATTCTCGCCGCGGAGCGTGGCCGCAACGGTGAGCGCTACATCATCTCCGAGAAGATGCTGACCAACGGGGCCATCGTGCGCATCGCCGCGGAAGAGGCCGGCGCGCCGGTGCCGCAGCGCTCGGTCGGGGTCCCCGCCCTCTACGCGATGGCCGCGATGGGCAGCCTGAAGGCCCGGCTCAGGGGCACCAACGAGCACCTGAACCTGCCGTCCGTGCGGCTGATGCGCGCGGAGTCCGAGCTGGACCACGGCAAGGCCACGCGCGAGCTCGGCTGGGAGCCCCAACCCGTCGAGGACTCGATCCGAGCGGCCGCCCGATTCTGGGTGCGGCTCCGGGAGGCGACGAGGAAGGCCAAGGCGGCGCGGGCCGATTAGCGCGACGTCACGGATTCACGTCGAGCTGTCCGGGGCCCTTCGGCCGCGAAACTCAACACACTGCGGGCTTTGTCGGCGTGTCGTCGCAGCTGGTTGAGTGTCGCGGAAGAAAGTGCCGGACGATGGTGTTCCTGCCATCGTGAGCAGACCCATTCTCGAGCCCAGCGCAGGGCATCCGATCACCGTCACGCCCACCGGCCGCCACGTCACCGTGCGGATCAACGGCGAGGTCGTCGCCGACANCGACGCGGCATTGACCCTTCAGGAAGCCACCCTTCCCACCGTGCACTACATCCCGCTGGCCGACGTCAAGCAGGACATGCTGCGCCGGACAGACACCGCGACGTACTGCCCGTTCAAGGGCGACGCGAGCTACTACANTGTCGTCACCTCCGGCGGTGANTNCGCCGAGGACGTGATCTGGACCTACGAGCAGCCCTNTCCCGCGGTGGCNGACATCGCCGGGCATGTGGCGTTCTTTCCGGACCGAGCCGAGATCACCGTCGCGAACTAGCCGCGCGCTGCGCGCAGGTGGTAGCGCCGCTCGGCATAGGCCAGGTCGTCGCGCCACAGCTTGGTGGCGGCGTAGCGCATCAGCGGCGTGATCAACGGCGCCGCGCGGGTGGTGTGCGCGAACCCCGAGCGGTCCGAGTGCGCGATCACCGCCTCCAGTACAGCGGTGCGCGGCCGGCCGTCGGGCGCCGTTCCGACCGGGGTGGCATGGGTTTCGACGACGCTGCCCGCGCCTTCGCCGTCGACGATGCGCATCACGATCGTGCGCCGCTCGGGGCTGGTGAACTCGGCGACGACGGGCACGCCGAACCGGCCCATCCGGAACGTGACGGCGACCAGGAAACGGTCGGCATCATCGGTGGCATCTCGTGGCGGCGCGCTCAGCACGTCCAACTGAGTGAACGAGTACGGGTGAAACCACGCACCGTGCCACGGGTCGAGCCGGTTGGCGATGATGTCCCCGGGCTCGCACGTGCCGACCAGCCTGGTCACCGCGTGTAATCGGCTGCCGGACGGGCGGACCGGGATGAACGGCTCCCCGGATGGATCCTCGCCGCCTGCGCGGTCCAGCCGCACCCACACCAGCACCCCGTCGTCGTGGCCGGGCAGCGGCTTCCAGCCGAAACCGCGCTCGCCGGTGAGGCGCAATCCGTGCCAGGGGCAGATCAACGCGCCGCAGTCGACGGTTCCGGTGGCCAGATCGGCGCCGAGGTGCGGGCAGGTGCCGGGTCCGACGTGGAGGGCGCCCGTCTCGCCGCGCCACGCCACGATCTCGACGCCCGCGACCGACGTGCCGAATGGCCGGCCGGCGCGGACGCTGGTGCTGGCGGCGAACGCGTACCAGTTACCGGAGGGCCGGTGCCGTGAACGCCGCAGCGCGGCATCAATGATCGCCGGTTCGGCGTCGCGGTAGGTGGGCCGCTGGCCGGCCCACTGCATGCGCGGGAGTACCTGCAGTGGCGTATTTTTCGGCCACCGCCGACCCAGGCGGTCGAGCATGCCCATCGCAAGGTGCCTTTCGTCAGGTGGCGAGCCGTCGCAGCAGCGCGGAACGGCCCTGTGTCGGGACGGTGTGCAGCGGGTGACCGGCAACACCCCAATGCTGAAGCAATCCGTTGGCCGCCGACCACCCGGTGGTGGCGGCGCGTTCCATCAACGCCACCGGCAGGTCGATCCGGATGCCGTCGCCGGCCAGCATCAGCGCGGGATGGGGCGTGGTCACACCCGGCCTGTGTGCGTGATCACCCGGCCCGAAATGCGGGCAGTCGGCGCGGCGCAAAACGCGTTCGCCGACAACGCCGGCCCCCCGGGTCTCCGGATAGAGGGCATGCAGCCGGGCCAGCAGCCGGTCACCGATCGTCTCCTCGCACGATGCGTCGCGCACCGCGTAGGAATGCAGTTCGACCACCGAGCCGCCGTGTTCGCGCGCCCAGTCCGCCGCCTCCCGCTCGTAGCGGTCCAGAACGCTGACGTTGTCGAGGGGCTCGAGTCCTCCGGTGCCCAGGAACGCGGGGCGGCCGGCGGCGACGGGCCGGTCCAGCCACAGCCGCTGCACGATGAACGGCGCGGCGGTGCGCATGCCCCGAACCCGGCACCGCCACGCGTCGTCGCCGAGCGCCGGTGACGCGCCGACGATGCGCTGCAGTCCGGCGACGTCGGTGGCCAGCACCACGGCGTCGGTTTCCGTCTCGGACCCCGAATCGGTCACGACACGAAAAGGCCTGATCCCGTCGGTTTCGACGCGATCGACGGTGATGCCCGTGTGGACGCGCACGCCTTGGCGCGCGAGGTAGTCGCGCAACGGCTCCCACAGGGCCACGTCGAAGTTCGCCGCGGCGACGTCGAAGATCAGTCCTTCGCTGGATCCGAGGAAGTAGATGTGAAACATCGCGACAAGCTCGGCCGCCGACAGCTGCGTCGGCTCGGCGAAGAAGCTGCGGGAGAACACCTCGAACGCCAGATGCCGTGCCGCCTCGGGAAAGTTGATGTCGCGCAGGAACGTATCGGCGTCCACGTCGTCGAGTCGGTGGTAGATGTCGGGTACCGACACCGACACCAGCGGCGCCGCGGCGCGCGCGTTGAGAGAGGCCAGGTCACGCAGCCGAAAGGTGGGGCTGCGCAACGCGAACGCGAGCGCGTTCCACGGCGGTGTGCGCGGCAGGCCGCGGAACGTGTCGTGGCGGCCCCGTGCGTCGACAAGAGGGTAGTCGTCGACCGGTGTCAGTCGGCGTAAGTCGGGATCGCTGCGGCGCAACAGCTCCCGTAGGTTGTAGTACTGGCGGAAGAACGCGTGGAAGCCACGGTTCATCGCAACCGGCGTGCCGTCGGCAAGCCGCTCCGTCCAGCCGCCGACCCGGCCGCCGAGGTAGTTCTCGCGCTCGACGACGTCGACGATGACCCCGCGTTCTGCCAGCCCGGTCGCCGCCGCCAGCCCCGCGATGCCTGCGCCGACCACCACGGCGCGCGGCCGCGACTCGAGCAGGCCGGCATCCCGAAGTCCNTGCGGCGCGGGGTGCTTCACGCGGCGCGCGTCGCTAGACATGCGGCTCATCCGCCAGGAACGTGTGCACGATGTTGCGCTGCCAGCCCGGCATCGTCTCGCTGTGGATCGCGGTGAACCCGGCGTCGGCCAGCCGCCGCCGGAAACGCGCGGTACCGTCGAACGCGAGGACACTGCCCCACAGATGCCGATACAAGGCGGTGTCGCCGGTCTGCCGCCGGCCCGACGGGATGATGATCGCCCAGCACACGGCGTGCCAGATCGCGGTGGCCGGGCGCGAGTCGCGCACCGAGTACTCGTGCACCGCCAGCGTCGCACCGGGCCGCAGCAGCGCGCGGAAGCGGCGCAGCTGGGCGTCCGGGTCGGCGAGGTTGCGCATCAGGTACGCGGCGAGGATGCCGTCGAACGGGCCCTCGATTCCGAGGTCGGCCAGATCCTCGATGCGGCCGTGCACGAAGCGCACCGACGGCGGCCAGTGTTTGGCACGGGCCTCATCGAGCATGCGCGTGGAGGCGTCGACCGCGACGATCTCGGCGTCCGGGGCGGCGGCNAGCAACGCCGCGGTCGACGCACCCGTGCCGCAGCCGGCGTCCAGCAGCCGCAGACCGCGGCCACCGGCGGGAATCCGCATGCGCTGTGCGGACATTCGCAGATGCTCGTGGTAGCCGGGATTCGCGCCGACCAGCCGGTCATACGCGGCGGCGCCGACGTCGAACGCCGCGGGAACGTCGCGCGCGGGGAGGGCGGTGTCCCGGCGAGCCGAGCGCGTGCGCAGAGCAGAGACTTTGAGGGTCACCGCTGGCGCTCCCACAACAACAGCACCGCGGTCACAAGCGCGAAGCCGTACAGGAAGTCCTCGACNGGGATGGCGAACGGGAAGCGNACGCCGATGGTCTGGTGGTNGTCATAGATCACGATCGGGGCGCTGCGCTTCGTCAGCCACCCGTCGGCGAGAACCTGGAAACCGAGCACAATCAGCATTGTCAGCCAGTACGCGGGCTTGCGGAACAACCCGGTGCGGAACACCGCGAACTCGAGCACGCAGACAACGAGCACCGCGGAAACGGCGGGCACGGTGTACCCGAGTCCGGTCATCGACGCCCGGGCCGAGCCAGCATGGCCGTGACCGCGTTGAACGTGAGCAGGCCGCACAGCGGAATCACCAGGAAGAACAGCACCTCTTCGAGCGGGATCCGGAACGGCAGGTCGATCCCGGTGACGTACCGCGGGTTGTACTTCCACACGTGTGCGGCGATCGCGATCGCATCCCAGATCACGAACACCAGCGCGACCGGGACGATCGCGCGCAGCGTGCGCCACGGCCGGCGGTAGACGCCGGCGCCGAAGAACTCCAGCGGCGCGGTGACGAGCAGGCACGCGCCGAGCACGATGAGATATTGCCACCGATCCATCTCAGGCGGCCCCCACAGTGGGCTCGGCCGGAGGCGCCGGTGCGGCCTTCCGGGCACGCCAGGCCCGCAGCAGGCCCGTGCCCGCGACCTGCAGCCGCCGCGTGGTGCCGACCGTAGCGCGGCGGCTGAACACCGCGAAGTCGCTGTCCTCGATGCGATCGAGGATCTCGGAGTACAACGTCAGCGCCGTCGACACACATGGGCGTGACTGCGGTGCCAAGAGCTCTACACCGTTGGCGGCGAAGCGATAGACATCGCGGGTGATTTCGTGCTGGGCGGCCAGCGCACGGCGCACCCGGGCGTCGGTGCGCCGGTGGACGTGACACCACATCAACAGGTCACGATCCACCTGGTAGGCCGCCAGCTCGTCTGCGGGCAGGTAGACCCGCTGCCGTGCCAGGTCCTCGTCGACGTCGCGCAGGAAGTTGGTGAGCTGGAACGCGCGGCCCAGCGCGGCCGCGTAGGGAGCGGCTTCATCGACGGGCACGACGGTGCCGAGCACCGGGAGCAGTTGCAGCCCAATCACTTCCGCGGATCCGCGCATGTAGCTGTTCAGCGCCGCGCGGTTGGGGTAGTCGGTGACCGTAAGGTCCATCTGCATCGAGTTCAGGAAGTCGCTGAACAGGTCGAGCGGGATGCGGTAGCCGCGCGCGGTGTGGATGACCGCGGCGAGCACCGGGTCGCCGTCGCGGCCGCCGCCGGTGAAGAACTGATCCGAGAGCCGCTGCAGGCGTTCGGCTTTGGCGGTGGTGTCCAGCGGGGAGTCGAGGTCGTCGAGGATGTCGTCGGCCAGCCGGGCGAACCCGTACAGCGCGTGCACTGCCGGCCGCTGCGCCGGTGCGAGCAGCCGGGTGGCGAGGAAGAACGTGCGCCCGTGCCGGGCGTTGAGGTCGCGGCAGCGCCGGTACGCGCTGCGCAGCCGTGGCTCCACCACGCCCGCCGCGTCCAATTCGGAACGGATCATGACCGTCGGCTTCCGATGCCGAGCACGCGCCGGTTCGGTTGCCTACCGCCGGCGGGCCCGGTGATCCGGTCGGCGGCAAGTCGTCCGGACAGCATCGCGGTCGGCACACCGACGCCGGGCACCGTCGACGACCCGGCCAGCACCGCGTTGCTCACCCCCCGCACGGTATTGGCCGGCCGGAACGGGCCGGTCTGACCGAAGGTGTGCGCGAGCGCGAACGGGGTGCCGGCCACCATGCCCTGATTCTCCCAGTCGCGGGGGTTGGTCACGTGCAGCACCTCGGCGTCGTCGCCCAGCGCGGGACGCAGGCGGCTGCGCACGGTGTCGATCATCTCGCCGGCATAGGCGTGGCCGTCCCTCGCCCAGTCGACGACGCCGCGGGCCAGGTTCGGCGCGGGCGCGAGGACGTACAGCAGATCGCGGCCGGGCGGCGCCAACGTCGGATCGGTCGCGGTGGGCCGGGTCACGAGCAGCGACGGGTCGGCCATCAGGCGGCCGCGCCGGATGATGTCGTCGAAGGTCTGGTCCCAGGCCCCGCCGAACAGGATCGTGTGATGCGACCCGGCCGGCTCCGACCGGCAGCCGACATGCACCACGACCGCCGACGGCGCCGGACGCAGCCGGAGGAGCCGTCGCGGCGTGCGGGACAGCAGGCGGTAGGTCTGGGGCAGTTCGGTCGTCAACACGACCGCATCGCACGGGATGCGGCTGTCCCGGCTGGTGAGGACCGCGCTGACCCGGTCACCGCTGCGTTCGAGCGCGGTGACCTCCGACTGGTACTCGAAGCGCACGCCGGCATCGGTCGCCGCCGCGGCCATCGCGTCGGGCAGCGCCCGCATGCCGCCGCGCGGGAAATACACACCTGCGACCGTATCCATGTAGGCGATCACCGCGTAGACCGCCAGCGCCTGCTGCGGAGGGACGCCGGCGTATAGCGACTGGAAGGTGAACACCCGCAACAGCCGCTCGTCGCTGATGAACCGCTTGACCACCCGGTCCCAGCGGCGGAACCCGCCGATCGCCGCCAGCCGCGCCAGCTGCGGGGTCAGCAACGACAGCGGTGAGTCGAAATTCGCGGCGATGAACCCGTCGAACTCGATGCGGTACAGCTGTGTCAGCCACTCGCGCAGACGCAGATACCCNGCCGCCTNGTCGGGTCCGGCGAACGCGCCGACCGCGTCGGCCATCGCCCGGGCGTCGCTGTGCACGTCGAGGCTGCTGCCGTCGGCGAACGACGCGTGATAGGCCGGCTCAACCGCGATGAGCTCCAGTCGTTCGTTGCGTTCGGCGCCGGCCGCGGCGAACACCTCGTCGATGATGTCGGGCATGGTCAGCACCGTGGGGCCGGTGTCGAGGCGGTATCCGCCCGTGTCGACCCGGCCCACCCTGCCGCCCGGGACGGCGTCGCGTTCGACAACGGTCACCCGACGGCCGCGGCCCGCGAGATGCAAAGCCGCCGACAGGCCGGCCAGACCCGCCCCGACCACGACGACGTGATCAGTTCTTCCTTCGACGGTGCGGGTCATGCCGCACGCACCGTGCACACCGCGGCCATGTCCGCCAGTGCCATGCGAACCGATTCGTCGATGCGGGCGTCATGGATCTCCCCGCGCGCCGTGGCCACGCGGTCGGCGATCATCTCCTCCACCCACTGAACCGCCCCGGTCGCGACGATCAGCGTGCGCCAGCGCGCGATCGCGGCTTCGTCCAGGTCGTCGGCGCTCATCAACTCCGACAGCTGACGCCTGATCGTGCTGTCGGCCATCTGATACGCGGCCACCACGATGCTCGTCGCCTTGTGCTCGGCCAGATCGCCGCCGGCGGGCTTGCCCGTCACCCGCGCGGACCCGAGCACGCCCAACACGTCGTCGCGAAGCTGGAACGCCTCGCCGATCGCAGCGCCGTAGCGGCCCAGGAGCGCAATGATGTCATCGTCGCACCCGGCCATCGCGGCGCCGATTTCCAGGGGCCTGCGCACCGTGTAATTGCCGGACTTGCGCCGCGCCACGTCGAGCACGGCGTCGAGCGTGGGCAGGCCGCGTGCGTCGTTGACCAGGTCGGAAAACTGGCCGACCGCCAGTTCGGTGCGCATCGCGTCGTAGCGGTGCCACGCCCGGTCGAGCGCCCGCTTGCGCAGCCCGCTCTCGCGGAGCATCTGCTCCGCCCACACCAGGCACAGATCACCGAGCAGGATCGCCGCAGACTCGCCGAAGCGCCGCGCGGAACCCGACAAGCGACGGTCGCGGTGCCATTGCGCGAATTGGATGTGCGCGGCGGGACGGCCCCGCCGCAACCCGGAACCGTCCATCACGTCGTCCTGCAGCAGCGCGAACGCGTGCAGCAACTCGAAGCTGGCCGAAGCGCGCAACGCCGCGGTGTTGCCGTCTGCGCCGCACAGCCACCCGAGGTAGGCGTACGTGGACCGCAGGCATTTCCCGCCGCCGACAAACTGCACCAAGACCTCTGCTGCGACATCGACACCGGCGTCGCCCAAGTCCGCGACGCAGCGGGCGCCGACGAACTCGGTGACGTCGGCCAACACGGCCCGTTGCAGGCCGGCAAGCCACGTCTCGAACGGGACGGCCGCGGGGGCGAGGTGAGCGGGCCGGAACGCAGGCGGGAACGCGCTGACCACGCTCACGTCCGCTCCCTCCAGCAGATCAGTGTCATCGCTTCCATACCCGGCCGCTACTCGGCGCAATACAGCCATTACAGCCCAGCTTGGCAGAGGCTGCCGCTCCGCAGGGCCGATGTCACGGTTGGTTCATTAATTTGGCGCCAGAATCGGCGTCGGGCCGCCGTGGCAGGATCAAGTCATCGCGAAATCGAGAAGCGTTCACCGCGCGGTGAGGCTATCCGGCCCGGCCGCCCCGCTCGCCACGCTGTCGCCGCTGCGGCGCGGCCGCGGTGATCCCTGCTTCCAGATCGCCGCCGACGGCGCGATCTGGCGGACAAGCCTGCAGCAGAGCGGACCGGTGACCGCCCGGATACGTCGGTCGGCGCCCGACGTCGTCGAATGCGAGGCCTGGGGCGACGGCGCCGCCGAGTTCGCCGACGCGCTGCCGATGCTGATCGGCGCGCACGACGACCCCGCCGCGTTCGTGGCCGAGGAGCCGACGATCGCCGCAGCGCAGCGGCGGTGCCCGCACCTGCGCATCGGCCGCACCGAGCGCGTCCTGGAGGCCCTCGTCCCCGCGGTGCTCGAGCAGCGCGTCGCCGGCGCGGACTCTTTCCGGTCCTGGCGGCTGCTGGTCACCAAGTACGGCGCACCGGCACCCGGGCCCGCTCCGTCCCGGATGCGGGTGCCGCCCGCCGCCGAGGTGTGGCGGCGGATCCCGTCGTGGGAATTCCACCTCGCGAACGTCGACCCGGGACGGGCCCGCACGATCGTCGGCTGTGCCCAGCGCGCCGGGTCGCTCGAGCGGCTCTGCAGCCGCCCATCCGCGCAGGCCCGCGATGCGTTGACGTCGTTGCCGGGTGTCGGCGTGTGGACGGCGGCCGAAACCGCGCAACGCGCGTTCGGGGACAGCGACGCGCTCTCAGTCGGCGACTACCACCTGGCCAAAGTGGTGGGTTGGTCGCTGCTCGGCCACCCGATCGACGATGCGCAGATGGTGGAGCTGCTCGAGCCGATGCGCCCCCATCGGTACCGCGCTGTGCGACTGCTGGAAGTCAGTGGGATGACACGCAATCCGCGATTCGGTCCGCGCCAGCCGATCCGCGATCTCGCCGGGTTGTGAGGTCTACGTTCCACGACGGACTGGTCGTGGTGTTCCTGGTGTCGGCGGGACTGGCGCTGCCGGCCGCCGCGGCGTCGCTGTCCCGCGGCCCGCACGGAACAGAGCCCGGGATCAGTGCTTTTCGCCCATCCCGAATTCATCGACCGGGTTGTTGCGGGTGACGATCAACGGGTCGGCGTTGGTGAACGGGAAGACCGGCAGCGCGGCGACGTGGGTGTTGAAGGTGGCCGCGAGCACCTCCCGTGAATACGCGCTGGCCGAGGCGCGGTAACCGATGTCGCCGGGCGTGGGCTGGTCGAAGAAGATCAGGAAGTGGATGTCGTCGGAACCGACCACCTCGATGTGGTGGGGATAAGCGCGCGGGATGAAGTACACGTCGCCCTCCTTCAGGTACCAGGTGTCCAGCGACCCGTCCGGGTCCATCACCGTCATCCGGGCCGACCCTGCGTGCACATAACCCATCTCGGCGGTGATCGGGTGCCAGTGTGGTTCCCGCATGCCGTCCTCGCGGATCCGCAGGGAGTACATTGCGAGGTCCTTCAGCGCCGGCCAGAACTGCACCCGCGCCAACCTGGCCGAGCCCACCGCGATGCTGATCATTGCCGGCTGGCTTTCGACGGCGAACTTGTGCGGGTCGGAGAAATACGCGGCGCTCGGCACGACCGGGTCGCCCTCGCGCGCGGCGAGAGCCCGGTCGGTCGTGTCGCGGTGGATCGCGGCGAAGTCGGCGGCGAGCAGGTCGTAGGTGTTGCCGAGCACAGCGTCGGTCATCGCACCGAACGCCGCTCCGAGGCCGAAGTCCTCGGGGCGTTCGTGGCGGAACGCGATGACGAACTCGGCCGCCTCGTCGCCGATGTTCTCGATGTGGTGCAGTGAGCCCGAGTCGATGTGAAACATCTCGCCGGCGCTGACCGTGAAGGAGGAGAACTGGCTGCCGCTGTCGAGCACGGACACCAGCGAGGTGCCCGACAGGCAGTAGGTGAGCTCGTTGGCGTTGGCGTGCCAGTGCGGGGTGCGCATCGCGCCCGGGTTGACCACCACCCGTTTGATGGACAGCCCGTTCAGGATCGGGAAGGTGTCCGCGGTCACGCGGGTGATGGAGCCGAGTTCGGATTCTTCGACGGTCTCGCCGTTCGTCAGCGACGTGGCGTGCCTGCCGTACGTGGTTGTCATTGCGTGCCCTTTCTGCTCGCCGGCAATCACAGATGGTGCACGCAGTTGCGGTGCGGTGCGCGCTAATCGGCGGCGGCGTCGCGGCGCTCGGCCTCGGCGGCCTCGCGATTGAGCCGCTGGGCCTCATAGATCGACACGTCGGTGCGCGAGATCAGCAGGTAGGCGATGCCGACCGCGGCCATAGCGCACGGGATAACCGAGAACGAACCCGTCATCTCCGCGACCATGATCATCACGGCCAGCGGTGCATGGGCAACGCTGCCGAAGCAGGCCATCATCCCGGCGACGACGAACACGCCGGGGTTCGCGGGGAGGCCTGGCGCACCGACCGATTCGGCCAATCGCCAGATCGCTGCGCCGGTGAACGCGCCGATCACGATGCCCGGCCCGAAGATCCCGCCCGATCCACCGGTNCCGATCGACAGCGAGGTCGCGACGATCTTGGCGAACGGCAGGATCAGCACGATCCACAGCGGGATCGCCAGCAAGGTGTCTCGTGCCGCCGCGTGCTGCGCCCAGCCGTACCCGCTGGCCAGCACCTGGGGGATCACCAACGCGATGAGGCCGACCGCCAAGCCGCCGAGGGCGGGCTTGATCACCATGCCGCCGGGCAGCCACTTGGTGAGCGCCACGACGCCGTAGAACGTGCGGGCGTAGAGGTAGCCGACCGCGGCCGCGACGACTCCGATCACCAGGAACCAGAGCAGCTGCAGCGGATGGTGAAACCGGAAGTCGGCGGCGACGAAGCCGAACAGCGGGTCGAAGCCGAGGATCGCGCCGAACACGGCATTCGCGGTCGCCGAGGTGATGAAACCCGGAATCAGCGCCTTGTAGTCGAAATCCTCGCGGTAGACGATCGAGGCGGCAAGCACCGCACCGCCCAGCGGCGCCCCGAAGATCGCACCGATACCCGAGCCGATGCCCAGCGACACCGCAACGCGGCCGTCCTCGTCGGACAGGTTGAGCTGGCGTGTGAGCAACGAGCCGAATCCGGCCGAGATCTGCGCGGCCGGCCCCTCCCGGCCGCCCGAGCCGCCGGAGCCGATGGTGATCGCGCTGGCGACCATCTTCACGATCACCGCCCGCACCCGGATCGCACGCGGGTCGGTGTGGACGGCCTCGATCGCGCTGTCGGTGCCGTGGCCTTCCGCCTCAGGGGCGAACTTCGCGACGAGCAGCGCCGACACCAGCGCGCCGCCGAACACCACCAGCGGAATAGCCCACGGTCGAACGAATCCCGGCGAGCCGGGGTCGCCGCCGTCGCCCTTGGGCTTCGGGATGTCGTACCCGCCGAGGTAGCCGAGCAGGAACTTCCCGGCGTAGTCGAGCGCCAGATAGAACGCGACCGCGCCGAACCCGGCGATGATGCCGATCGCGATGCCGAGGATCAGCCACTTGCGGAGGTAGCCGGACCGGTTGATGAAGGCGCTCATCCATTGCTTGGCCCCAGCCAGCATGTGCGGATGCTAGCAGCGAATCGGTGACAGCCGCGGCCCCAACAGCCCTAGCTGCCCGGGACGAAGGGGCTCAGCATCGGGGGCTGCAGAACGCTGGGGTCAGCCGGAATCTGTGGTGCCGCGCCCGGATCCAGGAACGAGGGCAAGTACTGGGTGAACTGGCCGATCACAGGCAGGATCGTGTTGGCCTCGTTGATGATCGTGCTCGGATCCGGGGCCGGCGGCGCGGCAGGGTCCGGCGGCGCTGCCGGGTCGTCCATCGGTGCGGGCAGCGGCGATGCCTGCGCTATCGCAGCGCCAAATCCCAAGGCCGGCAATGCGAGTCCTACGCAAACGGCCGCGACCCCGACGAGCCGGCTTCGGGTAAGCAACATGGACATGGTGTGTCTCCTACTCCTGGCGACGTTTCTGCTTCGTCACAGTGGAAACACTGATTGACAACAATCACATTAGGAACACGACGCGGTCAAGCTTTGCACCCTATGAAATTCCCGCCGAGTTGCTGTGCGCGGCGGCTGGTCCCGGGCCTAAGCGTCGAGGTCCTGTTCGACGAGTTCGGCGATCGTGCGCATCGCCGTCTCGTCGTCGGAAGCAACGATCACCTGAGCGCCGTTGGAAGCGCCCAGCGTCATGATCATCAGTGCCGAGCCGGCGTCGACCGGCTCGCCGCCGTCCATCGACAGGGTGATGGGCGAACCCGCGTTCACGGCGGCTTCGGCGATGATCGCGGCGGGCCGGGCGTGCAGACCGATCGCCGAGCCGACGGTCACGGTGGTGCTTGGCATCCGGGGTTTCTCCTCAT
>JGI26340J50214_10000482_pt1 | contig 13891 bp, 19 predicted proteins | sample BogFormECP12_OM2_FD_50214 | JGI IMG/M metagenome (IMG submission 50214)
TGGACGGTTGCTGGGATAGCCCGGACTCGACGAATTTGTACGGGGAGGCATTGACCACGCACGTGGGCTTCTCCGATTGCGCCAGGGCGGCTGGCGTGGCACTTGCCGCCGTGGTCGGCGTGGCGAGCCCGGTGGCGATGACGAGGCCGGCAGTTGCGGCGCCAAGCGTCGCTCTCCTGAATCCGAACATCATGCTCTTTCCGCCCTCGTTCCCGATTCGGGTGAAGTCCCGGCGCTTTGTTGGGTCTGCGCTCTTCCTGATATAAAAAACCAAGCATGCTCCTTTTCGGCCGCTAGGTCCGCTCCGACACGCACGTCACCCCCAATGGGGAATTATGTGATCGCATTTCTCGGCTCAGGCCATCTTGAGTAGTTCAAGCATGGGCACATTCGCCAGTGAGAGCGGTACACGTACCGTGATCTTGGTCTTCGCTGGTTCGGTCCTTTCTTGCGTCACGCCCGCCCTTGTGACTCGCGGCAGCCGGGAAAGAGACGCCGGCGCCGTCCCGCGGGGCGAACGGGTGGGACTGCTCGCGGTGCAACATTGAGTGGACCGCACCGGGTGACGCTGATCCGGCCGCGCCGCCCAGGTTGACGGTCATGCGCCCGGGCCAAGGTTGACAACCGCGAGGACGGGCGCGCCGCTTAGCAGCAGACGGAAACGGGGCCAGGGCGAACGCCGGCCCCCGGGCCTTGTTGTTTTACCTACGAGCAGGCCCCCGGAGCATCGTCGGGACGGTAGGTCTCCCTCCCGCGGCCGGCTCGTACCATCGCCGGACGAATGAACACCGGACACCGGCCGGATCCAGGAAGCAGCAGCGCGGGTACTCGGCAGGCGCCGCGGGACCTTCCGGCCGAGATCCACGAGGAACTGAAAGAGCTGCTCGGAGACGGGCTCAAGATCAGCCTCGCTGGAGCTGACCACAAGCTCGCCCAGATCGACCGCCGTTCCCGCGGTCAGCCCCTCGATCTCGCCATCCCCGCAATCCCGATCTCCCCGCCTGCGCCGAGCCTAAAGTCCGGTCCCTGGTGGAAACCGGTGGACACCGGCCCGCGCCTTTTCACAGCCTATCCAGGTCAACTTCGCGCTTGCCTCGCCCGTCCGAAAGTGTTAGAGGCGCTGAGATATTCAGAGCTCTGGGCCGTGAACCTGCCGGGCCGCCGCTCCTCGCCGTGCCTACCGGGTCCAGGTACAAGCTGTTCGGCCCTTGTACCTGCGGCTGCGTCTTGCGGCATCACCACCGCCTGGTCGTCGGTGGTGAACTCCCGGCCATCCGGTCCACGGTCAGTGCGGGTACCTGCCGTAATCTGGCTTCCCGTACGGACCCTGCTGGTAGCCGCCGCTTTAGGGTGGCTGTCCTGGATCCTGAGACCCGTGTGAAGCACAACAATTTGCGGGTAGTTGTTAGTGGGCGGGCAGTCTTGGCATCTGCCGCTGGGCCTCACTCCCAGGACCTGCGGGGCCGTGAACAGCGCCGCCCGAGGCGCCGTGCCAACGGCGCCGGATTGGACCCGCCATGACCGAATCAGCAACCGACGCCCCCGCCGTGTTCGCCGCGCTCACCCTGTACGAACTAGACGAACTTATGCTACGCCTCACCGCCGGCTACCGAACATTGGTGATCTCCGGGCCGCTAGGCGACCCGTTCCGGGCCGAGATCCGCGACCTGCTCGCCGACGCCCACCGGGCGTGGCTCGCCGCCTACGCCCGCACCTCGGGCCCCGACTCGATACCTGGACCGCGGCATGAGCCACGCCGGGCGCCCAGTCCGCCGGGACGCCGCCGCGTCGGCCGCATGGGCGGCGACGGCGAGGCCGAGGAGGGCTCATAGCACTTGTTCCTGTATTCGGAAGCGTCTGGAATGTGCGGCGTCGTTGTGCCGGGATTGGGCGGCGGCGCCGCTCTAGCGTGACGCTTCTCAAGGGCGAGGACCCCCGCCAGGGACCTGGCCGATTTGCTCAGGGCTGCCGCGGGGGCTATTTGGCCGCACGCGCTGCCAGTTTTGTGCCGCAAGGCCGGGCCGTGCCGGAGCGGGCCGGGGAATGTCGCCGCCGGGCGCCCGGTCGGTAGCGAGATTCTGGTAATCGCCGAGCGTGGTTCCAACGCGTACTCCCGATCTGGAACACCGCCGCCTGTCAGTGGTGCGCTGCTCCGCCACCCACGTGAGCGCGTGCGACCCCGGGGTGCCAGGTCCCGCCCGTCCAACTACTGCCAGCGCGCAACACCCGAGGCACCGCTGCACGCCACATCGCCAGCGCTACTTCAATCCAAGCCGAACGGGAAGTCCTCCATCGGGCTGGCGCACCTCCAACGCCCGTGGGAGCCCCGGGTGACGTCGCACCCACCCCTTGCCCTCCAACGCGGTGAGCTGGTAGCGGACGGCAGACGGGCCGCTTAGTCTGACCGCTCTGCCGATCTCGCGCACGGAAGGTGAATAGGAATGCGGATAGCCCCAGAGGAACTGCAAGATCTCTTGCTGCCGCTCGCTGAGCCACGTGTATGGGATCGCGTCCGGCCAGTCCGCCGTGCTGTTCGTCATCGGGCCTCACAGTCCTAGCTTTCGATCATCGTAACCAAGAAAGCTCTGCTAGGGAATATAAGTTTGAACTCTGGGGCGGACGTATCTTTGAGGGCGAGAGGGATGAGTAACGAGGAATGCTAGTACTGCAATCGTGGCCTCGTGGCCTCGTGGCCTCGTGGCCTCGTGGCCTCGTGGCCTCTGGGCAGCCATGCGGACGACGAGGCGTTCGCAGTGTTTCGCGCACGCGACGACGCGGGACGGAAGTGGTCGCGTATAGCTATCGTGATTGGCGATATCCAGGATGCGCGAAGATAGTGGACGGGCGATCTCGGCCGGAACCGTGCCCGGCCACCCGTCCGACGACAAGTAAGTGGGCCGCGAGGCGCCTGTTCGCGTCACTCCCGGAGTTCAGGATGTAAGACAACAATCCGCCTCCGCCGTGTGGTACTTGCTTCACTCCGCTCCCGTTTACGATACGGCGTCTCGTTATCCTCGGAGAACTTTGCAGCCTTTCGGTCCGATCCCTATCGACCAGCGCTTTATCGCCGCGGCGCGTCGATCGGCGTGGCGCGCTGACCCGGGTCGCAAGACTCTCTACTCTTAGGGGGTCCAACCGGGCTTTGGGCCGTTGGCGTGACTCCCACGAGGGAGGCAGCTTCATGAGCAAGCACGGATCGGTGACGGCTGTCCTCGCCGGGGCGGCGATTATGGTCCTCGCTGGGTGCACCGGCGCCCCGATGGGCACTGCGCCCGACGTACCGGGAGAGTCGTCAGGGAGCACCTCGACGGGTGTGCACTCGCTGGCTTCCAGCGCAGCCCCGGTCGTCAGCGCGCGGCCGAGCGGCTCGGCGACCAGCGCGCGGCCGAGCGGCGCGCGGCCGAGCGGCGCGCGGCCGAGCGGCTCGGCGACCAGCGCGCGGCCGAGCAGCTCGGCGACCGGCCAGCTGACCGGGCCTGCGGCCACCGTGCTCGCGTATGTGGCCGCCATCAACGGCCACGACTACGCCCTGGCCTGGTGGCTTGGCGGCCGGAACACGGGACTGTCGTACCCAAGCTTCGTCAGCGGCTTCAGCACGACCGTGAGAGACACTCTGACTATCCTGTCGGTCTCAGGTGAAACGGTCACCGCCCGGCTCGCCGCGCAGCAGACCGACGGCCACGTTGATACCTACCAGGGCACATATACCGTTGACGGCGGTGTCATTATCGGCTTCCACGTCCGTCAAGTCGGCTGACCTCGGCGGCCATGAACGAGACGGAACTCATCGGGGACGAGGTGAACGACCTGCTCGGTGGCGACGAGCGGGATGCCGGATGGGACGCGGGGTGAGCCGGTGAACCTTGCAGGGTTCATAGACCGGTTTGTCTACACGCCGGGCCGCCGTTACTCCCCGTCCGACCTCGGCGGTTCCGGGGGCGACGTGTTCGCCGCGCACTGCGGGCACGGCCTCGCGACGTACCAGGGGGTGACCGCAACGTGCCAGGAATTCCGCTGCGACTGCGGGGGCATGATCTTGGTCCGGCTCGAGCCGGGCCGGGTGGCGCTGGGGCGCCCAACCGGACCGGCGCCCGTCCGGGCCGCCGGTCCGGTGCACTGGCGGATACCAGGCCGACAATCGCGTCGGCTTTGACGAGCGCGTCGCTGGGTCGATGTACACCGGCCCAGTGAGCCACATCGAGATCCAAGCGCGCCCCCTCCACCCTGGAGCGCTTGCAGCAGGTCCAGGAGCTGCGTGCCCAGAACGTGGGCCTGGTCCACTGCGCTCTGACCCGTCGCTCGACATCGTCAAGCCCTATGGCCGGGCCGGCGAGCCGAAGCGGCTGAAGCGCGTCCCGAAGTACCGCCCCACTCTCGTCGACCCCACCGCGACAAGCAAATGGTTTCAATTTCGCGCTGACCGTGCGCTCTGACTCTGAGGTTTTCGGCGGGCCACAGCATCTCCACGATGCACTAGCGTAATTGTCCATGTTTGAACTGGTGGAGATCGCCTGATACCCCAAACGCGATCACATAATTCCCCATGGTGATTGCGTGCGTGTCGTAGTGGACCTGGCCATCGAAAAGGAGCATTCTTCATCCCGTTCGGGATGAATACGGAGGCCCGATGGCAAGGAGAACGTTCGACGTGGTCGACGTGATCGGGATACTGCAGCACTGGTACGTGGGCCGTTCGCTAAGCGATACGTCCGCTATCCTGGGCATGGACCGCAAGACGCTGCGTAAGTACATTGCCCCGGCCCTAGTGGCTGGGATCGCACCCGGTGGGCAAGCGAAGAGCCGGGAGGAGTGGGCCGAACTGGTGCTGGGCTGGTTCCCGGAACTGGCCGATGCCCGGCTGCGGCGCGTGACCTGGTCGGCAATCGGTGAGCACCATGAGTTTATTGCCCGCCAGTTGGAGGAGGGTGTACGGGTGCGGACTATCTGGCAGCGGCTGCGGAATGAGCACGGCCTAGCCGTCAGTGTCGCGAGTCTCCGCCGGTATGTCACGGCGAACGTCCGCTCCCGCCAAGCGCCGGATGCCCGCCACACGGTGCCGCCAAGCTATAGGCATCCACGCGTCCGGACCACCCTTCGCGGCGGAGTTGATCGGCTTGGCCACCCGGTTCCACAGCTCTTCGAGCTGAGCGACGGCGACAAGCAAGCATGACCTCCACCTGGGCGTCCTACCTCGTGGCGCTGGCCACTGCCCTGGCGGCCGCCGTGGCCCTCATGGGCGCCGTCGTCGTGCTACTGGTCGGCCGGGTCGCCGAGCTGCATTGCCCGGTCGCCGCGCTGGTGCCGCTAGAGACGGGACTCAGCGGGCTACCCGACCTTGGTGGGGACGCGTGGAGTGACTCTGATCGGCCCGTCAGGGACGTTCCCCGGAAGCGCACGATAGGTGATCAACGCGGAGTCTCACAGCAGGCGGACTTTCTTGCGGAGACGGCCCGGTCCGGGGCTGGTGTTATTCGTCGTCACCATGGCCAGCGGCGGGGGCGGAGGCCGGGGCCGCTCCGGGGCGCGCCGGGCGCCGGTATCACTGTAGGCGGCGTCTGGAGGGGCCGCAGTGAACGGTGACCTGATCGCTCTGGTGCGGGCCATGTTCACGGCCCGTCCGTTGCTCCTGGCCGGCGTGCTGTACCTGGTGTTCGCATCGCCGGAACCGTCGTGGTACGTACCGGTGCAGCTGTTCGCGTGCGTGCTGCAGGCGTACCTGTTGCTGTGCGCTGGCCGGGATCTGCGGGGCCGCGCGGCCCGTCGGCTCGGCCGACGGAGCCCGGGCGCTATCCACCGCACCGGCCGGTAGCGGTGATGACTATCAAGGTCCGGCGGAGCCCGGCAGCGCAAGGCCGACCGGCTCCAGCGGCTGAGCGCCGACACTCGCCGGTTCCCGACGAGAGCGAGGTCAGCGGCAAGGTCGCGGCACGTCGCAAGCGCTGACCTCAAGAAGGCCAGCGCCGGGTGGCCCGGATATGCGCCAGTTCCGGAGGAGCGCTGGAGTTGCGATGCCTGGTGGTCAGGCCGCGCCGCCGCGGACGGCCCGGGCGACGGCCGGGGCCGCTCCAGCTTGTACGTCTGGCCTTGGAGGGCGGCGACGCGGTGCAGAGGACAAAGGTGGTGAAGTCCGTAAGGGCGGTGTCGCAGTTCCCGTTATCGAGGCTGTCGCATAACTTGGCGGCGGCTAGGTCGGGGCATTCGGGCGGGCGCTGGGGTTCTCGTTCTGGTCGCCCCGGGGCCGGGTTGATGCCGGGGTGCGGGTCTGGCGGGCGAAGGCAGTGCCGTTACCTGGGGTTTTGCGGGCTGTGGGCGGGTTCGGCCGGTGCGGTCCGGCCCGGTCGATGCTATGCGGCGGCCGGGGCGCGCAGGGTGCGGCCGAAGCGGGCGAACAGCTGGGCGAAGACCGATTCGATGATCGCCCTGCGCTGCTTGTAGAGGGCTCGGCCGTCGGGGGTGCCCAGCTTGGCGGCCATGGCCTGCCAGCCGGGCTGGCTGCTGGGGGTGTCGCCGCCGGGCTGCGCCGATTCGCGGGTGACGGCGACATGCACGAGCGGGCCCCCGGGGAAACGGCTCGGTCGCCAGCGTGGCCGACTCACAGCGCGCAGACCGGTTATTCGGCCAAGCACCCCTGAACCTGCCCCACAGCCGGGAGGGAGTGCCTGAGCCTCGTCCCGGTCGTTAGGCTGCTGCACGACAACACCCGCCGTTGGAAGACCCGGAGGCCTGTCGGCGCCCGTGCAACTTGGTGGTGCAGCGTCGCGAGAATCGCCCGCACTAGCAGAGGCAGACCATCCGCGGATCACATGCTTCCCATGACCGTTTTAGCCCGCTTGAGATTTAATGTCCGACTTAGGGTAGACCCAAAACCAGGCCCGCGCCCTTGCACGACCGTCGTAAGTCGCACCGTGCTCTCGGCGGCAGGGGCGCGGGTCCGGATCGGATTAAATCACGCTATTCAGCCGACCCGGGTGAGGTTTCGAATTTCACGTGGCGACCCGGAAGGGATCGCGGCATGGATCGAGGAGGCAGGGCGAAGGCACGACAGAGCCGCATCAGCCTCCGCCGCCGGGCGGCCTCCATGGCGGGGGGCATCCGGGGCCGCCGCTCGACAAACGCGCTGCCCTGCGATGCGGCCGCGACCCTCCAAGTGGCCGTCGCGCATCGTGATCGCCTCAAGCGCCGTGTTTGGGGTTGGTCGTCTTCGTCGGAGTTGAAGTCGGTCGCGTTCAGCTGCCCCNGTACGAGATGTAGCCCGGCTACGTCGACTACGCGATCTCGGTCATCATCGGCCGGGCAAAGCGCGCGTGGCTGAAAGTCACCCGGCCGCTCGGGCTACTGGAGAACACATCGCGGCGTGCGGCGACGGGTCGACGGTGACGGCCAGCTGGAAGCCGCGGCGCCCAACGAGGTGGGCGCGCCATCCTATGCAATTACGCTCTGGTGGACACCGGTCACNATAAAATCACGATATGACCGCAGATAATTACCGTGAGTATTGGCGCCGGACGGGGAACAGGTGGCGGACTATGGAACAGCCCGGACACGAGGCGCCGGACCAGCGGTGCACGAGCTGCGCCGCGGTCGGCACTTACTGCCTAACCTGCGCCAGTCTGCGGCTGCCACCCGGATACCGCATCAACAGCGATCCCGACCGCGGAAGGTCACCCCGCAAAAACCGCTTGCGCGGTCCATCAGTTCGGGCTCGCCGCCTGCCTCCCCTGCTGATCTGCCGTCGCTCGGCAAGCTGGTCGCTAACGAGCCGTTCTGGCCGTACCCTGCGGGCGCGGCCCGGCAGGGAGGTACTGAACGAGGGTCTCGCTTACACGGCCTCCTGGGCGTATGCAGTCAGGGTCCTGCCAGCGCCTCGGCGGCTAGCAGTGCGGATATCTCCTCGTCGGTGAGGTAGGTGATCACGGTGCGGTCACTGCGCTTGGGCGGGATGGCCAGCATCCGGCGTCGCGGTCGAGAGCGCCCTGACAAGTGAGGCCTCAGGCCGGCGAGTCGGCGGGTTGCGCTCATGTGCTCGCGCTACCGTGGTGGCCGTGACAGTGTTCCGGTTTGTCGCAGCTCCGTCCTACCTCCTGGCAGGCGCCGTTGTGCTGGCCGCCACACTAGCCGCCGTGGCAGGTGCGACTGCACGCAGGCCGCGCAAAAGGCGGCCGCAGACGCAGGCGAAGCGTTCAGCCCGGCAGGAGCGCCTGAGTGTCGCGCTGGTAGAGCCTTGGTCGGTTATGAGGTTCAGCCTCGTGGTCTGGCTGGCGGCGTTTGTCATCTTGTTCGCGGCTGTGACTGTGCTCTACCGCATCCTGGCGGGGCTGGGCCTCTTCGATTCCCTTCAGCGGGCCTCATCGCGCTTCGCCTCGAGAAATGGCCTGGCGGGCGTGAACGTGAAGTCATGGTTCTCGGAGTCCCGGATCCTCGGCTACACTGCCGTACTCGGCTCACTCAACGTTGTGCTTCTCACCGCTATATCGACTATCGGAGCCCAGGTGTTCAACCTGACTTCTCAAAAGGTCGGCGGCGTCAAGGTGACCTTGCGCGAGAAGCATGTCAAGGTGGATCCGGGGTGCGTCGCCGGTTCCGCTGATGCGGCCGGTTCCAGATCAGCCACGCAGGGAACTGGGCGATCCCGCTGGCGAATAGCCTCCGGCGCAGGTGCCGCCGGTGATGGGCATCGCGAGCGCGATGACGCCAGTGCCGAGGGCGCATACGCGGTACCGGGGGTGCCCTGCGGGCTGCGGGAACGCGAGCTTTCCCTCGCCGATCAGGGTGAACGCAGCGAGCTCGGTCGGGGCCGTGATCGTGTCGATGGTTAGCGCGATCGAGTTGGTGGTCAGGAGCGGATTGGCGTGCGTGCCCATCAGGGCGACAGCGCGGATGGCCGCCGAGTTCGGCTATGCTGTCGGCGATCCCGTAGCAGGGAGTCGGCACCTGTGGCGAGCGCGCCCTGATCGCCAGGTCTCAGAGATCGGCGGCGAGCGTGCGAGCGAACGCCTTACCAACTCCCGAGAAGCGCTCCGGTTATGAACCGCAGCATGGCTAACTCCACAGCTACTGGCTGGTCCCGCGATCGCGTGCGACCGCGCCGGTCGCGACGTCCTGCGAGCCGCACGGGTACCGGCCCGTTGCCGGGAGGTGCCTGCCGTCTGCCCGTTGCGGTAACTGCGGTCGGCAACAGCAAGCTGTTATGGATCAGGTGTTTGAGTTCTACGTTTGAGGTAGCCAAAAGGATGGAGCAAGAGTTGCTGCGTTCGGTCGGCCCAGGAATACCGGAATGGCATAAGCTCGGCTCATCGCGTATGCATTTGCACATGAACCTGCAATTGCATTTGCCAGGGCACTGTATTTGCAGGCGGATAGGGCGGGCAGCCGCTCGCTGAGCCTGGCGGCTACCAGGGAGCGGCGCAGCTGGGGAGGGGGCTGGCCTGGTGCCGGGTCTGCGTCCCATACCCCGCTCCGCGCGAAACCAGGAACGGGACGCCCGGGTGCCAGTGCCGCCGAAGTTCTTGCATTTCCTGGCGGAGGCGTACCGGTCCGGCTGGTCGGCGAACTCGCCGAGCACCCGGGCACCTACGATGGCTGCCAGGCCGGGCTGGTACTGGTAGATCTCAGCCTCCGGGTCATCACCGCGATTAGGGACCGGGCGGTGGCCGTCGTAGGGCGCGGTCAGCGCGGTCGGCTGGCGCAGCTGCTCGCTGCCCACCGCGGCCGGGATCGCGCCGGCCTTGTCGGCGATGTCCCGGCGGCGGGCGCGCCTGAGCGCCGCCACGACCTGGGCCCGGGTCAGCCTCGCCGCCCGCCGGCGCATAGGCTATGCAAGAGCAACAGCGCGCAAATCCCTTGAGCTGCTGTCACTCCCCAGAACGGAAGAGTGTCCGCGATGCCCCGGCGCGCAGATCCACACGGAGTAATGTAGCGACTGATCGGTGCAGGCAGGACTGGAGTTGCCAGACCGAGGGACGCTACGCGCGCGTTCTAGTTATCCTGCCATCAGCGGTTATCGAGCCAGCTGGGTGCCGGACTGGTCCTTGCCCTCGTCCGGCGGGCGGGTTTGCAGGTCGCGGTTGATCGACCGGAGGTAGGTCATGGCCGACGAAACCCGGCGGCCGCCGGGTATGGGCAGCGGTGCACGACGGGCCGGCGTCGTCTCCTGCTGGATGTGCGGGATCCAGTTGCATTCCAGCCAGATGATGCCGGATGGCGGGGATTGGTGCGACGACATCAGGTGGTATTGCCGGGATGCTAAGGCCTGTAGCCAGCGCTGGACGACATCACGCAGCGTCCTGTCGGCAGGCGGCGAGGAGCCACAGGAGGCGGCACCAGGCACCCGCCCGCGAACGGCCAGTCACCTTTACCTAGCTGCCCCGGTCGGCGGCGAAGTCGCCGCGGCGGCCCGTGGGTGACACCGAGTTTCATTGGCTCCAGGACAATTCGCGATGTTTGTCCTGCGTGTCGGCCGCAACTTGAGCACCCACCGTAAGCCCCTAGTCCGCCTCGCCGCCGACCACGCGATGCGACGCCGAACGTGACGGTCTTATAAGAGCTAACGGGTTCGCTATCCGGCAGACTCGGTGCGAGGTGGCCGCCGGCAAGTGAGCCCTCATCCGCGAAGCCCTCACCGCCTCCGGCGACATCATCCCCGGCCACGGCGAACTGCTCGTCCGCCTCGACCCGCTCACCGCCCTACGGCGCACCCAGGCACTCACCGCCCTCTGCGACCAGCTCAACCAAGCCCCAAGCCGCTACCCCGGCACCGACCTCGTCCTGCGTTACGAGGTCAAGCCCCACCCTGGCATTGCATGAACTACCTCTCTATGTCAGTCCTGGATTCCGGCGTACCCGGTCGCTACCCGACCGAGACCGGCGCGGCCACGCTGACTATGCCGGCCAGATCTGTAGTATCACGACCTGATCAGACCTTGCGATGCGTTTGCGCAGGTGAATGATCACTCTTGCTTGATCGCTCGCCTGCTCTGCAGAGGTCCAGCCCATGCCCGGTAACCTCATCACATCAGAGATCCCACCCGCCGCAGCTGCTGTCACGCAAGCTAGGCGTGGACGAAACTTGCATGCTCCAAAGCGGACCGTCTTGCCTCTTATCGGCGCGTCTTTCATATGTGGGATCAGACGGGCCCACTAAGATTGCAATTACGGACGACGTGAAACTTTGACAGGGGAGTGTGGACGACCTTGGGCTGGACTGTCCTCTTCGTGATATTGCTGCTGATCGCCCTGGCTGTCCTCGGGCGCACTGTACCGGCATGGCACGATGCGATCGTGAATTTCTTCAGTGCCCTTAGCTACATCTTCACCGGAACGGGAATTCCTGGAGCGACGGGTTGAGCCAGGCGGGAGGTCTGGTTCGGTGCCGCCGAGAGCGCGTTGCGGCATTACGGCGCCCCGTTACTCGGACCTGCGAGCCCGGCTGCGTGTCACTGCCTGCTGCGTCGGACCGGGTCTCCTTAATGGTCGGCGATTTCCGGGGGCCTGCCCGCGGCGGCGCGGGCGGCGACCGCCGGCCGTGCGCGTTTTCCCTTCCGATGCCGGTTTCTGAGGCCTGCACCGGGAAACACACTCGACATCAGCCTGGCGCGTGAGGAGGGCCGAAAATGTTGCGCATGGCGGTCGCGAGGACCACGTTCGCCGCGAGGCTGACCGCTCTTGGCTGGGGCGCCATGACCCTGCTCGTGCCCGTGGCCGTCTCGGCCTGCTCGGGCTCGTCCTCGACGCAGACTGTTCCCGGCTCGCCTTCCGTGACCATTTCAGCCACCACGACCACTACGGTCACCGCGTCTGGCTCTGACGGCGGCACGACCCCCGGGTCGAGCGTGCCTTCGAGTGTTCCGGCGACCCAGACGGTCACCCCACAGGTGACGGCGACGGCGACCGTCACCCCGCCCGCCACCGTGACCCCGACCGCCGCCCCGATCACCGGCGGCGGCGGCACGGCCGGACTGCAGCATGTAGTGCTCATCGGGGTCGGCGCGGCGGCCATACTGGCCGGCGCCGAGAGCCTCGCCTACCGCAGGTGGCTCAGCAGGGGGCGCTGACGCCCGCCGGGCCCCACGTGTGTGGTGCGGGGCGCTGGGGCCCTGGGCGCCGCAACGGCGCCGACCACGGGCCTGGTCCTGACGATCACCCTTCTCGTGTCCGACGCACTGGCCGTTCAGGCACGCCGCCCGCCAGAGCTCCGGTCAGTACAGGACACTGACACACGCGCACGCAGTGGCGTGGCGGCGCTCGGACTTCAGGGCCGCCACGCTGGCCTGCAGGATCTCGGTCAAGTCGGCGGGCTGCTTCTTGGCGTCGGGGAGGTCAAGGCCAGCCGGGCGGACGATATCGTTGCCCTCGACCTTGGCCTGGATCACGACCTCGAGGGCCTCGCGGTAGGTGTCGTGGTACTGGTTGGGCTCGAAGTCCTCGGTCATCGTGTCGATGAGCGAGGCGGCCATCTTCAGCTCTTGCGACCGGACTTCGATGTCCTCGCCGAGAAAGGCGAAGTCGGGCTCGCGCACCTCGTCGGGCCACAGCAAGGTCTCCAGCGTGATGACGCCCTCCCTGACCCGCAGCGCGGCCAGCGCCTCGCGCTGGCGCAGCGCCACCTTGGTCACGGCCACCGTCCCCGACGCGTCGAGCGCGTCGCGGAACAGCACGTAGGCGCGGGCGCCGGTCGGATCGGGTTCGGTGTAGTAGCTCTTGTTCGCGTAGATGGGCTCCACCTGGGCGCTGGGCGCGAAGTGCAGTACCTCGGTCCGGTGGGCGGTCACCACCGGCAGGTCGGCCAGGTCCTCCTCGGTCAGCACCACCATGTTACCGGTGGGCAGCTCGTAGCCCTTGGCCACGTCCGAGTGCGGGACTTCTCGCCGTCGAGCGTGCAGAACCGGCGGAACTGGATCCGCGCCCCGTCCTTGCGGTGCACCTGACGGAACGTGATGTCCCGCTGCTCGGTCGCAGCGTAGAGCTTCACCGGGATCACGACCAGGCCGAAAGATATCGCACCGGCCCATATGCTGCGTGTGGTCTTCACCTACCCCCGTTCGCGTGCATAACGCGGGCCCGGCGCACCCGATTGGCTACTGAGTGGGCGGTGCGGGCGATGACCGCGGCCAGCCGACGTTCCGGAGGCAGGGGAGGCGTCGTGCTAGTCCAGCGCGACCGACGCAACATCCTGAAGCCCGGCTAGATGTGAGCTCTGTTCTACTACACGTGCCCGCCGGCGCGCCGAACGCGGTGGCGACCCCGGAGCTCGACCGTGAGCTGTGGGACCGCAGAGAGGCCTGGGCCGCGGTCTAGGCTTGGGGCATGGATCTTCCTGTCAACCCGCCGGTGGCGCCGATGCTGGCCAAGCCCGTCGACGGCATCCCGACCGGGGACTACGTGTTCGAGCCGAAGTGGGACGGCTTCCGGTCGATCGTCTTCCGCGACGGCGACGAGGTCGAGATCGGCAGCCGGAACGAGCGGCCGATGACGCGTTACTTCCCCGAGCTGGTGGCCGCGATCAAGGCTGAACTGCCGGAGCGGTGCGTGATCGACGGGGAGATCGTGGTTCTGGACGCGGCGGGCCAGCGGCTGGACTTCGAGGCGCTGCAGCTGCGGATCCACCCCGCGGCCAGCCGGGTCGAGCTTCTGGCGGCGCGGACGCCGGGGCATATCATCGCGTTCGACCTACTCGCACTCGGTGATATCGACTACAGGCGCCGCCCGTTCGTCGAGCGACGGGCGGCGCTCGAAGATGCCGTCGCCGCGGCCGGCTCCCGCGCGTCGACCATCCACCTGACTCCGGCCACCAGCGACCGGGAGGTGGCCGCCGGGTGGTTCAGCCAGTTCGAGGGCGCGGGCCTGGACGGGCTGATCGCCAAGCCGGCGAGGGGGATATACGAGCCGGACAAGC
>JGI26340J50214_10000484_pt1 | contig 13870 bp, 9 predicted proteins | sample BogFormECP12_OM2_FD_50214 | JGI IMG/M metagenome (IMG submission 50214)
ACTATGCCGTCCGCCCGCTCCTGCTGCCATCCAACGGCCGGCTCTACTGCTGGCTGGACCAGGAGTACTCGACGTCGCTCAGCTCTAATTACTGGAATGCGTGGGCGAATTACATAGCGGAGTATAATTTCGCGGGCCTGGGCATCTATCCGCTCTACCCGTGCCTCTACTGCAACCCGTATTCGCCCTATCCAAATTGCTCGACCATCGCCAAAGCGCGCGGCGTCAATGTGCCCAGCGCCATCTGGTCGAGCGAGCCTGAGCCGTGCGGAGGCTCGGCCGGGCCGACTCACTGGCACCCAGAGGAATGCGCGACGGTGCCCACCCGGCTCTGGCAGTACGGCGAGCAGGGCGCGTGCAGCTACTCGGCCAATGTCGACCTCGATCTGAGCGGCCCGGGATTCGTGACAGCCAACTACTGCTTCCACGTCCAGTCGAGGCCTTAACAGACGGCTGGGTGATCGATATTAATCAGGTCATAGCGTCGATCATTTCGGGGTGTGCCGTCAGCTGCGGTGCGGTTCTCGTCGTAGCTGGGGCGAGTAAGCTGTACCGCGGCATACGGAACCTCGATGATATGACCGCCATCAGGCGGGCGCTGCGGATGCCGCGGCGCCAGTGGAGACTCACCGGACTGGCAGCCGGTGGCGTGGAGTGCGTGACGGGCGTACTCGTGTGCAGCGGAGCGTACCCGATGCTCGGCGGCGCTGGCCTGGCCGCCCTCGGGGCCGTGTTCTGCGTTCTGCTCGCATACGTGCTCATCAGGCAGGTTCCCGGCGGCTGCGGCTGTATCAGATGGCGCGCAGCACCCGAAACGGCGGCCGAAGCGGTGACCTGGCGGGCCGTGGCCCGCAGCGGAGTGCTGCTCGGCGCGGGCATCGCGTACATGCTTGTCTCAGCAGACGCAGCGAATGCGCCTCGCCGGGACTGGTCCGGCGCCGGGGTTGTAGCCAGCGGAACCGTCCTGGTGCTGCTGAGCATGCATATGCCGGTACGCACTCCCGTCTGCCGCAGGCCGCTGTGGCGCCGGACCCGCACCACGCTCCGCGTGCTGGCCAGCCATGAGATGTTCGCGGCGATGGCCGCCTCGGCCGGACCTTTCGGGCCCGTGGCCCGGTATCGCCGGACCGGATGCACCGACGAATTCTGGTTTACGGCAGTGACTGGTCAGGACAGCCAGGCAGTAGTGTTCCAGGTCCATCAGGCGGGGCCCGGCGTCCGGCTCGCCGTACATGCGTCACTGCGGGAGGCCCGGACACTGGGAACGAGTTGGCCGACCCGGGCCATCACCGTAGCCGATGTCCTGACTGCATCGGGCAACGGAGGGAGACGCAATGAGGTTTCAGGTGGTCAGTTATCCGAGGGCACGATCGGCGGCCTGTCATGTGCTCACCCGAGCCGCGGCTCGTGGCCGCACGGCCACCGTCAGCGCTCTGGCCGCGGCGGCATGCGGGCTGGTTATGACGGCGTGCGGCAGCCAGAACTCGCCGGGACCAGCATCATCTGCAACATCGTCTGCAGCATCGCCCGCAGGTACGACGACGTCGCCAGGTTCGCCGTCAGCTGCCAGCATCGATGCCTGTGTCACCGCTCAGCTGAAAATCAGCATCATCGACACCGGCGCTCTGGCGGGCCAGGCCGGCGGCTACCTCAAATTCACCAACGACAGCCGCGCCCCGTGCCGCATGAGCGGCTGGCCTGTTGTGATCGGGCTGACGGCCGCGGGAAGGACCACGCGCCTGCGGCACGTGCAATCGACCATGTTCGGCGCCTGGCACTATACTGCCCCGCCACCCGTGGTAACACTGCGGCCAGGAGATTCCGCCTACGCGGTTGTCGCGGCGGACGACCAGCCAGTCGGAGGCGGCACTCGTTGCCCCGCACCGTACGTGCGCCTCCGGGTGAGCCCGCCAGGCGATCCGGGAAATGTGACCATCTCGGCGTGGTTGCCCGGCGCGGGCTCTTACCTGCCGGCCTGCACATCAGCCGACGGCTCGCCGACGGCTGGGACGTCGACGATAACAACGCTTTCCAGCATTCCGCATTAGGCGCCGGTCGCGGCCTGGACCAGCCCCGGTCCCCGGATCTGAGCCAGGTAGCATGTGCACAGCCGGCAGGTGAAGACAGCTGATGCGCCGGCCCCCATGGCGACCACATCGAAGAAAGCCTCATGCCGGAGTCCACTTCGCCGTCACCACAACCACGGCGCCCGGGTGATCAACGGCAAAAGGCTGATCCAGAGCGCCACCGACATCTTCGTCGGTTGGGGCTCGCTCCACGGCAAGGACTACTACGTGCGGCAGTTCCGCGACATGAAGATCATCCCGACCACCGAACTGATCGCCCCCCGACTCCTCGAGTTCGCTACCGCGTGCGGCGAGACACTCGCCCGAGCCCACGCCCGCACTGGCGACCCGGTGGCCATCGATAGCTACATCGGCAAGGGCTCCAACTTCACCGCTGCGATCGGCCGGTTCGCCTGCCAGTACGCCGACCAGAACGAGCGAGACCACGCCCAGCTCGTCAGCGCCATCGCCGCTGGCACCGTCGAGAGCCTGCCAGGCTGAAGGCCAGCAGACATCCCGCAGGCCAGCCAGCCGAAACCAGCCCGCCGGAAGCCCCCTCCCGGCCTGGCCGGCTTCCTCAGCAGAGGCCTCGGGAACGTGGTCGGACCGGATCGGGTCGTTCAAGCGGCACCGTTTTCCGGCCGGTGACTGTTACGTCATGCGAGAGCGTCAGAGCCCGAACGAGCGGAGAGGTCACATTGTCCGAGTCAAAGGAGGAATCGATGAGCTCACCGGGTACCTCGCCGCTGGACGTGGCTGAGACAACCGACCATGCGGCGAACCACGCAATGCGGTGGTGGATTCTGGCGGTCCTGGGCGTCGCCCAGCTGATGGTCATCCTGGACAACACCGTGGTCAACATCGCGCTGCCTACGGCCCAGCACGCGCTCGGCTTCTCCAACGCCGACCGCCAGTGGGTCGTGACCGCCTATTCGCTCGCCTTCGGCAGCCTTCTCCTGCTCGGCGGCCGGATCGGCGACCTGTTCGGGCGTAAGCGGACACTGATCATCGGGCTGGTCGGGTTCGCCGGGGCTTCGGCCATCGGCGGAGCCTCGGTCAACTTCCCGATGCTGGTTACCGCCCGGACCGTGCAGGGCGCCTTCGGCGCACTGCTCGCCCCGTCGGTCCTGGCCCTGCTGACCACCACCTTCACCGACCTTCGTGAACGCGGCAAGGCGTTCGCCATTTACGGCGGCATCGCCGGAGCCGGCGGGGCCCTGGGCCTNCTGCTTGGCGGGATCCTCACTTCCTANGCGTCATGGCGCTGGACCCTCTACATCAACCTGGTCTTTGCCGCTGTTGCCACGACCGGCGCCCTGCTCTGGCTGAAGAACGACAAGGCCGCCAACCGCGATCCGCTGGACATTCCCGGGCTTCTCCTGGTCACAAGCGGCCTGTTCTGCCTGGTCTACGGCTTCTCTCACGCCGAGACCACCGCCTGGAGCAACCCCTTCACCATNGGTTTCCTGGTCTTCGGGGTGATCCTGCTGGCCGGCTTCGCCTTGCTCGAGCCCCGGGTGCCGCACCCGCTGCTGCCGCCTCGGGTCATCCAGAACAGGACCAGAGGCGGTTCGATACTGGCCATGCTATTCGCCAGCATGGGTCTGTTCGGGGTCTTCCTGTTCCTCACCTACTACCTGCAGGAGACACTCAAGTTCAGCCCGGTCAAAACCGGCATCGCCTTTCTCCCCATGATCGCCGCGCTCGCGGCGATGGCGCAGGTATCCAACCGGGTGCTGCTGCCCCGATTCGGTCCCAAGGTGATCGTGCCGATCGGGCTGCTCATGAACGCCGCTGCGTTGTACCTCCTGCATCTAGTCGGGCTGCACAGCTCGTACGTGAGCCACGTGCTGCCCTACCTCCTGCTGCTAGGCCTCGGGTTCGGCCTGAGTCTGGCCCCCTCCTTCAGCACCGGCACGCTGGGGCTCAAGCCCCACGATGCCGGGGTGGGGTCGGCCACCCTCAACACCTCCCAGCAGGTCGGCGGCTCGATCGGCGTCTTCTGGCCCCCCGTCGGAGCGGGCTCGAGCGGGCGACCGTCCGCGGCGTGCGCCGCTATAGGTAGTGAGTCGGTAGAAGGCGCTGAGGAGGCTGGTGAGGAGTCGGCCGCGGGCCGACGTACTGGGGCTACGGCACAAGCTGCGGACGGCCGGGGCCGGTCAGCCGACCAGCTGGGTGATCGCGACGTACTGGCACGCCGCGGCGACGCAGACGAAGGCGTGGAATACCTCGTGGTAGCCGAACACGGACGGGCTCGGATCGGGCCGACGGCGGCGGTAGCACAACGCCCCGGCGGTATAGAGCAGGCCGCCCGCGAGGACTAGCGCTCCGGGCGCCGCGCCGGCGTGGATCCACAGGCCCGGCAGGGCCAGGGCGGCCACCCAGCCCAGCCCCACAAAGACCGCCCCGACCAGCAACTCGGGCGCGCTCATCCACATCATGTGGACCGCAGCCGCGGCGACGGCCAGCGCCCAGACCATGATCAGGCAGGTCAGCCCGAGCGCCCCGGGCGAGGTCAGCAGGAGGACCGGAGTGGCCGTGCCCGCGATCAGAAAGAAGATCATCATGTGGTCTAGGCGCTGCATCAGCCGCCGGCCCGATTCGGTCCAGTGGCCCCGGTGGTACAGCGCGCTGACCCCGAACAAGGCGGTTACGCTGGTCGCGTAGATGGCGCGGGCAGTGATCTGCTCGGCCCCGTGCGCTTCGGCCAGCAGCAGCGGCCCGGCCACCACCGATAGCCCGAACCAGACCACGTGCAGCCAGCCGCGCAGCACCGGCCGGGTGTAGTAGATCCCGCGGCGGGCGTCGAAGAAAACGTCCGCCNCCGGCGGGCCCGGCTGTTCCGGCGCGGCACCCGTCCAGGTCATCGAAGGCCTCCGCTCCGGCCCGCCCGGCCGCACCGCGGTCGGGCCACGGCGCTAACGCCGCAGACGGCTACGAGAGCGACCTGCCACCTTGAGGGACGCCAGGCTGGTACGCCCCTCTCATCCAGCATGACACGCTAAGCCCGCGAGCGGGGAATTTCAGCAGGCAGCCCNGAGCGCGGGTGCCCGCGCCTGCGGGGTGCCGACCGGAACTCGGCCTCACGCGACCCAGCTGAATGGCTNCCCGGGTTAAGGCTCCGCGGGGCCTGCGCCGNCCGGCCCGGTCAGAGCCCGGCGATGGTCACCTGGGCCGGGTGCTCGACGGTGAACCGGTACCGTATCGTCGCTGTCTGCCCGCCTTCGAGCGAAAGTTNCCAGGTGAGCTCGCCCAGGTCATCCTGCTCGGCCGGATTCGGGCTGGTCTCGCGCAGCCGCACCTTGATTTCGCCGTCGGTGGACACCGGGACATGGTCATGAACGCTGACCTGGGTCTTGTTCGGGCGGTGATTTTCCACCGTGATCTCGTAGGCGACGTCGATCGTGCGCGTCCCGCCGATCACTGCCTTGCTGGTGTTCCGGCGGCTCAGCTTGCGTTCCACCCTGATCTGGTCGTCCACTCCTAGTTGCAGCTCGAACTCCTCCCCCGCGGCGACGGTCGCCAGGGACGTCTCCCCGACGAACTGAGCATCATGGAAGACGCGGGCCGGCCCGGGGAGCAGCAGCAGCGACGAGGTATTGGTGACCGTCGCCCGCAGGTAAGCCTCGAGGGCGAGAACCGGAACCGCGAGGTGGTCGAGCGCCGCGTCGAGTGCGAACCTGGCGACCATGGTCTTGTACGGCCCGCCGTCGGCGGGCACGGCCAACGGACGCTGGACCCGGTACGTCAGGCCTGCCCCTGACTCGCCGGGTTCGGCGACCAGCGGCGCGGCCTCCGGTGCGGCCTCCGGCTCGCCGTCACCAGCCTGTGCGGGAACCCCGGCGGCAGAGGTGGCCCGCAGCGCGAACGCCTTCCGGCCTGCTGCCAGCGGCCTGGGCAGGGACGGTGGGATCTTCGGGGTAGGCGGGACGCGCCCGATGTACCAGGGATCCAGCTCGGGCAGGGTCTGGTGCAGCCCGCGCCGCGTCGTGGACAGGGCCAGCTCGACGGCGGGCCAGTCCTCTCCGGTCTGCTGGGTGACCTCGGCCAGATAGCTGACGGCCAGCCGCTCGCCGTCCAGGGCGAGGTCATACAGCGGTCGCCAGGAGGCGCCGGACACGTGATAGGAGAGCTCCACCTCGGCACGGGTGGCGGCCCTGGCTTCCAGGGTCGCGGACACTTCGGCGAACGCGACGGAATGGCCGGCCCGTTTCTCGGCTACGGCGAGGCGCTGCTCGGCGGCCTCGAGCTCCCGCTGGGCCGCGCGCCTGCGCGCGCTGATTTCCCGGCGGCGGCCGAGCGCGCCCCCAGTGTCGGCCGACAGATGACCGGCCATCCGGGCGAGGTCGTCGTGGTCGGCACGGCCGAACCCCACTGCCCGCGCAAGGGCCGTGGCGGCCGCCTCGGACAGGTGGCCCAGGAAGTCCAGGCGCGCTTGCTCGGCGGCATCCTCGTGGTCAAGCGCCTGGACGGCATCGCGGCATCGGTCAACCTCCGAACGCAACCGCGCGGCCTCCTCACGCAGCGGATCGGTGCGGTAGCGACGGTGTACCTCGACGTTCAGCAGGGCCAGATCCGGCCCGCGGGCCGCGACCCGCACCGAAGCCGGGTCCACGCTGGCCGGCAGGTTGCCGATAGCTATGGACCGCAGCCCCGGCTCCGTGGTCACCGTGCCGCGGCGCTGCACGCGGGCACCGTCCCTGAAAACGGTCACGGCCACGATCGGTGCGTCCAGGACCTCCGCCATCCGCCTCTCCTCTTCCGGTGCGCGTGCTTCTCTTCCGGTGCGCGTGCTTCCATCGTGCCGCACGTTGTCCCGCCAGTATCCGCCCGCGGCGCTGCGGGCCGTAGCCGTGAAGATTTCTGGGAAGCCGAACGGACCGTGGTGCCTGCCCTGCTTACCCGATCCCGCCCGTCGCTCCGGTGGGGGGTCGGCGATGAACTCCCAGCCCNCCCAGAGGGCGTCGGCGCGCGCCGCGATCAGCGCCGTCAGCAGCCGGGCCGGCTCAAGGCGGGTGCTGTGGTGACTGCCAGCGCCGACGCACCCGATAATGCGGGTAAGGTGCGGCATCGTGGGCCGACGGCAGAACCGGAGAGCGACGTGAATGCACAGGCCGGGTCGAGTGCCTACGCCCTGCTCACCGACGGAACCACGATCGAAATCCGGCCCGCGCGGCCTGACGATTTCGATGCGGTGCGGGACATGCACGCCAAGATGTCCTCGGAAAACCTGTACCTGCGCTTCTTCGGCATGAGCAGGAGCGCGGCCGAGGAGGAGGCGCGCCGAGTATGCCGGGAGCCCGCGCCTGACCACGGCGCGCTGCTGGCGGTACTGGACGGCCAGGTGATCGGCACCGGCAGCTACGAGGTGGCTAGCGACGGCTCCCGATCGGCGGAGATCGCCATGGCGGTCGCCGATGACATGCACGGCCGCGGTGTCGGCACGCTGCTGCTCGAGCACCTGGTCTCGCTGGCCCGCGGCCAGGGGGTCCGTACCTTCGTCGCGGAGACGCTGAGTGAGAACGCGCTCATGATGCAGGTGTTCGCGGACGCTGGGCTGCGGGCGCGCCGCGCCCTGGTGGGTGGTGTATATGAGGTCAGTTTCCCGCTGCCGGCTGGCGAGGGCGATATGGACTTCGGCAGCTACGGTGATGCAGTCGCCGAACGGGAGCGGTCGGCTGACGTGGCCAGCCTACGGCACGTGCTGACCCCGGCCTCGGTCGCCGTCATCGGCGCGAGCCGGCGCCCCGGGTCGGTCGGGCGGGCCATCCTGCAGAACATCGTCGACTACGGCTTCCCCGGTCGGGTCTATGCGGTCAACCCGAGCGCGGCCGAACTGGACGGCGTTCCCAGCGTGCCGTCGGCGACTGCCCTGCCCGAGCAGGTCGACCTGGCGGTCATCGCCACGCCGACGGCCGCTGTCCTCGGTGTCGCGGAAGACTGCGGACGGCGGGGCGTCAAGGCCCTAGTAGTGACCACCTCNGGCCTGGACCGCGCGGCCCGGGCCGAATTGCTGGGCATCTGCCGCCGCCATGGCATGCGGCTGGTCGGGCCGACCTGCTTCGGCGTGGCCAACACGGCCATTTCCCTGGACGCGACGTTCGCGGCCCGCCATCCCCGGCCGGGCATGGCCGGCCTGGCGCTGCAGTCCGGTGGCGTCGGCGTGGTCCTGCTCGAGCACCTGTCCCGGCTCGGCATCGGGATTTCCTCCTTCGTCTCCCTCGGCGACAAGGATGATGTGTCCGGCAACGACATGCTGCTGTGGTGGGAGTCCGATGCGGCGACCAAGCTGGCCTTGCTCTACCTGGATTCGTTCGGGAGCCCGCGCAAGTTCGCCCGGACGGCCCGTGCCGTCGGCCGCACCATGCCGATCCTGACGGTGAACGTGGGCCGGTCCCCGGCGGGCCGGCGCCTGGCCGCGATTCGCGCGGCGGCAGCCGTCCCGCAGCTCACCCGGCAGGCCCTGTTCGAGCAGGCTGGCATGGTCGCCACCGCCAACTTCGGCGAGCTACTCGACGCCGCGGCCCTGCTGGCATCCCAGCCGGTGCCCGGTGGGCGCAGGGTCGGCGTGGTATCCAACACCCGCGGCGGCGGGATGCTCGCCGCCGACGCGTGCGGCGACGTGGGCCTGCAGGTCGCCAGCCTCGCCGACGATACCCAGCGAGCGCTCCAGGACCTGCTCCCGGCCGATGCCGCGGTGGCCGGACCGGTCGATACCACGGCCGCGGTATCGGCCGGTCTCTTCCGCCGGTGCCTGGAGCTCGTGGGCGCCGACCCGGGCGTGGACGCGGTCCTGGCGCTGACGGCCACGACCGCGACCAGCGACCTGGTTCCCGAGGTGCGCGCCGCGCGGGTGCCGGTGCCGATCGCCGCGGCGGTGATGGACCAANTCGAAGGGGTCCGGCTGCTGCCGGGCCCGGGCGAGGACTCCCCCGCCGTCCCGGCCTATGCCTATCCCGAGTCTGCCGCCCGCGCCCTCGGCCACGCCGCGCGCTATGGCGCGTGGCGGGCGACTCCGCCCAGAAGCGTCCCTGTCCTGGAAGGCCTGGGCCAGGACCGGGCGAGGGAGCTGGTCACCAGCTTTCTCGCCCAGACCCCACGGGGAGGCTGGCTTCCCCATGAGCAGACCGTGGAGCTGCTCGGCTGCTATCGCGTGCCAGTGGCCGACAGTATCGCGGTTACCTCCGAGGACGGCGCGACCGCGGCGGCGGCACGATTCGGCGGTCCCGTGGCGGTCAAGGCGGACGTGCCCGGCCTGGTGCGCAGGAGTGACGCGCGCGCCGTCCTGCTTGACCTGCATGACGCGGACGAGGTCGGGCGTGGGTTCCGCTTGCTGCGGGATATCTTCGGCGACCGGCTGGCTGGCGTCGTTATCCAGCCGATGATCACCGGTGGCGTAAAGGTGAAGATCAGCGTGCTGGAGGAACGGGTGTTCGGCCCGGTGGTGCTGTTCGGCCTCGCCGGCGCCGCCGCCGACGTCCTAGCTGACCGCGCCGCCCGGCTCGCTCCCCTAACCGAATCCGACGCCGACGACCTGATCCGCTCGGTACGCGCCGCTCCGCTACTGCTCGGACGCTCCGGCGTCCCCGCCGCCGACCTTGCCTCACTCCGGGGCATGCTGCTGCGGGTCTCCCAGCTGGCCGACGATCTCCCGCAGGTCGCCGAGCTGGAGCTGAGCCCGGTAGTCGCCCGCTCTGATGGCGCCCTGGCCGTGGGCGCCCAGGTCCGCATCCAGGCTACCGAGCCCGCCGACGCCTACCTGCGCCGACTGCGCTGACCCACAGGCCGGCCTTATGCGACCGCCGAACCCTGCAGGAAACGGGTGATCAGCGGCCCGACTTGTGGCGCGCTATCAAGCATGACCAGGTGCCCGCCGCCCGGCACGGTGTGCAGCGTGGCCCGGGGCATCAGCGTGGCGATGACCTGGTGGTTCACCAGCGGCGTGACGGGGTCGTCGTCGCCGGCGATGACCAGCGTGGGCTGGCCGATGGCCCACAGCCACGGCAGGCTGGTCCAGCCGAAAAGCGGGGCCATCCGGTACAGGGCGGCCATGGTATCGGTGGGACGCCGGATGTGCATCGAGCGGACAAGCTCCGGCTCAGTGCGCAGCCGCCCGCCGAACATGGCTCCCGCCACCCGTTCCAGCCGTTCCGGATGGTAGCTGCGCGGGCGGATGAAGTGCCAGAAGGCTTGGAGGTTGCCGGGCATGGCGAAGCCGCCGAAGGATGTCGAGGCTAGCACCAGCCGGCGAACCCGGCGGGGGTAGGAGAACGCCATCTGCTGGGCGACCGCGCCGCCGAACGAAGCACCGAGCACGTGGGCGGACTGTATGCCGAGTTCGTCAAGCACCTCGACGCCGAAGCGGGCCAGAGCCGCGGATCTGAGCATGGATCCGCAGCCCTCTGATGCGTAGCTGCTCGTCCCTGGCCGGTGCGGCCGACGTCGCCGTTGTCATCGGAACCCCTCCCAGAGATCAGATCCGAGGGCGGAGGCGGTCAGACCGCTGGCACCCGGCGGCACTCAGCCGACACCACCCTACCGCACGGTAACAAACAGACCGAACGTTCGGTAGTCATCGTGCTGAATGAAGTGCGCGTGATGCGCTTAACGGAAACCAGCGGACCTCAGGCCCACCGGTCCGGGGACCTTCGACCGTTGTTGCCCAGCCGGGCGATCGGTAGCGTCCGGCGTATCGACAGTCTCGGAATTACTGGCCAGCCGCACTAGCCAAGAAGGAAGAGGCCTCTGCTCCGTGTTTGGAGGCGAAGCCGGTGCACACATTCGCCCAGCCACTCGGTCGAGCCCTCAGCACCGCCGCCGAATCCACTGCCGTTGTCTGTCAGGACACTCGCCGTACCTATGCCGAGCTTGGCTCGCGATGCCGCCGCCTGGCCGGCGCGATGCGCAAGTTCGGCCTGGCACCGCACGACCGCGTCGGGGTCGTCGCGCTCAACTCTGACCGTTACCTCGAGCTCTACCTCGGCCTCCCGGCTGCGGGTTTCTCGGGAGGCTAGCTATGCGCAGCACGATGATGGACTTTCCGCTCACGGTCCGGCACATTTTCGAGCACGGCCGAACCCTGTATGCCGACAGCGAAGTCGTCACCAGCGAGGCCGAGGGCGCGCGCCGGATCGAGTTCGGGGCCCTGGCGGACCGCGCGGATCAACTCGCGGCCGGCCTGCGCCGCCTGGGCGTCAAGCCCGGCGACCGGGTGGCCACCTTCGCGTGGAACACCCAGGAGCACCAGGAGGCGTACTTTGCCATTCCCGGCATGGGCGCGGTGATGCACACCATCAACATCCGGCTGTCGGCGGAGCAGATCCGCTACATCATCGGCCACGCCGAGGACTGCGTGATACTCGCCGACGCCAGCCTGGCACCGGTCCTCGGGCCGGTGCTGGCGGCCGGCGGGGATGAGCTCAAGACGCTGCGCCATCTCATCGTGTACGGCGACGGCGACCGTTGCGCGCTGCCCGGGCACATCGACTACGAGGAGCTGCTGGCCGCCGAACGGCCCGGGTACCCGTGGCCGCAGATCGACGAGCACGCGGCCGCCGCGATGTGCTACACCAGCGGGACCACCGGCTGGCCGAAGGGCGTCGTGTACAGCCACCGTTCCACCTTCCTGCACTCGCTGGGCGTGTGCTCGGGCGAGGCCCTCGGGCTCAACCAGTACGACCGCCTGCTGCCGGTCGTGCCCATGTTCCACGGCAACGCCTGGGGGATGCCGTACGCCGCCTGGCTGGTCGGCGCCGACCTCCTGCTGCCGAACCGGTTTACGCAGGCCGCCCCGCTGGCCCATTTCATCGCGGCGGAGCACGCCACCCTGGCTACGGCCGTACCCACGGTGTGGTACGACGTTCTCGCCCTAGACCCGGGAAGCGTCGACCTGACCTCGCTGCGCATGATCCTGGCCGGCGGGGCGGCCGTCCCGCGCAGCCTGATCGAGGCCTACGAGCAGCGGTTCGGCGTTCGCGTCGTCCAGGGCTGGGGCCTGACCGAGACGAGCCCGGTCGCGGCCCTGTCCTTCCCGCCCAAGCACGGCCCGGCGGACCGCGCGATGGACTACCGGGCCACCGCGGGCCGCCCGCTCGGGGGCGTGGAGGCCCGGGTCGTGGACGACGAGGGCAAGGTGCTGCCCCGCGACGGGCACGCCACCGGCGAGATCGAGGTGCGCGGGCCGTGGGTGGCGGCCGCCTACTACAAGGACCCGGCGCCGGAGAAGTTCCGCGACGGATGGCTGCGCACCGGCGACGTCGGCCGGATCGACGCCAGGGGCTACATCACGATCAGCGACCGAGCCAAGGACGTCGTCAAGTCGGGCGGCGAATGGATCTCCACCCTGGAGCTGGAAGCTGCCATCCTCACCCACCCGGCCGTCCGTGAGGTCGCGGTCGTCGCCGCGCCCGACGAACGGTGGGGTGAGCGGCCACTGGCCTGCGTGACCCGGGTACCAGGCCAGTCGGTGAGCCCCGAGGAGCTTCGCGCGCATCTGGCCGGCCGGGTCGTGAAGTGGTGGCTGCCGGAACAGTGGGCGTTCGTGGAAGTGGTGCCGCGCACCAGCGTCGGCAAGCACGACAAGAAGCTCCTGCGAGAGCGCTACGCCGAAGGCAGCCTGAACGTGGTGGTCAGCGATGAGCCACCCAAGGCGCACCCGGCCACGTAGCCGCATCACCGACAGGAAGGTGTCATGACAACTCTACGCGGCAAGGCGCCGCTGAAGGAAAGTAATGGGCATCACCCGGCCGCACCGGTGCGCAAGGCGCGCCGCGCGCAGGCGGCCGAGGAGCATAAGGACCTCGCGGACACCGCGGCTCAGCTGACAGGCGGCGCAGAGGCGGCGCCTGGACCGGGTCCCTTCGCTGGCCTGGGCCCCGGCGAGGCCATAGGCGCACTGCGGTTCCTCGGTCAGCAGGCGGTGCAGGAGCCGCTGACGCTGCTGCGGGACACGCCCGGGGCGGCCCGGGAGCTGCTGCGGATCGCACTCGGCAAGTCGCAGATGGCGCCGGAAAAGGGAGATAAGCGATTTGCCGATCCGGCGTGGCGGGAGAACCCCCTGTACCGCAGGACGATGCAGACGTATCTCTACTACGCGTCAAGGGTCGACCCCTTCATCGACAGTCTCGGCATCGATGGCGTGAACCGCGAGCGGGCGCGCTTCGCGCTGACCTTGGTCCGGGAGGCCATGGCGCCGACCAACTTCTTCCTGACCAATCCGGCGGCCCTCAAGCGCTATATCGACACCGGCGGCATCAGCGTCGGCCGTGGGATGGCCAACATGGCCGGCGACGTGCTCCACAACCGCGGCATGCCGTCGATGGTGGATCGCAGGCCATTCCGGCTCGGAGAAAACATCGCGGCCACGCCCGGCGCGGTCATCCACCAGACCGAGGTCTTCGAGCTGATCCAGTACACCCCGCAGACCGACACCGTCTACCAGCGACCCCTGCTCATCGTGCCTCCGCAGGTGAACAAGTACTACGCCCTGGATCTGGCACCTGGCCGCAGCATGGTCGAATACCTGCTCAAGCACGGCATCCAGGTGTTCGGCATCAGCTGGCGCAACCCCACCGGGGCGCAGCGGGACTGGAATTTCGACACCTACGCGCAGGCGAGCATTGAGGCCATCGACGCTGTCCGCGAGGTCTCCGGCTCGCCGGATGTGAACATCATGGGCGGCTGCCTGGGCGGGATAACCGCCGCGGTCACACAGGCGCACCTCGCCGCTTCGGGGGACCATCGCATTCACTCCGCCACGATGACCGTCACCCTGCTCGACTGCGAGTCTGACGGACGGATGTTCC
>JGI26340J50214_10000489_pt1 | contig 13804 bp, 9 predicted proteins | sample BogFormECP12_OM2_FD_50214 | JGI IMG/M metagenome (IMG submission 50214)
ACTGACTACTGACTGTTATGGTTCTGTTGCAGCACAAATTAAGCGTCAAACTATCCCAGCGCCAGATCCTCACCCCGGGTCTGGTGCAGATGGTTTCCGTCCTCGCGCTCAACAAACTTGAGCTCAAGGACATGATCAATTCCGAGATGGTTGAGAATCCGGTCCTCGAAGAGCTCGAAGATTCCGTTCCGTTGATCGATGAGGTAGGCCGCAAGGAAGAAGAGCTCGACCGCGCCACCACCAAGACTTCTACCGAAGAAAATCCCATCACCGCGGTCGAAAAGAAAGATCCGTTCGAAGAGATCGACTTCGGATCTTTTTTTCAGGATTATCTCGATCCCGGCTACCGAACCCGCGGCGAGATGGAGGAGATCGAACGCCCGTCGTTTGAAAACTTCCTCTCCAAGCCCACAACTCTGACTGACCACCTGGCCTGGCAAATCGGAGCCTTGAGCCTGCGGCCCGAGGTTCGTGAGGCGGCTGAGCAGATCATCGGCAACCTCAACGAAGATGGTTATCTGATCGCCAGCGACGAGGAAATGCTCGGCGTGGCCCCGCCTGCTTCTCCGGAAGCCGACGCCGAAGCGGCCAGAAATATTGTCATCGAAGCACAGGCGCTGGGTTTGGATGAAGCCGCGGTGGACGACGCCACCTCCGCCGACGCAACCTCGGCGTCCGAAAATAGCGACGCTCTGCACGGTGTAGTCGATCAGAACGAGTCCATGCTTTCGGACTTGAGCCCCGCGGATTTTTCCAGCGCCAATATCCGCGGCGAAAACCTTTCCTCTGCGGCCTATGAACTGCGCCCCGCCACCCCGCCGGAAAGTTCGTTCAGCTCTTCGAATGGAAACGGAGCCGCGNCAGCCGCGTCTGCGCCCGAGCCCGCGGCTGCTCCTCAACCCGCGCAGCGACCGGTCCAGACCGCGAATTTCACGGTGGAAGATCTTCACGAAGCTCTGGAAGTGGTTCGCCAACTTGATCCTCCCGGCGTAGGCTGCCGCGATCTTCGCGAGTGCCTGCTGCGCCAGTTGCGCTACCACCAGCAACAGCTCACGCATCACAAAAACGGAGAGAAAAACGGCAACGGGACCGCGCAGGTTTTGCAGGATGCCATCGCCATCGTCGACCAGCATCTGCGCCAGGTGCAGAATAAGCAGCACAAGGAAATTGCCAAAGCCATAGGACGCCCCGCCGAGGCCGTTCAGCAGGCGCTCGACTACATTCGTACGCTTGATCCCCGCCCCGGCCTGCAATACAACAAGGTCACGGCGCGTCTCATCGAGCCCGACGTAGCTTTCGTGAAGCACGGCGATGAGTGGCTGGTCCTCATGAACGACGATGACCTGCCCCAGCTCCGCCTGAACCCGGCTTACAAGAAACTGGTTACCCGCGACACCAACGACAAAAATACTCGCGACTACGTGAAGGAGCGCTACAAGAGCGCCATCCAACTGATCAAGAATATCGAGCAGCGGAAGCAAACGATCACGAAAGTCTGCTATTGCATCGTCGCACGCCAGCAGGATTTTCTGGAAAAAGGTATCGANCANCTNAAGCCGATGATGATCAAGGAGGTCGCCGAAGAAATCGGCGTCCATCCTTCCACCGTGAGCCGCGCCGTGGCCAGCAAGTACGCGCACACACCGCAAGGTGTCTTCGAGCTGCGTTACTTCTTCAGCGAGAGCGTGCAGGGTCCCGAGGGCGGCAACACTTCGTTGCTCATCCTGAAACGCCGGGTCAAGAAGTTAATTGACGAAGAAGATCCCTCGCGTCCGCTGACTGACGAGCAGCTCACCCGAATTTTGCAGTCGCAAGGCATTCAGGTCACACGCCGCACCGTGGCCAAATATCGTGAAGACATGCGCATCCCGAGCACACACCAGCGCCGGGTGCGGGAAGGGAGATGATGAAGAATGCAGAAGTAACCTGAAGTCGCTGAATGTCAGATTAACTTCTGACTTCTGACGTTTTACCTGATTGCAGTGCCGATTTTCCTCGATTAAGAATCTATGGAGGGGCGCTCATGAACGTGGAATACACCGGAAGACACTACGAAGTAACTCCCGCCATCCGCACAGAAGTTGAAACCGGCCTCGGAAAAATCCGCAAAATCTTAGGCGACCGCTTCGAAGCCAAAGCCATCCTTGCCGTTGAAAAACACCGTCATAAAGCTGAGATCACCATCAACCCGCGCAATGGCCCGCTGGTCGGCCTGGCCCAGGCCAAGGACATGAAGATCGCGGTAAGCGGAGCCCTCGACCACCTCGAAAAGCAGGCCGTGAAATACAAAACCAAGTGGCAATCGAAGAAGCGCTCCGCCCGCAAGAGTGAAGAAGTGAAGAAATGGAACGGCCATTCGACTCCCACGGATGGAGTCGACGGCCAGACTAAAGTCGGGCTAACCGAGAAGACGGCTGTCCCAGTCGCCGTGCATCGCTATCCTCCGGTGGCCAGAACCACTGAGGTTCACCTGGTGCGCTCCGACGAAGCCGTCTCCATGCGCCCCATGACGCTGGAAGAAGCCATCAAGGAAGCCCACTTCCGCGACCGCGATGTCTTCGTTTTCCGTGATCCCAAGGGCAAAGTGATGATCCTGCACCGTACGCGCGATGGCAAAATGGAACTGATCGAAGCCCCATAACGGCTTGTGTGGGGCGGACACTCTTGTCCGCTGCTTTTGACTTTACCTCTGGTTGCATAGCCATGCCTGAGCCGGATATTTCTATTCATCCGGCTCAGGCGCAGCCGCAGCGTTTTCGGCAGCCTTCGTCTTTCCCGCAACAATCGCCTGCCAGTTCAGAATCGCATTCCACAGCAGCCGCTGATCCCCCCGGTTCAAATCGCGATGCATGGGGTTGAAGTTGAAGGACACGACATGCCCCTTGCCGACCGGCATGTCCAAAATCGCGGGCCGCCCAATCAGATTCTCTTCTCCCCACGCCTGCCCGCTCACCACGAAGGGCTGCCCATCGCTATCGCCCCATTCCATCACCACGCCACTGCGGTCTTCGGGACCGTCCAAACACGTGGTGCAGTAGGCCATGCGCATCCACCGCCGCGGAGTGTCGTAGAGAGGAAAATTCTGCCGGAAGACGTGCGTGTGCGCAGGATATCCATAGGCAATGGGATGATCGGCGCGGTCGAATGTAACTCTCACATGCGCTCCCGGCGTTCTGGTGGCTGCATGCTGCGACGCCGCCGACGATGCTCCACCGCCTCCTGCAGTGCTCCGCGGAACACCACCCGAAGACCGACGCACAAAGCGCACCAGGCCTCCTTCCAACGCCAGCATGCTGCCGCTCCCGAGCGTCACCATTAGCCCACCATCTTCGATGAAGCGCTGAATCTGCGCCAGCCCCTCATAGCCGATCCCTCCCGTGATGTCATCCGACTCCGCAGGAGTTCCAAAGCTCGGCGTTTGCGCCGTCTTCTTGAAAGGCATGGGCGACCAGGTCTTCGGCAGCCCCTCAATCTGCTCTGCCAGCTCCAGATCCACGTGTCCATAAAGCAGCACGTCGATGCGCGACCGCAGATTTCCCGCGCGAATATCTTCATCGCGCAAATAGGTGTAAGGAACCTTGCGCTGATCGAGCGAGTAACGGATCCAGCCGATCGAATCCGTATCGGCCCAAGGGACCCACAGCCCGATGCGCGGAGCCTTCGCCATGTGATGCGGCACGTCCGGCTGCGCAGAAACCCGAGTGAAGTCGAGTCCCAATTCCTGAGCGACCGACGAAATCGCGTCGTGCAATCCACGCTGATCGCTGAGAATCCAGGATCCCGCAGGAAACTTCGCGTCGCCTGCCTCGAACTCACGCTCAGCAATTTCAATTTCAAAATTGGCCAGCCGATAGCGGGCGGCAAGAAACGATTCCTGTCCCGTATCCTTCAGCAAATAAACCGGCCCGGAACCACTTACATGCCCGGCCACATGCGGTGCTTCGGTCAGCCGTGTCAAAGCAACCTCGCGGATCGACGCGTCCGAGGTTGGGATCGCCTGCAAATGATAGTGCGCGGGAAGTTCCCAGGAGACGTCATCGTATGGAGCCTCGCCATCTTTTGGATAATGTTGCGGCGTCAGCAAATCCACAGCGTAGTTGCGATAAGGCTGATCGAGTCGCACCACGTATGTTCCTGCGGGGAAGCTCCCATCTTTCAACTGAATAGAATTCTGCGCCCGCGCCACTTCGATGTGCTGGCCCATCAGCCGCCCCACCATTTGCGCCACCCGCTCCGGATCTCCCTGATCTTGCGGAATCAAAAACGCATAAGGCGGCTGCATCAGGCCTTTCTGCCACGAGTCCCATCCCTTCTTATAAAAATTGTGCAGCATTTCCTTAGACTGGCTGGCCGTGTCATCCAGCGCCGCCAGCGCACCGGTTTCCTGATAGTTGAGATTGTCTCGAGCCGACCACGTCACCTCGCGCGGCGCGGGCAGAGGACGGTACCACTCCATGGTTGCCGCCGATTGCGAAACCGCTCGCTTCTCCGTCTCCGCACTGCCATTACCGAAAGTTTCGTAGCCGCGTCCGATGCTGTTGTGATTCATGGCGACGGAATCGAGATAGAGGTGAGCGAAGGCCTCGCCGAAGTTCCACGTAGAAACTCCCGGCATGCCCATCGCCGTCATGGCCTCGACTTCGTGAAAGCTGAGCTCCAGAAATTCCGTATAAGTGATGGGATCGATGTTCGGGTTATAAGGTCCGGTGCCGTTCCACGTCATCATCAGCGGCGAGCCTTCATGCAGATCGTGCACCACCGTGGGATGCCACTCATGAAACATACGGTGCACGGCTTTCGTGGTCTCATGCGTCTGCTGATGGGTATCGCGGTTGATGTCGACAAAGGTGTACTTCGACCAGTACGGCGGCGATTGCCGAGGCAGGGTGTTGCGGTCCGTCTTGCCCTTGAGATATCGGTAGAACCAGTCCACCATTTTGTCGCGGCCATCGGGATTCGAAATCGGATTGATCTGCACCACCACGCGTTCGCGAATCCGCCGGATCATCGGCTGCTCCGAAACCGCCAGCCGGTAGGCCAATTCGAGCATCGCTTCCGTGGATCCAGTCTCATCGGAATGGAGCGCGGCGTTGAAGTAATAGATAGGACGCGCGGTCGCGATCAATTTGTCCGCAGCCGCCGGATCGGTGCGCCGGGGATCGGCCAATGCAGCCGTAGCCTCTTTCAGGCGATCGAGGTCGCGGATGCCGGCCTCGTCTGCGATCGCGAGCATTAGAATCTCTCGACCTTCTTCGCTATGTCCAATGGTGAACACGCGAACCCGTGGGCTGGCCGCAGCCAGTGCGCGGGCATAGGCATATGCCTTCTCCGTTCCCAGCAGCTCTCCGGGGGCGCCCATAATCCGGCCCAGAAATTTCTCCGGCGAGGGAACGGCACTCGATTGCGGAATATATGCCACCCACGGCGAAACATAATGCAGATCGGTCGTGGCTGCCGCGATCGCCGCAACTGATCCTGGCTCCGGAATATCTGGCTCAGCAATATCAGGACTTTGTGCAACCGCAGCCGGAATCAACAACGCAAGCGAAGCCATCCACACCAACACCCGTCGGAACATGATGCCCCCTGAGATCGATCGAGGCGAAAGTTTAGCACGCGTTGTGCGGCGCAGGGCGTGCCGGGCGACGGTTGCTTCCCAGGATTGCCATGGCAAACGTTCGGATTTCTCCCAGTGTGACGTGGCTCACAGACGGGCGAAAGTGGCGCCAATACAGTTAAAGCGGTGTCAGGTCATTCTCTATCGAAGGGTTTAGCGCATGGCTACTGTTGTCTCTCCGACCACTACACGTGTTCTGAATTCCGCTCTGGCGCAGAAGATCATGAGCGCCGAAGAAGCTGCGGCTCTGATCAAGTCTGGCGATCAGATTGGCATGAGCGGCTTCACCGGGTCTGGCTACCCGAAGGTCGTTCCCATCGAACTGGCGCACCGCATCGCGGACGCCCACTTTCACGGACAGAAGTTTCAGGTCAGCGTCTTCACTGGAGCTTCTACTGGTCCTGAACTCGATGGTGCGCTCGCCATGGCCGGAGGCATTCACCTCCGGCTGCCGTATCAGTCCGATCCGGAAACCCGCAAGCGCATCAACGCGGGCGAGATGGATTACATGGATATCCATCTCAGCCACGTGGCCCAGTTCGTGGAATATGGGTTCCTTGGCAAGCTCAACGTAGCGCTGATCGAAGTCACCGCTGTGCTCGAGGACGGACGCCTGGTTCCGAGCTCCTCGATCGGCAACAACAAAACCTGGATTGATCAGGCAGATCGGGTCATTCTTGAAGTCAACTCATGGCAGCCGGCCGCGCTCGAAGGCATGCACGATATCTATTACGGTCTCCAGCCGCCGCCGAATCGCGGCCCGATTCCACTGGTGAGTCCGGGCCAACGCATCGGCACGCCGTACCTTGAAGTTCCCGCGGAGAAGGTCGTCGCGATTGTGCTTACCGATTCTCCCGACCGCAACAGCGCCTTCAAACCGCCGGACGCAGCTTCCAAGCTTATCGCCGGACACATTCTTGAATTCTTGAATTGGGAAGTGCAGAAAGGCCGGATGCCGGCGAACCTGCTGCCGCTGCAATCCGGCGTCGGCAACATTGCCAATGCAGTCTTGTTCGGGCTTGAGGAAGGTCCGTTCGAAGGACTCACCTCCTACACCGAAGTGATTCAAGATGGCATGATTCGTCTGCTGAAATCAGGCAAGGTGACTTCGGCCTCGGCCACCGCATTCTCGCTCAGCCCCGAGATGTTGACCGAAGTGAATGCCGATATGGCCAGCTACCGCGAGCGCATCATCCTGCGCCCGCAGGAGATTTCCAATCATCCGGAAATTATTCGCCGGCTCGGCGTGATCGCAATGAACGGAATGATCGAAGCCGACATTTACGGCAACGTGAATTCTACGCATGTGATGGGATCGCGCATCCAGAACGGCATTGGCGGCTCTGGCGACTTCGCGCGCAACGGGTACCTGTCCATCTTCATGGCTCCGTCGACTGCGCAGCATGGAACTATTTCGACCATCGTTCCCATGGTCTCGCACGTGGACCATACCGAGCACGATGTGCAGGTCATCGTCACTGAGCACGGATTGGCCGATCTGCGCGGGCTCTCGCCACGTCAGCGGGCGCACCTCATCATCGAGAAATGCTCGAATCCCGATTACAAACCTCTGCTCCTCGACTATCTCAACCGCGCCGAGCGGCTATCGTACGGCAAGCACACGCCGCATCTGCTGGGCGAGTCGCTGGGCTGGCACAACCGCTATCTTCGCTGCGGAAAGATGAAGCCTCAGGAAGAGAACTAAAGAGCGACGTAGGAATAGCCCGACAAATCTCGCGAGCCAGATAAAAGGCTGGATGCTTCCTCATTTCTGCGCGTGAGCGTATGATCCTCGCGCCGTAAATTCACCCTAAACAGGAGAGCCTATGAAGAAGTTCTACGGAGTCGTCGTGTTCGTGTTGTTGCTGGCGCCCGCATTGTTCGCGCAGGAGCACTACACCGAAGGTCCCGTCTGGCGCGTAACGTTGATCCGCGTGAAGCCCACGCACATGGATGCCTATCTCACGTCGCTGCAGAAAACCACCAAAGCGGCCTACGATGAGAGTAAGAAGCAGGGAACCATCGTCGACTACAAAGTGTTTCTCAAGGAAACCAAGAACAGTCCGGAAGATTGGGACATCTGCATTGCCGTCGAATATAAGAATCATGCCGCTATGGACGATTTGACTGCGAAGGGAGAGATGGTTCGCGATAAGATTCTGGGCGGGAAAGCTCCGGCGCAAGAGCTGGCCACAAAGCGTGAGGAGATTCGAGAAATCGTCAGCTCGCAACTGATGGAGGAAATTTTCCTGAAATAAGGGCGCAGGGGTTGCGCATCATCTGGGCCGGACCATCGTCCGGCCCATGCGTTTTTCAGCTATTGATACGTTTCAATAGAGGCATTCCGCGTGCTAAAATTCGCCGCCGGGGAGAATTTGCCGATGACGACTCGCACGTGCCTCATCCTCTCTTCTATTTTTACCCTGATCACGTTTCTGATTGCTTCGCACCTAGCGCCGGCGCAAGCCGTAACGCCACCAGCCAAACTTTCCGTGCACTGGGAAGAACTCACCGCCGCCGATTTCCGCGAGGGCGTTCACCGTTCCCAGGGGACCTGCCTCCTTCCCTTCGGGATCCTGGAAAAGCATGGAGCGCATCTGCCGCTGGGCACCGATCTGCTGGATGTTCGTTATGCCGCGTTGCACGCCGCCGAGCGGGAATATGCTGTCGTCTTTCCGGAATATTATTTTGGACAGATTGCCGAAGCCCGCCACGAGCCTGGAACCATGGCGTACAGCCGCGAGCTGCAACTCGCTCTTCTACAGGAAACCACCGATGAGATGGCTCGCAACGGCTGCAAGAAAGTCCTCATCGTCAATGGACACGGCGGCAACGAGCATCTGCTCCCCTACTTCGCCCAAACGCAACTTGATAAGCCGCACGACTACGTGGTCTACGTTTTCGATGAGCGCACACCATCGTCGGGCGGACCAGCGAAGAAGAGCACCATCGACATGCACGCCGGTGAGAGTGAAACCTCGAAGATGATGATCGCCAGACCCGACACGGTCCACATCGACCGCGCGCCGAGCGAATCCGGTGCCGACCAGCATCGGCAGAATCTCCCTGAAGATGTGTATACGGGNATCTGGTGGTACGCGCGCTTTCCCAACCATTATTCGGGAGATGGCGCTGCTGCCACGCAGGAGTTGGGAAAGTTTCAAATGGATTGGTGGATCGATACTTTGGCGAAGACAATCCGCGCCGTCAAAGCCGATGACGAGAGCCTGAAGCTACAGAATGAGTTCTACGAAAAGAGCCAGCACCCGCTGGATACGAGTCCGTGAAGTGGCGGTGACTAGGAACTCCCGATGAGCCAACCAGTAATGAACACCAACACCCCGCCCAGCCCGACCTGAAGTGCAGCTGAAACCCATGGACTGTCCATATAACGGTGTCGGATCCAGGTGATCAAACCTAACTCGGCAAAAACGACAGCACTCGCGGCCCAGAGCGCCATCCGAAAATCTTTCAACAAAAACGGAAGTGTGTGCCCGATGCCGCCGAGCGCAGTCATAGCGCCACAGATCAAACCGCGAACCCAGGGATGCCCGCGCCCAGTGAGGCTTCCATCATCGGAAAGCGCCTCAGCAAATCCCATGCTGATACCCGCCCCGGCTGAGGCCGCTAATCCTACCCGAAATGCAGTCCAGCTATCGGTGGTGGCAAACGCCGCCGCGAAAACCGGCGCCAGCGTGGAAACCGAACCATCCATCAGTCCCGCGAGGCCGGGCTGCACAATCTGCAGCACGAAGAGGCGGCGCTGCGCCCGCTCTTCATCTTCTTTCACGTTACCCGGCAGTTTCTCGGCGTCAAGTTCCTGGGCACGATGTTCGTGGGTCCGTTCTTCGTTTGCAAGATCGTCGAGCAGTTGCCTCACGCTCGCGTCCTGCGTCAGAGCCGAGGCCTTTTCATAGAAGCGTCGCGTCTCCACTTCCATCGTGCTGGCTTCCTTGCGCACCGCGTCGATGCGCAGCGGCCGGATCAGCCACAGCGCCGGACGCTCCACGAATCCACGCACGTCCTGGCGGCGAATCAGGGGAATATGTTCGCCGAACTTCTGGCGATACAGCTCAATCAATCTTCGGCGATGTCCTGATTCTTCTTCGCGCATGCCTTCGAACATGGCTGCCGACGCGGGATAGTCCTGCCGCAGGCCTTCGGCAAAATCGGAGTACACTCGCTCGTCTTCTTCTTCCAGGGTAATGGCCAGGGCCAGCACTTCACGTTCGGTGAGTTCTTGAAATTTCTTCATGGCGACCTAGTAGCTTACATTTCTGTGCCGCCTTAGACAAATGTGCCTTTCTCCCATGAATGCAGTCTTGGATGCTACTATCCTGTGCATGCCGCCACGGAAATCGTCGAAGCCAGCGAAGCGCGTGAAACCGCTGCGCATGGGGAAGAAAACGCCGAAGGTGATCGCGCACGATGCGCCGCATGCTCCTGAACTGGTCATCATTACGGGGATGAGTGGTTCGGGAAAAGCTTCCGTGCTGAAGGCCTTCGAGGATCTGGGTTATTACTGCGTCGACAATCTTCCTGTCGAATTGATTCCGCGCTTCGCGGAGATGGCGTTGCAGTCGGCTGAGATCCGCCGCACCGCCCTGGTTGTTGACGTGCGCGAAGGCTCCAAGTTGGAGCGCCTCCCCGGAATTCTAAAGGCGGTTCGGCGCACGATTCCAACCAAGGTCGCCTTTCTGGAAGCTTCCGATGCCGTGCTGCTGCGGCGCTTCAGCGAGACGCGCCGGCCCCATCCGTTAGGCACGGACGCGCCGGTCAATACTTCGATCAAAGCTGAGCGGCGCCACCTGGCGGCCATTCGTGCCTTGGCGGACATTGTCATCGATACTTCGAAGTTCAACGTGCACGAGTTGCGCGCTCATATTACCGAGACCTTCCGCGAGCAGGCGCCGGGAAAAGGTATTCTGGTCTCGTGCGTGAGCTTTGGTTTTCGCCACGGTGTGCCAGAGGAAGCGGATCTGGTGTTCGACGTTCGCTTTCTCCCCAACCCTCATTTCGTGCCGGAATTTCGGCAGCTTACGGGACGTCATCCGAGCGTGGCCAAGTACATCCGGTCCTTTCCGCAGACGCAGGAGTTCATTCTGCGCATCTCCGATCTGCTGATTTATCTTCTGCCGCACTATATTCACGAAGGCAAGAGCTACCTCACGATCAGCTTCGGATGCACGGGCGGCCAGCACCGCTCGGTAATGATCGCCGAAGAAGTGGGCAAACGCCTGCACAAAGCTGGATACCGCGTGAAGATTGTGCATCGCGATATGCCGAAGTAGGCTCGGGGCTTAAGCCGCCACTTGGGGATTCTAGGGGCGAGCAGTAAAATAAGCCCTTGCATCCCATACCTATGCCAGCGCCAGTGAGCCACCGCGGCCTGCTCGGAGCCCCATGCGTCAACTAATGCGCCTGGTCCGCTACGCGCTTCCGTACTGGTGGCACATTCTGTGTTCTGTAGTGCTCATGGCTTTGGTGGGAGCGCTTGATGCGTTTAAATTCCTGCTCATTCGTCCAATCTTTGATCGGGTGTTGAATCCGTCCACCGGATCGAAAGACATTCAGCTGTTTGTCATTGCGCATCACCCGGTGTTCTTGCAGCAGCTCGTGCCTTCCCGTTTCACAAATGCCTGGACGATGGTTGCGGTTGCTCTGGTAGGCTCCACGGTCCTCAAGGGAGTTTGCGATTACACGGGCACATGTCTTGTGAACCACGCCGGCTTCGGCATGATCACCGACCTGCGCGACGATCTCTACAACGCAATCATGCGTCGCTCGGCCGCATTTTTTTCCAAACACACTACCGGAACGCTGCTCTCGGCCATCATCAACGATATCGAGCGAGTGCAGTATGCCATGTCCACCGTGCTGGCAGAATTTCTGCAGCAGTTTTTCACCTTTTTGTCGGTAGCGGCCGTGGTCGTGATTCTGGGCGGAAAGCTGGCTTGGGTCCTGTTGCTGTTCGTTCCCGTGATTGTTTACTCCTCGCGCAAGATAGGTTCCCGTGTGCGCACCACTACCCGGCAAGGTCAGGACAAACTGGCGGAAATCCAGAACATCCTGCACGAAACCATTACCGGTAACCGCATTGTGAAGGCGTTCAACAGCGAGAAATGGGAGATTACGCGTTTCCGCGGAGCGGCGCGCCGGCTTTTCCGTGCCAACTTGCGTTCCGTAGCCGCAACCGCAATCAGTTCACCGCTGATGGATATTTTTGGGGTGATCGGAATTGCTCTGCTGCTGAACCTCGGTCGCGAGCAGGTCAAGCATGGCGAAATGACGCCAGGCGTCTTCGTCGCTTTCATCACGGCCGTGTTCAGTCTCTACAATCCCGTCCGCAAGTTCGCCCAGTTCAATAATAATTTTCAACAGGCCCTGGGCGCTTCCAGCGAAATCTTCAAATTCATGGACATCGAAGATGATGTCCGCGAAAAGCCGCGTGCAGCGGGCTTGCCATCATTCTCCAAGACCGTACAATTCGATCACGTCAGCTTCACTTACGGCGACGGCGCAGACGCCGCTGTACTGCACGACGTCAATCTCGAAGTTCGCCGCGGAGAAGTTGTGGCGATCGTCGGATCCAGCGGTTCGGGAAAGAGTACGCTGGTTCACCTCATTCCACGCTTCTTCGACGTTTCGCAAGGCCGGCTCCTGATCGACGGCAATGATGTGCGCGATGTAACTCTGGCTTCATTACGCGAGCAAGTGGGAATCGTGACGCAGGAAACTGTCTTGTTCAACGACACGGTGCGCAACAACGTTGCCTACGGCCAACCGCATGTGCCACTGAAAGAAGTGGAGGCTGCGGCCCGGGCGGCTTTGGCGCACGACTTCATCAAGGCTCTGCCCGCTGGCTACGATGAAATGATCGGCGAGCGCGGCGTTCGCCTTTCCGGCGGCGAGCGGCAGCGCATCGCGATTGCCCGTGCCATCTTGAAAAACGCGCCCATCCTGATTCTGGATGAGGCCACTTCGGCCCTCGACAGTGAGTCGGAGGCCTTGGTGCAGGCGGCGTTGCATAATTTGATGAGCGGACGCACCGTGTTTGTGATCGCGCACCGGCTCTCCACGGTGCGCCGCGCCGATCGCATTGTCGTCATCGAGAACGGCGCCATCGCAGATATTGGCACCCATGAAGACTTGATGACGAAGCTCGGCACTTACCGGCGTTTATACGATTTGCAGTTCGCTGACTTCGAGCAGAAACTCCAGCCGGCGCGACCGAGCTAGCGTCCGCTTCCAGAATTGGAAAATTACTTATGCCTCTCCGCTCCATGACGGGTTTTGCGCAGGTTAAAGGCGAACTGATAAGCCAAGGTGAAGGGAGCGCCGGTTCGCAACTGTCGGGATCGACCGCGCAAGGCAACGGCCGACTTGCCTTCTCGCTCTCCTTGAAGTCCGTGAACCACCGCTTCCTTGATCTGCATTTTCGCCTACCCTCAGGCTCGGACTCGATTGAGATGCAGCTGCGCCGCTTGCTCAAGGAAAAGATTGCTCGCGGCCATGTGGAAGTGACGCTAAGCCTGGAGCGGGGCGGCAGCGAAAGCCTGGCGCTAAACCGTCCGCTGGTGAGCGCTTACATCGCGGCTTTTCGAACTGCCGCCAGCGAATTTTCTGTCCCAGCCCAGCCCGATCTCAACGTCATCCTGCGCATTCCCGGGGCGCTTGATTCCACCGGCAATGCCGTGGACGGAGCTCTGGAACCGGCAGTGATGGCGGCCGTTGGCGAGGTGCTCGATCGACTGAATCAGATGCGGGAGCAAGAAGGCCGTGGGATTGAAACTGAACTTCGTGAGCGCATGAAGCATCTTCGCGAAGCCGTCAAGATTGTGCAGGAGCACCGGCGCTCGATGTTGCACGGTTACCTGGAACGGCTGCAGTCGCGGCTTCGGGAGTTGCTGGGTGCCAGTCCAGACCGCGAGAGAGTGCTTCAGGAAGCAGCACTGCTGGTTGACCGCAGCGATATCCAGGAGGAAATCGTTCGTCTGGAAAATCATGTCCAGCATTTTCTGGGCTTGCTCGATGAACACGGCGAAGTGGGGAAAAAACTCGACTTCCTGCTGCAGGAGATGAATCGTGAGGCTAATACGCTGCTTTCGAAGACCTCTGGCCTTGCCGGAGAAGCTCTGAAAATCACCGAGGCTGGACTCAGCATGAAAGCGGAGATTGAAAAATCTC